>SXGQ01416767.1_pt1 | contig 160294 bp, 220 predicted proteins | sample 3178371 | NCBI WGS metagenome assembly SXGQ01 (sample SAMN11356859, study PRJNA531348) | freshwater metagenome | isolation source: freshwater sample F1-20 | place: China: Fuxian Lake, Yuxi | collected 2017-12-25 | reverse complement strand
CACGTAGATTTAAAAAGATGGGTTATTTTGGTATGGGGTTGTACCTTATCAAGAACTTTTTAAATCGTAATAATCGAAAGTATTGGGATAAGATGAACGGTGACAAATACTGGAGTTAATTTAGATTCTAAATAGGTGTTTAGGGGGGTATCATGAAATACCTATTTTCTTTTATCATGGCTGCATTCTTGACGGTTTCAGCCAATGCAGCATCTTCAGATTACAGACTCAATATTACAAAAGATGATGTAATTATTCACAATCAAAACGACTGGCATTTTGTAACTAAGTCTGACGGATACGATATATACATTGAGAAAACCACAGTAGGCGCTAAAGAAAAAATTGTTACTTTTCACGCATATGTGCCATATCATAATTCGGAGATCATGTATGGAGTAGAAAAGCCAATAAAAGCACTATATGTATATGGTTCTTTGCACTGTGATAAAAAACAATTAATGTTATTGTTAGACATGTATGTTGACGACAATAATAAAATAGTTTTTCGTAACCAGTACGAAGTCAATTCACATATCGTTCCTCTAAATGTACCAAACACTATTCGTTTCGATATTTTCAATCTAGTCTGTAAGGAATCAATATGAAAAAACTTTTATTTGCAATTCTATTTGTACCACTGTTAGCACTAGCACAAAAAGCACCACAAGGTGTAATGTATGATGCGACAATTGTTCGAGTCAACGATGGAGATACAGTAGTAATCTCAGCACCTTTTCTACCAGCTCCACTTAAACCAGAACTCGCCGTTCGTATTTATGGTGTAGATACTCCAGAGAAGGGGTTTCGTGCCCAATGTCCACAAGAAGATGAGCGAGGAAAAACCGCTACTAAATTTACAACCAACGCCGTGGCTAAATCATCTAAGCGTCAAGTCATTCTCTATGGCTGGGACAAATTTGGTGGTCGTGTATTGGGTGATATCGTTTTAGATGGACAGAGCCTTCGTGCGATGTTAATTCAAAATGGCTTTGCCCGTGAGTATTTTGGTGAAGCAAAACAATCATGGTGTAATTGATGACTACGATTCATTATTCATGCGAGGAATGCAGTTCAGAGTTTTCGATTAAATACAATGAAGATGTTTGCGAGAGTGATCCTTTACACTGTCCATTCTGTAGCGCATACATATTAGAGTCTGAGGAATATGATGATGAAGATGAATAATGTGGTTTTATCAAAATAAAGAGTTTACTGAAAACGAGATTGGCGATGCATTTGGGTATGTGTATTGCATCACCAATCTCACCAACAACAGAAAATACATTGGCAAAAAGTTTTTTACTAAAGCGGGTAGAAAGCAAGTCAAAGGTAAAGTCAAAAAGGTCAGGAAAGCATCTGACTGGTCAACCTACTACGGCTCAAATAAAGAATTGCAAGAAGATGTACTCAAACTCGGTGAAAGCAATTTTTACCGAGAAATACTTTATTTGTGCTATAGCAAGTCCGAATGTTCATACAGAGAAACACAAGAAATTTTCAAGAGAGGAGCATTACTAACTGAGAACTATTACAATGCATGGGTAACAGCAAAAATACATAAAGCACATGTGTTAAACAAAATTAAGGAGTAACATGGCACGAAAACAATCTGCAAACACCGAAACTCATTCAACAAAAACTTCAAGTCATCATTTAAGACTGAGAATTGATGACCTCAAAACTTTTGAGCCACTTACAGAAAATCAAAAAATATTTTTCAACGCATATAAAAGAGGAGACTATTTCATAGCATTGCATGGAGTAGCAGGAACAGGAAAAACATTCTGTGCCTTATACAAAGCGATTGAAGAAGTTTTAGATAAGTCTAATCCATTTGATAAAATTATTGTAGTTCGTTCAGCAGTACAATCCAGAGAGATTGGTCACTTGCCTGGTGATGTATCAGAGAAAATGGAAATCTATCAGCAACCTTATCGTCAAATATGCGAAACACTCTTTGGCAGAAAAGATGCATGGGATAGACTAGAGGAACAACACCATATTGAGTTCATTTCAACGAGTTTTATCCGTGGGATGTCATTCGATGATGCTATAATCATTGTTGATGAAATGCAGAATATGACATACGAAGAAATCGATACCGTCATGACCCGTGTTGGTTATCGTTCTAAGATCATCTGGTGTGGCGACTATCGACAAACAGACTTGAACAAACGTAAGAATGATATGTCTGGTATTCTAAAGTTTTTTGATATAGCCATGCATATGAGTGCATTTACCAGAATTGAGTTTACACCAGATGATATCGTCAGAAGTTCACTGGTCAAAGATTACATTCTGGCTAAGATGCAGTATGAGGATAATATGTCAGGGTCGCACTAAATTATGCTGCAACCGCACATAAATAAACTTGTGATGCTCAGGATCACAATTAACTAATCGTCTAAGGAGATTACCATGTTTGCACTGAACTACTACATCGATTCATTTCAAAACGGAAAAAAGTTTTTCGTCAATAGTTTCGTTACTGATCAAAAATCCAGAGATGCTCTGAATGCATTTGTTGATACACAAACCGAATTTACAAAGCAGATTTTCAAGACTGGAGAAGTCCTAGCTATGGAATATGCGACACAAATCGAAAAAGCATTTACTCCAGCTAAAATGAAATAACAAAAAATCTTAAAAGCATACATATTAGTATGCGAAAACGAAATTTTGTTAAAACTAAAAAATATATGGCGACAGAATCATATTTGACTTCCTTTCAGCCTCTGAGTCGAAACGGTTGGCTGATAAAGCTTTCCGTTTTCGACAATGAGAAAACCCTTATTGTTGTAATGTCAATGTTTACCCATCAAACTATCATTCGGTATTTTACCAATGAAGTTGAAGCGGTATATTTCATTAATTTTATATTAGATTCTGATGCTTCGGTAAAGATACCAAGTTATTCTTTGCCACACTAAACATTTTTAATAAATATAATGTCCATTCAACAGGAGGAAACAATGGTAAAATTGGAATGCGGTCATGAAGTTGAAGATTTCGGCAAAAGCTTTGACTTGATGATTAAAATTACAAGGGAAGATGGAAAACAAGATATTCGCTTTTTGCAAGCTTGCGCTGACTGTGTAGAAATCTACCGCGATCAGTTAGCTACTTCAATGGAGGATGCCGCAAACTGGAAAGGCGTTCCTCTCGAAAGTCTTTTCGAGCCTCTCCCAGAATAAGAAAAGAGGAGTTCGCTCCTCTTTTTGCTATTTTAGCAACATTTTCTCTCTCTCATATTTGCCACACAAAAGGTCTATATCATGTATAATCTTGAAGAATTGTATTATTCCCTAGTAAGCGCATTATTTCCAATTGCTGGGATCGTTATCTGGGTAATCTTTATGAAAGTCTGTTTCTTTATAATGGAAAATACGATAGAAGGTATGGCAGAATGAGAAAACGTGCAATACAAAAGCTTATCATAAATTATGATGACGGCTCATTCGAAGAAATCGATTGTGTCCAAAGTACCTCTGAGCCTTGGAGATATAATAAGCACAATCCATATCGTTGCATAGTTTGCGGCGATTCGAAGGGACACAGCGGTTTACAGTGTCCTATGTTTAGTTCCTTTAGTGAGTACCACAATGACTGATGAAGAAATCCTAGCAGTATGCAATAACTTTGATCGATACTTCGGCGAATTGCTTGATGTAACACAAGCAGATGTTCCGTATATGTCATCGATTCTTTTGGCACGCCTGATGCTTGCAAATGACTTCGCAGGAACAGGTGAGAATTTCCGTGATACATTACAGCGGGCAATTGAAATAAAACCCGATGTGCATGGAGAAATGACGAGGCACTGATATGAACAGAACCCTAGCAAAACAGATGACCAATGACCTGATTCAAAAAGCAAAGGCAATGCAGACCTTCAAGATTGTTCGTTTGGTTCCCGAGGGTTTTGAATTCAATGGTCCAGTTCCGTTTCATCTGGAAATCAATGCAAAAGGCATAATGACTGTTACAGTACATGCGTTGGATTCAAAAGAGGCGCATCGGCAAGTCGATGAGTATCTAAGATCGTGCTGCGGATGAGATTATGTGGACATTCATACGAATTGTCTTTTTTCTTTTGATTTTTGCTGCAATCAGACTAGGAGACCTTCTGGGTCTCTTTTTTGTTACTGCCGCATTCTTTTGGCTGATGTACCTCGATAGGGAAAACAGTTGAAAGACCTACTCAAATATTTGCCGCAAATTCTTGAGTTTCTGCCCAAACTGGGCGGCTCTTTCAAGTATATTATCATTCTTGCGATTGTTGGAGTTATTAGTTATGGTGTATATTTAATCGCAGTCAACTACAAAGATCCTTACATGTGCGTAGAGAATGAATTATATCAGAGAGTATCAATTGATTCGAAAGTCTATATTTTTAAAGGGGGATATTGTGTCCAAGGAAAATAAATGGCAGACGAATCGGAAGATATTCAAGCAAAGTTAAACAAATACAAACCCAAGAAGAAGAAATTATCAGTTCCCGAAGAATTTCTGGAGGGAGCAAATTCATATGATGACAAGCTAATTTTAGTGAAAGCCATCAGTGAAAAAGAAAAACAGAGAGTCGTTTTATTGTTCAAAAAGATGTTGGCTGAAGATAAACCCAAGAAGAAAAAGTGAGTGTGATTATGAGTGAAGGTCCTGTAAGAGAAAAATACTGGTGGGAACATTATCCACTACATCAAATATGGTGCAATAATGCTTGTCCTATTGTTCCTCGTTTTGAGTATCGTCCTGGTGATGAATGGAATGCAAATGGTTGGCATCTACATTGGCTCTTGCTGTACTGTTGGACTTTAGAATCTTTCGCTTTCGGAGTTGACGCCGAGATATCACCACATGATGGAATTTATGTTGGCTTCATTCTACCCTATCTCAGAGTTATTGTAGGCATTCGACACACTTGGTATAGGTGGCAGGGTGAACTCGCTAGATTACTACGCCGTAAGCCAGCACTGAAAAATGAAAAAGGAGAATACAATTGAGTCTTGTACAGTATGCAGAAAATGAGTTGAATATCCTTGGTTTAACTGAGGATGATGAGATGAGCGGCGCAATGCGTAAGCATTTGCTACACATGGTACAAGAATTTGCAAATGAAGGTCACAGTGGCTTTTCTGCTAATTATGCGCTTTCGCTATTGAAAAAACTACTTGACTATCGACCACTTTCTCCATTGACTGGTGAAGATGATGAATGGGTTGATGTTTCAAAAGAATCTGGGCATGAGTTGTGGCAGAACAAGAGGCGTTTTTCAATTTTCAAAGATGGTGATGGAAATACATTTGACATAGAGGGAAAAGTCTTTTGGGAGTGGTTTGTCGATGAAGAATCTGGAGAAAAGCATAGAACATTCTACACTTGCCCAGACAGTCGAATTCCAGTGACTTTTCCGTATGTTGTGCCCGAAGAACCTATCTATGAATATCGGGAGAGCGAATAATGTGGTTACTTGTCGTAATTATGGTTTCATCAGTCTCAGGAGTTCCGTCGCACAAGGGGAGCTTACAAGTACATTTTCGCACACAGGAAGAATGTCTTGAGGCCCGAGATCAATTCGTTCAAAAGGTCAATGTGAAAAACTATCGAGTTTCAGCAGGATGTATTTTGAGAAAGGTATAAAAAAATGGATAATCCTATTATAGCATTTGTCATAGCAGCCACACTTATTCTAGGCACTACATTGGGTTTCATGTGGGGCGACGCCGATTCAAGAGTAGCCATCGCAGAGTGTCAGAAAGAGCTGCCACGAAATGTAACCTGTACAATGATTGCAGTACCAGTAGATAAGAATTGATATGAACGAAAACGATATAGTGTATCGATTAAGAAAACGTGCCGAGATTCGCCGTCAGATTCCCGACCGCAAGTCTGTACAAGAGAACAAACCCGACCGCATTGCTGATTTGCTTGAAGAAGCAGCGAATGAGATAGAACGATTGAGAGTAAATCAAAATGAACACCTCGACTGAAATACTGACGATACTGCAAGAAGAAGCCGCAGAGGTAATACAGATAGCCTCAAAGATACACCGCTTTGGGAATCATTTTGAGAACGTGAAACGCCTCGAACAAGAACTTGGTGACCTTCAGTGTATGATCGACCTCTGTATTGAGCATCATTTAGTCGATGAGATACGAGTCCAACTCTACTCAAAAGAAAAGAGAGAAAAACTGAAAACCTGGAGTAATATCCCACTATGATCATTCCGAGAATATCATCTACACTCCTCAAAGAAGTATCGATGGATCAATTAAGATCCTATTGGGTAAAAGAATATATCGATGAAAAGAATACAGTAAAACATACAGAAGAACAGAGTAAACTTTATGGTCATCAAGAATCAATACGAGTAATGAGAAATCAAAACTATCAAAAAGATACAGAAGAACTACGCCAATATGCATTCTATGAGAGTATAAAAGAACAAAGATTATTATCCCGAAGTACCGTACGTGGTATCTTTATTGATAGATATGTGTAGAATAGTGTGAAAAAGTGGTAAAAAGTGGTAGTAACCGAAATAGATAGAAAGAGCAAATCCTCCGTATAGGAACGAAAAACTCCGAAAATCTCCGAAAAAGTATGCCTGGTGTCTATAAAAAGAAGGAATGTCCACAGTGTCACCTGGAACACCGAAAACGTGGGCCCTTCTGTAGCCAGGCATGTCACAATCGGTACCGCGACGTTACCGATGAAACCAAGCAGAAAATCTCCGAGAAAGCTAAAGAATACTATAGAACACCAGAAGGAGTCGCCAAGAAATCCCTATTCTCACTAGAGAGGTCTGGGGAGATCAGAGGAGTATCTATAGATGATTTTGCAGTAGATATTCCGAGTATCTCCGACTATGAGTTGCCCCCAGGGTATGACATAGCAGACGACTGGTGATTCTGTTGTCATTCTGATAACCCTTGACATTTGCGAGTATCCGCGTATAATGGTATATGTTGAGAATAAGGAGTGATTATGACTTTCGCAAGTGCTATCGATAATTATCTAAATGCTATCGTTTCAGACTATGAAAAGTGGTCTGATGGTTCTGAAATTAGCAAGGAAATGCTTCGAGAATTCAAAGAGAAGCTCCGTTACGAATTTGGCAACAAATATATCAAAGTGATAACAAAAAGCTCCGTACATTCTTTTATTGTCATAAAGGATACACCGAAGTTTAAAAAGGGTGATATCTTAATGGCAAAAAGCTGGAAAGCTCCCGCTACGAACTTTGCCCGTGGTAACATTTTGACAACATTCAATGTACGCTGGACTGGGGCCGCAATATAATGGACACTGAACTTATTAATGCATTGTGCCGTGATATAGCAGAGGAAACACTGGATGAACTTACTGAAATCCAGTATGATGAAATGCTCGAGGACATGTATAGTGCAGACCCTCGGTGGATAGGCCCTGACTGGGATTTATATGCGTAAAAAGCGAAATGACCGTAACTATGTCCTCTATCAAATCTACTGTGAGGATACTGGTGATTCTTATATCGGTCTGACTGTAGCAATGGGTCGTGCATTCCTGCGATCCGTCAAGCTCCGTATGCAAAAGCACTGGTCCCGTGCTAAGTGCGAAAAGAAGCAATGGGAACTCTATAGTTTTCTCCGTGAAAATGCTGATTGTACATTCTCCTATGAAGTCCTCGAAGTTGTACGTGGTCGCAAGCCCGCATATCAGCGTGAGCGAGAACTTATCAAAGAATACACACCTTCTCTAAATACCTTCTAGTCCTTGACATTTCCTCGAATCCCCGTATAATGGTATATGTTGACTAGGAGGAAACATGGAAACGATTGAAATTGTCTTTTGTGTAATGTCCGTCATCGGTGGGATCTATATTGCCATTGATGCAATACGAGACAGGAAAGTTGACTAAAATGCAATACATTCTCATTTACAATAATGGAAAGTCTCAATCTTTCTATAATGAAAATGTTGCTAAAATGTATCAAAAAGTCAATGGCGGATTTATTGTCAATTTGATAACCCAGGAATTCCTTGACTTTTCCTCGATTCCGCGTACAATGGATAATGTGATGAGTTGATTAGGAGTTAGTAAAATGTATATTGCAAAAGATTTAGGGAATGTTCGAATTGTTCACGACGGAAGTCCGTTTGATGTTGCATATGATATCAAAGTGGAAAAACTTGTCGATGGTGAGTGGAAATTCTGGACAGGGTTCAATAGCTTGTCAAATGATTATGCCTGTGCTGCTGCAAACGAAGCGGCTATGCGGGCTGCAAAAAATCCTTGACTTTTCGGTGAATCCCCGTATAATGACTATTGTGATGATTTGATTAGGAGTTAATATTATGAAAACTGTTGCTGAACTGAAAACTGAAATTATCGCTACTCGGACCGCTCTGAAGGCGCTGAAGGAAGCTCTGGCGGTGGCTCGATTCGAAGTGAAAATGTCGAAGGCGATGACCCGTGAAATGAAGGCTGGTGCAAAGGCAGAAAAAGCTCTCCGTGCTGAAATGAAAAAAGCGGAGCGTATTGCAAAGATGGAAGCAAAGCTGGCGGCTCTGAAAGCTCCGAAAGTGGGCATCAAAGCAAAGAAGGCAGCAAAGCGTCCTAGCAAAGTTACCGTAACTCAAATGAGTGCATAATATGAAACGGAAAGTCTTTATAAATGAGCAAGGTGTCAAGGTGACAATTGCAACAATGGCAAAACCACGTAAAGAAGAAAAGACTTTCCGAAATAACAAGTATTCCATTTTTAACATGGGTTACAGTGCATCCCGCTTGGGGAGTCGGAAATTCTCAGCGATCCCTTGACATTTCGGCGAATCCGCGTATAATAGACCTTGTGATGAGATGAATTGGAGATTGAAATGTATACCTGTGACGGAAGAAAATTCAAGACCTTGAGAGCCGCTGTTGCGTATGGTGTTAAGACAGGTGCTAAGACTTTTACCATTGAGCCTGTGGTGGTGTTCAACAAAACCCCTGGCTATATTGCTTATCTTGCGAAAGGGATGACATTATGATAACGGCTTCTACCTACTACTCTGTTTACTGTAAAGCAACGGGTTTGATAACTGCAAAGGGTAGCAAAAAAGCAATGGTGCGAATAATCAAAGCAAATCCTGGTGTTTATCAATTAGCAATTACTAGCCGCCCGATTGGTGCGGTGTTTGGGGCGTAAAGAAAGGGATGACATTATGATGTGGAGTCTAGAGGGCATGGAAGTGACTGGTAAGTATATGGGTGAGATTCCTGTCACTGGTGTAGTGCGAGAATCGCGGGTCAAGTTTGGTGGTAAAGTTTGTCATCATGTAATTCTATCGTCGCCTGTTGTTGTCTATGGCGAAACCCGTGAGCGAGTAATTCTTGAGCATGAATTTATTGAGAGGGTAAAGGACTCCTATGTTCACTAATCTAATGGCTGAAGTTGATTATATAAGACAAGCCCGTGGCTATAACATTCTTGAGGCGATAATGTTCATTCAAGAATATGAAACAGAATTCCCTTCCGAAGTCCGTCGTGAACTGAAACAATTTTTGCGTGAAGGTGCTAGAATGTTCGCCCCCGCAGAGGTCGAGTATGATTTAGTAAGCTCCGACGATACGATTATCGATTCTTATACAGTGAGGCTATAATGAGCAAGATAAAAAATCTTTTGATTGAAATAGAGGAAATGCTGATGCAGGGTTATACAGTAGAGGAAACTGTAGCTTTCACGGGTGCTCCGTATGACTGGGTGATGAGCGAGTATGAGCGACTAAGTGGGCCCGTTGAAGAAATGGAGTAGTGCCAGGAACACCTATTGTTATGTATAGAGTCTCATACTGGAGGCTAGAGTCTCATAGAGTTTACCCCACCCCTTCCTTTTAAAGGAGGATCGAGGAGGAGTTTCGGTAAGTCTCAGAGATTCTCTATAGTCCTGGAGCAATTTCTTTTTGAAAAACGGTGGTATCAAAAAATTTTCCTGGAAAAAAATTCGCTGAAAAAGAACGGAGTATAATCATGGATAGTATGGGATTTCTACAGAGAGCAGAGCGATATACTGAGGCTCGCGGTGATGAGTTTTGGTTCAAAGAGGTCTATACTCACTACCGTAATTATCATAATGTCGAGAATTCTATCTGGAAAACTTTAAGTTATTTGTATGATAATGATACCGCTGAGTTGCTAAAATATCAATACTGGGGTCCTACACTCCCTTGACATTTCGGTCCGTTTTGCTTATACTGTAGTCTATTGATTGAGGAGATATACAATGGCTAAGTTGCTTATTACGACACAGGTCTATGAGAACTATGGTACAGATGGGAATGACTACTGGAAACCAAAGGGTGGGAATGACTATGTACTGAAAAACTTTAAGGATTTCAGTAATGTCACTGAAACTGTCATGGCACTGAGGAATCAGATTGAGGGTGACAATGATAGGTATTACCTCGAGCATATTGTTGATTGGTGCGTGGTTGAAGATGACTATCTCACCGAGTTTGAGAAGTCTCAATTAGAGTTTGATGGTTGTATTGTTTATCCCGCAAAAGAACTTTCACTAGGAGAGATGGTATGACTGAACGTGAAATGATAGCAGTATGGCAGGGTATCTTTGAAATCGGTAAGGGTATAACCTATATTCTCGCCATGCTCTGTATGATCAAATACTTATTTTTTCCATGAAATTCTATACTATCTGCTATCCCGATGTAAACACATTGGGTAACGAATACACACACTGGGAAACCCTCTCTGAAAAAGAGATTCTGGATAGTTATTGGCTATACTGGTTTACAAGCATGGTCGAAGCAAGACGACCCGATTTTGAGATTACTCCCGAACGGTGTATCGAAGATTGGTGTGTGGTGCATTGGGCCGCGCGGAACCATTGGCGTGAAATCAAAGACAATTATGAGTAAATTTGATGACCTCATGTATGAAGCAGGATTGACGGCACAGGGCTGTCTGGATGATTATGACCAGGCTGCATTACAGAGGTTTGCCGAATCAATAGTACATAACTGTATTCGTATCATCTATGAACAAGAAAGGATTCCCAAAGAGTTTTTCTATGCCAAGGGTGCTGATCAACATGAATTAGCGATTAAAAGATATTTTGGAATGGAAATATGATTGCATCATGGGTACTTGTTTTTTGGATTCAGTATCCCGAAAACTTTACGACATACACCACATACGATTCGGAAATAAAGTGTAAAGAAGCCGAACAAGTCTGGAGTCGTCGATTACAATTAGTTAAATCAAAAATGCAAAGCGAATGTAGAAAGATCGAAAAATAATGATTGAATACCAATGGGAACGATATGGCGAGAAACACTATTACTATGACACCTCAACTGGCAAGATTGTCGGTTCGGTAAGCAAGATTGCACTCCAAGAAGTTTTCATTGCATTAGTCTATACGGGCGAATATACCTTCACACTTCAAGATGAAAAACACCTGGGTCAATATATTAATCTAGATTCTGCAAAACGAGCCGCTGAGTTTTTCTGGCAGCGAGAGAGTCGAACACTTTTGGAGTAATTATGTTTCTTTATGTTGGTGAGTATTGGGTCGAGTTTCCATCATCCGAGTATGGTGGTCTGTGGGTCGTCATGGCTGAGAATGACGAGCAGTGTATCGAATTACTCCGTGATGCCAGAAACTATTTTGGTCGGGAGTATGATGATGAGATTCCCGAGGCAGTGCAGAAAGCCAAGCGTTTTCAGTTAGATGAAAATGTCGAAGCAAACAAAACTCCACAAATTGTAGATACATTCTTTACCTAATGAAAAAAATTCTTTTACTATGCTTTCTGCTGACTGGGTGCGCCGCTGTCAAAGACGCACGAAATGAATTTGACCAAGAGATCCATGGTTTCAAGGTTGAGTTCGCCCGTGTCTTTCTGAAAAAGGAAATCGAATGATGAATGAACGGCTCAGAAAATTAATGCAAGAATCTGGTACGCACAAATATATCAGTGAAGAATGCCAGAATCGAATTGAGTTTGTAGTCAAGTTGGTGGCTGAAGAATGCGCCAAACTTTGTATGAGTCAGGCAGATCGTCGTAATATTCGAAATGCCTTTGGTCTGCCAGTTGAAAGTAATGTGCAGTATTCTGGAACAGACCCTTCTTGGAGTGTGGAGTCTCAATATGGTCGTCAACCCAATCTTCCCTGATATCGCTATGCTAATGACAATTCTTAATCTAGTCCTTGCAATTGTTCTCTGGAATGCCTCGAGAAGTCATTTTGAAAATGGATTAAATTTTCTTGGTTGGCTTGCTCTTATCATTTCAGCGATGAACGGGGCTTTATTCTTCTCTGCAATATTCTCATGACCAACGTCATACCATTTCAACCCAAAGCAAACAATGAAAATGTAATTGTTGTTCCAGCAGACTATTTTGGTTCTGAAAAAATTCCACTGACTGACCTGTTTTTGATACTTGATGAAGTCAAGAAATATCAAAAAGACAACACGGATGATAGCCAAAATACTTTGTGAAATGTGATATACTGTATCTGTTCTTAATTATGGAGATGGTGAAATGAAAAAGAGTTTGATTGCTTTAAGCTTGGCTGTTCTTTTTTCTGGTTGCAGTACATTCAGTAAAAAAGAAGAAAAGATGGTTACGTCAGAATTCGCAAATGGTGATATCAAAATCTCATACACACTTGGTGGAGAAATTGATACAATTCACTCGACCTCATCTGCCCGAGTTTCAAGTACACTCCCAGGTGCTGTTGATGAAGCCGTGACTGTTGCAACAATGCGGGCACGCCGTCAATTGTCCGAATTCATTAAGACCGATATTGAAACTGATCGGTTTGTCAATACAATTACTGATTCGGTACAGAATGCAGAATCGTTTGGTGGAGAGAGTGCTACTTCCAAATCGGTCAAATCGAAAATTGTATATGATGTAAAAGAATCGATGAAGCAAAAAAGCAATGCGATTCTACGTGGTACCTATGTTGATAGCAAACGGTTTGATTCTGACACCAAAACAGTTCTGGTGACAATCAAATCTTCACCCAAAGATGTTGCAAATTCTAAGACCCTAAAATCAATGATGGGTGACTAAATGAAAAAATTAACCGCAGTTCTTCTTGGAACCTCGGTTTTGTGTGGTTGTGCCTCTGTACAGAAAGCTCCGATTGAAGCATTGGGGTTGGCTGTTCAGGCGGTACAACCTTTCAATGCGATTCTTCTTGCATTCAATGGAATCAAGTTCTATCTGAAATCAAGCACACCAGAAACAAAAAACGCAAAGGCAAAAGGAACTGGTGCGACAAAAGAAATCGCAGTCAACAATGCATTGAGAAATGTCGTTCAACAATCCATCGGTACAATGATTGTAACCGAAACAGAAGTTGAAAAAGACAAGCTGGTGCGTGATTTGTCACTTGCATATTCATCTGGTGTAGTAGAATCTTATGAAATTGTTGGTTGTGTTGGTGGAAAAGAGTATGAATGTGAAATTTCTGCTCTGGTGTCAACAGGTACATTCCACAAAACACTGTTGTCTAGTTCAAAGGTTGTGAAAATTAACGGGTCGGATGTACATGCACAACAAATTACCCTGAAAAATTCACTTCAGCAACAAAACGAAATGGCTGAATACCACTTTTCGAAGATAAGAAAGGTCGGTTTAGAGCCAAAAATCAAAAAAGTAAGTTTTGTCCCTCTGGGTAATCATCAAGTTCAGGTAGTTTTGGACTACGAGGTCGAGTGGAAAAAAGATTTTAAGAAAAGTTTTGTGACTTTTTTACAAAAATTAGAGAAAGACACCGAAAAATTACAAGGTGGCGATGAAATTTATCTGCAATGGGCACCAAGTGGGGCGTTTTCGAATCGAGTTATCATCAAAACCGTCGATTCGGACCTAAAAAACACAATTCGAAACTACCAGTATGGGTCGGTTTTTGTGAAAATTGATGAATTGGGTCAATGTATTGAGCATAAGATGCCCGAAGGTGTTGTCAATTTAGAAAATGTTGTCATAAAAGCAACAACGACGGCGAAAATCAGTGAAAAAATGTTGCAAAAAATGCAAAAGTTGTCAATAAGTACAGATTGTCAGAAAACGTAGTTGTATTTTTTGCAATAATCCTAAAAACCCTTGACATTTGGGGCAGTTTTCGATATACTTTCCATGTTGATTGATGATTTGGAGAAAAAACATGGCAAAAGTAGATGGACAAATAGTAAACGTGGGTGATGCTGTCGGCTTCAAGTGCGATATTGAGCAGTGGGGCTATATCACTAAGATTAACGGTAGTATGCTAACATTAAAAGCTCCGTATGCTTCGGGCTTTGATGGTGATTATATCGGCGGCGATGAATATTATGTTGTCGATGCTGATTCCTGCTGGATTGACTAAAGGAAAAAATCATGGCTTATGTATCTCAAGAATTGAAAGCAAAGATTGCCCCGAAGGTTAAAGCAATTTGCAAAAAGTATGGCGTCAAGGCCAGTCTGGCTGTGCGTAATCATTCGACCCTTGTACTGAATATCAAGTCGGGTAAGGTTGATTTTATCAATGATTACGGTAATTGCGAGGATGCCAAAAAGTTCGGCATTCAGGTTAACCCGTACTGGTACAAAGACCACTTTGCTGGTAAAGCAAAATCTTTTCTATCAGAAGTGATTCCAGCGATGAATGCTGGTAACTGGGATAAGTCTGATGCACAAGTTGATTACTTTAATGTCGGCTGGTATATCGATGTAAATATCGGTAAGTGGAACAAGCCTTATGTTTTAGAATAACATGAAAATTTTCGAAAAGATAGAAAATTTCTTTTTCGACAAAAACAGAAATCTTTTTGTCGCTTTTTTAACCCGATTCACTCTTTTCGAGTGGATCGGACTTTTTATTGCAGCATTATGGATAATACTATAAAAACCTCGAAACTTAAACTCCGCAATTTTGTTGCGAAGGATTTGCGTACCCCTAAATATTCCATGAAAGTTGAGAGGTCGAAAGTTAGTTATAATCGTAAGGTCGAAAAACAAAAATTACAAAAGGACTTTCTTTATGGATAAACCAGACGAGTATGATGGTTTTTATTTTTTACCCAGTGATGAGGAACAAACTTTAAATTTAGCATTTTTCAAGTTCAAGGAAGGAGAGAATTTTGGAAAGCCTGTTGAGTACAGCAATATGGGTGATAAGTATCATATTGCATTTTTCAAGTGTGATGATTCTGGCATACCAGTATTTGATGAACAATTTGAAGCAATATTTTCTGATCCCACAACCTACGTGAAGAATCTTATAGGTTCTGATTTATACGGTTGCATTCTACGCAAAACGGAAGAATCCTACAAATGGTGGAATGATTACCTTACAGGTGCAAAAGAAGCGTGTAAAATCATATCTAATGAAATGAAATAAATTTTTGTGATGGAGATATATTATGCCAAACTGGTGCAACAATACAATTGTAGTTTCGGATGTTGATGAAGAAAGAATCGATGAGTTCGAAAAGTTCTTAAATGATAACGGCGGAAAGAATTGGTTTGATTTTTTTGCACCGTGCCCCAAAGAACTGTTGGAAGTTGGTAACGTATCATTTCATGATACGCCCAATGAAGTTTTAATTGAAAAGTATGGCTATGGAGACTGGTATTCTTGGTCGATAGACAATTGGGGCTGTAAATGGAACTGTGATGCGAACGATTGGGAACGTGATGGAAATAGTATAAGTTTTTGGTTCGATTCTCCTTGGGGTCCACCTATTCAATTGTACAAAACAATGTACAGTGGGGGTTATGATATTGATGCCCATTTCCTAGAAGAAGGCATGGGCTTTGTTGGTCGATTCGTAGAAGGTGAAGATGAATCTTACAATTATTCGGATTTGGAATCGCTTGATGAGATTCCAGAAAGCTTGGTAGAAAACTGGGATCTGCGTGGAATGCTCGAAGATCAGATGGAATGGAACTCTGAAGATGATGATGAGGAACAAAATTTCACAACACCCACTGCAAGAGAGTGGATTAAAGGTTTGCTCAAAGATGGTGTAGTAGATGTTGAGTTTGAAAAGAGCGACGGCACAATCCGTAATATGAAATGCACTTTGGTTGAAGATAAGATTCCTACTTCAAAATTACCAAAAGGCACTGGTAAGCAGGAAAGCGATGAAGTTCAGCCTGTGTTTGATGTTGAGAAACAAGAGTGGCGTTCGTTCCGCTGGGATTCTGTAAAAGGAATTAATTTCACTTTGGGAGATGATGATGCCTAAGTACATTGTTGAGCAGTTATCTGTTTTTCGTAATGTTTTTGTTATCGAAGCAGAGGACCAAGAAGAAGCAGTTAAAATTTCAGAATATGCCGATGATAATTGGCAAGAATGGCTTGGCTGTCTCAAAGTCGATATCAATGAATTTACCGATGAGCGTATTGCCTATTTCAAAGATAAGCAATACTTCTGGGATGGTGTCACGTATAAAGATAAAGATGGGTTTGTTGCATATCATCATCCGTCTGGCGAAGATGTTGAAAGAAAAGAAATTTTCATCAAGTGACAAAAAAAGTCCTTGACAAAGCATATATACTGTTATATAATACCTACTATGATGAATAAAACACTTAAACAATTATCCACCGTCTGTATGCCAACATTTTGGCAGAATGAACATCGCCCGTTTTCAAGCGATAATGGATATATTGCGTTTGTTGGGGTTCGTGTATAGTAAAGGTATAAGAGTATAATACACAGACCCCGATAACGCAAGTTTCGGGGTTTTTTGTTCTGTGGCTTGACAAAACGATCAAGCAAAAATAGTTCTATAACAATTTGGATTCTTTGTTGGGGTATGGTGAAATGGTATCACACAGGATTTTGATTCCCGTGTTCTCAGTTCGATTCTGAGTACCCCTGCCAGTTTTCTTTGGTGTGACCATGGTGTAATGGTAGCACGAAACATTGTGGCTGTTTCAGTTCGGATTCAAATTCCGATGGTCACCCCAAAGAAAATTAGTCAACTTAGCTGATGTGGTCATAGCAACGGTCTGAAGAACCGAAGAAAGTCGTTCGATTCGACTAGTTGACACCAATTAATGGAAGTGTGGCCGAGCGGTTTAAGGCACTAGTCTTGAAAACTAGAGATTCAGTAATGGGTCCGTGAGTTCGAATCTCACCGCTTCTACCAAATGCTTCGGTCAGTACGGTGGGACGTACAGATGGACAACACTAGGACAAGGTTCGAATCCAAACTGAAGCACCTGTATAGGAGAAAAAATGTCTGTAGCAATCATTCTGTTGACAATATTTGGTTATTGGGTAGCAATGGGTTTTTCTATAGCATTATTGATGTTTTTGTTTTTGAAGTTTGCAATACTAATTGGAGATATGGCTGAGAGGCTTAAGGCAGCGGTTTGCTAAACCGTCGTAGGGATTAAACTCTACCGTTGGTTCGAATCCAACTGTCTCCGCCAAATATCTAACAAAAAGGGAAGGGGGTAAAATGAATGGCTGCGATAATTGTAGTTATCATTTTTGGACTTCTTTATTATTCTATTAGATGAGAGTATGTAATCAAATTATGATAAGTATGTACGGATGGCTGAGTGGTGAGGCGACAGTCTGCAAAACTGTTCGATGCAGGTTCGATTCCTGTTCCGTACTCCAGTAGTTTTGCCTCGTTAGTTTAATGGTAGAACTCCGTCTTTACACGGCGGTTACGGCAGTTCGATTCTGTCACGAGGTACCAAATTTTAAAAGGGGAATTGGTGCTAATTGGGAACACACGGCCCTTGCAAGGCTGAGTAAGCGGTTCGAATCCGCTATTCTCCACCACTTAACGGAGGCTCGCATGTCTGATGAAGTAACTAAAAAAATGCACAGTGAAAGACTGCATCAAAAAGAAGTTAAAATTAAGAAGCAGTTGCGATTAGCCAAAAATTATGGGTATCACAAATTAAGTAGTACAATGAGCAAGTGGCGTTACTTGTTGCAGCCTCATCGTAGTCATAAGATGCATATTTTTAATTGCGGGGACCCTAAGTGTTCTATGTGTGGTAATCCTCGAAAGTTCTTTGGTGAAGAAACAGTACAGGAAAAAAAGTATAAGCAGGAAAAATTCTATATTGATGATTGAGAGTTTTAACCGCCCTTAGCTCAGTTGGACTTAGAGCGTATGGCTACGGACCATGAGGTCGGGGGTTCGAATCCCTCAGGGCGGTCCACTGTTTTCATTTTGATAACATGTTGTAATCATACAACGCCCTTGACAATTAAAATGAAAAGAGTATAATGGTCCATGTTGATTGATACGCACCGTTAGACATCTGGTGAGGTCACCACCCTTTCAAGGTGGCAAGAGGGGATCGTAACCCCTACGGTGTACCAGTTTTAATGGCACTTTAGCATAGCTGGCCTAATGCGCTGCCCTGTCACGGCAGAGATCACGGGTTCGAATCCCGTAAGTGTCGCCAGAATTATTGCTCAGTAGATCAGTCGGTAGATCAGCGGACTGTTAATCCGTGTGTCGTTGGTTCGAGCCCAACCTGAGCAGCCAGTTTTTAAAAGGAGATCCTGTCATGGATAGTGACAAGAGTGATAAACGAATGGGTGTGTAACTCAGCTGGTTAGAGTATCAGACTTTTAATCTGAGAGTCGTGGGTTCGAATCCCACCGCACCTACCATATTGAAGTACATTGGTTCTGAGGGTTGTTCCAAAGATAATTCACTCCAATGGAGTCCCAGTGTACTTCAATATGTTATGCGACTATGGTGTAATCGGTAGCCACAGCAGACTTAAAATCTGCCGCCGAAAGGCGTGCCAGTTCAAATCTGGCTAGTCGCACCAGTCATCTCGGTGTAGCACAGCCTGGTAGTGCGCCGCATTTGGGATGCGGAGGTCGGGAGTTCGATCCTCTCCACCGAGACCATAAAGCCGTGTAGCTCAGAGGAAGAGCAATCGCTTGATAAGCGATAGGCCGACATTTCGAAACTGTCCATGGCTACCATTTTTATTGCGGGTTGGGGGAGTACGGTCGTCCCCGCTAGTCTCATAAGCTAGAGATCGTTGGTTCGAATCCAGCACCCGCTACCAGTTTTGGGTTGGAAGCATCAATGGTGATGCAGAGGACTGTAAATCCTCCGCCTTAAGGCACGACTGGTTCGATCCCAGTACAACCCACCAATTTGGTGATATAGCATAACGGTTGTGCGCCTCCTTCATACGGAGTACGGTGTAGGTTCGAATCCTACTGTCACCACCAGTTTTGAAGTCGAACTTTAACTATATAGAATATAGACACTGGTAAAGGTTCGAAAATGAATGCTTGCTTAAATTGTAAAAAAGAAACAAAAAATGCAAAGTTTTGTTGCTTGTCTTGTTCAGCAATATATAATAACAATGTTGGACATTGGAGAGAAAAACATGGAATTTTAAAAAGCAAACATAATTGTTTAAATTGTGGTGTTGTAATAGGTTCAAAATACTGTTCTGCAAAGTGTCAACAGGAATATCAAACGAAACAAAAAATTTCAGATGGCACAGCGTCTCCGAGAACAATTAAAAGATATCTGACCGAACAACACGGAAATAAATGTTGGGTTTGTGGAATAACAGAATGGAATAACAAACCAATTGTTATGGAGTTGGAACATAATGATGGAAACTCTGAAAATAATAATCTAAGTAATCTATCTCTCATTTGTCCTAATTGCCATTCACAAACACCAACATATAAAGGAGCAAATAGAGGTAACGGACGACATTATCGTAGAGTTCGTTATGCTCAAAGAAAAAGTTATTAATTAAAGCTGGAGTCGCATAGCGGCAATTGCACTGCACTTGTAATGCAGCGGGAAACCTACGTGAGTTCGAGTCTCACCTCCAGCACCAAATAAAACAGAAAGGTAATATGGATCATTTTTATCACGATATTGGCGGCTTTTTCTTTTTTGAAGGTGCTTATAAAAAATTTGTTCAAGAGGCAGCAGACAATTCTCACTTTGTCGAAGTCGGAGCATATAAAGGAAGAAGCACGGCTTTTATGGCCGTTGAAATTATCAATAGCGGTAAAAAAATAAAATTTGATGTTGTCGACCATTGGATGGGTTCTTCAGAACACAATGATGATGTTGATGTTCAGAACAAAACATTATATGATGCATTCATAAAAAACTTAGAACCTGTTTCTGGTCATTTTACACCGATTAGAAAAGACAGTGTTGATGCAGCAGAAGAATATGCAAACAATAGTTTGGATTTAGTTTTCATTGATGCTTCACATGACTATGATAGTGTGAATGAGGATATTAAAGCTTGGTTACCTAAAGTTAAACCTGGTGGATACATTGCTGGAGACGATTACTCTTTTGGAGATGTTAGGAGAGCCGTTCTAAACAATTTTGATGAAGCAAAGGTAGAATCAATAGGTGGTTATCCTAGTTGGGTGTACAAAAAGGAGAGTGAATGAGTGACGGTGGAAAAGGTAGTAAACCAAGACCATTAAGTATTGATAAAGATGTATTTGATCAAAGATGGGATCAAATCTTTAAGCCTAAAGCAGAAGTAGAAGAACACTTAAAAAAATTTTCTGACGACTATCAAGATATTCTTTCTACCGAAGATTGTGTTCTTGATGCCCTAGCTAATACAATAAATAAAATGACTGACTGAATTGAAAGGTAGATTATGAAGAAGATTCCTATTGTGGCTTGTAATGTTGGTTCACCTACGGTTGAAATGCTAATTGCAAGTGCGAAACACTATGCGCCAGATCATGAGTTGATTGTTCACTATGATGAGAAAACTACATTTGGTGAAACATACAATAAAATTTTAGATCAAGTTTTTGAAAGATATGATGAGGTCATTGTTGCGAATGATGATATCGTTTTAAATCCCACCTGTGTTCAAATTCTGATGGAAGATGTAGAGACTTTAAAAAAGTCTGTTGGTGAAGATAAACTAGGTTTTGTCGGTGCTATGCATGACATGGCACGCCCAGGTCAAAATGTTCGATACAGTTTTCTTCAAGATGATCAGATTACGTTTGGGAAATACAAGTCAGAAAATTTTATCAAGCAGTCGCCAGTCATTGCACCAATCTTTGCTTATCTTTCAAAAAAAGCATATCAGGTCGCAAAGTTTCCTCCAATCACTTGGTATTCAGATGATATCATTTGTGAGGATTTAACTCATGCTGGTTTTGTCCATTTTATTTCGAGGGCGTATGTGCATCATGTTGGTTCTGCGACAATTGGCACAAACGAAAACAATAACAAGTCTTTAGAAGAAGCTTTGCCATGGATTTATGAGAACAGACCACAGTATATCGATGAACTGAAGCGCCGTCTGTCTTTTGCTTGAGGAGATTCTATGTTATTTGATTGTGTGATGTTCAATAATGAATTAGATATTTTGGAAGCACGAATAGAGTATCTAAATGAAATTGTTGATTTTTTTGTTGTCGTTGAAATGGATATAACACATTCTGGAAAAGCAAAGCCAATGAACTTTGCAAATAATATTTCCAGATACCGTGACTATCTTCATAAAATAATCTACATTCCTTATTCTCCTAAAGTTGAGGATTATGACTTTACTCAAAAGCCAGAGAAAACAGATTTTAATTCTGCTCATTGGAAAGTAGAGAACGATCATCGCAATCGAATCATTATGGGTCTAAGATTCTTTACTCCAGAAAACATTGTATTGATTAGTGATGTTGATGAGATACCGCTAAAAAGTGCAGTTGAAACTGCGGCAAAAAATCTAAGTGAACAAAGGCCAGCTATTGCATTTGAACAAGAAATGTTTTATTATAACTTCAAGCAGAGGCAAGTGAATAATTGGTCTGGAACAGTGATTACGACAATCTCCGAATTGATGAAGATACCACCACAAGCATTCAGAGACAATCGATTCAATCTACCAAAGATTACAAACGCTGGTTATCACTTGAGTTATTGGAACAGTCCAGAAAAGATCAAGGAAAAGATTGAAAGTTTTGCTCACCAAGAGTATAATGATGAACAGTACACGGACATTGAAGCAATAAAGAAAAAAATCTCAGATGGTGTTGATATATTTGGCAGAGAAGAAAATCCATTCGTTTCTGTAGATAAGCAAAGTATCGACCAAGAGTTTTTGAAAGTATTTGAAAAAATAGAAAAGGAGATTATGTGACTAAAGAAGAATTTGATAAGATCGAAATGGTGCCCGATCACTTGATGTCGAAATATATCAAGAGGCAACAAGACTACGAATGGTTCTATGCTCCAATGGGCAATCTTGGTGAACACTATACTTTGTTATCGTCACTGAGTAGAAACTTTAATGATGTTACACTTTACGATTTGGGAACTCATCGTGGATTGTCTGCATTAGCTTTGGCAACGAATCCAAATAACAAAGTTGTTTCCTATGACATTGAAAATTATTTGAATGTCGATAACCCAGGAAACATTGATTTTAGAATTGGTAATTTTTTTGAGGATCTGAATATTTTTGAATCGCCTTTAATTATGATGGACATCGATCCTCATGATGGTATGATTGAGAGAAAGGCGATTGATTGGTTGGCAGATAACAACTACAAAGGAATTCTTGTCATGGATGATATCAACTTGAATCCAGACATGAGAAACTTGTGGAGTTCTATCACCCAAGAAAAATATGATATTACAGATATAGGACATTGGTCTGGAACAGGTATTGTTTTCTTTTAATCGGCTCGGTGTAGTATAATGGCAGTGCGACGGTCTCCAAAACCGTTAGTGGGGGTTCGATTCCCTCCACCGAGGCCAAACAGGGATTTTAAATGCGTAAACTTGATTACGATGAAGTGAAAAATTATATCAACGCACAAAGTAAAGAAAGTAAAATTTACATTGGATGTGATTCAGAAAGAATTCGGGTTGATGATGTTTGGTATGCTGATTATGTCTTAGCGATTGTGGTTCACATTGACGGTAAGCACGGTTGCAAACTGTTTGGTGAAATTCAGCGAGAACGAGATTATGATCAAAAGAAAAGTCGACCACGATATCGTTTGATGAATGAAGTGTATAAAGTTTCTGAAATGTATTTGAAGCTTGCAGAAGTCCTAGAAGATCGGGATGTTGAAGTTCATTTAGATATTAATCCGAATGAAATGCATGGTTCAAGTTGTGTTATCAATGAAGCAATAGGTTATATTCGCGGTACATGTAATGTAGTGCCGTTAATAAAACCCAAGGCTTTTGCCGCATCTTATGCAGCAGATAGATTAAAATATCTAAAAATTGCATAACGTCTAGTAACAAAGCGGGTGTAGCTCAGTTGGTAGAGCGTCTGCCTTCCAAGCAGAATGTCGTCAGTTCGAACCTGATCACCCGCTCCATTCTTAAGGGGCCGGAAGCATTTTAGGTATATGCGTTCGACTCATAATCGAGGGACAGAGAGTTCGAATCTCTCCCGGCCCACCAAAATCTGCCTGTAGTACAAGGGATAGTACAGAGGCCTTCTAAGCCTCTGATCCAGGTTCGAGTCCTGGCGGGCGGACCATCTCTTTCCACTAAATAGAAGAAAATACAGATAGAGTTCTCTATATCATTATCCTTTTCTAGGATTTCTCTGCTTTTTATAATTCTAACGAAAAAAACAAAGAGGAGAGTAGTACCTACAAAAAATGGATCCACTAACACTGTTTGCTCTTGCTAATGGTGCAGTACAAGCGGTAAAAAAGGGTTGTGAACTTTATAAAGAAATATCAGGTGCGGCAGGTGATGTAAAAGGTGTTCTGAAAGATTTAGAAGAACAGTTCAATTCCAGACACAAAGACAACCCCCCCACTGTCGCTGAAAAAAATCAATACATTACAGAAAAAAATCGTGTATTGGAATTAAGTAAGCAGCAGCCAAACGATATCTATACTACAATTGGTGAAGAACTAGGCGTATATTTTGAGAACTATGCCAAGTGCTTTGCTATTTTTGAAGAAGAAGAAAAACACGATAAAGAAGTTTACAAAGGCGAAACAAGTCTAGGTAAACGAGCATTGCAGCGTGTTCTTATGCAGACCCGTCTTGCAGCCATGGAAGCAGAACTTCGTGAACTCATGGTATACAATTGTCCTCCAGAATTGGGAGACCTGTATACCCGTGTGTATGCTATGATGGAGAAGATGAAGAAGCAACAGTCGGTTGCGTGGGCAAAGAAAATAGCGGCTGACAAAATTGCTGCTACAAAAAAGAAAAAAAGATTACAAAGAATAAAATGTGAAGCTTGGAAATATGGAGTAACTATTGTTGTTATAACTTACTTGATCTGGTTAATATGGGCAATAGTACAGATACGAATTGAAGTCAAACCTGAATTGGGCCGTTGTTTGGTGCCAAAAGGAAATGTGATATATAATTGGTATAATAATTTAAAATGGATTGACTGTGAAATAATAGAAAAAAAGGAGTAGTCATGAAATGGTTAATTATTTTTTTACCGTTGTTAGTTGCTTGTCAGGAGAACTATCGTTATCCTTGTCAAGACCCAGATAATTGGGATACTAAACAATGTAAAAAACCATATTGTAGTGCAAATGGAACTTGTCCAGAAGATTTGACACACTACGAAAAAAATAAAGTCAATCAACCTTCACCACAATTACAACAAGTTCCAAGTAAAGGAGAATGCAAATGATTAGAGAACTATGGTCAGGAGAAAGATATACAACTGAAGAATTAAATGCACGACTAAGATTCTTCATTGGTATCGTATTGGGTCTTACACTTTTCGGTATTGTTTTTGTTGTGTTGTACAGTTTGATTTTTGTAACTCAGCCAATGAACGGTATGAGTCCTGTGGACAACAAATTCTTTGAGTTGATCATTCCGATTGCAACATTCTTGACAGGTACACTGTCAGGCATTATGATTGCTGGTGATGATAAGGAATTGAAAGCAAAGGCATTAGAGGCTGCAAATAAACCTTATGTTCCACCACCATCATCACCATTATCACCAAGTGGCGGTTTTAGTGCATCGTTTTCGACAACTAGTGCAAAATCATCATTTGCTACACAAAGAACAGAACCAACTTTTGGTTCAGGACCTTTACCGTCTTTAGATAGACCACCAGAAGAACCTCATCCAGAAATATAATTTTGATAATAGTACCGAATAGCGAACAACTATTCGGTACTTGACTTGTATCGTATTCTGTGCGATAATCATGAAAACATATTGAAACTTGAAGGAATTATTATGACTCGCTTGACAAATGTGAATGAAGCCTTTTCTGGTAAAGAGCCAAAATATAGTACCGAGATTTCGCAGATTGATTTGACCAAAGCGTTATCTTGGTACTCTCAAAACAAAGATTCCAAAGATGCACAGAAGTATGCCATCGACTATTTCAAAAAGAATTTCAAACTAAACATAGAACCAGTAATTCGAAAACAGTCTAGCACATTTGGATTTGTTTGCAGGATTGTTTCGAACGGCGGAATTCTTTCTGGTAAAGATCAATCTTGGTTTGATACCGAGATTAACAACATTAAAGCGCAGTTAAAAAAGCAACCAGATGAAGAAGAAAAGCCAGAACAAAAAACCAATGTAATAAACATTCAGGATAGAATTCGGGAGAAAGCATCCGAGTGTATTGGTGAACTCGATGGTCAAATCGATGAATTGATTGAATCTGGTTTTACTGCAACAGTATCTCCTTATTCTGTTATGCATACAATGGACATTAAGGCGGTACATGTAAAATACATTGTTGAAGGTGTTCGTAAGATTCGGGCTGAGTATGAACTAGTTCTGAATACAACCGACAGTGATTTGAAAGAAGGTTATTCAAACTTCACTAAGCCACAACTTAAAAAACTTATTGCTTGGTGTGATCAGGCTATCATGGATTGTCAGAAAATAACTGGCGATTCAATCAAAACACGAAAGCCAAGAAAGCGCAAAGCAAAATCTGCTGAACAACTAACCTCGAAGATTAAATATCTGCAAGAATATTCGGAACTAAAACTGAAGTCTGTAAGTCCGACTGATATTATTGGAACAATGCAGCTTTGGGTCTATAATGTTAAAACAAGAAAGCTTGGTGTTTATCATGCCTCTGATGCAAGTGGATTGACAGTTAAAGGTTCTACGATACTAAACTTCAGCGAATCAAAATCGGTACAAAAGAAACTGAGAAAGCCCGAAACAACTCTACCAGAATTATTGAAGTCTGGCAAAGTAGCTTTGCGGAACTATCTTGACACCATCAAAGCAGTCGAATCTGCCTTGACAGGACGATTGAATACTGATACAATTCTTGTTCGAACTGTTAAGTGAATACAAAATGATTATTTTTGATTATCAACAAATTGCCATCTCAAACTTGATGGAACAAATTGGTTCTTCTAAATCATCGGTTGATGAGAATCTTGTTCGCCACATGATTCTGAACACCATCCGAACTTATGTAAAAAAGTTTAGAGAATCACATGGACCCGAAGTAGTTATTGCTTGCGATAATAAGAATTACTGGCGCAGAGAAATATTTCCTCACTACAAAGCTGGTCGAAAGAAAGCACGGGCTGCATCTGGCCATGACTGGTCTTCCATCTTTGAATCGTTGAATAAGATTCGTGAGGAACTCAAAGAGAACTCTCCATATAAAGTGATTGATGTTGAAGGTGCTGAGGCTGACGATATCATTGGCATTTTGGTGCGAAAGTATTCTATCAATGAAAAGATTATGATTCTTTCATCCGATAAAGACTTTGCACAACTACAAAGATTTCCAAATGTTGAGCAGTTCTCACCGATCATGAAAAAGTATGTGAAAGAACCTTTTCCTTTGGTTCAACTGAAACAACTCATCATTCGTGGTGACAAAGGTGACGGTATTCCAAACATTCTTTCATCGGATGATGTTTTTGTTTCTGGTGGGCGACAGAAGCCTATTACTGAAGCTAAGATTATCAAATGGTTGAATCAAGATGCAAAAGAATTTTGTGATGATGAAATGCTGAGAAATTATTCCCGTAATGAAACTCTGATTGATTTGACAAAGATTCCAGAAAGCATCACAAAAGATATTCTAAATAAGTATGAAACAGTCAAAGGCAAAACCAAGCAAGAATTCATGAACTACATGATTGCCAACCGACTGAAAAATTTGATTGAAGTGGCACACGAATTTTAATGGACAAAAAATGAGCGCAGAAAAACTGTACTCTGAGATTCTTGAGGAATTTCAGAATGTAACAACAAAGCAAGAAAGACTTGCAATACTCAAAAAATACGATCACCCACGTTTTCGTATCTTTCTACAGGCAGCATTCAATCCGTCGATAGAATTTGAGGTTGAGATTCCACCATATCGACCAGCGATAGAACCAGCTGGACTAAACTTCACTTACCTAGATGCTGAGATGATTAAGCTTTATCGGTTTGTGAAAAATCATCCATCGAAGCCTGCAGGTCTAACGAAAGAAAAACAAAAACAACTTCTCTTAGTTATTCTTGAATCTTTGCATAAAGATGAGGCTGAACTTTTGACCAAAGTAATCAGAAAAAAACTTGACGTAAAATTTTTGACTCCAGCACTAGTTAATGAGGCATTTCCAGGACTACTATGAAAGTTGCGATTGTAACACCCACGATTGGCTCACCAGAGCTGGCTGACTGTTTGGCTTCCGTACAAAATCAAACTTACGAGAATACAACACACTATGTTTTTCTTGACGGTGAAGAACACTTTGAAAAAATTAATCCAATTCTACAAAATGCACAAAGTAAAAAAGAGATTAAAACAATCAAAATTCAAGACAATGTTGGAAAAGGTTGGCTTGGGCATCGAGTATATGCTGCATGTAGTTTTTTGGTTAATGCTGATGTTATATGTTACCTCGATCAGGACAATTGGTTTGATCCTGATCACGTTGAGAGGCTATTATCTAAAATTGAAAATGGATATGACTGGGCTTATTCGCTAAGAAAAATTTACGATAAAGACGGAAACTATTTGTTCAATGATGATTGTGAATCTTTGGGTAAGTGGCCAATCTATCTGAATGATCAGGCATTTCTTATTGATACTTCGTCGTTTGCTGTAAAGAGAGATGTTGCTGTAAGAGTTGGTCATGCTTGGTATGATGTTAATAGACCAAAGGCGGCAGATAGACAATTCTTCCATGTATTGAAAACACATGTGCCAAACTTCACTTGCACTGGAGAATACACTTTAAACTATCGTCTAGGCGGAAACGAAAATTCGGTGAGTAAAGAGTTCTTCGAAGAAGGCAATGCAATTATGAAGAAGCGATACCCGAACGGATATCCATGGACAAAGAAAACAATAGCAGAGATAGCCCCAGGTATAACACTGATTGAGTAAAAACTAAATATGAATAAGAAAACTGATTCGCAAGAATATACAGAATTTCTTTTTGGTGAAATCGATGAGCAAAAAGTTGAAAACATCATAAAGTGGATAATTAAGAATCAAGATAAAAGTTTAACGGAACCTCTAACCCTGTATATCAATTCTACTGGAGGAAGTGTTCCAGATGCTTTTGCTCTTATTGACGTAATGCGTACATCAATTCATCCAATCAAAACTGTGGGAATAGGATCAATCTGTTCCGCAGCATTTCTAATTTTTTCTGCTGGCTCTAAACCAAACAGATACGTTTCAAAAAACACTAGCATAATGTGCCATCAGTACAGTTTCGAATCTGAAGGAAAGTATCATGATTTGAAGGCACAATTTCGTGAGATGGAATTAATCAATCAGAGAATGATGGGTTTACTTGAAGAAAAATCAAACTTATCAACTAAGATCATCAAATCAAAACTACTATCACCGACAGATGCTTGGATAACTGCTGCTGAGTTGGTAGAGTTTGGTATTGCTGACGCTATCTTTTAAGGAGAAGAAGGAGTAAAATGGAAATCGGTGGTAAGAAAATCATGAAGCCTCAAAAAACAAAGTTTCGCAAAAATAAAGATAAGGAAACTTTGAATGATAAAAAACAAAAACACCATGACAAATCGTTTTATCGATTGATGAAACAGGAGAAAGAAGATTATGTCGTATAAAGAAATCCTTCAAAAACAAATCAGCGAATTAGAGGAAAGAATTCGAAGCTTTCAAGGCGATAAGAGAATTCTGGAAGACCAGTTGCAAAAATTGCGTCTGGCTGAGTTCGAGGAAGATATGCGGACAGAAAGTAATTCGAGCAATCAACAGTTGCTAAAAGGATAATGTTGTAAAAAAACAACACCCTTGACATAACATTCTACCTGTGTTAGTATGGATGTTATGGAAATATTAAAAGAAATTACACAGTGGAATTGTGATTACAAAGTTCACAACCATACTTATCTTTTAGATAACAAAGGTCGTGTTATTGCTTATGCAATAGACGATGGCCCAGATATTGTCAAATTGAGAATAGGTTACAATATTGACAAGCGTTATCGAAAGTTTATCAAATCCGATCATGAAGGTTTGTTAGCAATTAGCAAATCTTTCCCTTCAGAAAAAAAAGAATCAAAAAAGCAAGAAGTTGTCAAAAAAGAAAATGTCCGTGTTTTTAATGTAAAATCTGCCGATAAGTCCTACACGGTAGAATACAATACTGTAGGTGACTTTTTCACCTGCTCATGTATCGGCTTTGGTTATCGTAGAAAATGTAAACATATTGACAATGTGAAAGAATTTCTAAAATGACAATTATTCATACTTATCAAAAAAGCAAGAAACGTAAACCAAATGCTAAGGAGCGAGAGCTGGCAGCCGACTGGGAAAAGTTGCTAAAAAAGTATGAACCCAAAAAGCTTGTCAAAGCGAAAACAGTTTCAAAATTTCCAAAGTTATCAATCCCGCAAGATAGAAACCCCTACAATATTCCTTCTTTAAATAGCAACAATTACGATACTTTCAAAAAAGACAACAAAGTGTACACTGGCGATGCTATGCTGGGTATCGGTACCTTGCATAAAAGTAATGCCGTTCCAGTGTTTTCAAAAGAGCAAGCTCAGGATCAAGCGAATATGCGCCGCTAATGTTTTCTTTTTGACAACAAAAATAGTCCTTGACTTTTGCGGTAATGAGAGTATAATGGATTATGTTGAGTGATTAAAGAGGATTTCGAAATGACTGAATTTGAGAAAAACTGCTACGGTATGTCGGCTGACGATATCCGTGAAAATTACATGAATTCTTTGACCGCAGAATTTTGCGGTCTTGAGATGGTTGCGATGGGTATTCTATCTGATTGTCAGGAAATGCTGGCAATGAAGAAAACAGCTGGTACCAATCCAGATGAATTGATTCGCAAGCAATTGAATATTGCAAAGTTTATTCTTTCCGAAATGATGGACAAGCGTGAAAAGGAAACAGCATGAAACTCCTATCGACTGGTAACCCAAAAGTTTTGAAGGGTATGAAGCAAGGTTACAATACCTATATCCTTCACTTGGCACCCTACAATGTTTCGGGCTTTCAGACTTGCCCAAAGGCCACACCAGGTTGTGCTGCCGCTTGTTTGAATACTGCTGGTCGTGGTGGTATGTTTAAAAAAGGTGAATCGACCAACGTTATTCAAGAAGCCCGTAAGCGCAAGACCCAATTCTTTTTTGAAGAACGGGCAGGCTTCATGGAGTGGCTGGTATCTGATATTGAGAAGGCAATCAAGCAATCTGCAAAGCTTGGCCTGATTCCAGTTTTCCGCTTGAATGGTACTAGCGATATTGCATGGGAAAAGTATGAGGTCGTCCGTTCGGGTAAACTGTATCGCAATATATTTGCTGCTTTTCCAGAGGTGACTTTTTATGACTATACTAAAATACTTGGCCGCCGCGTTTCTGGCATTGCTAACTATTCACTTACTTTTTCCGCTGCTGATGGTAATGACACTGATGTCCTTAGTGCTATCAGCCAAGGTTATAATGTTGCTGTTGTCTTTGGTGTAAAGAAAAATCAACCGTTACCAGAAACTTATTTGGGTTTGCCAGTGTATAACGGTGATGATTCTGATTTGCGGTTTCTTGATCCCAAAGGTGTTGTTGTCGGTTTGTATGCTAAAGGTAAAGCCAAAAAAGATACAACTGGCTTTGTGAAATATCCTACTGTTATGTTGAAGGCTGCTTAATATGAATATCGTTAATCTTATTGAAGAAGAAATTTCTTTTGGTGAATTGACTTGGGCACAAATTGCTGAAAAGTATAATGTTCCAGTCGGTGATGTTGAACTCATCTATGATGAGATGACCAAACAGTTTGATGATTCCATGGACGGAGATTTCGATTCTGCCATGTCATCTGCTGGCTTTGGTACTGATGAAGATTATGGTTATTATGGAGATGAATAAGATGATAAAAGAATGGGAATATATTCAGGAGTCGTATGATACCCGTCATGGTGGACCCTTTGATCGCGGCTCTGCTGACAGTTACTACGGCCGTTCACGCAACCCACATTACTTTAAAGGTGATACCCACAATTCTGAAGAAGTGAAAATGGAACAAATGAGTTTTGCAGAAATTCTGGCTTACAATGCAGGATATGATTACAATGAACAATTCGGCGACAAAAAAGACTGGGGTTGATTCGATGTCTTTTGCCAATATAGTGCTTGACATTCGTATCGCATCATGTTATATTACAGTTTCGTAAATCAAATAAGGAGATTACATTATGGCTCGAGGTAAATCTAAAGACCCAAAGACTTGGGAAAAGATTCTGATGGTTCTGGTTAATGGTGGTGTTATCACTAAAGAACAGATTGAACAAACAATCGGATACAAACACATGTATCGTATTTCCACTGAGTTGTGGAAAATCAAAACACGAAACGGTGTGATCAAGACTATCAAAGATGGTCGCAAGACTGTCGGCTATGAGTTGGTCAACGTGAAAGATATGATGAAGATTCTTTCGAATCGTGGCTTTACTCCTCTGGCTTTAGATCAAAATGTTGTCAGCGCACCTGTTGCTGCTGCACCCAAAAAGTCTAAAAAGAAAATTGAAAAGTTGACTGATCTAGGTGCTGAAAAAGTTGAAAGCGCCGAAGTGACTGTTACTGAAATTGTTGAAGAAGTTTAAATTATTAATAATCGAGGCAGTTGATGCTGCCTCCTTTTTCCATTTACAAAATGAAAAGCGTTGAAAACTATCTGGTAAGATGTTTAAAAAACAGTGGCGGTTCAATAACTGTTAATGTGAATCCATTTCATTGGAAATATTTTCCAGAAGTTTACTATCAGCAAGATATCTGGAAGAAGCACACATACAATTTGAATTTCGTTTTCGTTAGTATTAAATTTTGGTTTGATGAGGATATGGCTCTATGACAATGAAACACTTTGATCTTTTAACTGAACTTGAAAGTAGCATCATTAAACTAAAAACTTTTTCCAATACGGTTACAGTGATTGCAAATGGTGCAGAAACAAGTTCTACCATTTCTATTCAAGATTCCCTGTATCATATTGATGAAACATTAGATGATATCGTTTGCAGTCTGCGTTGGAACTATGATCAATTATTCGAAGCAATTCGAAGTGACAAGTCCGACGATGTTGAGTATGATTTCGATGGTATTGAACAAGTAGTTAATTCTTGGCAAATTAAATGAACGTATTTTATCTTCATTCCGATCCTAAAATTTGTGCAGAGATGCATAACGATAAGCACGTGGTCAAAATGATTATCGAATATGCCCAACTTATGTCAACGGCTCATCGCATTTTAGATGGTGAAGAATATATCGACCACACTGCAAACAACCGCAAGATAAAACGCTGGCGAATGAAAAACCCATTCATGGAAAGCAGTCTCATGAAGGCTTCACACATCAATCATCCTTCTGGTGTGTGGGTTCGACAAAGTGACAGTAACTATACTTGGTTGTATCAGATGTGGATTTTTCTATGTAAAGAATATACCTATCGTTACAACAAAATACATTCGGTTGAAACTCGAATGGCAAGCACTCTGCTTTCATGTCCATATAATATAACTGAGGGTCCTTTTACTGAGCCGACACCAGCAATGCCTGATGACTGCAAAGTACAAAATGATTCAATTGCATCATACAGAAAATACTATATAAACAACAAGGCGCATTTAGCCAAATGGAAGAATCGAACGATTCCTGATTGGTATGCTAAGAATACTCTTTGAAATAATTTTAATTTCGATGATGTTGCTTATTGTCTTGAGGTCCTTTGTGGCCGCTATATTGTTTTTTGTTGATGAAGAATAGATATGCCAACTTATATTTTTTATGATTCTGAAGAAGATGAAGAATTCGAAATGTTTATGAAGTGGTCTGAACGTGAAGAATTTCTCAAAAATAATCCGCACATTCAACCTGTGATGGGAGCACCAGCTTTAGTGTCTGGTGTTTCGATTACTGGTAAAGTGCCCGATGGCTTTAAAGAAGTCTTAGCCAAAGTTTCAGAAAATCACAGGAGTAGTGCCGTTGCTGAAAAGCATGGAAGAAAATCAATTCGGGAAGTTAAAACAAGAGAGTTGGTCGATAAGCATTACAAAAAGCAAACTGGGTCTTAATGCAATTCAATCATATTAAACTTCCTGAATTACAATTCGATCTGGAAGCGGAGACAACTGAGAACGGTAGAATATACAAAACTCCAACTGGCAATTCGTATCCTTCAATAACAACCGTTCTGTCTAGGTCAAGTGATAAAACCGCATTGATTGAATGGAGAAAACGAGTTGGTGATCAGGAGGCTGATAGAATTACAAAAAAGTCTGCCAATAGAGGAACAAGACTTCATTTAATATGTGAAAAGTATTTGCTGAATGAATTGAGTGATTTTAAAATCAAAACATTGATGCCTGATGTAAAAGATTTTTTTCTACAGTTGAAACCGCACATAGATAAGAATGTTGGTGATGTTTATGGACTTGAGCAGGCGTTATATTCTGATACACTGCAAATAGCTGGTCGAACAGATTGTATTGCAGAATGGAATGGTAAACTTTCAATCATTGACTACAAGAATGCACGAAAGGAAAAAGAAGAAGAATGGATTCAAGGTTACTTCATACAATGTTCCGCTTATGCATTAATGTTTGAAGAAATTACAAAGAAACAAATTGAACAGATTGTGGTTCTCATTGCAAACGAAGAAGGAAAGCCGCAAATTTTTGTGAGAGAAAAAACTAAGTACATTGTGCCGTTGAATGAGAGAATAGAAATCTTTCGTTCTTCAGTATAAATACTTTGAAAGAATTGTTGTAATCCCTTCAAAGCGAAGGCATTCTGGACGGCGGTTCGATTCCGCCCACCTCCACCAGAAGCACATAGTTGTCCTAGATGAAAGAAACCTCTGAGGGCTCTAGTGGGGATTGTGTGCTTCTGATGGGGGTGACCTGGTTTCGACAGGGTGAGATAGTGGAGAAGGCAACACAGTAGGCGATGACTGTAAATCAAGCAAATAAATTATCAGCAAACGATAATTACTACGCAATGGCTGCTTAAATAGCCTTGCTGGGGTTTAAGTGGATTGTACCTTATTACCAAAACAATCCACATCAAATTCAAAAGTGGGTTTGGTGGCATCACCCGGACTTTGCTCCAAAAAACCACCACTAATTCTAAAGGATGTGAAATGAAAGTCTATATCGGTCCTTACACAAATTGGTTTGGTCCTTATCAGTTAGCAGATTTGCTTTGCTTTTGGGTAAAAGAAATACCCGATGAATATGGATACAAACGAAAGCCCGATTGGGTTCATAACTTCGGCACTTGGTTGGCTGAAGATAAAAACGGCAATGATTCTTGGCTAACTAAGTTTTGTCAGTGGATTGACGAACACAAAGAACGCAAAATCAAAGTGCGTATTGACAAGTATGATACATGGTCAATGGATCACACATTAGCAAATATTATTTTGCCGATGCTGAAACAACTTCAAGCAACAAAACATGGTTCACCGCTGGTCGATGTTGAAGATGTGCCAGAAGAATTACGTATCGTTGGTTATGAAGATGGCTCATCACAATTCAGATTGAAGTTTGAAGATGATGATCAATTTCAAAAAGAATCATGGGATATCACACATCGTCGGTGGGAATGGGTGTTAAATGAAATGATTTTCGCATTTGAACATCTGCTTGATGATTCATGGGAAGAAGCATATCGTTCTGGTCATATTGATATGCAGTTTGTAACATGTGAAGATAACCCCAAATTGTCACAAATGGTAAATGGTCCTAATCACACATACGAATGCGACTATGATGGTATGAACAAAGTTTATGATCGTATGGATAACGGTTTTCGTTTATTCGGATTGTACTATAGATCGCTTTGGGATTAAAGTAAAAAATGACTAAATAAAGTATCAGCACCACACACAATCGCTGATATTACACACAACACACAGGAGAAGTTATGAGTAATCTTACACCGTTCGAAATTCGCCTCGAACTTTTAAAAATGGCGAAAGATATGCTTACTGAAGATTATTATGGTAAGCGTGATCAACTTAGCCACGACTGGCAAATAAAGGTAGAGTCTGCTAAACTAAGTGGGCAACAAATACCTGATCATCCACAACTTCCGCCGTACCCAACAGAAACAGAAATCATTAATAAGGCATCGACCTTAAATGGTTTTGTTTCGAATATTTCCGTAGATAAGCCTAGCAAAAAATCTACTTGATGGATCGAAGAAGCTTTCGGGCTTCTTCTTAACAAAAAGGAGAATCATATGCTGAAAAGCACATTAGTAAACTTGACATTACTTGGACTCATCATTTTTTCTAGTTTAAGTTTTGCCAATCGTCAAAGACCAGATTACAGTCTGCCTCTCAAAGTAAATTTTAGTCAGTTGACGCCAAAGGCGCAACAAGAAGTTAGATGTTTGGCAGATAATATTTTTTATGAGTCTGCGAAAGAACCTGAGCAAGGTAAAGTTGCCGTTGCATTTGTTACTCTTAATCGAGTAAAGTCAGGTCAGTTTCCAGGAACGATTTGTGAAGTAGTAAAACAAAAAACACAAAACGTCTGCCAATTCTCTTGGTACTGTGAGGCAGATGCCCGCAGTAAATCCTTGACAAAGAGACTTCCCACGTTATATAATGACATTCTTAAACTAGCTACAGAAGTTTATATTAATCATGACAAAATGAAAGACCCGTCTAAGGGTGCATTGTTCTATCATGCAGACTATGTTAATCCACAGTGGCCTAACATGAGAAGAACGATTGTCATAGGTAGACACATTTTTTATAACAAAGCCAAAAGGAGTTTGAGTTGAAATTTGTAACTGAAAATATTATTATTCTTGCCTGCTTGACCATACTTGGTGTTGCGATTATTTACTCAATCACATATTACAGTATTGTTGACAGGAAACTTATGGCTGAAAACATTCAGTCAGCAATTGAAAAGTCTGTTGATCCACTTTCAGTTCGGTGTTCATATGCAAACAGCACCGATAATATTTGTTCAATCTATGCTGCAAATAAAAAGTAAACAGAAAGGTATATTATGGCAATCCAACAAATGGCATCAAACATATTGAGTAATCTTAAGGATCGTGAAAAGCTTCTTTCAGTTTTAAAGACTTGTTCAGATTCAATGACCCGTGTCTCGGCAGAGAAAGACTTGATCAAGGAAGAAGTTCGGGAAATCTGTAAACAATTACAGTTGCCTAAACGCTTGGTCAATCGTATGGTAAAAGTCTACCATAAACAAAACTATGATGAAGAAGTTGCAGTGCATGAACAATTTGAAACTCTTTACGAAACGGTGGTAAAATGAAATTCACTTTTATATGCGAACAGACTGATCAAACGAAGATCACCTATGAAACTCAAAAAGAAACGCTAGATGAAGTTCTATCTGAAGTGAAAACTTTTCTAAAAGGATGTGGATATCAGATTGATGGTGATTTGGAAATCGCAGAAAATTTTTATCTCGAATCTTCACATGATATTGAATCGTATGTTTTAGAATCATTTCCGCAAGAAGCAAATGCCTACTAAAGATGAAATGAAAAAGTTTGCATTTGCGATTGATTCGATGGTAGCAAATACGGACTACAATTACATAGAAGCCATTGTAGAATACTGCAAACAAACTGGATTGGAAATAGAAGTTGCGGCTTCTTTGATTAATTCAAATCTCAAAAAAAGAATTGAAAGTGATGCAATGAATTTGAATATGTTAAAAGAAAAATCTGCGAAGCTTCCTATATGATTACTGGATATGAGGCGTTCTGTCTTTTCCAGTCCTTGAAGTTGCATTTCACCACAGACACTTATGACTTTTTTAAGTACAATGGAAAAAGCAAGGTGTCTGTGACTGCTTTTGAGAACAGAAAAGACAAGTATCATTACTATAAGCTTTCTCGCCGACTGCAAAATAAAGATGACCTGGTCGTTTTTATTGTTTCTAATTTTCTGAGCAATGACAAACTTTGGATTGGTGATTTGCTTACAGAGAATTCTGAAACAGTGTATAAGCAAAGGCTGAAAGTTCTACAAAGTCTTACATACACATTTCAAAATGATTGTACCAACTTATTTCGAGATGTGGCCAATCCTAATGAAATTTTGCAAAGTGAAAATGGCGACTATCCTATATTACTTGTTCGTTCCTTGCGACAGGAAATAGAAATCGAAACTCTATGCATCATGAATAGTGTTTTGGACTTTTTCCCTATGTGGTCAAGAAAGATAAACGATACGATTCGCTGGCCAGACTACCGTAGAAAAATATTGAAATATACACCATTTTTAACTTTCGATAAACAGAAATACAAAACACTCTTACTTAAAAACATTCAATGAAAAAGCTCTTACTAATCTTCCTAATTTCTTTTTCCTTTTCCACACAAGCTAAAGTAAAAGAAAAAAACCCACCTTCTATTCTTCACATGAATGTGACAACCGATACTGTTGTCTTGGGTGAGAATCTAAACAAAGTTCGACCACTAGCTAGTTTAACAAAGTTGATGACCGCTATGGTTTCTTTGGATTACAGCACAGACTTGAACAAAAAAGTAAAACTGAAAAAAGGAATTAAGTCTAGCTTGCCCATGAGAGAATATACAAGGGATGAATTGTTTCATGCTCTGCTTATTCGAAGTGACAATGCTGCCGCAGAAACTTTAGCAAACGATTATCCTGGCGGTAGAGAACAATTTCTAAGGGCAATGAATGAGAAAGCCAAGAAGATTGGAATGCTATCTACTTCATTCAAAGATGCGTCTGGTTTGAGTTCGAACAATGTAAGTTCGGCAAATGATGTAGCTGCTATGGTAATTGCAGCATCAAACTATCCAGTTATCAAAAACACCAGCATCAAAAAACATGCATACATCGAAGCATACTATAAGAAAAGAGTGCGAACCGTAGTTCTCAATAATACCAACCGAGAAATTCTTTTTAAGTTCGATAATGTCATGGTCAGCAAGACTGGTTATACTACTCCAGCTGGATTCTGTGTTGGCATTATGGTTGAAAAGAAAGTGCAAGATATTCCTACTCGGCATGTAATCGTCGTTATGGGTGCAAAGAATCCGAAAGAAAGGGTTGACGCTGTAAAAGAAATCATGTATAATGAAGTTCTAAATTCACCAGTTCAATAGGAAGATATGAAGATATATTTGGATATGGATGGGGTTCTAGCTGATTTTGAAAAGCGGTATCAAGAGTTATTTGGCAGAACACCAAGAGAAGCTAGAGACAAAAAAGAATTTGATCCTGACTGGACTTCATTTGTAGAAGGTGGAAATTTTGCTACACTTGATACTTGGAAGGGCTCAGAAAAGCTTTTGGCATTTATTGATGATCTAGTGAAAAGAGAATTGGTGAGTGTCGAAATACTTTCCTCATCTGGAGGAAAAAAATTCCATGAGCAAGTAAAGAAACAAAAAAGAATGTGGCTGGAGAATCAAGGCATACCCTATAAAGCCAACATAGTTCCTGGAAGAAGATTGAAGAAAAACTATGCCGATGGAAATTCAATTCTGATTGATGATACCGAAGATGTTATTGTAGATTTTAATAACGCTGGTGGTTATGGCATACTTCATAAAGATGTGGATAACACAATATATGATGTTAAAAACATTCTCAGACTTTACTAAATACAATATCATTATGAATATTGTGGACAAGTCGTTATACTCCGTTTATACTCCGTTAATACGAAAGGAAATACCATGAGCAGTTTTGCTAATTTAAAGCGCAACAAAAGTTCATTCGAAAAGCTAACTAAAGCAATCGAATCGACAAATCAAACCTCCGAATCAGGTTCTAAAGATGACACCCGATTCTGGCAGCCTGAAGTAGATAAAGCAGGTAATGGAATGGCAATCATTCGTTTTCTTCCTGCACCAGCAGCAGATGGTGATGATGCACTTCCTTGGGTTCGTGTATTCAATCATGGGTTTCAAGGACCAGGTGGTTGGCTCATTGATAACTGTTTAACTACTCTCAATGAGAAGTGTCCTGTTTGCGAACATAATTCTACATTGTGGAATTCTGGAATTGATGCAAACAAAGATGTTGCTCGTAAACAAAAGCGTAAGCTGAATTACATTGCAAACGTCTTAATCGTTTCTGATCCTAAGAATCCAGATAACGAAGGACAAATTCGTTTGTTTAAGTTTGGTAAAAAGATTTTTGATAAGATTACTGAGGCAATGAATCCAGAGTTTCCAGATGAAAAGCCAATGAATCCTTTTGACTTCTGGGAAGGTGCCAACTTCAAACTAAAGATTCGTAATGTTGAAGGTTATCGTAACTACGATAAATCTGAATTTGAAAGTGTGAGTGCTTTACTTGATGGTGATGATGAGAAACTAGAAGAACTTTGGAAGAAAGAATATTCACTCAAAGACTTCACTGATAAGAAGCATTTCAAATCTTATGACCAGTTGAAGTCTCGTCTGGATAAAGTTTTAGGCTTTGATGGTGCTGCTATCAAATCTAAGGCAGAAGATTTTGTTCCTAAAGTAGAAAGTGATTTAGATGATGTTCCATCTTTGAAGTCATCGATTGATGATGATGATTTGGACTTCTTCAAAAATCTAGCAGAACAAGATTAACATCTTAAGGAAAAGCCCTCTTTCGAGGGCTTTTTTACGCTGATTGTTGTAATTTATTTTTCTTTGTTTCTACCACAACATTGTTTATTGTTCGTGCATCAACATAAACTGGATTTTGTGGTTTAGATTGTTGTCGATATGCAAGTGCGAGTTTAGATGATTCAGTGCCTAAACCTTTTTCATATTCACCTTTAAAATTTGCATATTGTTCAGTTACAGAATAATCTGTTGCTGCAATCTTATCGCCAAATGAAATCATTCGAGTAGCACCAGATTTTACAGGATCATATGTGTCTGTTCCAACATAAGTTGGTTTACTTCTGTGTTCAAAGTGTAAGTGAGGACCATAAGCACCCTCATCAACTTTTCCCTGTTTTGCTCCACTTCCACCAACAAGTCCAATAGTCTGTCCCTTTTCAATTATATCACCAGGCTTTACTAGCATTTTGCTCAAGTGAGCGAATCGTAAAATTTCACCATTAGTAGCGATGTCAACAACTCTACCATAGCCATTGTGTACTGAAGCATCCATAACTTTAGCCGATGAGCCTAAAAATCTTATAGGTGTTCCATGTGACGCAGCATAATCGATACCCCCATGGAGTCTAGGTTGGTTTTCACCAGGCAATTGACGCATACCATATTTTGAAATAATTTTAACTACGTTCGAACCTTCCGAATACTTCATTCCCATATCACCAGAACCTTCAGTTTCATTTTCTTCTTTTTGTTTCTCTGCCGTAGGTACTTTTGAAGGAGTTGGTTCAAGAGATGGTGTTGCTGAAGGCTTTGCTGTTGGAGCAGGAACAGTCTTTTGTGATTTTTCAGCAATAGTTTTTGGTGCTGGTGCAGGTGCTGGAGCAGGAACAGTCTTTTGTGATTTTTCAACAACAGCTTTTGGTGTTGGTGCAGGTGCTGGAGCACTAATTGATCTTTCTTCAATTGGTGGTACTGTAATTGATCTTTCTTCAATTGGTGGAAGAGGTTCTTTTTTTTCTTTTTTAAAAAGTCTTTCTAAGAAAGGTTTCTTTTTTTCTTTCTCAACTAACTCATCTATTTTCTTTTTTTCTTCTGCTTTTCTTTTTGCTATTTCTTCCAGTTCAAGTTTATTTTTTTTATTTTGTAAACCCGTTTTAATAAACTCAAGGCCACTTGCTTGATTTGCAAGTGTATCATATTCATCTTGCAATCTTTTTGCATTTTTTTCGAGTTCTTCTTTTACTGCTCGTCTTTCAATCAACTTATCAACATCAACACCAAGAATATTTGTTGCAAAACTTCTTCCTACTTTTTGTAATCTAGGTGCTAACCATTCTAAAGCAATTTGGAGAAATCTTCCAATGCCTGCAATAAATTGTTTATAAAAAGAACCTGCTTGCCCAATATAATCTGCAACTTGTTCTTCACTTATTAAACCAAAACTGAGAAAACTGAAATATTTTTTAAATGAGGTTACAAATAAATTTAGCCAATCTGTTTGTTCATAGAAAGATTGTATTTCATTCGAAACAAGAGATATACCATCTTTTACTTTTGAAATAAAGTTTTCGACATATGGGGTTATAATCTCAGTGATTTTATAAACAAGATAACCTATCGAAAGCAAAGTTCCAACAAGTACACCTTTTATGGCAGACATCAAAAAATCGAACACTCCAGATAGAAAAGTTCGTTTTTTTTCTTTTCCGTATTTCGCAACCTTGATGGTAGCAACTTTTATTTCTTTTGATCGTGCTAAAGATTTTTTTATGTCAGAAATTGGACTAGGAACAGCAGGTATAATGTTGTGTAGTTTTACATATTGAGAAAACGCATTATTTAAAGACCTCAATTCTTTTGCTAGTGAGGGAAACAATAAAGTTTCTTTTGCAATGATACGTAATGCAGCCACACCTTTTAATGTGTTTTTTTCTTTCGAAACTTTGCTTTCGGGATTTGTTTTGTTAAAAAATTTTTCTAACATTATACAGCTCTATTAGTTACAATTTCTAATGAATTTACTTTTTCACTTGACGCAACATTTTGATTTTTGGTTTGTTTTACATTATTCACTGAAGCAACTTTTACTACATCCACATCTTTTGGTTTCAGTTGTTCTCTTTGTGCTTGTGCTACTTGTTTTGATTCATCTTGTAAAAATTTTCCTCCGCTTGCAGTTTGCACGGCACTGGTAGCCACTTTTCCACCCTTTTCTTCTGCTTTGGCTAACTGTTGTTGGAAGTTGGCAGTCATTTTAGCTTGTTTCAATTTAGCTTCGTTCATACCTGCTCCACCAAAAGCAACATTAAGCGCAATATAATCAAGTGCTGTTTTAGAATCTTTAAAGGAATTCATTACTTGTATTCCTTTTTCCATATTTCCTTTTCCAAAAGAAAAAGCTAAGTAAGCTAAGGCAGCACTGGACGCTATTGAAGAATCTTTTGTTATTAAATCGGGGTTACCAATTAAATCTTGTTTAATTGCTTTACCTACTTTTTCATACATTGCTTTACCAGTAATTTGAATAAACCCACGCCCACGATATCTGTAGCCATCACCAGGTTTATCGTTACCCAATCCTTGTTTTTTAAAGTTGGGATTTAAATATCCATAAGCCATATCAAAGAAAAAATCATTACCAGATTCTAAGGCTTTTTTTAGTTCTTCATCCTTTAGATATTTTCCACTATTCATAGTTTTAAGTTGTGGAAAAACTTCTCTCATATATTGATATCCGGTAAGTCCTTTTTTACTTGCGTAAGTAAATTTTTTATCCCCAGTAATAGTTTTAATCCATGTCGCTGCTCCCGCTTCTAAAGACTCCGACGAAATTCCAGATTCTTTGGCTGCTACTTTTAGAATCGCTTCTTGTGCAAATTTATTGGTTAATCCTAATTTTTGAAATTCTGATGCGGCTTTAACAGCACGACCCATTATGTCACTTGGTTCCGCTTGCGTTGGTTTTGTTGATGGCGTAGGTTGTGCGGCAACACTAGGCTTAGATGCTGGTGGTGCCGAAACAGCAGCTGGTGGTGCCGAAACAACAGCTGGTGCAGGCTTAGGTGCTGGTACGGGTTTCGACACAACTGGGGTAGTTCCACCTTCTCTAGTTCGTGTTAATTCAACCTCTTGCTCAACTAATTTTTGTTCTTCCTTTGCTTTTTCTACTTCGACTTCATCTAATCTAGTTTTTTCTGGTCCTTCAGTTAAACCTTTAATTTCGTTTTTAAGCACAGCAATTTCTACTCTATATTGAGCAATTCGAATTTTTGTTTTTTCAATTAATTCACCCATTTCATCAAAATACTTTCCGTATTTTTCAACCATTTCAGATTCTTCTTTCATACGTTTTGAATTTAATTCTTCAAAAGATGATTTGAAATTTTCAGGTGTGGATTGCATTGTAAATACTGATTTTGCTTTTTCAATAATAAAATCAGTAAACTCAGTCATTTTGTTTTTTACGAACTCTGTTGCACTGTTCATTGCTTCAGAAACTTTTTTGGACATTGTTTCTATCCATTCAGCAATAGAGTCTTTTAGGGTTTTTATATTTTCTTCACCAAATATACCAAATGTAAATGAATCAATTACACTGACAATAAAAACATCAATAAAATCTTCACCTTTTGTGTATGCTTCCCATGCTTCTTTTATTGGTTCCCATAAAGTTAAACCAACAAAAATAGCACCAGCAACGAAAGGTATAACGGGACCTGACCAAATTGACGCCAATACTGAAACAGTTGCTCTTTGAATTAACTTTGTTAGACCTTTTTTGACAAACCGTTTTATGGCATTTGAAAACATTCCAATTAAAGGTTTAAGTATTTTTGATGAATTCTTACTGAACCATTCTGAAAAAATCTTCTTGATGTTTATTTTAGCAAGTAATTTGTTCAAACCAGACATAAGTTTTCGTTTGAAACGAACCAACTGACGAATCGCAGTCATTTTTCTATATCGTTTCAATACAGCTGCGGTAACTTTGCGTTCAATCGTTCTTCTAAATTTATATCCAACAAGTCCAGTCAATATTGAACCTAAACCACTACCGCCACCTTCTCCTTTGGATAATTTGGATTGTGTATATTTTTCACGGAGAACATTGAATTTTTTGGCACGCTCATCGTCTTTGAGAAAATGCATATCTGGCGTGCCTCTCACTTTCACACCTTGCGATGCCAAATAGCGTGAAAAATTTAATTTGATTACTTTTAAATCTTCTGCCATTTTTCCAATGGCGAGGTAATTGGTCGCTGTTTTTTTGAGTGTGTTTACTACTGGGGTGGGAGATGTTTTGTTTAAGTCACCCTTGTCTATTGTAAGACCAAGAAGATTGGATAACATCTTTATGATATGGCTTGATATTGTTGAATGAAGTCGTCATTATATGCACTGGCAGTTTTTTTAGGTTCTCTTCCAGCAGTTGAAGAACTATTGTTGACTGTTCCTGCATCAACAAAAGTACCCGCATTTGCCATTGAGTCCATTCTCTGCCCCTCTGCAACCTCTGATGAAGCTGACGATATTGATGCTCCCGAAGTGGTTGGTGAAGATGCTGCTGGCGCAGGAGATGGGGATCCCCCACCGCCAGATAAACTACCGCCCGATGACCCACCAGCAGACCCCGATGATGCTGGTGCTAAAGATGCAGACATCGATGGTGAACCAGAAGGTGCTGATGGTGAACCTTTGCTGCCACCTTTACTACCTTTTTTTAAATTAGCCAGTTCTTTTTCCATTGCTTCAATTTCGACATCATATGATTTTTCTGTTTCTTTGGCTTCTTCCTCTATTTCTTTTGCTTTTTCAGGATTATAATTTCTGGAATTTGGGTCTTTAAGTCTTTTAATAAATTTATCACTATTATCTTTAAAGGTTTTTTTCAATCTTTTCTGTTTTTCAATTTGAGCTTGTAACTCTTCAGCAGTTGTCGCTGGTGCCGTTGGTGCCGGTGCCGGTGTGGGTGAAGCCACAGGTGGTGGCTCTGCTGCTTTTGTTGGTGTAGGGGGAACACTTTTGAAGTTATCGGCTGGATCTCTTACAGTTGCTCCGGTTCCTGTTGATGCACTTGCACCTGAAACATCTTTATACTTTTCTTTAAGAGCCATCATGTTGGCAAACATTGCCGATGGGTCACCTGAGCCTAGTGATGCTTTTCCTCCACCAAAGAAGTCTTGTATTGCTGAATCTTTTGTTTTGTCTCCTGTGGCAGGAAAAGCAGGCATACCAAGTTCAGATGTTTTTTCTGATACGGGCATCATTGCTTCTGGTGTGGCGGCGGTTGCCGCAGCAGCAGTTGTCGCATCAGTTGCAGGTGTGGATGGAGCAGCACCACCAGCACCCCCTCCACCACTACTTGGCTTGTCCTCTTTTTTTCCTGCGTTCTTAAATGGTCTAAACCCAGGAACTATAACATCTGGTAATGTAAGTTTACCTTTAGCCCAATCAGGTAAAAAATCTGTTGCTTTTGAAAGAGGTATTGTGAAAGGATCCCAACCAACATTATCTTTTAGCCACGCTACAACTTTATCGAAAGTTTCTCCTAACACATCAATCATTGGTGTCAAATATTTTGTAAGACTATCGAGAGATTCTCGTAATTCGTTTTCTCCAAATAAACCAGCAGTAATAAAATTCAAAAACTTACCAAATCCTTTAATAAGAGTTTCTTTTACAATATCAGTTTCAGATATTTTTTTCCATCCTTCTTTAAGAGTTGAAAAGAGTCCTTCAATAAGAGGCATTGGATTTAATTTTTCAGCGATTTCAGCTACCATTCTACCAAGATCAAAAGCTTTTGTAAAAGCTAAAGTCAAAGCTACAAATAAACCACCTAAAATAACTTTAACAGTTTCCCAGAGTGCCTTAAAAATACTACTGAGAATACCACCCCCATCTTCATCCTTTTCTTCTTTTTGTTTTTTATCTCTACCAGATTTTTCTTGTTTTGGAGCAGTTTCTTTTTTACGTGCCGCTTCAAGTTCTGCTTCTTTTTGATCTTCGGTTTTGAAAAATTTATCTGCTTTTGTTGTAATGGCTTCTTTGTTTTTTAGTTTCACCAACTTAACTATATTTTGACGCAGCACATTCATGTCTCTTGCCATACCAGGTAAAGCAAGAGAATTTTTTGCAATGATGTTTAAAAAAGGTATAATATCTGCGCTAATTGAACCCTCAGTTTCACCACCAACTTTAGTTGGTGATTTGGGTTTCTTTTCTTTTTTAAATGCGTCTAAAAATGCCATTTATCTTCTTTGTTTTTGTGCGTTGATACGTTCTTTTTCTTCTTCCAAATATTTAACCAAAAGAGTGATGTAAATATTTCTTTCCCAAGGTAACATGTTTTCAAGTTCAGTCAAACTATATTTGTGATGCTGCATCAATGCAAAGTTTGTTTGATAGTAGTTTGCTAGTGTGTCATAACGAAAAATTAGGCGAAAAAATTTTGTAAACCTTTAACTATCATCTTTTCTTCATATCCACATTTTGTACATTTAAAATCAACGTCTTTTTTAATTTCAGGCATTGTGTCAAAGAATATACGAATTTTTTCTAAATCTTTTTGCTGCATCGAATCAACAAATTCTTCTAATTCTTTTCTTGTAGAATCTTTGGAATAGTAAATTTGTTCTTTGTCATAAAGATAATCAATACAGTCAATTAAAATATTTACCATAATGTCGTTTTCTTCCATCTGTTCATATTTCTGAACAATTTCAAAAGTTGGGTACCGCAAACAAATACCAATGTTATCATTCAACATAAACTTGTTTGTATGTTCGGTATGTTTTGTTGGCTGAATTTCCAATAAGTTTATATTGAAGTCAACTGTTCCACCGCAAACGGCATCTTCACCTTTATCATTTTTTACTGTGTTATTGCACTTGTATTTTAGATTAACAACTTCTTCTACGGATCTCGCACGAAGATTCATAAACAAATATTCAAGATCAAATGTAGGTAGTGAATCAATATCTACATCGTCTAAAACACAATTTTTTAAAACTTGTTTGATTGTGTTGATAGTTTCTTTCGCATCTTCCGATTCCGCTGCCATCAAAAATAACTTTTGTTCTTTGACCAGAAAAGGTCTAATTCGAACAGTCTTATTATTTGAAATTAACTTTACTTCATAAATTGGTATGTCTAATTTTGGTAATGCCATAATGACCTCGCTTTGTTAAAAATATTTATAATGCTGATCCAATAGGTAGCAATCTTGATGCACCAGCTCCCAACAGAGAACCAATTGCTGCACCAATATCGTAAGAACCTTCATAGATTGTTCTGTATTTCTGATATGCAAATTGAATCGAAAGACGATGAAATCCATCTTCAGACCAACTTAATGCCTGAGAAGCAATGCCAATAGGAAATGCATCTAGTAATTCAACAGCATATATTTGCTTGATAAAATCATCGTATTGAACAATTTTTACATTTGTCATGTATCTTGAGTTTGCACCTTTTGGAAATCTCATATTATTTGTATCTGTTGGTTGAATTGCTTCCATCCAACGATCAAATAATTTTCTTTCGTAGAATTGATTCGTACAAAGAAATGAAAGTGTTGTATCCGCATACTGTGTGTTATATGGAACTTTAAAAGTAGGTCCATAGATTTTAACATCAGCGGTTTGTAATGTTTTCCCTGGCAGTTCTGCTGACTCACATTGTAATGCCAAATATCTCGTCATTGTAGAATTGGAAGTTGCAGAATATCCCGATTGCGTTTCTCTTTTTCCTAATGCCGAATTTATTAAACCAGACACATCACTAATAATAGAGTTTGGAAAATTTAGAATTTTCTCAAGTAAAGAGTTGCCAATAAATTGATTGATGTATGGGGGTATTGGAAGTATTACTTCAAATCTGCTAGGTTTAGCTAAACCATCTTTCGCTCTGACGTTAGATAGAAATTCGTTCGGTGAGAATGCCATTAAAATTTTTTCCTTGATTCTGTATAAACTTTATTAGTTGATGCTCCAACAAATGACTCAACAGGTAGCAACGCGGCTATGTCCCATTCGTCTGCATTTATTTCTAAAAATCTTGATTCGATATGACTGAAAAGGTACCGTTTTAAACAAGCACTTGCCTCAAATACTCTAGATGCTGCCATTAAGGTTTCATAACTTAATCTGAGTTTAGTTGTTTTATCATACTTACTATTGTTTGAATATTCACTCAATTTATCAAGAAGGATCATTCGTTGCTTTGGATGAATGTAATGTAGATTCAATCCTAGAAAACCGTCTGAGTATCGTTCTATTGGAATTACCAATGGGAACCTGTCGTAATATGGCAACGAATCCTTCAATTTCGGGTCGTAGTAAAAAAAATACATTCGACCTATAATGGTATTATCTTTTAATCTTTGACGATCATTAAACAAACCTTGCTTTGTGGGTTTCAGATTTTTTACTTTCGCTCGTAGCCAGTCCCGAGCCGCATTTGTGCGAACTGTTAAACCCTCTTTAGCTAAAGATTGTTTGATTCTGTCAATAAGATAAGCCATACTCTATTTATTCATCTTTCTAAGTGGTTAAGATGTGGTATAAGTCCAAAAGAACCGTTTTTTTATTTCTGGTAGATTATAAGTAGCTGTGTGGGGTTTTCAGATACTATTAAGAAATACCTAAGTCTCTCTCTGTAAGAACTTTGAATTCCCATCCTCTATCTTTACAGAACTCATCTGCTGCTTTCCACTTTGACTGATTCACAGCATAAGTCATAGATTCTTCAATAAATCTTTTAGTTTTTCTTTTTTGTTGGGGTTGTTTTGTCTGACTCTCAGGTTTAACTTCTAAAACATAAGTCATTACTAATCCATCTTTTCTTCTTACTTTTACGATAAAATCTGGAAAGTAACGATGCACTTTATTGTCAATTGGACTTAAATACTTGATGATGAGTTCCTCTGATGCCCAATAAATGATACTGGGATTTTCATCTAACCAACGCATTACTTGTTGTTCCCATGTCGATCTCCAGATGATGTTTTTTGCATCACCTGCGTATTTTTGTGGGTTTTTTGGTATGAATCTTCCTTTGTAGGCCATATAAATAGTATATATTTACTCAAAGAAGGTTTCTATGTCACTTTTCGGCTTCGGCGATATTAAATTTAGCAAGGGTCCATCAAATACTCAAGGTCCTCTTAGAGCATTAGAAGGAACTCAATTCGGCACTTCAGCTTTACGTTATCCAATCGATGTTGGTACAGTCGATAAGTCTCACTATGTTGTTTTCTATATTCGCCAACAAGAAAAAACATCTTCACAATATAAATCTGGAGAAGTTGGAGAAGGATCAATCGATTCACCTGGCGGTTCTTCAACTTCTGTTGCTACTGGAGCTTCTCTTGGAGGATCAAATCCACTTACGAAATTTGGAGGAGAGCTTGCATCAAAACTTAATAGTGGTGCTGCAAAAATAGATTCGGTTGTAGGCGCTAAGGTAAGTAGTTTGAGTGGAACTATTACAGGAGCTGCTGGTGCTTTTGGTGATGCGGCAGGAAAAGTTGTTGGAAAAATCAATAATCTTTTTGGTCAACCTAATGCTACTCTTGGTGCGTCATCTGCATCGTCAACTGCGGTTATAGACAATTCAATTAAAAAGATAACTGGTGGAAGTTTATCTTTTCTTAGAACTACAAAGTTGACTACAGACGCTATTGCTCTTTACATGCCAGACACTTTGAATTATACTTATAGTCAGGCATATGAAAATCTATCTTTAGGTAAGGAGCTTGGTGGACAAGCTTTAGCTGCTGGACAATCTTTTTTTGATGCATATAAATCTGGAGACGCTGGAGCACTTAGTGGTTCGATTCAAAAAACTGCGGTTGAACTTGCTAAACAAAAAGGTGGAGAAGCAGCTGCTTCGTTGGTAGGTAGTGACTCTACAGGACAAGCTTTATTAGCAGCAACAGGCAGAGTTCAAAATCCAATGCTTGAAATGATTTACAGTTCTCCTAATTTTAGATCATTTCAATTTGACTTTACATTTTATCCAAGAAGCGAACAAGAAGCATATGAAGTTCAGAAAATTATTGAGAGATTTCGTTTTCATCAAGCTCCTGAGTTACTGGAAGGCGCACAGGGTTTTTTAGTTCCACCTTCTGAATTTGACATTCGTTTCTATTATGCAGGATCGCAAAACCCAAACATACCACAAATAGCGACTTGTGTTCTTACTAATATTGATACCAACTATGCTCCAAACGGATGGTCTGCATATGAAATTCCAGGAGAGATGAAACCTGGAATTGGTAGAACGGGTATGCCTGTTTCAATCACTTTATCATTACAATTCCAGGAAACAACATATCTGACAAAATCAGATTTCAATTTGAATTTAGCAAAAGGATAAATGATGGCAAGGTATTTCAATTATTTTCCTAAAACAATTTATTCTAAAGAAGTAAAAAATCAATCTTTAGACACTGTTACCAATATTATTGCAAGATTTGGTTTTGAAGAAGGTTTAAAAACAAACTCAACAACATTCTATCCCTATGAAATAAAGGATGGTGATACTCCAGAAATTATAGCAAAAAAGTTTTATGACCATCAAGAAAGACATTGGATTGTTTTATTATTTAATGATATTGTTGATCCACAATTTGATTGGCCACTTCAAAGCAGAGTATTAAACGAATATATTGACAAAAAATATTCTGCAAATAATTATGCTGATACTGCAAATACAAGTGTTTCTGGATTGTCTTGGGCTAAATCAAATATACGTTCTTATTATAAAACATTAAAACAGGTAACAATAGAAGGAACGACAATAGAACAGTTTCAAGTTGATGCAAACACCTATGCTAATGTTGTTACATCATTTGCGGAACATACATTAAACGATTCTTCGACAATCACTATTGAAGTCTTAAAAGAAACAAAAAGTTATTATGATTATGAAGATGATGTGAATGAGAAGAAAAGAAAAATTAAATTAATTAAAAAAGAATTCGTTCCTGCTATTGAAAAAGAATTTAAGAAAGTTATTGCATAATGTCTTTGGAAATTAGAGATTCGACACAGTTTAAAGTTCTTGAACTTGTGATTGTTACAAAAGCTGGTCCAATAGATATTACAGGAATATATGAAGAAATAAACATATTTGATTCTTTGTTTATGCCAGTAATGAGTGGAAACATTTTGATACGTGACTCAATAGGATTGTCTGGTAAATTATTTTTTGACGGTTCGGAATCCATATTGATTCATATTGTAAAAGATGAAAATTCAGATATTGGAAGTTTTAAAAAAGCTTTTAGAATTTACAAACAATCCGATCGTCAAAATATTTCACTGAATGATGAGGCATATGTCCTTTCTTTTGTTGCCGATGAGTTGATTTATTCGGATCAACAAAAAATTAATCAGTCGTATGAATTTACATATTCACAGATTGTAGAAAAAATTATGACTGATTATTTGAAAATTTCAGACAATAATAGGGGTGGATTTTATAACTCGACTGTTGGTCTAAGAAAAATTGTTATACCTAATTTATCTCCATTGGATGCGATTCAATGGTGTGCCAAAAGAGCAGTTGATGAGCAACAATCTCCAAATTTTATATTTTTTCAAAATTTAACTGGCTATAATTTTGCTTCACTTTCTAACTTGCTAACAAAAGAAGATATTCTAGAAATAAAGTTTGAGCCAAAAAATACAAAAGATAAAAATGCAATCGAAGAAATAAGTAGTGCGAGATCGCTTGAAGTTGTTTCACAAACAAATGAAATTGAAAAAACTAAGAGTGGTGTAAACGCTGGTAAGTTTATAGGAGTTGATCCTATGACAGGAACTATTGGTGTAAAAAATATCTCGTATGCAGACACCTATTCATCAATGAAACACGGTAATCAGAATCCAAATACTTCCGTAATAAAAAATCGTGATGGTGTCGAAAACGTAAAGGCATTTGATGCTAAAAAAACTTTGGCATTTTTTGGAACAGCGAGACAGTTTAGCGAGTACATAAAAAAGAAAGATCCAACTTCTATTTCAAAAGAAGAAAATATTGAAAACTGGATGTTTCAAAGAAAAGCTATTTTCAATAATCTTATGAATCGCAGAGTTAAGGTTGTTATGCCAGGAAATTTTCAATTGACTTCTGGATTCAATGTTAGCTTAGTTGTTCCAGTTTTTGGTGCTAAAGAAAAAGGTGGCGAAAATGAAGATAAAGGATTGTCGGGTAAATATATCATTATTGCATCTCGTCAATCAATTAAATATAATAAACACGAAACAATAATTGAAGTTGCAACAACATCCACTGCAAATGAATTTATTCCTGCAAGCACTGGTGAACAAACTGAAGAAATTTTGACATATTAAAATGGATTACGAAAAGAAACAAGAGTTTGCTGGCAAAGACGGATTCGTTTGGTTTACCGCAGTTGTCGAAGATAGAAACGATCCGTTAAAACTTGGTCGCTGTAGAATTCGCTGCGTTGGTTGGCATGCTGAAGATAGGATGCGTTTACCCACTGATGCATTGCCTTGGGCGATGCCTGCTTTTCCTTTAAACAATACAAACACATATGCGCCAAAAGAAGGTGACATGGTTTTTGGTTTCTTTGGTGATGGAGAAAGCGCACAAGTTCCTATTATGATGGGTGTTTTTCCATCAATTCCTTTAAAGGCTGCAAATAGACAGGATGCTTTTACTGATCCTAGAACTGACGATCAACTAGCATCAGCTCCATTTAAGCCTTATGAAACACAGACGAATTATCCAAGAAAACTCGATGAGCCAACAACATCAAGACTTGCAAGAAATGATTCTGATTATCCTTCTGAGATAAACAAAGCAAAAGCAGAAAAAAGACTAGGTAAAGTTGAACCAGCTTCATATTACAATGCAAAGTATCCATACAACAATGTGTATGAATCGGAATCTGGACATGCATTAGAATTTGATGATACAAAAGGTGCAGAAAGAGTTCATGTCTATCATCGATCAGGATCATATGTTGAATGGGGCCCAGAGGGCGATAAAACAGAAAGAATACAAAGAGATAAATTTGAAGTTGTTGTTGGCAACGAATCTGTATATGTAAAGGGTGATGTGACAGTGTATATTGATGGTAACTTAAATATGGAAATAGGTGGAACTTGTAAAATAAAATCTGGAGGAAATATGCAATTTGAAGCCCCTAGAATAGATTTCAACTAACATGCCACTTGTAGCCAGAGGAAACGGAATTGACGTAGTAAACACAGGCCATCCTGTGTGCATTGCTCCTGGGACAATCGCAACATTATCTTGCTCTGATAATGTATTCATAGAAGGTGTAGGAGCGCATAGATTTGACGATACAAATACTCCACATACACATTGTCCTCCAGTTTTTTCGACAACAATCAATTCGGCAAGTCCCAGTGTGTATGTAAATGGTAAAAAAATTGCTAGAGAAAAAGACACTTATAGTTGTGGCGCTTTCGTTGAAGATGTTACCCAATCAACAGTATATGCCAATGAAGGCTGAATAAATAACGTATGGCACTTATAAAATCTATTCCCGCTGAAAGATCGTTTCGAGATTTGGACTTGAATTTCACAATTCATCCAGTCAAGAAAGACATCAACGTACATAAAAATGAATATGCTATCATTAATTCTGTTAAGAATCTAATCTTAACGAATCACTATGAGCGACCTTTTCAGCCAGAAGTTGGCAGTAATTTAAAAAGACTTTTATTTGAAAATATCGACACCGTTGTTGCGGCACAACTAGAAAGAGAAATAGAAGAAACAATTACGAACTTTGAGCCGAGAGTTCAAGTTTCAAATGTAGTCGCGGTTCCTGCTCCAGACGAAAATAGATACAACATTGAGCTTGAATTTTTTGTTATCAATAATCCAAATCCAGTTACAATTAATTTTTTCCTAGAACGGATCCGATAAATGGCAGATCGTTTACGAGTTACAGAACTTGATTTTGATACAATCAAGAATAATTTAAAAACATTTTTAAAGCAGCAATCAGAATTTAGTGATTACGATTTTGAAGGATCGGGATTAAATATTCTCATTGATTTGTTGGCATACAATACTCATTACAATGCATACTATCTGAATATGGTTGCAAATGAATCTTTTCTAGATTCTGCTTTGCTAAGAGATTCTGTAGTATCACACGCTAAAACTTTAGGTTACACTCCATATTCTACAAAAGCGCCAGTTGCCATTTTAAATGTTTCTGCAACATCGGATTTATCTCAAGATGGTATTGCTACTATACCAAGAGGATTTTCATTTTTATCAAATCAAATTGATGGTAAATCATATTCGTTCGTTGTGTTAGAAGAAACAACTGCAACAAAAGCAAACGGTCAATACTTTTTTGAAAATCTTGAAATATATGAAGGTCAATTAGTTTCTTTTAATTACGTTTACGATCAAAGTTCAAACCCAAAACAAATTTTTACGTTACCAGACGAGATCATTGACACAAGTACAATTAGTGTAACAGTTTCACCCCAAGTTGGAAATACAAGTCTAACAGTTTACAATCAAGTAACCGATATTATCGATGTTACAGGTGAATCTCAAGTTTACTTTTTGCAAGAAAGCAGAACTGGATATTACCAAATATATTTTGGAAATGGATCAGTTGGAAAAGCATTACCAGATGGCGCTGTTGTTTATGTCTCATATCTATCAACAAATGGAAGTTTTGCAAACAAGGCAAACAATTTTGTTGCATCTGAAGGATTCGGTGATACGAATTTAGAATATCTAACTGAATTGACAATTACACCTATTTCTGCTGCTGCTGGTGGAACATCAAAAGAGCCAATCGACTCAATTAAATTAAATGCCATTTCCCAGTATTCATCACAAAATAGATTAGTCACTATTAAAGATTATGAGGCATTAATTAAAAAGAACTATCCAGCAGTTGATTCTGTTTCTGTTTGGGGTGGTGAGGATCAAGAGCCAAAAATCTATGGTAAAGTATTTTTGTCTTTAAAACCAAAAGATGGATACTTTATTTCTCAAGCAGAAAAACAAAGAATTATCGACGAAGTCATTATACCAAAATCTATAGTTTCTATTTCAAGTGAAATTGTTGATCCTGATTATCTCTATTTGATAATTGGTACCAAAGTTCAATATGATAGAAGAAGAACTACACTTTCGCCTGAAAGTCTTAAACAAGCAATTAAAAACGCAATCAATATTTACAAATCAACATATCTAAACAGATTTGCAGCGACCTTGATTGTTTCAAGATTACAAGATGCAATCGATTCTGTTGATAACTCAATTATAGGTAATGACCTAACGCTAAGAGTACAAAAACGATTTGATCCGTTGTTAAATCAAACGGCAAGTTATACTATTGATTTTCAAGTTCCACTTCAGAGAGGAACAACATTAAATAAATTAACAAGCAGTGAGTTCCAAGTTTATGACACTTCAAATGTTTTGAGAACTGTTACTTTAGAAGAAGTTCCACAATCATATACTGGCATTTCTAGCATACAAGTTTCAAATGCGGGTCTGGGATATACTTCAGCACCAACCGTTACAATTACTGGTGATGGTTCAGGCGCCGAAGCTGAGGCAAAAATAGTAAATGGAAGAGTCGAGTCCATCACAATTACAAAAAGAGGAACTGATTATTCTAGAGCAGTCGTTACAATTACTGGAGGTGGTGGTAGTGGAGCAGAAGCACTTGCCGTGATTGATAATTTAACAGGAACACTGAGAACAGTTTATTTCGATTCAAATGCAGAAAGAAAGATTGTGGATTCAAATGTTGGATCGATTGATTACTCAACTGGTAAAATACTCATTAACGATACGAAGATAATTTCTGCGCTTACTAGTGATGGTAAAATTAGAATTTCTGCTGAATCACAAATGGGAATTATTGAGTCCGTTCGAAACACCATTCTAACAATTGATCCTGCGGATTCAGGTGCGATTTCAATCGAATTAGAACAAGCATAATGGCAGATTACAGAACCTCATTACTAGTAAATCGTCAAGTTCCAGAATTTATTCGGGACGATCATCCTAAGTTTATTGCTTTTCTAGAAGCTTATTATGAGTTTCTTGAAAACAAACAAGGAACTGAATTAAATGATTTGACAACAGTTGCGAAAGATATGCGTTATCTTTCCGATGTCGACTATTCTTTAGATGCATTTGAAGATAGTTTTTTTAATACATTCCTATCTTTGATGCCAAGAGATTCTGAAGTAACAAAAGAATTTCTAATTAAAAATATACTTCCAGTATACCTCTCAAAAGGATCAGAGAGTTCATTTAAACTTCTTTTCAGAATGCTTTTTGGAAATGAAGTTTCTGTATCCTATCCAAAAGATCAAATACTTCGTGCATCTGATGGTAAATGGCTTATTGAAAATGTTTTGAGAGTTGGTGCTATCGTTAGTACCGTCTATACTGGAGATGGTGCAACAAAAGACTTTAGATTATCTCAAGTAGCCGAGAATGGTGATATCTCTGTTTTTGTTGATGATGTTTTAGTTACCAATTATTTTATTAAAAAAGAATTAAAGAAAATTTCTTTTAATACTGCTCCAGCAAATGATTCAGTAATCGAAGTAAAGTATAACTCTTTTGATGTTGGTTTGCTGAGAAACAGACAAATTACTGGTTCTGTATCTGGAGCCACTGCTGTTATCGAAAGAGCCTCAAAGAAAATTACACTTGGTGAAAACTATATTCAAATCTTTATCGATGCGAAAACACTAGATGGGGCATTCATAACAGGAGAAGTTGTAACCACAGATTTCTTCAACGAGTTTGATGAAACAATTAATGTTGAACTTAGTTCTCTTGCTGAAATAAGAAGTATTGAAGTTATTAACGGTGGAGCTAACTATAATATTGGTGACCCTGTTATCATAACTGGACCTTCAACAAGTCCAGCTGCTGCCATTGTTGATGATGTAACTTCTGGAACAATTGAAGATTTGCTTGTTCTTTTTGGCGGAGCTGGATTTAGAATTGGTAATACAATTAGTGCTGGAGAATTTCCAAATACATCTTTTAATGCTGTTGTTCAAACAGTTGTTACAGATGGAAAACTTAGTCCGAATACAGTCACAATTTTTAATGATGTAATTAATGCTTTTGCAAACGTGACTTTAAATGTTGCTGATTATGGTTTTTCATCTTCAGGCAATACTGAAAATATCAATACTGTCATAGCAAACTCTTTAAACTCGGTAACAATTGCAAATCTTGGACCAGTTGTTTCTGTAAATGTTTTAAACTCTATTCTGACGACAGGAACTGGTTTTGATATTAAATCAACTTCGGTTAATGGTGCAATTACAATAGCAGACTTTGGTATTATTGGAAGAATAGGTATTAATAATGGCGGAACAAACTATGTCATTGGAGATCAAATAATCTTCACAAATCAAGTTGATGACTATTCTGGTCGAGGTGCTGTTGCTTCAGTTTCGAACGTAAGTGCATCAGGTGCGATAACACAAATTGCAATAACAAACGGCGGTCTAGGATATTCAAAAGATAATTTCCCAGCAGTTGTCGCAAATACAGCAAATGGTGGTTCTGGTGCTAGTCTTGAAGTAACAGCATTAATGGGAGACAATGAGATATTACAAGGTGTTCTTCCAGTTGATGAAGAAGGAAATACAGTTTATCCAGGAACAGTTCTTTCAATTAAAGTTGTTGATGCAGGTGAAGGATATGTCATTGAACCATTTATCAATATGTTGAATTACGGTGATGGTCAAGCAACTGCCCGTGCTACTTTATTGAATAGTTATGGTTCATTACCTGGTAAGTGGACAACTTCAGACAGTATTCTTTCTTCTGAAGATAGAAAACTTCAAGGTCGTGATTATTATATCAATTATTCTTATTTGCTTTCATCTCAAACTGAGTTTTCAAAGTACAAAGAAATATTTAAACAATTAATACATCCAGCTGGATTCGTTGGTTATGGTGAATATAAAGTAGATGAACAAATATCAGCGAATGTACCAACATCAAAAATTTTGGCAGTTTCAAACACAATTTCTGGAACAGTCAATGTAAATTCTTCGATCTATGTTGTTGGTACAAATACAAAGTTTGTCCTTGCGAATACCAGAGGAGTCTTGGTACCAGGTTCAAATGTTGCAATCAATTCACAAGTAAGAACAGTAAATACGATTGTAAGTAATACCCAATTTACTGTTACTTCAGCATTTACAATAAGTTCTAATAACGAAACAATAGTAATTCTGTCATAAATACAACATGGCTAATTCTTATACCTCATTAAAACTATCTTACGACACCGCAAAAAGGTTCGTTGACGATTTTCATAACGCAAACAACGCTCCAGTAAAGTATGTCTTTATTGGTAATTCAAATGCATATGCGAACAGTGATACCACAATTCCAGATATCGCAGATAATCTTCGTGATGAAAAATCTATTTGGAATACGATGTTTGCTGCAAAACGAGTTACTGGTAATGACGTAGAGCTTGTTATTCCAAGAGTAAACTGGACAGCAAACACAGTCTATAAACAGTTCGACGATATTGTTGAAATTGATGATTTGATTACAGCAAACACGGTTTTAGGTCGTCAGCCAATATATGTGTTTACTTCTGAAGGAAATGTTTATAAGTGTTTGTGTAATAATGTCTCTGCAAATTCTACAGTAGAACCAACTGGGGACTATAATTCATCGAACGGATTCATTTATACAGCAGATGATTATGTTTGGAAATACATGTACAATGTTCGTGACTCGAATAAGTTTTTGACTGACGATTGGGTTCCTGCTCCAGCTTCAACTGCCGCTTTAGAATATAGTATGAGTAATGTTAATCTTGTTGATGGTGCTTTAGCAAAAATTGTAGTTACAAGTTCGGGTACTGGTTATATCGACTCGAATGTGAATGTATCCGCATATTCTACAGGAACTGCTACAATTACTGGACTATCAGATATGGCAAATGTTGCCAACAACATGCTAGTTATTGGAACAGGTATTGTTTCTGGAACTTATGTTGCAGACTTTAGTATTGGAACAAATTCCATAGTTCTATCAGCAAAAACTTTTGCTGCTGGTGGAGCTGCAAACAATCAAATTCAATTAAAGACAAGAGTTGTTGTTGATGGAGATGGTGATGATGATATTGTTGCTTCAGCCGTTTTAGCGAATACGCAAGTACGAAAAATTGTAGTTTCTACTGTCGGAACAAATTATAGTCGAGCTAATGTAACAATCTATGGAACAGGAAGTGGAGCAAATGCCCGTGCAGTTCTTCCACCGAAACTCGGTCATGGTTACAATCCAGCAAGAGAACTTGGTGGAAAAAATGTAATGATCGTTAAAAAAATTGGAGAAGTGGATTCTACAGAAAGTGGATTAATTTCTGATAATACTACGTTCCGTCAATACGGACTTCTTTCATTTCCTAATAAATATGGTGAAACGACAGCGATTACTTTAGAGGATGCAAACACAGTTATATCTCAAACAACTGATGTGGATTTGACAGCGGGAAGTTTATATTCATTAAATGAAGTCGTTTATCAAGGACAATCTTTTTCTGAAGCAACATTTACTGCGGTTGTTCATGCTCAAACAACAAACACTGTAAGACTTACAAACGTAAAAGGCGAAATTACTATTGGTGGTTATTTAAAAGGCGACACATCTTTAGTTCAAAATAGAGCCGTGCAATCAGTAAGCAATCCAGAATTCGAACCTTACACTGGAGATATATTGTTTGTGCAAAATGCTTTACCTGTCAGCAGATATGAAGGACAGGCAGAAAACATTAAATTTGTTATAAAATTTTAGAGGAATAAATGGCAATTATACAGAATCTAAACGTCAATCCTTATTACGATGATTACAACGAAACAAAAGGTTACGAAAGAATTTTGTTTCGTCCTGGATATGCCGTACAAGCAAGAGAACTGACCCAACTACAAACCATAATTCAAAAACAAGTTGAAAGATTTGGTAATCATATTTTCAAAGAAGGAAGTATGGTTCTTGGTGGTCAAACCACATACGAAAACATTGATGTTTTTTATATAAAAATTAATGATGAAGATTCTTCTGGAAATGTAGTTGATGTAACAAATTTTGTTGGTAAGTTTATTAAAAAAGTAGGTTCTTCTAATGTTCGTGCTTATGTTGTTGCAGTTGCCGATGCAGAGAGTTCTGATCCAAAAACTTTAGTTGTTAAGTATTTTACTTCTGAAAAGTTTACCAATTCTGATTTGATTGAAGATGAAACCTCAACATATTTTGCAACAGCAATATCTTCATCAGCAACAGGAACATCATCGATTGTAAGTATTGCTGATGGTGTTTTCTTCATTTCAGGTTTCTTTGCGAAAGTAAATGCACAAACTATTATCCTCGACAAATATGGTGTAACTCCTACTTACAGAGTGGGACTTGAAGTTTCAGATAGTATTGTAGATGAAAATTCCGATACGTCTTTACTTGATCCAGCACTTGAGGCATCAAACTATCAGGCACCAGGAGCAACTCGTCTAAAGATCGAATTAGCTCTTGCAAAAAGAACAAGTGGCTCGGTTGATGATTCTAAGTTTATTAATTTAATTCTTCTTAAAAATGGATTAGTCGAACAAAAAACCGTTTATCCACAATATTCGATATTGGAAGATACTCTAGCAAGAAGAACTTTCGATGAATCGGGCGATTATACCGTAAGACCTTTTTCTGTTGCTTTAAGTGACGATGCAGTTTCAAATAATGGAAATGGTTTTGCCAATTCGTTTAATATCATTGTTGGTCCTGGTAAAGCATATGTTAAAGGTTATGAGTTTGAAACAATTTCTCCGACAAGAATTGTTGTTCCAAGAGCGAGAGATTTTGAAACCCTTTTAGAGTATAATTTAACCTTAAATTATCAAAATTACGTTGATGTTAATAAACTAAAAGGTGTTATCGATCTAAAAGAGTTTACTTCTTTAAATGTGCATTGTGTAAGCGCCGCAACTTTAAATACATCATCAGCAGCAACAGTAAATGCAACAAAAATTGGAACAATTCATCTCCGTGCTTTAGATTATCAGTACGGAGCAAATACTACAAGCACTGATGGTGCAGTTTATCGTGCATATGTATTTAATGCTAATATTGGATCATTGACTGGAAATGCAACTGGCGGTTCTGCAAATACAATCACTTTACCATCAACATTTGCAACACAGAATAATGCATACCTAGGCGTCAAGCTAAGAATTTCTGAAAGATCAGGTAACACCGCTCAGTCAGAAACAAAAGTAATTCAATCGTATAATGGTATAACAAAAGTAGCCACATTTGATTCGAATTGGTTATACACGACACCAGATTCAAATACAAAGATTTCTCTTGATTTTGAATTTAAAGATGCGGAATCATTCTTAAAGACAAATACAGCAAATTTAGTTACAACAAGTATGGATGTATCACTGGATAGTAAGTATTCTATTCAGACTGATGATTATCAAGGCGCATTTATTTCTGAAAAGAACTATGATACCTTATTATTTCCATTTCCAAATTTTGCAATCAAAGCAGGATCACTTGTAACAGACAGCTATTTTGGTAGAAAAGTATATACTGGAACATTTAATGGTTCTGGTGTATTGACATTCTCAACTGGAACAGGCATTCGTGCTGCTGTGACAGGAGCAGTTAGCGCGGCTGATGCGATTGATAATTTCTTTGTTGTTGCTTCAAACAATATTGTTAATTTTGTGAACACATCAAACACAGTAAGTGTAACCACTGTTACAGATTCTTCAGTGACAGTTACTGCGCCTAGTTTCGCAAACCAAGCAGCAACAATTTACATGAAAGTTCAGTTCTACGATTTGGAAAACAATGGTGGAACAATTCGTAAATCAAAAATTGCAAAAACAGCAAATACAATTTATATTGAAAGCGCATCTGGCGATACCATAACAAGCAATATTACTGCTTTTTATGATAAAACAAATCAACCAGGATTACAGTTAAATATTACAAAAGATGAAATTGCTGCGCTAAAAGATCCAACACAAATACAATCTCTATATCTCGCAGATGTTTATAATGTCACGAAGGTATTAGATTTTGGAAGTTATGCGATAACAACAGCGAATGTCGCAAATACATCTGATATTACATCGAGTTATAATTTTTATTCTAATCAAACAGATAGTATCTACGATCACTCATACATTCGTTTGAAACAAGGTTATGATGCACCAACAGGTAATGTTGTAATTTTTGCTGATTATTTCAAACATACTGGAGGAGCTACTGGATCAGAGGGCGGATATTTCTCTGTAGATTCATATCCAGACTATGACACGATACCAACGTACACCTCACCAAATAGTGGTAGAATATATTATCTCAGAGATTTAATTGATTTTAGGCCAAAAAGAAAAGATGGCAGTTCTGGGACTTCTGGAATAACTCCAGTGTTTAACGAGTCCTTTATTGGTATCTCTGGCACAAATTTTGATACAGATTTTTCTTACTACTTACCTAGAATTGATAAACTTGTTCTGTCGAAAGATAAAAGATTTGAGATTATCACAGGTATTTCATCACTTACACCAAAACCACCAGCAGATAAATCAGATGCAATGACTCTTTATATGCTGATTTTACCAGCATATGTAATTGATCCTACGGCTGTTACAGCAAGATATGTAGAAAATCGTCGTTATACAATGAGAGATATTGGTGAAATAGATCAACGAGTACAAAACCTTGAATTTTTAAGCACTCTTAATTTTTTGGAAAAGACTGCGCTTGATGAGACATTCGTTGATGACGCAACAGGATTGCCAAGAGTAAAAACTGGTATTGTTGTTGATCCCTTTTCAAGTTTTCAAATTTCAGATGTTTCAAATGAAGATTATGAAGCAGCAATTGATGTGCAGAAGAAAGAAGTTCGCCCAAGTTTTACCCATAGCGTTCATACGTTCGAATTAAAAGATACAACAAATTGTCAGGCAAATACTTCAAATATGGTAACATTGGAGTTCACAAATGCTGTGTTTATTTCACAACCAATGGCTTCTTCTGTTATAAGTATTAATCCATTAGGAGTTCCTTCTTCAGCAATTTCAGGTTCTGGCTCAGCTGATTTATCAGACGGAGATTTTTATCCAGATACAGATCAGCCACCACAAGTTGTTTCTAATCAAAAAGCTTTGAATGATATTTGGGCAGCGTGTGCTGAATATTATGCTGCTTATAAAAAGAGAAAACAAATTCCTGAATTATATAATCAATTGAGGGCACTTATCAAAAAAGTAGAAAAAGAAACTGGTATTGCGACTAATAAAAAATGGAAAAAGGGATATAGATGTTATCGTGGTGAGTGGAAATGGTGGGAAAGAAGAAGAAAAAGAAGAAAAAATAAATTCTCTACTGTTACCGAAGAAAAATTTATTGACGATTTAAATTTGTTGTCAGAAAGTAAAATTTCTGAACTTACTGACTTGGTAGCCGCAACTAACACTTATGATAAAAACAATTTAAACTCAAATAATAATTAAGCCGAGTAAATTATGCCAAAAGACCTTTATACACACAACTATACCGATGAAGATAAAACAAGCATTCAATTGACGCCATCCACTCGTGGTCTCTTTTTTACTGCCCGAGGTTTACAACCTAAAAGTAGAACCGAGATTCTTTTCAATAAGGTTGATGTTAGTGAATTTGCTACAAAACCAGATATTGTTCAAATTGAAATCAAGAATCAAGAAGATCAAACATTAGATCGTGTTAGAGTATTAGAAAATTTCTTTTATGGATCATATAAAAGAAATCCCAGTTCAATTTTATTTATTGAGTATCCAAATAATGGTTTCCGTAATCTTTCCAAGGGTGTAGTTATTGGTTGTGAAGTTGTTTCATATGACAAGAACACCAAAAGTGGTGTAGCAAATGTTTACTGTTTTATAGATACTACTGGTCAATCACCATATAATACTTTTGATAACACAAGAGTTATTATTGGAAGTGGAAATAAAGCTAATAATATTGAGAGAACTGTACTTTCGGTAAATTGGAGAAGAAAAGGTGGGGATGAAATATCTTGTAATGTTCTTTCTTTTATTCCTGGTTTCTCTACTGTAAATGTAGCTACCTCAAACACTATTCAGCTTAATGGAAAAATGGTTGGCTCTGAAGTGGCTAATGCAAACAGTTCGCATTATATTGTTGGTAAAAAAATCTATATTGTTTCTGGAACTGGAGCATATCAAAATGCAACCGTTGCTGCTTATAATGCAGTTTCGAGAGTTGTCACTATTGATGGAAATTGGGATGAAATTCCAGGAAGCATTCAGGGTAATAAGAAAGATTCTAGAAATAAACCCTCTACAGTTAGATTTGGTGAACTGGAATCGAATAGTCTTGGAACACAAAGTGGAATACTTTCAGTTCCTTCAATTGAGCAGCTAAAAATAGTTCCGAATTTTGAAGAATTAAATGCATACAATGAAAAACTCAGAGAGTTTAATAACCAATTACAAAAATTTACAAGCAGAAATTCAATACAATTTGTAAGTGTTAATTCAAATACCTCAATTGTTACGACTGTTGATCCTGTTGAGCCTGATGAACCTGTTGTAGTTGGTCCACCCGTAGTTAATCCAGAACCACCAATTCTATCAGTTACTCAGGGATTCTCAACAACTCCTTTTGCACAAACATTTTTTGTCGATCAAAAATTATATCCACAAGGAATATTTTTAACTTCAGTAAAATTATTGTTTAGAGAAAAGGATGATGTTTATCCAGTTCAAGTTCAAATTCGCCCTACAACTGCAAGCATACCTGATGCTCTTTCGTTTATTCCTAATGGAAATGCTTATATTAGTCCTTTTTATATAAACACAATTTCTGATACTCAATTACAACAGTTGAATATTACTGGTGTAAGTCCATTTTCAAATTCTGAATACTATTCGGAAGCAATATTTGGAAATCCTGTTTATTTGGAGCCAGCAAAAGAATATGCGTTAGTCGTTATGACTCCTTCACCTAAACATCAAATTTATTTGGCACAAATAGGACAAAAACTAGTTGGAACAGATAGAACGATTTCATCACAGCCGTACACTGGAGTTCTCTATAAGTCAATTGGAACTTCAGAATGGACAGTTTCACCTAACGAAGATTTGTGCTTTGAGTTGACAAAAGCTGTTTTCGACACTACAAATCCAGGAATAATTGAATTGAATCTTCAGAGTTTGCCACAAGATGCTAACGGCAATGTTGATTTAGAAAATAACGGAATTGGTAATATTGTAGAGTTGGAAAATATGGCTCCGACAGAAAACGTAAATGTTCATGCATTTCATGTTGATAGTTCGGAAACTATTTTTGCAAACACTTCTATTAAATATGAATATAAGATAACTAGAACTTCTGGTGTAATGGATGATTACAAAACTCTTGAACTTGACACAACCTACGAAATTCAGGATAATTATGGAACAAGACTTTTAACTCCAACAAACACTTCGTTTATGTTAAGGGCAACCATTGCGACAACTAATCCTGATGTTTCTCCTTTAGTGAATTTTGACGCATTAAAATTAATGCGTATCGAAAATATTATTGACAACGGTTCTATTGGAAACACCGATATTTTTATTGTGAATCCTGGACAAGATTATCAGAACGCCGCACAAGTAAGCGTTACAATTACTGGTGGTGGAGGAACAGGAGCAACTGCTGTTGCAAATGTTGTAAATGGACAGGTAGATCAAATTTTCATATTAAATGGTGGATCAGGTTATACGACATCACCCAATGTTGTAATTACCAGAGATTCGACAGCGACAATTAATGCAACTGCTGTTGTTAATGGAGATGATCAACCAAATGGGGGCATTTCAAATAGTAAATATATAACTAGAAAGTTCACATTGGCAGATGGATTTAATGGCGGCGATCTCCGTGTTTTATTCAGTGCAATTAAACCAAGAGAGTGTGAAATTGATGTTTACTATAAAGTTCTTTCTGAAGATGATGCAGATTCGTTCGACAACAAACGTTGGACATTGATGACAATGATTGGTGGAATGAATGCATATTCTTTAAACAATAAAGATTATAAAAATTACATTTATGCTCCAGGAACAAATAATGTCGCTTCAAACAAAATTGAGTATGATGGATTCACAACATTTAAATATTTTGCAATTAAGATTGTAATGAGAAGCACAGATGAATCAAAGATTCCTAAAGTTACTGATTTAAGAGTAACAGCACTGGCAGAACTATTAACATGAAATACGCAAAAATAGCTGATAAAAGCAATTTAATTCGTGACATGGAAACAACTGTTGTTTTGAATGTTGATCGAACACAAATCGACGCATTCAATACACAGCGAAAAAAAATTCTTTCTGAAAAAGCCGAAAGGGAACAAACCAAACTTCGGCTAACACGAATTGAAGATGATATGCAAGAAATAAAAAACCTGTTAAAAGAAATATCAATGTTAAGGTCAAACGATGGCAATTAATCAAATATCGACTTCAAATACATTTGGTCAATGGCTGACTGCTACGCAAGCGTTAGTTACCAAGTATAATATATTTGAAGCTGACTATGAAACAGTAAATGTGTGGGCTGCAAATACGCAAACTACGGCAGCCAATGTTTACTCAACTTGGGGTAACATAGTAACAACAAATACAAAAATTCATTTGACTGCTGCAAATGTTTATAGTACAAATGCAAATGTTTATTTAAGAGCAGATGAAGTTTTTAATTATGTTGGTGCTGCATATAATACTGCAAACATTGTTGCAAACACAGCGCAAAGTTCTTTGGATAAATCCAATCTTGCATATAATCAAGCCAACACTTCATATAATATTGCAGTTCTTGCCAGCGATACTGCAAACGTGGCAAATGCAACAGCGAACATTGTTATTACACAAGTAAATGCTGCATATAATACTGCAAATATCGTTTTAGTTATTGCACAAAATTCATATAATATTGCAAATACAGTTTCAGTTACAGCCAATAATGCAGCAAATGCGGCTCAAGGTGCATATGATTCGGCAAATACTTTCTTAGCGTATGTTGCCAATAACAGTAATCTGGTAAGTATTGTTGATGACACTACAACCAATAACAATCAAAGATATTTGTTGTTTACCCAAAATACATCTGGTATTCTGGCTGAATCATTTGTTTCATCTACCAAACTTTATTATAACCCATCAACAGGAACTTTAAGTTCTACAAACTTTAACTCTCTTTCGGATGAAAGCCTTAAGGAAAATATCAAACCAATAAACAATTCAATTGACATTGTTAACCAAATTGATGGTGTCGAGTTTACTTGGAAAGATACTGGAATCAAATCATATGGTGTCATTGCTCAGGAAATTGAAAAAATTATTCCTGAATTGGTTGACGGTGAAGATCAAAAGACAGTCAACTATAGCGGCATAATTGCATTCCTGATTAACTCCATAAAAGAGCTAGATGCAAGAGTAAAAGAGTTAGAAAATAATATAAATAAACAGTAAGATCAATCTGCCGAGTTCAAGAAGGAGCGAAGATGGCAATCAAAGTACAAGGTACAACTGTCGTTGATGATTCAAGACAGGTTCAAAATGTTCGTGAATATGTTCAGGTAATTAGCGCAAACACAACCGCTGTTTCGTCGAATACCTACGTACTCACAAGCACACTCACTTTAACTTTACCAGCTTCTCCCACCCAAGGTGATTATGTCAAAGTTTCAAATCGGACTGGAAATACTACTTCCGTAATTGCACGGAATAGTTCGAAGATCATGGGACTTGACGAGGACATGACAATTGATTTAGCAAATGCTTCAGTAACTTTAACTTATACAGATGCAACGAGAGGATGGGTGATAATTTAAAATGACTAATAATCATGCAATAATTGACTCTAATATGAATCCAGCGTTTAATCAAAACGCATTTACAAAGAAAAAAATTTTTATAGGAACACCAGCATATCAAGGAAAAGTTGACGTAGGTTATGCTATGGCACTTCTTGATACCAATGAATTATTGAGATCAATGGGCTGGGAAGTTATGGTTCGACTACCTGTTGGCAGTTCATTACTAGTTGCTGACAGAAATCGAATCATTCAAATGTTTTGGGAAAGTGGTGCTGACTATATGCTGTGTGTTGATAGTGATATGGGTTGGGATCCAAGGGTTTTACCAAAACTATTAAACGATGGTAAAGAATTTGTAGCAGGTTGTTATCCGACAAGAGATGGTAGCGGATTTAATTTTCGTCCCGCTTTATTGCCAGATGGTCGCATTGAAATGGATGAAAAGACAAAGCTTTTAAAGATGGAATATATTCCAGCTGGTTTTATGTTACTGAGTCGCAGTGTAATAGCGAAAATGCGAGATAAGTTTCCAGAACTTTATTATTCACCAAAAGATCCAAGAAGCAAAACAGAGAGCGCATATTGTTTCTTCGATACACAAGTATGGGAAGGTGAGTTTTGGGGTGAAGATTATGTGTTTTGCCGTAGAGTACGGGAAGCTGGTGTTGATATTTGGGTGGATCCTTTGATTCAGTTTAATCATGGTGGTGTTAAAGGCGCTCTCATAGAAGTATTAACAACAGATCCTAGCAAAGCACAGAGATGAGTTTATATAGCGATTATATTAGTTATGCATCAAGTTCGGAAACAGAATCACAAGTAGGGGAAGTCATATATGTACTTAATACTTCCTCTACGTCAAATGTATTAAGTGGTTATGTAAGAGCTAATGACTTTTATAATCAAGCAGATTATCCAGAACTTTACAGCAGAGTTGGATTAATTCGTCTTTACAATGATGGTGTTACTTGGACTGAAAGAACAACACCAGTATCAGGTACCACGACACAAATATATGATTTTACATATGGAAACGGTGTTTATTTGTATTGTGGTTCTTCTGGAGCTTTAGGTTCTTCTACAGATGCAACTACTTGGACAGCAAGAACTTCAGGACTCAACACATCAAGTAATTTATTTGGTCTTGCATATGGAAATGGAGTTTATGCGCTTGTTGGTCAATCAGGAATAATTAGTTCTTCCACTGATGGTGTTACTTGGACACAAAGAACATCTGGAACAACTGCTATTTTTAATGATGTAACACATGCAAACGGTTTATTTGTTGCTGTTGGAGTTAATGTTGTAAGAACTTCAACTGATGGTGAAACCTGGACACAAAGATCATCTGCAACATCTTCTGCTCAATATTCTGTTGTTTATGGTAATGGAATCTATGTTTCTGTTGGTATCAATTCTTCGATTCACACTTCCACTAATGGCATAACCTGGACAAGTCAAGCTTTAGGTTCGACTCAAGATTTTACAAGAGTTGATTATGGTTCAGGTATTTTTGTGGCTGTTAATGAAAGTGGTGTAGTAAGAACTTCAACAAATGGTGCTACTTGGACTAGTTTGGTTACAGGTTTGGGTATTTTGGAATCTGTATCATACACGAATGGTTTATATGTTATTGGAAGAAGTGATGGAACAATATTAACAAGCGCACCACCATATACTTCATCAACAAACTATACTTCTAGAACTACAGGGACTTCTTCAACAATATCTGCATTAGTTCTTGTTGAAGGTAATAACATTTATTTGGCAGGATCATATGATGGAAGAATATTCACATCAACATACAATAGTCCAGTCTATGATTTTAATGCAAAGTTTTATGTTCCTTCTGTAACAAACACACAAGATATTATTGACGAATCATTTGGAACATACAGCACTTATACTAGCAGTTCATATGTTGCCTATGTAAAAGCAACATCAACGGCAACTAAACCAATAGGTTCGATATCCAAATCTTTCTTCTATAATCAATATCTTGCTAATGCTGCTCCGACAATAGCCACAGATGGAATTTCAGTTAAATCTGGAAATAATTATTCGAGAACAACATATTCAACATTATTTAATCAAGTTGGATTGCTTAACGCTGGAATATTAACACCAAGAACTCCTGGAACATCAACTCCCATAAATGCTGCAACTTATGGAAATGGTATTTATGTTTATGCTGGAAATTCTGGAATGATTGCGACATCTACAAACGCAATAACATGGACCTCAAGAACATCAGGCTCATCGACAAATTTTCAGGCTCTAACTTATGGAAACGGAACTTATGTTGTTGCAGGTGGTGCAGGAACTATACTCACTTCAACTAATGGAGTAACTTGGACAGTAAGAACATCTGGAACAGTGACCGTAATTTATGGATTAACATATGGGAATAGTCTTTATCTTGCCGGTGGATCAAATGGTAACTTAAGAAGTTCCACAAACGGAATAACTTGGACAGCAAGAACTCCAGGTACTGCTGGCGATAGTATCTATGGATTTGCCCATGGAATTATTTCAGGAAACAGTGTTTATGTATATGGTGGTAATGCTGGTGCGTTAGCTTCATCAACAAATGGCATAACTTGGACATCAAGAGTTGCTGGAATATCCATAGATATATTTTCTGTTTGTTATGGAAATGGTTTATTTGTTTGTGGTGGAAACTTGGGGAGAATGATTACTTCAACAAATGGTACAACTTGGACAACAGTAACGTCTGGAACATCTACCCGAATATCAACATTGGGATATGGGAATAGTCTATATTATTATATGGATCAATTGGGGAGTGTTGGAACATCAACAAATGGAACAACTTGGACTACACAAACAACAGGAATAACTTCAACCGCAAAAGATTGGGTGGCAAATGCATATGGAAATGGTGTGTATGTTTTAGTTGATTCTTTAGCTAATCTTTATACATCAACTGATATGACGAATTTACAGTATTCACCAACATATGATCCAACAACAAACTTCTATCTTCCTAAATTAAAAGCACATACAATTGAGACATTTACAAACAAAGTAAATATACAAGAAGTTTCTTATGTAAGAGCAATTTAAATGAGCAACTTAACAGACTTCCTTTCTCTCCCTTCTTCTAATCAATCTAAAGAGATTGGTGAGGTTTTGTATTTTTTGACGAGTGCAAATGTTAATTATGCAGAACCTGTTTATACAGACGATAGCACTTTTGTTCTAGATGGTCAGTATCTTTCAAAATCACAATACCCAGGCTTATACTCCTTTTTAGGATCAGCTCAAGCAGATTTGTATAGTAATAATACGAGTTTTAATTCAACTGGCATTGACTTTACTGCCATTGAATATGGTGCTGGAATTTGGGTTGCTATTGATTTAACTGGTGTAGTACGTACATCGACAAATGCGACTTCTTCAACTACTTGGTCTACGATAACAGATTTAGGAACACTTGTAAATGGGAGTAAATTAAGTTATGAAAATGGATTATTTTTTACAGCCTCCACCGCCGATGACGATATACGAACATCAACAGATGGAATAACTTGGATAACAAGAAACTCTGGTTCTGCAACGACATCTGACATATATTCTATAACATATGGAAATGGTGTGTATGTATATGTTGGTCAAAATGGATTAGCTGGAACATCGACAAATGGAACAACTTGGACAACAGCTACATCTGGAATAACTACTGCTATTAATGATGTTAAATATGGAACAGGAAAATTTGTATTTGTTGGTAATTCTAATCAAATCGGAACATCAACAGATGGTACAACTTGGACAACCAGCACAACATTATTTGCTGGACAACATAATAAATTAATTTATGCGAATGGTTTGTTTATTGTTGGTGGACAAAATGGAACATTAGGCACGTCAACAGATGCAGTTACTTGGACTGCAATAACATCTGGAACATCAAGTAATATCAACGCTTTAGCATATGGAAATGGAATGTATGTATATGCAGGAAATAATGGAGCTTTTGCAACATCAACAGATGCAATTACTTGGTCAACAGGAACTTCTCATACGTCATCAAATATTCAAGACCTAAAATATGGAAATGGAAGGTTTGTTTACGTTGGAGATAATGGTTTAATGCGTACATCAACAAATTTAAGAATTCTTAACTATTCAGACACTTTTGATGCTGAAAATAATTTCTATTTACCTAAAATAACAAAAAGTAATTATACTGTCGTTCCTCAATCGGGAAGCGAAACCCAAATAGCTTTTAGATCATTTTACAAAGCAAGCACATGAGTAATCTATCAGACTTTCTACCAAGCGCACCAACAACAATACCTGTTGGTGGAGTGACACAATTATTCTCAAATACAGCAATTACAACGCTTGATAACTATCTTCTTGCATCAAATTCTGTATATTCAAAAGCATCAAATTTAGATGTACTGAATAGAGTAGGATATGCCGAAGCAAGTGTTCTTACACCACTTACATCAAACACTAATACTACTTTTAACTCTATAATTTATGGTGGTGGATTATATGTAGCAGCTGGAGTAAATGGAGTTATTCGAACATCAACAGATGGAATAACTTGGGATACAAGAACATCTGGAACTGCATCAACTATTGAATCACTAGCATATGGAAATGGTGTGTACTTGTATTGTGGATTTGGTGGTAATTTTGCTACTTCAACAGACGCAATCACTTGGACCAATCGTGCGCTTATTCCAGAAGAGGGTGTATCTGTTAAAGGTCTTGAATATTATAAAGTAGATTATAATAACGGAAAATATTATATTTTTGGTGAGCAAGGTATTTTGGGAACGTCAACTAATGCAGTAACTTGGTACATTTTCCCAAGAGTTGGTGGTAATGACATAATTGGAACAGCTTCTAATCTGAATGCAATAGCATATGGTAATGGTAGATATGTTGCGATTGGTGGGCAGGGCCGTTCATCAACAGACTTTTATACATGGGATAGTAATGTAGATGCTAATTTTACTGGGCCTTCTCCTTCTGGACAAGCTTTAGTATATGCTCAAGGATTATTTGTTGGTATAGGTGATAACGGAAGTATTTTTACCTCAACTGATGCAATCAATCTTGGTACAAATCGATTAACTCCTGTTCGAGATTTTGCAGGCCTTGACTATGGTAATGGATTGTTTGTTACGATTGCAGACAATGGAACCGAACTTTATACTTCAACAAATGCAATTACTTGGACAGCAAGAACATTTCTCGAATTTACAACACAAACTCCAAATATTGTTAGATCACTTAAATATTCCAACGGTCTTTATATGATTGTTGGGTCAGGTGGAAGATTTGCTTCATCAACAAACGGAATTACATGGGATTATTATCCAAAAGAGATTCAAGTAACTAATTTAACATCAAGTATTATACGATCTATTGCAACTGGAATAGCAAACACAGCAGCGGCATATGTAGCAGCTGGAAATGGTGGGGTTTATGGAACATCGACGAATGGTTTTACTTGGGCAACAAGAACTTCAGGTACTTCAAGTCAAATTAGTAGCATAACATACGCAAATAATGGGATTTATGTATATGGCGGAGTGAACGGAACTTTAGCTTCTTCGACAGATGGAATAACTTGGATTCAAAGAACGTCAAAAACAACTGCAGGTATAGATAAGGTAAGGTATACACAGGGATTGTATGTTTTTACTGCAGGATCTACTTTAGGAACATCAACAAATGGAACAACTGTGTGGGAAGCAACGGATAGAACAATAGATAGTCTTTTTGTTAATAATAACAATCTCGTTGATGATATTGCTTATGCAAATGGTATTTTTATTGCGGTATCGAATGAAAATACAGGATTGGTGAGTACATCTACAGATGGTCTTACTTGGACAGCAAGAACAGCAGCGACAAATACAAATTTAAATGCTACCGCATATGGAAACTCATTATATCTTATTGCAGGTACAGCTGGTTCAATACAATCATCAACAAATGGAATTACTTGGACAGCAAGGGCAAATCCTCTAAGCACCAGTAGCACAAAATATAACATTTTCAGTGTTAATTATGATTCTGTTGCTAAATTTATTCTTGGTGGACAATCTGGAGCAATAGGAACATCAACGGATGGAATTACTTGGAACGCATATCCAAATTTTACAACGGTTCTTTCATCCACAGTAATGAATTCTATTGTTTATGGAAATGGCCAATTCGTAAAAGCTGGTAATCTTGGAGTTATTCGAACATCAACGGATGGAATTACTTGGACAGCAAGAACTTCTGGAACATCTTCTGTTATTAGCCATCTTGCCTTGACTGGAACTAACACATACGTTGCTGTCGGTGCTAACGGCTTGGCACTTTCATCAACAAATGCTATTACATGGACAGCAAGAAATTCTAGAGTAGTGGTTTCGTTACAAAGCGGATTGACATATGGAAACGGTTTTTTCGTTGCTGGAACTGCAAGTGGAGAATATGGAACATCAACGGATGGAATTACTTGGAATCAGTATCCAGGATATCCACCTTTTGGAGACTCTTTTAATATTACCGCAGTAGCTTATTCGACTTCAACTTTTTTATATGCTGGCGCAGCAGGAGCTGCAAGAACTTCAACAGATGGTTTCACTTGGACAGCAAGAACTACTGGATCGGCAACTGCTCTAACTGGAGCTGCATATGGTAACAGCACTTGGGTTGTTGTTGGACTTAATGGAGCAGTATTTACATCAACAAATGCTGTAACTTGGACCAAACGAACAACGGCTGTCGTAAATGCGGCTGTTGTTGATGTAGCTTATAATCCAGGATCAACAACAGCCGCATTTACTTATGTTGGAAATAGCGGAATTGTCGCAACCTCAACAAATGCAATTACTTGGGTTGCTAGAACATCAGCCACAGCATCTACTTTAGAAAAAATTATTTTTGCAAATAATTTGTATGTAGCAGCTGGAACTAATGGTGCTTTACAAACATCAACAGATGGTATTACTTGGACAGCAAGAACTTCAAACTTTGCTTCTACTGAAATACGAACAATTACTTATGGTAATGGAAAATATCTCATTGCTGGAGACAATCGAACTTGGGCAACATCAACAGATGCAGTTACTTGGACTTTAGGAACATCTTCAGCTTTAAACGGAATAGCAGCAGCAACAGAAATATATGCCTCAGCATATGAACAGGGATATTATATTCTTGCTGGAGATGGTGGAGATATTTCATATTCAACCGATGCAGTAACTTGGGTAGGATTGAATTATACTACTGCTTCTTCTATTCGAGCTATAAATTCATTTGGCGGTAGAGTTTATATGGCAGGCGTTGGTGGTATGGTGCTTGAAACAGAAAATTTAGTTGCAAGAAGTGAGACATCCTCTGCAATCAATGATTTAACATATGGAAATGGCACTTACGTCATGGTGGGCGATGGTGGTATGCTTCGAACATCAACAGATTTAATTTCTTGGACAGCAAGAACATCTGGAACATCTTCTGCAATCGCCAAGGTTCGTTACGATAATGGAATATACGTTTTTGCAGGAACAAATCTTCCTCCAAGATATTCAACAGATGCAGTGACTTGGGCAACATCAACAGGAATTGCTGCCACCAATGATTTTACAAATCTGTTCTACAATGACGGACAATACATTGCAATGGGTATTAATGGATTGTTGTTCACTTCAACGAATGCTATTACGTGGGAACAAAGAACCAATGGTAGTGGTGTTGACGGCACAGCAATGGCATATGGGAATGGAGCATATGTTAAAATAGGAGGCAACGGACAGGTTGATTTCATAAGAGGGTCGTTTTTTGGTTCTGGAACAACAATACAAATTGATAAAGCAGTTTACTTAAATGGAAAATATGTTATTATTGGTAATAACGGACTTTATCGTACTTCAACAGATGGAGCTTACTGGGATTCTGTTGCAACAACAGGATTAACTACAAGTGGAGACATAGTTGACATAGACTATTTAAATGGGGTCTGGTTAGCGGCTACGACTGTTGGTGTAGTCACTTCGACAAATGGCATTACCTGGACTACTTTTACAACGAAAAACAGTGGTAGAGATTTTCTTTACTCTGAAGGAAGGTGGTTAATAGGATTTGCAGGTTCAACAGCAGATACGGGTCTCTATACAACAACAGATTTGAGTTCTTTTGCAAGTGGTCGTTTTGAAAGACTGAGTGGAAGTTCAACAGGAACTAACTTTATTGTTTATGGAAATGATAGTTATGTTCTGGTAAATTCACAATTAAATAAGGTTGAATTGGTTAAGGGAACATTTTTTGGAGCATACAATACTAGTACGGGTTTTAACGATGCTACTTATGGAAATAATTTACATTGTTTAGTTGGAAGTAATGGCTTAATAAGAACTTCCACAGATGGGAAATTCTGGGAACAACAAACTTCAGCAACTTTTGGAACATCAACAGCTATTAATTCTGTAATATATTCAAATGGTTTATTCGTAGCAGTAGGAGTGGCTGGAAAAATTGCAACATCGACAAATGCAATCACTTGGACAGATAGAACTTCTGGAACAACACGAACAATTCCAACTGTGATTTATGCAAATGGTTTTTATGTTGCAGGAACTGATAATGGCGAAATAGTTTTCACTTCAACAAATGCTATTACATGGATACAAGGCCAATCCGCTGAATTACCTTCGGGGAGACCTTTGGATGTTATAGTGGGAGAAACATTGGGCGATGGTTATTTCTATTGCACTTCAGAAGATAGTTTAGGAATTCGTTATACAAAGGATTGGAATTTAAGAAGAACAGCATCTCAATTATATGCGGTCACTTATGGAAATGGTGTATTTGCAATTGCAGGAAGTCAAGGAGCTTTAGCTACTTCAACAAATGGATACAATTGGACAACAAGAACATTTATTACAGGTCCAACAGAAGAAACATATGGTGCTTTATTCTCCGAAAACACTCATATTTTTGTGGATGGTGCGGGATATATAAAAACCACAACGGACTTTGTAACTTGGAGAGAATATGCGACTGATGGTAGCGTTCCTTTATTTAATATAAGATATGAAAACTCTGAGTATTATATGTCTGGAGATGGTCGAGTTTATAGGGCAAAAGGAACATTCTTTGGATCAGGAATAGGTACTATAAATGCTTCAAATTTTAGTGTAGCCAATACATATGTTATTGCTGGAGTTGGTCCACAAATAGCAACTTCAACAGATGGTTATTCGTGGACTCAACAAACTCCAGCAATAGAACTTAATAACACTATTCAAGATGTTGGGTATGGAAATGGAATTTTCGTTGCGGTCGCAGCAAGTGGTGGTGGGGGTGTCGGATTAGCTACTTCAACAAATGGTATTACTTGGTCAACTGTATCAACGGTAAGTCTCGATGCGACTAGTGGTACATTGTATGGTATTTCTTATGCCAATGGACTTTATGTCACTGTAGGGACATCTGGACTTATCGGAACATCTACAAATGGAACTAACTGGATGTTCAAAGATGATTTAATTAATGGAGTTAGTAATACAATAGATTTAAATTCTATTATCTATAATAATGGAAAGTTTTACATCGCTGGTGAAAGCGGAAAATTGGCAACAACTACAGATGCACAAACATTTGCATATTCGCCTTTGTATGATACATCAACTGCACTCTTTATTCCAGAAGTCAATATAAACACATTTTCGATTCCCAACAATTATACTCTGAAAACTGATAATACATATGAAACTGTTTTTGTGAGAAAAACTTAGGTAAGATATGGAAAAGACTAAATAGACGAAAACTTAAGGAGTTTTCGTGGCAGCATACTCAGAACTTTATGTCGAACAATACGCTAGTTTTTCGACCAAAATAAATGTAGCGGATACTCAGGGAGATGCGATTAATCTTGCTGGGTATTCTGCTTCATCACAAATACGCAAGTCATACTATTCTTCTTCAGCTACAAATTTTACAGTCAGCATTTCAAACACTGCGACTGGTGAAATTACGATGAGTCTTTCTTCAGCAAACACAGCTAATTTGTCTCCTGGAAGATATGTGTATGATTTAAAAATCACTGCTCCTGACACAACTGTAACACGGGTTGTAGAAGGAATTGTTATTATCTTACCTGGAGCGACACAGTAATGCCAGACATTGGAACAGTAACAATAACTCCTTCTAAATCATTAGGAACTGTACAAGTCAAGCAGGCATCAAGGACAGCGGTTGTTGATCCTAACTTTCGCCCCAATGTAGAAATTACAACAGCAGAAATTTTAGACATTTCTACTGCAAACGTACAATCAGGTTATACATTTATATTTAATGCTATAACACAAAAATATGAAGCATCGCCTGTGGCAAATTTAGATATCGTCATTACAAGTATTGAGGGTGGTTCTTTTTAAATAAATAAAGAAAAATAATAGGAATTCTCATGGCAAATACAACTATTCAGCTAAAATTTTCAACAGTAACAGCGGAACCACCATCACTAAACATTGCTGAGCCAGCATATTCGTTTTCTTCCGATCAGTTATTTGTTGGTAACAGTACCAATCACGTTCTTGTCGTTGGTGGTAAAAAGTTCGTAGATCGGATTCTTGCGAACACTGCTTCAGCGACACCTGGAACACTTGTTGTTCGTGATGCACAAGGTTCTGCATCGTTCAATGTTATCACAGCAAACGTAATAAGTGGTGCAAGTGCTACAGCAAACAAATTAACAACAGCCAGAGACATTGGTCTTTCTGGTGATGCTACAGGTAATGTTTCTTTTGATGGTTCTTCAAATGTTACACTTGCAGTTGAACTTACAAACACTGGCGTAACTCCAGGTACCTACGGTAGCGGAACAAACATTCCAGTTGTTACTGTTGACGAAGATGGTCGTGTAACGAATCTTACAAATGTCGCCGTTACAATTGCAAGCACACTGAATGTTGCTGGCGACACAGGTACAACAACTGTCGAGTTATTATCTGACACACTGACTGTTAATGGTCGTGATGGTGTTACATCAATTGTAGTTGGTGCTAACAATACTGTATTGCTTGATGTTGATAATACAGTCATTCGTACAACAGGCAATCAATCAATTACTGGTGACCTTACCGTTAGTGGTAACTTGAGTATTGTTGGTGGCAATTTATTCTCAGTTAATGTTTCTTCTTTTGTTGTTGATGATCCATTAATTCAATTAGCTGCAAATAATGAAGTCTCTGATGCTGTAGATATTGGTTTCTATGGACACTATAGTGATGATGCTGGTGTTTCAAAGAGACACACTGGTCTGTTCAGAAAAGCATCGGCGTCAGATAAGAGATTTATTCTCTTTACGAATTTAATTGATCCTGCTTTAGAAAACAGTGCGGCTGTACTTGTAAATACAGCAGCTCCATCATTTGCCGTTGCGAATCTTGAAGTAAACATTGTTGGTGGTACAATTTCTGGTCTTTCAACAGCGATTCCAGTTGCAAGCGGTGGTACAGGAGCCAACACATTTACTGGTGGTGGAATTCTGATTGGAAATGGAACTGGTGCATTCACATCGTTAGCGAACACTGGAACTGCTGGAACATATGCAAATGCATCACACGTTCCTGTTATTACAACTGATACCTATGGTCGTGTAAGTGCTGTAGCAAATACTCCAATTGCAATCGACGCTTCTCAAGTTACATCTGGCACATTGCCAATTGCACGAGGTGGTACAAATGCAACGACATTTGATGATGCTGGCGCTCTTGTCATTTATGACGGCAGCAAATTAGCTTCATTAGCAAATAGCAGTTACACTTTAACTGGTGGCCTTGCTGCTGGAAATACAATTACATCTCTGACTGTAGATGCCTATGGTAGAGTCACTGCGGCAACAGGTGCAGAAATTGCGATTAGCGCAAGTCAAATTACTTCTGGAACTCTTTCTGTTGAAAGAGGTGGTAGTGGTGCTGGATCATTTACAACAAATGGAGTTCTGCTTGGTCAAGGAACAAGTGCCTTTACTACAGCATCATCATCTACAGAGGGGCATGTGTTGACAATCAATGCATCTGGTGTTCCAACGTTCTCGATGCTGTCTGGAGGAACCTTCTAAATATATTATTACTTGTGAAGGAGAAATATAATGAGTGTGGAATTTGCAAATTTATATCAAGAAATTCTGCTTGATAATTTAATGGCGGTAATCAAGCAGAATTTTGTATTTCAGACGCAGTTGAAAATTGTTGAAAATACTGGAAAAGAGTTAGAAGAAACCAAATTACTTTTAAATGATATTCGAGAAAAATACGAATCAATTAAAGGTTTAGCAGAGCAAGCAGGAACATATAAAAACATAGCGGATCAAACTAGTTCTCTACACGATGAAAAGAATAGAATTCAGGAGGCGCTTAATTCTTCTTTAGCAAAAATAAAAGAGTTAACCGCAGAAACAACTGAATGGAGAACTAAAATTCATGAACAAAATTTGGAAGTGCAAAAACTGAAGCAGTATATTTCTGATCTTGAATCAAATGTTCCTGCAACAAAGCTAAAAAAAATAAACTCTCATAAAGTGTCTGAAATGCAACAATCAAATTCCAAAGAAACACAAACCAAAAAACAGCTGGAAGATGGTAGCGCATTTTAATGGCAAATACAGTAATTGAGTTAAAACATTCTCAGACACCTGGAAATACACCAGCTAGTTTAGCAAATGGTGAAATTTCCATTAATACCTATGACGGTAAAATCTTTTATAAAGATCCGTCTGGTGTTATTAGAGTCTATACAAAATATCCTGGACCTTCTGGTCTTGATACAGAGATTCAGTTCAATGATGGCGGCAGTCTTGGCGCCAACGCTAGTCTTTCATTTAATAAATCCACTGGAACTTTAAGTACAAAACTCTTATCTATTACCAATTCTGTTGGTGATGAAGGTGGAGAAATTTTGTTAGCAAAACCAGTATCTAACACAACTTTAAGTGGCACTGGAATAGTTGTTGATTCTTATCAAAATAAAATAAGATTCTTTGAGCAAGGTGGTTCTGCCCGTGGTGCATATATTGATTTGACAGAATGCTCTGGAGGAGCTGGAACAAATCTTTTAAACCCAGGTGCAACTCCAGATTCTGTAGCAAGAGCAACTGCAAATGCGGCCTATGAAAAAGCTAACGGCGCATATGATACAGCTAACACTGATGTAACCAATATAACACTTGCTTCTCCAGGAGTTTATGGTAACAGTACAATTGTTCCTGTTTTCACTGTTGCAGCAAACGGTAGAATTTCTGCAATCGCAAACGTGGCAATTTCAGCGGGGGCATCAATAACTGTCGCTAACGACACTACAACAAATTCGGATGGTTATTATCCAACTTTAACGACATCGACAACTGGATCACTATCAGCCATTACTGTTTCGAGTACAAAACTTTATTATAATCCATCTACAGGAACATTAAGTTCTACTAACTATAATACTCTGTCGGATAAAACATTAAAAGAAAATATTGATCCGATTGTTGATGCTATGTCAATTGTAGAACAACTTAATCCAGTTAGCTTTAATTGGAAAGATAATGGAATCAAAGCATATGGTATTATTGCTCAAGAAATAGAAGAAGTTCTTCCAAATTTAGTAGAAACAAAAAGAGATGGGATTAAGAGTGTATCATATTTGCAGCTAATACCTATTTTGATTCAAGCCATTAAAGAGCAGCAGCAGGAAATAAATAAACTTAAAAAAGGTAAAAAATAATGGCCGCTCCAGCAACTAGAAAACAATTTAAAGAATATTGCCTACGTAGATTAGGCTGGCCTGTTATTGAAATTAATGTTGACGATGATCAAGTTGAAGATCGTATTGATGATGCTTTGTCTTTCTGGTCAGACTATCATTATGATGGCACAGAAAAACTGTACATGAAGCATCGAATCTCGCAAGAAGATTTAGATCGTCAATGGATATATTGTCCTGATGCTGTTCAGTTTGTTGTAAGTATTTTTCCATTTGATCAATCAAATGCGTCGATCAATATGTTTGATCTTCGTTATCAATTGAGACTGCACGATTTATATGACTTTACTTCGGTATCATATGTTTCGTATGAAATTACAATGCAGCACATTCGTACCTTAAATCTTTTATTCTCAGGTACACCACAGTTTCGTTTCAATCGCCATCAAAATAAAGTTTTTCACGATATTGATTGGACAAGAGATGTTGATGTAGGCGATTATGTCATCGTCGAATGTTATCGTAAATTAAAACCAGATACAGTTACATTAACTGGCACTGTCACATGTAACACGCTTTCAACAACTGTAACAGGAACAAATACTATTTTTGATCAAGAAATTGTTCCATTTGATTTTATTAATATTGCTGGACAATCCAGACAAGTAAAAACAATTATATCTCCAACTGTTCTAGAATTAGAATCGGTTGTTGCATCAAATGTAAACTCAGGAACCGTTACAATAGAAGGCAATACTGATGTTTGGAATGATCGTTTTCTAAAACAATTGGCCACAGCTAAAATTAAACAGCAGTGGGGAAATAACATGAAAAAATTTAGTGGAATTCAACTTCCAGGTGGTGTTACATTAAATGGTAAAGAAATTTATGATGAGGCTACTGAAGAACTCGCAAAGCTTGAGGAAGAAATTTACATGATGGGTTCATTGCCGTCAGAAATATTTACTGGATAATCGTGCCTACTAATTTTTACTTTAATAATTTTCCAGCGAATCAAGTAACCAGTGAGCAGTTACTTGTAGAAGATTTAGTAATTGAAGCCATGCAAATTCATGGCATGGATGTCTATTATCTTCCAAGAAGCACAAGAGATGAGTTTGATTATCTGTATGGTGAAGATACTTTAAAGCAATACAGAAAAGCATACCCTTTAGAAATGTATCTTGAAGATGTTACTGGCATGGAAGGTGAACAAGACTTTATTTCTAAATTTGGTTTAGAGATTCGAGATGAAATGAGCTTGCTTGTTTCTCGTCGTAGATTTGCTGCAACTGTTCCACAGATTCGACCAAACGAAGGTGATTTGATTTATGTTCCATTAGTACAAAACTTTTTTGAAATTACTTTTGTTGAGCATGAAAATAATCAAGCAATGTTTTATACATTAGGTAGAGGTCGTGGTGGAAATGTTTATGTCTATGCTCTCAAACTAAAACAACTTGTGTTCTCTAACGAAATTATTGCAACAGGTATTACTGAGATTGATGGTCAAATTCGTGACGAATACCCAAGAACAAGACTTACGCTTTCAAGTGTTTCAGGTAAATTCCTCAATGATGAGACAGTTTATGTTGGATCAAATGTTGCATACTCTACTGCACAAGCATTAGTTTATAACTTCCAACCAAGTTCTTATATAGATGTTTATAGAAAAATAGGAATGTTTGCAAACAATACAACCTTAGTTGGCGCTACTTCTGGTGCTACAGGTACTGTCTTACTTGCAAGCGATACCGCTACAATGAATGATGCGTTTGAAGATATTATTGACAATGCTAGAATTCAAACTGAAGGAGAAGTCATTGTTAATTGGACAGAAAAGAATCCTTTTGGTGAGACATAATGTTATCTAATCCGCATTTTTATAATCGTACAATAAGAAAAGTTGTCGTTGCATTCGGCACTATTTTTAACGACATCGATTTAATTCGATACCAACAAGATGGTACGGCTAAAGAACGCTTTAGAGTTCCTTTAACTTATGGCCCAAAAGAAAAATATATTACTCGAATTAAATCTGATCCTAATTTAACTAAGTCTGTTCTGACTGTAGTACCTAGAATATCATTTAATTTGAATGGATTAACTTACGACCCGAATCGTAAACAAATATCCACAATACAGAATTTTGCTAAAGGACCATCATCAAGTTCATTAAAGACTCAGTATATTGGTGTTCCTTATGACTTTCAGTTTTCGCTTTCGATCTATGTGAGAAACACAGAAGATGGAACACAAATACTTGAGCAAATACTTCCTTCATTTACTCCTGACTTTACAGTAACCGTAGATTTTGTAAATGATGTAGCTGAGAATGTAGATATTCCTATTATTCTTAATTCGGTTTCATCGACTGAAGATTATGAAGGATCGATGGATACAACTCGTTTGTTACTATGGGATTTAGAATTTACTGCTAAAGGTTATATTTTCCCAAGAGTTAATGATGACGGTAGTTCAAAACTTATTCGTGTTGTAAATACTAATTTCTATGATCTGAATAGTGCGAATGCAAATTCAAGAATAGCAAATATAATGACTACCCCTGATCCAATTAATGCAGATATTGATGATGAGTTTGGTTTCTCGCAAGTTATTACAGAATATATTGATGGTGTAGATGTTGATCCGAATCCATTGCCAGGAACAGGTACGCTTTATAACGCATCAGCACCAGTATCACTCGGAACTCAAGGCACACCGTTTGACCCAGGTAGTGGAACAACATTGACTGGTACAAATGTTATTGCTGGTTTATATCGAAGCAAATACAAAGGTTATTTTGATGATGTTCCAACTTGGTTTCATAATCGAACACCAATGAGTACGATTGTTGATACTATCATAAGCTTTGCAGATACTACTGCTGATGATAATTTTAGTATGCAATGGTTGGGTTATTTTAAACCACCATCAACGGGTAATTATAATTTTTGGTTGTTGAGTGATGACGCCAGTTATATGTGGATTGGAACAAATGCTCTTGTTGGATTTACTACATCAAACGCTTTTGTTAATAATGGCGGAACACATGCCAATGAATGGCACTATAACTCAAATTGTGTTACGTTAGATTCAAGTAAATATTATCCAATCAGAATACAATGCGGAGACTTGAACGGTGTCGAAACTTTACAGTTGTTTTATGCTTTAGCTGGCAGCAATGGGTCAAGAAATTTTGCAAACAGACTATATCATAATCCAGTAACAAAAGGATTTTAAGTGAAGAAGATTAATCAAAAACTTTCTGATATTCTAGATGTTGAGCCAATAAGTGTTAGTGAGGTTCAAACAGCAGAAAATAGTGTCGCTATTGTTGAAGTAAAAAATGAAATTGAAGCTGATACTGAGTTTGCTAGAAACAACATTAAAGAATTAATCTCAAAAGGAAATGCCGCTGTTCATGAATTAGCTTCTGTTGCTAAAGACTCACAGCATCCTAGATCATACGAAGTTTTAGCTGGTTTAATCAAAAATATGTCTGATCTAAATAAAGATTTGTTAGAGTTACAAAAACGCAAAAAAGATTTAATTTACAAAGAAGAAGCTAAAGGCTCGAAAGATTTAAACATAGACAAAGCGGTTTTTGTTGGTTCAACCACAGAACTTATGAAACTTCTTAAAAACAAATAGGAAAGAAAATGGAAAGATTAATCGAACAGATGAGAGTAATTCTTGGTACAAATTTTGGTTTGTATTTTAAGGCACACTCTTTTCATTGGAATGTAGAAGGTCCTGACTTTGTTCAGTATCATGAATTTCTAGGAGATTTTTATACAGCAGTTTGGAATCAGACTGATCCGATTGCTGAAAAAATTCGTATGCTTGGTTCATATGCACCTACCAATTTATCAAGAATGCTAGAGCTTTCGGATATTGAAAATAGTCAAAATATTCCAATGGCGGTAGCAATGTTTTCAGAACTTAGCCGAGATAACGACAGAATGATCGTTCATCTTCGTGCTGGAATTGTTGCTGCGGAAGCTGCTGGTGAACCAGCTATTTCAAATTTTTTACAAGACTTATTAGACTCTCATCAAAAATACGCTTGGATGTTTCGTAGTATTATTAAGTAATGTCTGATACAAGTTATTTGAGAAATCCCAATCTCAAAAAGATTGGGGTCCCTATATCATTTACAGAAGAACAAATTATTGAAATTAATAAATGTTCTGAGGATCCAGTTTACTTTATCGACAATTATTGTTATATCGTAACACTGGATCATGGTATTCAACAATTCAAGTTGTATGATTGTCAGAAAGAAAAAATAAACGTCATTCATGATAATCGTAGAATCATTATTATGGAATCACGACAGGCTGGTAAAACAACTACATCAGCCGCTTACATTCTTTGGTACACATTATTTCAGCCAGATAAGCAGGTAGCGATTCTTGCTAACAAAGATAAAACTGCAAGAGAAATTCTTTCTCGTTATCAATTGATGTATGAGTATTTGCCTATCTGGATGCAACAAGGAATTAAGACTTGGAACAAAGGTGATGTAGAACTAGAGAATGGTTCGAAGGTCTTTACAGCAGCAACTACAGCAGCAGGTATTCGTGGTAAGTCGGTCAACTTACTGTACATTGACGAAGCAGCGATTATTCCAAACAACATTGCTGATCAGTTCTTTACTGCGGTTTATCCTGTTGTTTCTGCTGGTCAGACAACAAAGATTCTTATCACATCAACTCCTCTTGGTTATAATCATTTCTGGAAGTTCTGGAATGATGCAGAGAATGGCAGAAACGGCTTTATTCCTCTGTTTATACCATACTGGAAAATACCTGGTCGAGATGAAAAATGGGCTGAAGATCAGAGAAAGGTTCTTGGTGATGTAAAATACAATCAAGAAGTTCTCTGTAAGTTCCTTGGTTCTGCTCTCACTCTGATTCGTTCAGATATAATTGAGCAAATGTCTTTTGATCCCCCAATCTTTCAAAAAGATGGTCTTGATCTTTATGAGATGCCAAACAGAGGAACAAGAGATGAAAATGGAAAGATTATTGAAAGACCCCATGCTTATGTCATTGTAGCAGATGTCGCAACAGGTGTCGAACAAGATTATTCTGCGTTTTCAATTATTGATATAACTAGCGTTCCGTATAAGTTAATTGGTAAGTTTAGAGACAATAAGATACCCCCAATGTTGTATCCTTCTGTCATCTATAAAGTAGCAAAAGAATTCAATAATGCTTATGTGCTTTTAGAGATTAATACTTCAGATCAAGTTCCAAATATTCTCTATAACGAATACGAATATGAGAATATTCTGTTTGTTACAAAAGACGGAAAAGGACAAAGAGTTTCTGGTGGTTTTGGTGGTGGTAGAACACAGCTGGGTGTCTATACAGACAAAAAAATAAAGAGAGTTGGATGCTTTAACTTCAAATCTCTAATTGAAGAAAAGAAACTTTTGATTCCAGATGCAGATACGATATCAGAAATATCTACATTTATTGAATCGAGAGGATCATATGCGGCAGATGAGGGTTATCATGATGATTTAGTTATGCCTTTGGTATTGTTTGGTTGGTTAACTTCGAATCCATATTTCAAAGAAATCACAGATGTCAATCTGAGAGAGATAATGTATCAACAAAAAATCAAGCAAATTGAAGATGAAATGCTTCCGATTGGTTTTGTTGATGATGGACAAGAAGAAGAAATGGTCGTCGAAGATGGCGACATTTGGTCAGCAAAAGAAGAAAAACGAATGCTAGATGGTTATCTATCATCTAGGTTATAAAAATACTAAATAGACAATAAATAAATTGATTCTATAACAGAAGGAGAAATCCATGGGCTTTCAATTATCAGCTGGCGTAAACGTATCAGAAATTGATCTGACTACAATTGTGCCTTCAGTCGCCACTTCAATTGGCGCATTTGCAGGAAAGTTCGCCTGGGGTCCAGTAAATGAAGTTGTTACTATTTCCGATGAGGTACGTCTAGTCGATAGATTTGGCAAACCTGATGCGGATAACTATGAATACTGGTTTACAGCAGCAAACTTTTTGGCTTACTCTAACAATCTTAAAGTCGTTCGTGCAGCAAACACGACATCATCTTTAAATTCATCAGCAGCTGGTGCTGGTGTTTTGATCGAAAACGAAGATGACTATGAAAACAATCATTCAGGTGGTGCTAACACATACGGTATGTGGGCAGCAAAGTATCCTGGAGACATTGGTAACACATTAAAAATCTCTATTGCAGACGCTGGTTCGTTTTCAAATACTTGGGGAACAAACGGAGAGTATTTTGCAGAATTCACAGGTGCTCCAGGAACATCAGCATATACAAGTGCTTTAAGTGGTGCAAATGATGAAATTCATATCGTAGTTGTTGATGAAGATGGTCTGTTTTCTGGAATTCCAGGAACTATTCTCGAAAGATATGAATTCTTGTCGAAAGCATCCGATGCTAAGACAGAAAATGGTTCTACCAACTACTACAAGAATGTAATCAATAATAACTCAAGATATGTTTGGTGGATGTCGCATTCTGCAAATGGTACCAACTGGGGTACAACAGCAGCGAATAAAACATTCGTAAACATGACTGCTCCAGAAACAAAATCTTTAGCAAACGGTGCAGATGGTACTATTGGAACAGCACAGATTATTTCTGGATACGATAGATTTGCAAATGCAGATACAATCGATATTTCTCTAGTAATCTCAGGTCCAGCAGATGCAACAGTTGCAGGTCATCTGATTGATGACATTGCAGAAATTCGTAAAGACTGCGTTGTGTTCTTGTCTCCAGAAAAAGCAGATGTTGTTGATAACTACGGTTCTGAAGTAACTGATACTGTAGCATACCGCAATACATTAACATCAACATCATATGCATTCTTAGATTCAAACTGGAAGTATCAATACGACAAATACAATGATGTATATCGTTGGATTCCACTGAACGGTGATACAGCAGGTCTGTGCGCCCGTACAGATAGAGATCGTGATCCATGGTATTCACCAGGTGGTTTGAATCGTGGTATCATCAAAAACGTAATTAAGCTTGCATACAATCCTACTCAAACGGATCGTGATGATCTGTATGTAAAAGGAATTAACCCAATCGTCACATTTGCTGGCGAAGGTACAATTCTGTATGGAGATAAAACTCTGTTGAGTCGTCCATCTGCGTTCGACAGAATTAATGTTCGTCGTCTGTTTATTGTTCTCGAAAAAGCGATTGCCCGTGCTGCTCGTTCTTCGTTGTTTGAATTTAACGATCAGTTTACAAGAGCGCAGTTTGTTTCTATTGTAGAGCCATTCCTGCGTGATGTACAAGGCCGTCGTGGTATTACTGATTTCCGTGTTGTTTGTGATGAAACAAATAATACTGGTGAAGTAATTGATCGTAACGAATTTATCGGCGATATTTACATTAAGCCTGCTCGTTCTATTAACTTCATCCAGCTCAACTTTGTTGCTGTTCGTACTGGCGTAAGTTTTGACGAAGTTGTTGGTAAATTCGGTTAATAAATAGAGAAAACAGGAGAAAATGACATGGCATTCAATGTAAACGATTTTAGAAGTCAGATGACAGGAGACGGAGCCCGTCCTAACCTGTTTGAAGTTTCTATGCCGTTCCCTGCGTTCTCTGCGCCAGGTAACGCACAAACTAAACTAACATTTATGTGTAAGACAGCGCAACTCCCAGGTGCTACACTTGGGGTTGTTCCTGTTCAATACTTTGGTCGTGAACTAAAATTTGTAGGTAACAGAACATTTGCAGATTGGACTATTACAGTCATTAATGATGAAGATTTTTCCGTTCGTAACGCCATGGAAAGATGGATGAACGGAATCAATTCACACAATCTGAATGTTCGTAACCCTGCTGCTTTAGCTCCTTTAGGCTATACCGTAGATGGAGAAGTATTTCAATATGGTAAGCAAGGTAATATTCTGAAGAAGTATAAATTCGTTGGATTGTTCCCAACTGATATCACTCCTATCGATGTTGATTGGGGATCAAATGATACGATTGAGGAATTTTCTATAACTCTTTCCTATCAGTGGTGGGAATCAGTTGATACTGGTGTAGTGTAAGAGGAAAGGCTTCGGCCTTTCTTCTATTATTTTTAGAATGGTGTTTCGATGATAAAACAACTTCTTATCAGAAATCGTGTGGAAAAGAACCCTATATACTCTTATACACATGACGCACCTTCTTTTTGGCTTACATTATAACATGATAAAGAACGGAGGCACCTAAAATAGCTATTCAGTTATTTGGTTTTACAATCGGTCGTAAAGACGTTACTCAGGTCCAACCGCCTGAAGAAAAATCTTTTACCCTACCTAATGCCGCACTTGATGATGGTGCGGTCACCATCACCCAAAACGCACACTACGGTACATACGTTGACCTAGAAGGTTCTGTTCGTAACGAACTTGAACTGATTACACGTTACCGTGAGATGTCAAATCATCCTGAGTTAGATATGGCGATTGACGAAATCGTTAATGAAGCCATCACTCATGATACTACTGGTAGAGTTGTTGATATTAATCTCGACAATTTAAAGCAACCAGAATCTATCAAGAAAAAAATTATTGAAGAATTTGCAAACATTCAGAGACTTCTGAACTTCAATAATTTAGCTGACGATCTTTTTAAGCGTTGGTATATTGATGGAAGAATTTATTTTCAAATTGTTGTAAACGAAAACAATCCTAAACTTGGTATCAAAGAACTTCGTTATATTGATCCTAGAAAAATAAGAAAAGTTCGTGAGATTCAAAAAGATCGTGATCCAAGAACAGGCGCAATGATTATCAAATCTATTGCCGAATACTTTGTTTACAATGATAAAGGTACCACAACTCAAACATATACATCTGGTACTACACAAGGTTTAAGAATTGCTCCCGAATCAATAGTTAATATTAACTCTGGTTTGATGGATGCAAAAAATACTTTTGTTATTTCATATCTTCACAAAGCAATTAAAGCACTCAATCAATTAAGAATGATTGAAGATGCTGTTGTCATCTATCGCATTAGCCGAGCACCAGAGCGTAGAGTTTTTTACATTGACGTTGGTAACTTACCAAAAGGTAAAGCAGAACAATATCTGCGTGATATCATGGTCAAGTATCGTAACAAATTGGTATACGATGCAAACACAGGCGAACTCCGTGATGAGCGTAAGCACATGTCGATGCTTGAAGATTTTTGGTTACCACGTAGAGAAGGTGGTAAAGGAACTGAAATCACTACATTACCAGCAGGCCAAAACTTAGGTCAGATTGAAGATGTAGTTTATTTCCAGAAGAAACTTTTACAATCATTAAACGTACCATATTCAAGACTAGAACCACAAAGCGGAGGCTTTGCTGCTCTAGGTAGATCAACAGAAATTACTAGAGATGAATTGAAGTTTGCAAAATTTATTTCAAGACTTCGTAATAAGTTCTCTCAACTTTTTGATGAAGCCCTTGGTGTTCAGCTAACATTAAAAGGTATCTGTAGTCAGGATGAATGGAATGAATTTAAAGAAAGCATTTATTATGACTACAAGAAAGATAATAACTTTACCGAACTTCGTGATGCAGAACTTCTTCGTGAAAGAATTCTAACTCTCACACAAATCGACCCATACATTGGCAAATACTATTCTCAGACATGGGTTAAGAAAAACATTCTTAAAATGACTGATGAAGAAGTTGAAGAAATGGATAGAGAGATGGAAGAAGATGGTTCAACAGAAATGCTGCAACAATCTATGCAAGGACAAGAGCAAGCTCCACAAGAACAAGCAGAGCCTGTTGATAACACCATCGAAAGAGAGCCTACTGAATCAGAGACTCCAGGATTAGATGCGGAAGTGGAAAAGTTTTCTTTTGGTATAAATAAGAAATAAATATATAAAGGATTTAACAATGACACAAGTTAGACAATTTATCGATCAGATAGCAAATGGTGAAAACAATGCTGCAAAAGAAACTTTCGAAAACATTCTTTCTGTAAAGACATTCGAATCTTTAGACGCATTTAAGAAACAAATGGCAGCAAACATTTTTAATGGTCAAACAGAAGAAACTGGTGAACTTGACCTCGACTCGGAAAATATTCCAGAAATAGAATAATGAAGTCGCTAAACGAATTTAAAAAACAACCAGGTATAATTCTGGAAGAAGAAAAAGCAGACTACTCCAAGTTCGATGCTTTGGTCAGAGCTGGCTTAGCAAATAAAGCTCAGATACAAAGAATTCACAAAATCTTGGATAAGATGCAGGATGAGCGTCCTCAATTTAATAATGCTGATAAAATGATCATGCAAAATTTGTTTAATAAAATGGTAGATTTAATTACCAATAACAAACAAATTTTCATGAAAACAAGACAAGCAGTAAGAGAAGAAGTTGAGGAACAGATACCACAAATTACCGAAGCAGTAATGCAAGGTGAGCCTCCTTTCGTTCTTGTATTAAAGAGAAAGGGGTTTAGACTTTTTCCAAATGGTTTAAAGGTTGCTGTTTATTTTAGCGATAAACTAGGAAGATATTTCTCTGTTCCCTATGCAGACAAAGGGATGGATAATCCTATTCAGTTTGAACAATTAGTTCTCAACACTTTACAACAGGTTGTAGAAAGCAATCAAACTGGTATCATCGAATTAAAAGATAAAAATTTTGTTGAAGTTGAATACGAATTGGCAAAAGACATTGTAGAGTTATTGGATTCTTTGAATGAATCGAATAAAGAAAAAGCTCTCACCATGATTGGTGAAAGTGTCGATCAATTTAATTTAATTTCAAATTTTGCTAAAGAAAAAGCAAAATGACTTTTATAGAGAATTTAGTAAACGGTAAACTAGACGAAGCAAAAAAGGCTATCTTTGATCGTCTGGATGAAATGGCAGCAAAGTATTTGGAAGAATGCAAAAAGGTAATTGCAGAAACTACCTATGATGAAATCTTTTTGGATGAAGCAACTAAGCGTAATCCAAATATTGTTCGTATGGGCAGAATCAAAAAGATTCGTCGCCGCATTCGTCGTAATGCAAAAGGAAGAATTGTCGTACAAAAAAATGTAAGACGTTCTGCAATAAAAGGTTATAGAATTTCTGGTAACACGGTAAAGAGAATACCTGCTACTGTGAGATTAAGAAAAGCCCGTTTATTAAAGCGTTCATGGAAAACAACAAGGAGAGCAAAACTGCGTAGAACACTTTTGAAAAGAAAGTTGTCGATGCGTAGGAGAGCCGGATTAGGATTAAAATAACATGTCATACGAAATCACAAACTCATTGCGTTCCAGATCAATGGTTCGAATTACAGGCAACACTGCTATAAGAATCAACATTAGCAGCCTTTCTACCAATTCGACCAATGAAATTGTAAGTGCTGCTGATATTGCACAAGCATCAGGAGTTACGGATGGTATTTGGAGAATTTACAGAGGTAACGATGCGACTGGTCAACTTGTTTTAGAGTTGCCAGCTTTTTCTCATTATCAATTCTATGAGTTCGATTGCTCAATTGCAAACAACAATACATCTAACATTTACGTAACAAACTCTGGATCAGCTGGAACATTGATTCTACAGTTGTCTAAAAGAGCAACCTATGTATATGATCCATTTACAGGGAACTTAATTGTATGAAACTAATTAGAGAAACAGTAGAGAATGTAAGATATCTTACTGAAGCTACAGAAAACGGTAAAAAAAATCTTTACATTGAAGGAACATTTTTGGTTGGCGATACCGTCAATCGAAACAATAGAATGTATAAAATGAACACGCTTCGTCGTGAAGTAGAACGGTACAATGAAGAATATATCAAAACAAACAGAGCATTAGGTGAGTTAGGTCATCCTGATACACCTACTCTGAATCTTGAAAGAGTTTCACACAAGATTGTTTCATTGTCCGAAGATGGGAATACGTTTTATGGAAAAGCCCTTATACTAGATACACCTTATGGTCAAATCGTAAAAAACTTTATAGACAACGATGTAAGCATTGGGGTTTCTTCTAGAGCTTTAGGTTCTGTTCAAATGACCAAAGAGGGTTACAATTTAGTGCAAGATGATTTAAGACTAGCAACAGCGGCAGATATTGTTGCTGACCCTTCTGCTCCAGGAGCCTTTGTTCAAGGTATTATGGAAAACAAAGAATGGTTAATCGTTGATGGAAAATTTGTAGAGGCTGATTTTAATAGAACTAAAAAAATCATCAAAGAAACATCTTCTCGTCAACTAGAGGAAGTTGCTCTTAAATTATTTGAAAACTACCTGCGTAAACTTTAATTTTTATAAATAAGAAAATCATAAGGAGAAACCTAATGGCATCAAGCAAATTAATGGAAGCAGCGGCAGATATTCTTTCGGGAAGTAAAAAATCTGCGCCAGCTATGCCTTCCCAAAAACTAGATGGTGAAATGGTCGACATTGGCGGACCTACACCACAAAATTACAAGAATGATGATGATTCTGCTAAACTGAATCCTACAAAGGGTGGAAAGACTGCTACAGCTCCAACCACAAAGCCTTCTGATGCATCATCTAAAGTTGTAGATCATTTGAATAAAGAAGAAGCCTATAATGAAGAAGATGAGTATGAAGATCAAGAACAACTTGATGAAGTTTCTATGAAATTAGCCACAAAAGTTAATCGCATTCGTCGTGGTGAATCTATGGATAATTCTATTCGTGGAGACCGTGATAGGTCTTTTGATTCTTCAAAACCGCACACAAATACTGATGGTAAGTATCGCAGTGGAGATGCAACTAAATCTGGTTATTCCAAAAGCAGTGTATCAGCAAAACACATTGCTAAAAAACCTGGTGGTCAAACAAGATTGGATAGAATTGAAAAAATATCGGATGATGTAGATTACTCCGATTACGATTTAGTTGAAGCCCAAATGCACGAAGATATTGAAGCACTATTTGCGGATGATTCTACAATTTCTGAAGATTTCAAATCAAAAGCTGCTACAATCTTTGAGGCACGTGTGTTCGACCGTATTGCACAGATTCAAGAACAAATGGAGAATGAATATTCTTCAATGCTAGAAGAAGCTGTTGAATCCATCAAAGAAGATTTGACACAAAAAGTTGATGACTACCTCAACTATATTGTTGAGCAGTGGTTGGAACAAAATGAGGTTGCAATTGAATCTGGTCTCCGTGCTGAACTGACTGAAGATTTTATTGCTGGACTTCGTAATCTATTCGCAGAACATTACATCGATGTTCCTGCTGACAAAGTTGATCTCGTTGATGAACTTGCTGGTAAAGTTGAAGAACTCGAAAGCAAGCTTGACGAGGAAATGCAGCGTGCCGTTGAACTGAAGAAGTCTTTGGTTGAATCACGCAAAGTAGAAATTACCCGTGAAGTATGCACTGGTCTTACCGAAACTCAAGTTGAAAAAATTAAGTCACTTGCAGAGAGTGTAGATTTTTCCACAGAGGAAGAATATAAAAACAAACTTGAAACAATTCGTGAGAACTATTTCCCATCTGGCGTTAAAAAGGCAGATGTAAAGCAACTGCACGAACAAGTAGAAGATACCGAAGATAGAAAGCCGATCAACGATCCTTTCGTCGCAATGGTATCGCAAGCAATTTCAAAAACTAAAATCTAATTAAGGAGATTTTTAATGTATCTTTCTGAACAACTACAAACAAAATGGGAAGGCGTTCTGGATCACCCAGACCTCCCAGCTATTAAAGATCCATATCGTAAGGCTGTCACTGCTGTCGTTCTGGAGAACCAAGCTCAAGAAATGATCAAAGCTGGTCATATTCTGAACGAAGCTGCACCTACAAACTCTGCTGGCGCAGGTGGTTTTAGCGGCGGTGCTGCTGCTGGTGGTCCAGTTGCTGGTTTCGACCCAATCCTGATCTCGCTGGTTCGTCGTTCGCTTCCTAACCTGATCGCATATGATGTCTGCGGCGTTCAGCCAATGACAGGCCCAACAGGTCTGATCTTCGCAATGCGTTCATCATACAACGCAATGAATGTCACATCTAACGCAGGAACAGAAGCATTCTACAACGAAGCTAACACATATTTCTCTGGAACATATGGTCAGCAATCGGATCTGGCTCTGGCATCTAACACAGCAACAGGTTCTGGTAACACATTTACATCGGCATCTGTTACGCCAGGTGGCGGTTTGGCTACAAACCTGGCTGAAGCTCTGGGTGATGGTTCAGGTCCTGACTTTAACGAAATGGCATTCTCGATTGAGAAAGTTACCGTTACAGCTAAGACCCGTGCCCTGAAAGCAGAATACTCGATGGAACTCGCACAAGACCTGAAAGCAGTTCATGGTCTGGATGCTGAAACAGAACTGTCGAACATCCTGTCGTCAGAAATTCTGGCTGAAATCAACCGCGAAGTTATTCGTACAATCTATCAAACAGCTAAAGTTGGTGCTGCTGTTGGTACAACAACCCCAGGTACATTCAATCTGGATACAGATTCGAACGGTCGTTGGATGGTTGAAAAAGTTAAAGGTCTGGCATTCCAGATCGAACGTGAAGCTAATACCATCGCTAAAACAACCCGTCGTGGAAAAGGTAACATCCTGATCTGCTCGTCGGATGTTGCTTCTGCTCTGGCTATGGCTGGCATTCTCGACTATCAGTCGGCTCTGAATGCACAAGTCAATCTGACTGTTGATGACACTGGCAATACATTTGCTGGTACAATGTTTGGTCGTATCAAGGTCTATATCGACCCATACTTCCCAGCATCGTCAACATCGGAATTTGCTGTTGTTGGTTATAAGGGTACTAACGCTTATGACGCTGGTCTATTCTACTGCCCATACGTTCCTCTGCAAATGGTTCGTGCAGTCGATACTGGAACTTTCCAGCCTAAGATCGGCTTCAAGACTCGTTACGGCCTGGTAGCTAACCCATTCGCACAAGGAACAGCTCAAGGTCTGGGCGCTCTGACTGCAATGAGCAACTTCTACTATCGTAGCTTCAAAATTGCGAATCTCATGTGAGTAGGCACTAACTAAAAGCATAATAATTAAATCATAAAATGCTTTTTTGAAGAGGAAACTTCGGTTTCCTCTTTTTTTATATAAATAGTGTTATGACAGCAATCACAAGAAACCCAATAAATCAAAACTTTATACATCCAAATAAGTTCCAACTGAACTTTGCGAGATGTCCAAATCTTCAATTCTTTTGTCAATCGGTTTCTGTTCCAGGCATTTCTATGTCTGAGATAGTACAGAATACTCCATTTACAGATTTGTATATTCCTGGAGAAAAACCGATCTATGATTTATTGAATGTGACTTTTTATGTTGATGAAGATTTAAAATCTTGGATAGAGATGCATGACTGGATTCGTGCAATGACATTTCCAACAAACTACGGTGAATACAGAAATCTTTCGAAATTGAATCCGAATGCAATTTCTAAACCGCAATATTCATCGGCATCTTTGACTTTGCTTTCTTCCGCAAACAATCCAAATATAGTATTTGATTTTGTGGATGTATTCCCAATTTCACTTTCTACATTTATTGTATCTGCCACAGACAGTCCAGACAGTACAATAACAGCAGACGTTACATTTAGGTATTCTTACTACAATATCCGACCAGCTGGTTGACAAATCTAAGTTTTGTGTTATACTCCTATAAGGAGGAATTTTACTATGAATAAACTTGAAGAACTGTTGGAAATGTGGCGTAAAGATTCTGAAATCGATAGAACAGAGCCTGGAAAGGCTTTGCTCGATATTCCTAAACTTCACAGTAAGTATCTCAACATACTTTCCAATCATCGGCTTCTATCTAAAGAAGCAGAGTTCAAATATAACAAATGGAAAAAAATTAAATGGGAATACTATACAGGTAAGTTAGATGATGATGAACTTAAAAAGTATGGCTGGGAGCCATTTCCACTTGTTCTCAAAACCGACTTAGGAACTTATCTAGATAGTGATGAGGACCTAAATAAATTCTCAGCACAAAAAATATTTCATGATGAGATTGTTGATGTCTGTCAAGCAATACTTAAAGAATTAAACAACAGAGCCTGGGAATTGAAGTCGTTTATTGATTGGGAAAAATTTATCCAAGGAATATAACAACTTTTAGGTTTTATCGACTATATAGGTGTAGGAGGACTTACACCATGTATAAAGTCTATTGGATAAAATACCCAGAACACACAAATCCACAACAAGAAGGTTACATCGGAATAACTTCACAAGAGGTTGAAAAACGATTTAAAGACCACAAATATAATAAAAAAAATAAACTATTATCTAATCGATGTAGAAAAGAAAATGTTGAAGTTATTTGTTTGTATGAAAATTTATCGCAAGAACAAGCTAGAACTCTTGAAAAACAATATCGTCCGCAAGACAACATAGGGTGGAATCTAACTAAGGGTGGCGATATGCCTCCTTCTCGTAAAGGTAAACAGAGCAAAAAATCTTTGTTGTTGGGAGAAGAAAGAACAGAAAAACAAAAACTGGCTTCACAAAAACATTCAGAAAGAATGATAGGCACTAATCATTCTGGCATGAGAAAAACTAAAGTTGATTACAGCAAACCGTGTTTAAATTGTGGAATTACTTTCAATCCTGGATATAACAAAAAGAAGATTTACTGTTCAATTAAATGTGCGACAGAAAAACGAAATCAAAATCCAGAGTACCTAGATAAGTTGAAAGAAATTACCACCAAAAGATGGCAAGACAATGAATATAAAATGCGAGTTAGTGAATTGATTAGGAAAAGTTTGAATGAGTGACATAATTCTTAAAAAAACAAATGAAGCATTTCTAAAATTTGAATGTGAAAAAAGTATAGCACAGGAACTATCAGACTACTTTACTTTTTTTGTTCCAGGTTATCAGTTCATGCCAGCCTATAAGAATCGTCTTTGGGATGGAAAGATAAGACTGGCTGATCTGAGAAATTTTAGTATCTATCATGGTCTTGTTTCGTACATACAAAAGTTTTGTGAAGAACGAAACTATACCTTAGAACTTGATCCTCAAATTGTTTGTAGTGAAAACTTTTCTGTTGTCGAAGCAAAAGAATTTGTCGAGTCACTCAATATTCCAAAAGAAGTTATTCCAGATGGTGTATATGAACATCAATACAAAGCATTCATCAAAGCGGTCAGAACAAAGAGAATGCTTTTACTTTCACCGACTGGGTCAGGTAAGTCATTAATTCAGTATCTTATCATAAGATATCTGCAAAGTAAAGGAAATAAAAGAGGACTCATGATTGTTCCAAGAACATCTCTTGTGGAACAAATGTATTCCGATTTTAAAAACTATGGGTATGATGTTGAAACTTATGTGCATAGACAATACTCAGGTAAAGAAAAAAATGTAAACAAGCTTTTGACAATTACCACATGGCAATCAATCTATAAAAACCCTGCTGAATATTTTGAACAGTTTGATTTTGTTCTTGGTGATGAAGCACACGAATTTAAATCCAAATCATTAACAACAATCATGAGTGGATTGACAAATGCGAACTACAGAATTGGCTGTACAGGAAGTATTGATGGAACACAAACACATAAGCTAGTTCTCGAAGGTCTATTTGGTCAAGTACAACAATTCACAACCACTTCTCAACTTATCGAAGAAAAGAAACTTGCAGACTTTAAAATAAAGTGTTTGATCTTAAAGTATCCTGATAGTATTTGTAAAGAGTCGAAGCAATGGGACTATCAAAAAGAAATAGAATACATAGTAAGAAACAAAGCAAGAAACGAATTTATTCGTAACCTAACTCTTTCTCTCAAAGGAAATACTTTAGTTCTTTTTCAGTTGGTAGAGAAGCATGGAAAAGAATTGTACTCTTTGGTAAAAGAACAAGCAAAAGATCGTTATGTCTTTTTTGTTTATGGTGGAACAGACGTAGAAGTAAGAGAGTCTGTTAGATCAATAACTGAAACACAAAATGATGCCATCATTATTGCTTCATACGGAACTTTCAGCACAGGCATCAACATTCGCAACCTACACAATGTAGTTTTTGCATCTCCAAGTAAATCAAGAATTAGAAATCTTCAATCTATTGGTAGAGGACTAAGAATTGGTGACAACAAAAAGACAGCAACTCTTTTTGATATTGCAGACGACTTTAGAATTGGCAAACATACCAATTATACATTGAAACATTTTGTCGACCGTGTTAAAATATACGATGAAGAAAAATTCTTCTATAAATTTTACAACATAGAGTTAAAAACATGAGCGATGAATATCAGTATAAAATTTTAAGACTAAACACAGGTGAAGATATTATTGGAGCATGTTTATTTGATACAGAAACAAATTGTGTCAACATTGAAAATCCAATGAAGTTTTTTGTTCGAAGAATGGTAGAAGTTAGAAAATCAATTTTAATTGTCGTACCTTGGTTACCTTTAGAAGTTGTTGCTTCTGATTCTGCCACAATTGATTTTGATGATGTCTTAACGGTCATTGATCCTAAAGATTCTTTTGTAAATTATTACTTGTCTATGGTAGAACACTTCGTACTTGAACAACTAGATGGTAATGAAGGTGAATTACTAACAGATGATTTCTTTGGTGAATCGGATGAAGAATTCTCTGTAGAAGAAGTAGAAGAAGATTCTAACATCCAAGAGATATTCGAATCAGTTAATAAAGCTAAGAAAGGATTACTTCATTAATTAACTTAGCAACCCAACACATGGATCCTACACCTGTCAAGGGCTGAAGTGTGGCAATAGTAAAAATATTGATTGACTTAACCAATTAGCCTATCTATAATGATTGCACTATGACGAAGAAATCTAACCACTACATTAACAACGCAGATTTTCTGGCAGCACTGGTTCAATACAAGAATCTTTGTGCCGAAGCAGAAAAGTCTAAGTTACCTGATCCACCAATACCAAACTATATTGGCGAATGCTTTCTCAAGATTGCAGATCATCTATCACGCAAACCAAACTTTGTTTCTTACTCTTTCAGAGATGAAATGATATCAGACGGTATTGAAAACTGTCTTATGTATTTCAGAAACTTTGATCCAGACAAATCAAAGAATCCTTTTGCATACTTCACCCAGATCATATACTATGCTTTTCTAAGACGTATCATGAGGGAGAAAAGGCAACTGTATGTAAAATACAAAGCTACAGAACAGTTTGGTATTCTTGATGAGTTTGAAATGTACGAGGACTCTGATGGCAACATGAGACAGTTCCAACTATACGATAACATATCTGAGTTCATTCAAACCTTTGAAGAAAACAAAAAGAAGAAAAAGAATAAGAAGGTTGAAGAATTTGTAGAAATGGATGATGAGATAGACGATGAAATGTGATTATCAAAAGTTTTAAAATTATAAATAGTCTCCATATACACCAAAATAACTAGGAGACTGTGGTGATAAACAAATATGAACAATGGTATAACAATATAATAGAAAAAGCTAAAAATAGAGAATTTCAAATTGAAGTGGGTGAAAAACATCATATAATTCCAAAATCTTTAGGTGGAAGTGATGAAACAAATAATTTAGTAGTTTTGACCTTACGGGAACACTTCATATGTCATGTTTTATTGACGAAATTTAAAGTTGGACAAGAAAAATATAAAATGATTTGGGCATTACATAGAATGGCATTTAGTGAGAAGTATAAAATTACATCAAGAATGTATGAGGAAGTTCGTAAACAATTTGTTACATCACTAAAAAATAATCATCCTTCAAAAAGCGAAATTTGGAGAAAAAAAGTTTCAGAAGCGGTATTTTTGGAATGGCAGAACAACTTCACAAGAAGATATGAGACAAGTCAACGAATGAAAAAATTATGGTCTGAAGGTAAATTACTTCCGAAAAAAGGTTCTGAAAATGGAATGTTTGGTAAAGAAGCATGGAATAAAAACAAAAAATTTCCTGGTACAGGAAAATCGGGAAAAGAAAATCCTTCTGCAAAAAAATACATAATTTGTACCCCAACAGGAGAACAAATTTTTGTAGAATGCTTAAAAACATTTTGTGATGAAAATAATTTGAATTATGCATGTATGAAAAAAGTTTCAGAAGGTAAAAACAAACAACATCGTGGTTATACTATTTTAAGAAAGGGGGGTCACCAATGAAAGTAGTAATTCTTGGCGACACACATTTTCGGTTGTAGAGGAGACTCACTAGAGTTCCACAAATACTTCGAAAGATTTTATGATGAAGTATTTTTTCCACATCTAATAGAGAACAATATAAAAGAAGTGGTACAGCTAGGTGATTTGTTTGATCGCCGAAAGTTCATCAACTTCAACTCTTTATATTTGAGCCGTAAATATTTTTTCGAGAAGTGCGAACGATTAGGTATTCGTTTGCATGTTCTGATTGGTAACCATGATGTAGCATACAAGAACACCCTAGAAGTAAATTCTCCTTCATTGCTATTGAATGAATATCACAACATTGAAATCTACGAAGAATTTGATACCGTAGAATTTGATGGCATTGAGGTAGATATTGTTCCTTGGATTTGTGATGACAATCAAGAAAAAATCTTTTCGCAAATGAAGGAAAGTAAATCTCAAATTTGTTTTGGACACTTTGAGATCGATGGCTTCGAAATGGATCGAGGCAATATTCATCATGGTGGGCTTGACAGGAAAGCACTTTCCAAGTATGATGTAGTGTTAAGCGGTCATTTTCATCACAAGTCAAATGGAGATAACATTACCTATGTCGGTACTCCTTATGAGATGACATGGTCCGATTATAATGATCCGAAAGGCTTCCATATCTTCGATACCGAGAAACGTGAGATTGAGTTTATCAGAAATCCATTTCGAATGTTTCATAAGATAGTGTATGATGACAATGAGCAAGAATTTGATTATTGGAAAAACTTTGATTACAGTTCTTTGAAAGAAACTTTTGTGAAGATCATTGTAGTCAATAAACAGAATCCATATATGTTCGATACTGTAGTTGACAATCTTTACAAAGTTGGTGTTTCCGATGTTTCCGTAGTTGAAGATTTTACAGACTATTCAGATACAACAATAACAGATGAAGAAATCGATCAGGCAGAGGATACGATAACTATCATCAATAAATTTGTTGATGTGATGAAAACGGATGTCAACTCAAACAAACTGAAAAATCTTTTAAAAGAAATATACATCGAAGCATTGAATGTGGAAAAAACGGAGTGATATCAATTAAAAATGATTGAATTTAAAAGTATCAAATGGAAGAACCTTCTTAGTACAGGTAACTATTGGACTGAAATCAAACTAAGTCAAAATCAAAATACACTGATTGTTGGCGAAAACGGTTCTGGAAAAAGCACAATGCTAGATGCCTTGTGCTTTGGTCTATTTGGGAAAGCGTTTCGCAATATCAACAAACCAAATCTGTTGAACTCAATCAATCAAAAAGATTGTGTTGTTGAGATAGAATTTAATATTGGTAAAAAAGAATACAAAGTAATTCGTGGCATCAAGCCAACTATCTTTGAAATTTATCAGAACGGTGATTTGTTAAATCAAGATGCAGCATCAAAAGATTATCAGGAAGTATTAGAGAAATCTATTCTCAAGCTTAACTATAAATCTTTCACACAGATTGTAATTTTAGGTTCAGCGTCATTTGTTCCTTTCATGCAATTGTCTGCTGCTGATCGTCGTGCAATCATTGAAGATTTGTTGGACATTCAAATTTTTTCAACGATGAACTCTATCGTCAAAGAAAAGATTTCCAATAACAAAGAATTGACAAATGATAAGAAGCACGAAATAGAATTAGAGCAGCAACTTTTCGATCTGAAGAAAAAACATTTAGATGAAATGAGGCAAGACAATGAAGAAAAGATATCAATCAACGAGAATGAAATACAGAGGAGCATACAAACGATTTCCAAACTATTGGCGAATGTTGAGTCTGCAACGGCTGAAGCAATGGCACGGCAAGAATTGGTTGTCAACAAGATTGAAACTGAGACTAAGATCAAAAAAATTACGAAGCTTGAATCACAAATTGAAAACAACTTATCCAAGTTTCGAAAAGATATCAGCTTCTTCGAGGAAAATAACAATTGTCCAACGTGTAGGCAAACCATTTCCTTGGACTTTAAAGAAGCAGAGTTGGGTAATCTCAAATCTAGAGTTGTTGAATGTGAACATGGGTTACAAAAGATAAGTGAAAAGTTTGAAGAAGAACAAAGCAAGTTAAACATCATTGTTGAAAATCAAAAACAAATACAAAATTTGCAAATAGAAATTGCAACAACCAATTCGACAATCAATGAGATAAACAAGTACATTGAAAAGAAGCGAAATGAAAATGATGAGTTGAAAAACAAAAAGGGTTCCTCAGAAGAAAGCGAAAATGAACTTGCTGTGCTTACTGAAAACCTAAATACAAAAAAAGAAGAACTGAAAGAATTGATTGAACAAAAGGCATACTACGAAACAGCATCCTCTTTGTTGAAAGATACTGGAATCAAAACCAAGATCATTAAACAGTACCTACCAATTATAAACAAATTGGTCAACAAGTATTTGAGTGCGTTAGATTTCTTTGTCAATTTTAATCTTGATGAGTCTTTTAAAGAAACGGTGAAGTCGAGACACCGAGATGAGTTTTCCTATAATAGTTTTTCAGAAGGCGAAAAACAAAGAATCGACATGGCTCTTATGCTAACTTGGAGAGCAGTGGCTAAATTGAAAAATTCTTCTAATACCAATTTATTGATCTTAGATGAAATATTTGATTCTAGTTTAGATGCAAACGGAACGGAATATCTAATGAGTATTCTTCATATGCTTGAAGATGTGAACTTGTTTGTTATCAGTCATAAAGGTGATATACTTCAAGACAAGTTTGCAAACGTAATTAGATTCCAGAAAACTAAAAACTTTTCGAGGATAGTAAAATGAAACTATTAAGTGAATATATGAGTGAAGATGGAAAAAAAACAGCCAAGGTTTATTTTATAGATCAAAAAGCATATTCGGTTGTTTTGAAAGATGATATGGGTACACACTATAAAACAGTGTTTATGAATTTACAAATGGCAGAAGATTATGCGGAGGACTATGTACTATGAGTGAAGAAGTTATAAAAATCGATACGGATGCAGCACTATATGTTCCTAAGAAATTAGAACCACAAATACTTCCAGTGTTTGATGATAGCAATCCTTTGTTATCTCAAGTTATGCCAGAGTACACAGACCCATTGCCTAATCCTATAATGTCTAATATCATTAGTCGTTTGAAGTTTACAATGAAAGCATACGCTGGAGTTGGTCTGTCTGCAAATCAATGTGGCATTACTGCAAGAGTGTTTGTCATAGGAACAGATCAGTTTCAAATGGCCTGCATCAATCCAAAAGTTGTTAATACAACTGGTGCAGGTCTTAAAAACGTAGAGGGCTGCTTGTCTTTTCCTGGAATGTATCTCAACATCACTCGGCCAAACTTTATTGAAGTTGAATTCACAGATGAGAATGGTGAGACAAAGAGAATGACCCTAGAGGGATTGACTGCAAGATGTTTCCTACATGAATTGGATCACATGAATGGAATCAAGTACACACAGTATGTTGGTGCAGTATCATTGCAGACAGCAAAAAGAAAACAACAAAAATTGTTGAAGAAGCATATGCGAAACATGAAAAACAAATCAGCATGATCGATAAACTTTTAGAAAACTCTATAGCCAAACTATCTACAGACAATGAAATTGCAGTTTTGCTTTCTGGTGGTGTAGATAGTATCTCTATTGCATTTGCAGCACATAGAATAGGAAAAAAAGTAACTGGTTATACTTTTCATTTGAAAGATCGACCATCATACGATTCTACAAAAGCAGTTCATGTGTGTAATGTTATGGGATGGAATTGTGTCGATACTGAAGTGCCGACTGATAATCTGCATCAAGATTTCTTCACACTTCTGGAAGAAATCAAATGTGTAAAGAAAACTCACTTTGAATGTTGCTTCCCTTTTCTCTACGTATATCCAAATATAAAAGAAAGAGAAGTTCTTGCTGGTCTTGGTGCTGATGGTTATTATGGTGTAAGTAAGAAAGCTTGCTTACATTACAAAACACCTAAGTCTAAATTTGATGAGTACAGAACTAATCATTACTTACCAGAGAATCTTGGTGGTAAAGTTTGGCAAACGAGAGTTGCAGAAAAGTATGGAAAAAAATATTTAACTCCATATATTGATGAGAATATCAGAGACTTCTTCTTTCAGTATGATTGGTTTGAAGTCAATCAACCATATCAGAAGCATCACGTAGTCGAAGCTTTTCCAGAATTTAAAAAGATTGGTAAAGTCAATCGACATACCAATTTACAATTGGGTGCTGGAATTGATTTGGCATTTGAATCACTGCTATCTGATCCAGTTATCAATTTCAAGAACCGTAAACGAATAATGGATATATGTCGAGATTGGAATATCGCCAAGAAGCCAACAGGAAATGTATTGACATATTTCGATTCTACTGTATAATAACGATATGACAAAGTATGCCCACTATACCGTTGAAGATGTAAAAAAATCTTCTGCCAGAGAATTGTTTACCGTAGTATCTACCTTTGCTGGTGGTGGAGGTAGTTCTACGGGCTATCGCCTTGCTGGAGGTAAAGTAATTGCAATCAATGAATTTGTTGATGAAGCAATCAAAACTTACTCTACAAACTTTCCAGATACTAAAATTATATCTGGTGATATCAAGAAAATTAAAGGTCAAGATTTTCTAGAAATCGCAAATCTCAAAAAAGGTGAACTTGATATTCTTGATGGTTCTCCACCATGCTCTGCATTCTCTGTTGCAGGTAAAAGAGAAAAGAATTGGAAGGGAGCAACAAAGTATGAATCAGATTCGTATTTTGATTTTGAAACAGGTGAAGTTGTTTCTGAAGGTGGCATTGTAGTAAAAGATGGAGTGAAGAAATATTCTGATGATCAAGTTGTCGAAGCGATTGAAGATTTATTCTTTGAGTACATTCGTATTGCAAAAGAGATTCAACCAAAAGTAATTATTGCTGAGAACGTAAAAGGCATCACGATGGGTGAAGCCAGAAAAAAACTTTACGAATTTCAAAATGCTTTTGAAAAGATTGAGCCAGGTTATCTGGTCACATATCATGTATTGAATGCAGCAGACTATGGTGTACCTCAAGCGAGAGAGCGTTTGTTTTTTGTTTGTGTTCGACAAGATGTTGCAGATAAAGTAGGAATCAATTTTCTAAATCTTCAATCAATGTCTTATCCGCAGCCAACTGTTTCAAAGCACATTGGAATCAAAGATGCTATTGATCATATTGAGAATGATCCAGAAGAAGAAAAAGAACTGCTAGATTTTGTTGAGACTTCATTTCAGAAAAGATTTATTGAAATGCTTCCGTTCAATCCAACAAAACATACGAAGCCATCTGATCCAGAGTTTCGAAATGTAAATCCAAAAGGTTCATGCTTCAATATGATTCGACCAGCGATTCAATTGCCATGTCCAACACTTACACAAGCAGGTCAACAAAAAGGTGTCAGTGGTGTTTTTCATTATGCAAAGAATCGAAAGCTAACTATTAAAGAGATGAAGATATTGATGAGCATGCCAGATGACTTTGCTCTTACTGGAACATTCAATCAAAAAGCAGAAAGACTTGGAAGAATGGTTGCACCTAAGATGATGGCTGCACTTGCATCAAATGTATATGAAAAAATTCTGAAGCCATACAAGGAATCGTTATGACAAAATTTACTTTCGCACAAAGAGAAGAAGGATTCGACAATCACATTGAGCATTCAATTCGTGGTTACTCAAATCTTTGGAATGATGTTTTGAAGATGTCAGAATACTTTGTTGAAGATTTTTCTAACACAGTAGATGTTGGTTGCTCAACAGGTAAGCTACTGAAAGCAATGATAAAGCAAAACGAATTTGCACCACATGCTCAATACTTTGGAATTGAGATTGAGCCAGACTTTCAAAAAGATTTTGGTAAAGATGAAAAAGAATACCACAACTTAAATTATCATTGTGGTGACGTTCGTAGTTTTAATTTCGAGAACTGTAGTTTAGTCACTTCAATCTTCACATTACAATTTATTCCAGAGATCGATAGAACTTCAATCATTCGGCAAATCTACGATGGTCTGAATCCTGGTGGTGCTTTCATCTTTGCCGAAAAAACTGTATCCGAATCTGTTAGAATCAATGATATAAAAACTTTCACCTACTATGATTACAAGCGAGAGCATTTTACTTCGGATGATATCCTCGATAAAGAGAGACAACTTCGGCACATGATGAAACTAAATACCAGAAATGAACTCCTTAACAAATGTGCAACAGCAGGATTTTCGTTCCAAAAAATAGATTCATTCTGGCAGAACTTCGGCTTCACTGGATTTATTGCAATAAAGTAAACATTTCTGTTGCAATTTAAGCAACAAAAAAAGTCCTTGTGTTTTGACACAATCCTTGCTATAATTAAGTATAGTCTGAAAAAGGATTAATGTTATGACAACTTTTACTGCCGATCAAAAGTCACAGTTAGCCCGCTTGATGGCTACTGAAAACTTAGTGGTCGAACATCAAAAAATCCAAACTGCTCGGTTTGACCCTAAGAACCGAGTTCTATATCTTCCTATCTGGCAAAACATGTCAGGGTCTTTGTATGACTTATTGACAGGCCACGAAGTTGGTCACGCCCTCTATACTCCTGCTGATGGTTGGCATGATGCCGTTGTTCAAGGTAGGGAACAAACAAATTACAAATCATTCCTGAATGTTGTTGAAGATGCTCGCATTGAGAAAAAAGTAAAACGCCGTTACCCTGGTCTACGTGTTTCCTTTCAAAAGGGCTATGATGACCTGATGAACCGTGATTTCTTTGGTGTAAAAAATACCGATGTTAATGGTCTATCGTTCATTGATCGTTTGAATCTTTTCACCAAATCTCAATACACTGCCACTTGGATTGAGTTTACAGATTTTGAAAAAACTCTGATCTCCAAGGTAGAATCGCTTGAAACATGGGAAGATGTTCTTCGGGTAACTGAAGAAATTTATGCATATTCAAAAGATGAACAGTTTGATATGCAACAGGATGATATCGATTTCGATCCTGATGGTGACATTGATGATTTCGATTACTCCGATGATTCCGATGATTTCGATGAATCAAAAAGTTCTGATGAACAAACCAAAGAAGAAAAACAAGAAAAGAATGGCGAATCATCCAACAATCAATCTACCGAAGAAACTGATGAAGGCGAAGGTGAGTTTGAAGGTAATTCCTTCAATACCCAAAAAGATTCTACAGAAGCCTTTAAAGATATGTTCCAGCCATCATGCAAAACCGATGAAACATATCGTCAAAACGAAGCCAAACTGGTTGATGAAAAATGTAAGCCATACTTTTATGTTGAAATACCTAAACCCATTCTAAGCAATATTGTTACTCCTGCAAAACGGGTACACCAATTGCTTACTGAAACTTTTGATCGTCAGATGGAACTGGGTTATTACACAAAAGAATATGCCCAGAAATGTGTGTCTGAGTTCAAATCCAAAAACGAAAAGTATATCAATCTTTTGGTCAAAGAATTTGAAATGCGTAAGGCTGCAAAAGTCTTTAGTAAATCAAAACTTTCAGATACTGGTGATATCGATATCAACAAACTATCTGGCTATAAGTTTGATGATAACATCTTCCGTAAGATGATGGTTTTACCTAAAGGTAAAAATCATGGTGTTGTTCTCTTACTTGACAAGTCTGGCTCAATGTCAGAAAACATGGCTGGGTCTATTGAACAGATTTTGATTCTATCTATGTTTTGTCGCAAAGTGAATATACCTTTTGTTGTTTATGGTTTTGGTGATAACGAAAATGTATATTCGATTGACCGAAACATAGTAAATGAAAATTATCCACGTAATTCTTTTGTTGAAAAACAAAACAACTTGGCAATGTCTAATGTTCGCCTGCGTGAATACTTTAACTCAAAAATGACAAACTCCGAATTCAACAAAGCCATTTTCAATATGGTTTTAGTGAAAAAATCTTTCGAGGGTGGTCGTTATAATTCAAGTGTTCCTCGCCCACAAACTGAGTCTCTTTCCAATACTCCTTTGTCTCAGGCGTTAGTTGCAACTGCACAAATCATGAATGAATTCAAGAAGTCCTACAACTTGGATTTGACAAGTCTTTTGATTGTCCATGATGGTGATGCAGATTGGTTGCAATGTCATCTTAACGAAGATGAAAACAATCCAGGTTGCTATCGTTACAAACACATGGAACTGTGGAATACAAATGTTATAATTTGTGATCGTGAAAATAAATTCCAACAAAAGATGGATCAGAGGGATGCTGTTTACAAAATTCTTCTTCAATGGTTCAAGAAAGTAACTGGTTCTAAGGTTTTCAGTTTCTATATTGTGCCAAAGGCATCTTTGCAAAAATCGATTTCTAGTTTTTACCATGAAGATGATGGTAATTTGTTATCGAACAAATATGGTCAAGATCCTGCTTCTTGGGCAATGGCGAAAGAAATGAGAAAAGAAATTATGAAAAAGTTTCGTTCTCATAAATTCTTGGACTGCAAGGTTCCTACTCACGATGGTTTCTATTTGATTTCTGGTGGTGATGATTTGAAGATCGAAGATGAAGAAATTGAAATTGATGGAAAAATTACTTCCTCAAAACTGAAGAATGCCTTCATGAAATTCAATAAAAAGAAATCGGTAAATAGAATTTTGGTATCAAAGTTTATTCAAAAAATGGCAACATGATTGTTGCAAATAAGCGACAGACACCATTGACATTCTCTCTGGTGTCTGATATGATGGTTGTATTGACTGTGGAGATTATATTATGACTACCCGTACTGAACTGAAACAAAAATTTCTTGATGCATTGATTGCCACTGGTAAGACCGAAGTAAGTCGGGCTGAAGTGAAAGAACTTTGCAACAAAGTTGGTCTATCCAGCACACAGTGGTTTACTAAAGATGAAAACAATCGTGTAAGTCGAGGTATGTATCGTGTTCCATCGACTACCGTAAATATGCAAGCACAGATTATATCAATGCCAAAACAAATTGAAAAATCACAACATCGAATTGAAAATGTTACTACCGATCTTGATGTAACTGATCTGGTTCCAAAAAATTACAAGAACTATGTTCCTTTCGGTAACTTCAATGATATTCTTTCTATCATTGAATCGAATCGATTCTTTCCAGTTTTCATCTCAGGTCATTCGGGTAACGGTAAGACCATGAGTATCGAACAAGCTTGTGCCAAAGCAAAACGAAAGTTTATCTGTATTTCAATGACACCTGAAACTGATGAAAGTGATTTGCTTGGTAACTATGTTCTGATTGACGGTAGCATGGTTTGGCGTGATGGTCCTGTGACTACTGCTGCCCGTGAAGGTGCTGTACTGTGTATCGATGAGATTGATTATGGTGCCCAGAATCTTTCCTCACTCCAGCGTGTTCTCGAAGGTAAGCCTTTCATGTTGAAGAAAAAAGGTGAACTAATTGTTCCTGCTCTAGGCTTTACCGTGTTCGCTACTGCAAATACTAAAGGTAAAGGTTCTGAAGATGGTCGTTATATGTTCACCAATGTTTTGAACGAAGCCTTCCTTGAGCGATTCCGCAATACGATGGAACAAGAATGGCCTCCAGTTAGGACTGAAGAAAAAATCATCAAGAAAGAACTTGAAACGGTTAATCGTTCTGATGATGAATTTGCCGAGAAGCTTGTTATGTGGGCTGATACGATTCGCAAAACCTTTGATGATGGTGGTTGTGATGAAGTGATTTCTACTCGCCGTCTGGTACACATTGTAGAAACTTATGGTATCTTCGGTGACAAACTGAAAGCAATTTCTTTGTGCCTGAATCGTTTTGATGATGATACCAAAGCTTCTTTCCTTGATCTGTATTCCAAGATTGATGCTGGTATCGATCCGAATGCAGTTCCAGCACCTACCCTAGAACTGTCTACCGAACAAAACGAAGAACAGCCGTTCTAAGGTAAACAATCACTTTTGCCTAAGAGAGTGTTGACACACTCTCTCTTTCCATATACAATAGCATTATGTAGAGATAAGTCGCCTCTACTTAATATTTTTTCGGTGCGACTAATTTTTTTATGGAGTAATTTGAATGTCTGCTAAAGAGAAAATCCTGAAGTATCTTTCTAAAGAAGGCCCTTACAACACCCTGACCGTTGCTCAGGCACAGTCACGTTTCGGTATCACTAATGTTGGTGCCCGCATTGAAGAACTCCGTGCGGAAGGTCATTGCATCTATACCAACAAGAAAAAACTCAGTGATGGTCGCACAATCACTTACTACCGTCTTGGTAAGCCAAGCCGTGAGATGATTGCTACTGCACATGCAGTTCTTGGTGGTCAAGCGTTTGCCTAATATAGGCTAAAAACTGGCGGAGTGAGAGCATATATATTATGTGTGTTCTCACTCTTTTTTTATGGATAGATTATGGAAATACAAGTTAAAGTTGATGATCTGAAGAAGAAAAAACTATTTGTTGCCACACCAATGTATGGTGGAATGGCACATGGTCTTTACATTAAGTCTTGTCTAGACTTACAAAACATCCTAACCCGCTATGGCGTTGAAGTGAAGTTTTCCTTTCTTTTCAACGAATCACTCATTACAAGAGCAAGAAATTACCTAGTAGATGAATTTCTACGTACAGATTACACACACATGCTGTTTATCGATTCCGATATCAATTACAGCGCACAAGATGTTATTGCCCTACTAGCTTTAGATAAAGATGTTATTGGTGGTCCTTATCCAAAGAAAGCCATCAATTGGAAAAATATTGCTGAAGCTGCCCGCAATCATCCCGATATGAATCCAGCAGAACTTGAACAACTTGTTGGTGATTATGTTTTCAATGTGGTTAAAGGCACTAAGTCATTTACTGTTACTGAACCTCTTGAAGTGATGGAGATTGGTACTGGTTATATGATGATCAATCGTGAAGTCTTTACTAAAATGGCTGAAGCATATCCATCAATTCATTACAAACCTGATCATGTTGGTCAAGCGAACTTTGATGGTACACGTTACATTCATGCATACTTTGATACTGTGATTGATACCAAAACATCGATTACTGGTGGTGGCTCTGATCGTTATCTAAGTGAAGATTATATGTTCTGCCAGATGTGGCGTAAGATTGGTGGAAAGATTTATCTCTGCCCTTGGATGAGAACTCAGCACGTTGGTACATATGCATTTACTGGTAACATGCCAGCTGTAGCTAATTACACAGGAAAACTGTAATGAGTGTCGAAGGTCGTAAGTTTGATATTGGTAAACTAGAATACGGCCTTATTCCACCTCTTGCTCTACAAGAGATGGTTCGTGTTCTTACTTTTGGCGCTCAAAAATATGAACGTGACAATTGGAAAAAAGTTCCCGATTCAAAACGGAGATACTTCGATGCAATGCAAAGGCACATATGGGCATGGAAGCAAGGTGAGATGACTGATCCAGAATCAGGTATACATCATCTTGCCCATGCCATGTGTTGCCTATTTTTTCTGTATGAACATGATATACTATATTCTAGTGAAAACTACATGATGGAGAAACCTAATGAAACTGTCTGATAACACACTCTCGGTTCTTAAGAACTTCGGAGCAATTAATTCAGGAATATATTTGCGTCAAGGTAAGACTGTGAAAACAGTTTCGACGCATAAAAATATTCTTGCACAAGCAACTATCCCAGATGAAATTCCAAATGACTTTGGCATCTATGATCTAAATGAATTTCTTTCTGTTGTATCACTACACAAGAACGATCTAGAACTTGAGTTCGATTCAAAGAACGTCATCATTTCTGGCTTGAAAGGTCGCAGCAAGATTAAGTATCGTGCATGTGATCCAGAAATGATTTCGACACCGCCTGAAAAAGGTTTGCAGATGCCTGAACCAGAAATCTCTTTTGATATTTCAGCAGAAGATTTTCGTTGGATTCTTGATGCTGCAAATGTTCTTGGCTCACCACAAATCGCAGTTCAGTCTGATGGTGAAGTCGTTACAATCAATACGATTGATGTACAGAATGATTCTGCACACACTGAATCCTTGCAGCTTGAAACAAATGGAAATGGTAACAAATACAAAATGATCTTTAAGACAGAGAACATCTCCAAGATTTTGTCTGGTTCTTACGAAGTGAAAATTTCTTCAAAAGGTATCTCATATTTCAAGAACAAAAAGTTTCCTCTTGAATATTGGATTACAACAGAAATTGGCTCTACTTTTGAGAAAGGATAATGTATGCTGTTCAAATACTTTAAAGATCGAAATACCGACTTGTCAGTTGCAGTAAATCCAAACAATGTAACTATGGTTACAGAAATCGTGAAAGGTGGTTCGAGAATTTATTTCTCTGATCCCAATTACAGAGTTGATGTAAACGAAAACCTTATGGAAGTAGCGACTCGTCTAAGTGAAAAATAATCATGATATACTTGAAGAAGGACCTTTATAATGAAACAAATGCTTTGGGTAGAAGCACATCGACCGAAAAAGGTACAGGACTGCGTATTGCCAGCTCGGTTAAAAGAAGTATTTCAGGAGTATGTGAATCAAAAAAATATTCCAAATCTTCTTCTCAGTGGGGGGCCTGGGGTAGGCAAGACAACAATAGCGAAAGCCATGTGCAACGAAATCGGTTGCGACTACATGGTAATCAATGGTTCTGATGAATCAGGTATCGACACATTTCGTACTAAGATTAAAAACTATGCTTCTTCAATGAGCCTCTCTGGTGGCCGTAAGGTCATCATTATTGATGAAGCAGACTACCTAAATCCTAATTCGACACAACCAGCTTTGCGTAATGCGATTGAAGAATTTGCAAGCAATTGCACATTCATCTTTACTTGTAACTACAAGAATCGTATCATTGAACCACTTCATTCGAGGTGTGCTGTTGTTGACTTCTCTCTACGAAACAATGAGAAGGCACAGATGGCGAAAGAGTTTTTTAAGAGAACTCAGGGTATTTTGCAAAGTGAAAATATCGAGTATGACGATAAGGTTATTGCTGAACTAATCAAAAAGCACTTCCCAGATTTCCGTAGAATACTAAATGAACTTCAACGGTATTCACAATTCGGTAAGATTGATATCGGTATTCTTTCTCAGATTGCAAATGTTACTATCTCAGAAATAGTTTCATACATGAAAGAGAAAGACTTCGGTTCTGTTCGTAAGTGGGTTGCAAGCGGAAACTACGATTCAAATACGGTGTTTCGCCAAATTTATGATGCAATGTATGATATCATTAAGCCTCAGTCGATCCCACAAGCAGTTCTTATTCTTGCCGATTATCAATACAAGCAAGCATTCGTAGCTGACGGTGAAATCAATTTGGTAGCCTGTCTCGTTGAGTTGATGGGCAATTGTGAGTTTGTTTAATTATATTATGGTTTCTGAAAATGAAAAACTATTTCGAGCAGTTTATCTCCGAAGAAAACAAGGAGAGATATGAAAATGGAGTTTACTTTAAAGAGAACAAAATCATTTCCATTCGTGAACTGATACATCTCGTAAACTCCAATCATATCAATCCCAATCACGAAGCGAATCGACCAGATCGCAACAATCTAGACAAAAAACGTGGAATCGTTTCTTCAGTCATTCATAATGTTGACTTGGGAATGATTTGTTTGCGTGTAGAAAACGATCACAATTATGATTCAATGATCATCGATGGTGGTCACCGTGTTCGCACAAATGTAGATTTTTACCAAGACAAGTTTCGTTCTGGTAAAGCAAAATTTACAAACAAAAACGACAAACAAATCGACGTAAGCGGGATGAGTTATTCCGAGATCAAAGAAAGTATTTTGGATTTCGAAAATCAATTCCTTGATTACAAAATCTATTTGACATTGTTCTATAACATGTCACCAGAACAGTTTACTCGTCAGGCAGTAAGCATGAACCAATCATCAAAACTTTCTGGTTCTGAAATCAGAAACTTTTTTGTTGATAACGTGATTACATCTTTTGTTCGTAATCTGTCTTGTTATAACGCAACAACTAAAAATATTCCACATGCGTTATTTCAGAAAAAAGATATGAGCAAAACTAAATCTGATGTTTTAGATTTAGATGATACTGAAATGGATTACTTCTCAGTTGTTGAGCGTGTATTTTATTTCTGTTCACTTGGTGATGCGAGTGTAGTATGTGAAGATTCTACATTGAATGACTTCTTTGAAGAATATGGCTCAGTTACATATCGTGGAAAATATGTAGTCAACACAAAAGCTTACAATCAAGTAATGCAGCAAACAACTGCTATGCTAGATTTTCTTTATAAGGTTTTCAGCAATTGGCCAAAGAAGCGTTTGGTTAAAACTGACATGAAAACGATTCTTGCTACATTGCGATTTGTGTTTGCTTTGGAAGATTATGTTCGTGTAAAATACAAAGCTAAGGTTGATTCAATTGATAGTGCAAAATTCGCACAATCGTTTCATGATTTGTTGAACAGCATTCTCAAAGATTACAACACACCAAATGATTTGGGTCTATGGTCATCTTGTGATGGAACTGAGAGAACTTACTCAAATGCATTTAAGGCATATGTAGCAAGTATTAAAACACAAGGTAAAATTTTGTCTGCAAAGAAAATGATGCTTGATAAATTTGCAGATAACTTCGAACAATTTGGAATTAAGATTGTTGACCAAAGAGTAAGTTTCGATATTCAAGATCAACATAAGCGTTACAATGAAGTTGGCAAAGTGTGTGAAGTGAGTGGACTACCATTAAAGTTTGATGATGTTCAAGGTGATCATGCTGTACCAAGGTCGTGGGGTGTTTTACAAGGCGGGGTGACTGAACTAAATAATTTGAGAATCCTCCACAAAGAAATTAACAATCACAAAGGTGCCAGAGAGTTTGAAGAATATAAAAACTCAGGAGACTGGAAACCAATAGCTTCAAGAATACTTGAAGAACAGAAAGCTTTAACATGAGTTCTATATTATCAAACATAATTAATTGGATTAAAAGTGACTATCATTCTAACAAAGCTAGGTTCTTCGTTGAAGTATTGGCTTGGGCTATCAGCATTGGCTGTAGTATTACTATGGCAATCACTGTTCCCAATCCCCCTTTTCTGGCTCTTTACCCTATTTGGATTACTGGTTGTCTCCTCTACTCTTGGGCTGCTTGGACTCGTAGAAGTTTCGGCATGTTGGCTAACTACATGCTACTCACGGCAATCGACACAATAGGTCTTATTCGTATGGTGTTATAATGAATAAGCCTTTTGATTATGTCAATGAGATTCTACAAGGTAAACGTGAACTCATAGTTAATGAGGAAAGTGAAAAAGCGTACAATCCTTTTATTGTAAACAGAGCATTGTCGTATCATTTCGACTGTGTTTTATATGCTAATGAAATGAATCAGAGGGCATCTTTAGATAAAAAGATGCAAAACTCATTCCTTATAAATACAATCAGGTCAAAGAAAAGACCTTTCGCAAAGTGGGTTAAGTCTGAAAAAAGTGAAGATTTAGAATGCATCAAGAAATTCTTCAATTTCTCAGATGAAAAGGCAAGAGAAGCACTACGCCTACTTAGTGATGAACAAATCCAACAAATAAAAGAAAAAACCGAGATCGGTGGATTAAGGAAATGATATGTCTGATATTTTTAAAGGAGTTGGCGTTGAGATAACACTAGACGATGAAGATGCATTTTTGAAAGTACGTGAAACATTAACTAGAATAGGTGTGTCATCGAGAAAAGAAAAAGTGTTATATCAATCATGCCACATTTTACACAAACAAGGTCGTTATGTAATTTTACATTTTAAAGAACTTTTTGCACTAGACGGAAAGCCTTCTACGATTTCAGAGAATGATATACAAAGAAGAAATGCTATTGTGAATTTACTTGAGGAATGGGGATTGCTTAAGATAGTAAAAGATGAAAAAGAAAAGATAAAGAATGATCTTGCACCGCTTCATCAAATAAAGATAATTTCTTTCAAAGAAAAAGATGATTGGAAACTAATTAGTAAGTACACTATTGGAAAGAAAAAAATTGAGTATTAATTATGAAAACGAAAAATGCGACTGTGAAATTGAAAAATCTTTACACTGGTGACATTGTTTTTACTGAACAATACGATACAGTAAAAATTGCAGATGGAATAAAGTTCATCGAAGTTTATAATACAGATAACCCAAATAGAAAATTTTTAGTCAATCGTGATGCTTTTACGATGGTCAAAGATAAATAGTTTATCCCTCGGGATGGGAACGTAAAGGCTCTACTACCTTAGGAGCGTCTAAAGCTGACACCACGATAGGGTGTCCCTGTAGTCAGTAAGCAGGACATACTGTGCCTAACGGGCAGTAAATTTAAACTTGCTTTTTTTAAAGGAGAAAAAATGACACGCTTTTCTTTTACACCTCTTTATGGTTCGTCTTTAGGATTTGAGAATATGATTCGAGAAATTGAGAATTTCCTAGAGACAGATACTTTAAAGTTACCAACCACTAACTTTCCACCACACAATATCATCAAGGCAGGTGAAAATCTTTATGTGATTGAACTTGCGCTTGCAGGTTTTCTGAAAGATGAAATTGATATTCAAGTACAAGAAAGTACATTGACTATCAAAGGCGAGAAAGCGGAAGGTACACCTAATGTACAGTATCTACATAGAGGAATCGCAACAAGGTCCTTCACCAAAACAATCAAGCTTGCTGATACAATCGAGGTTGTAGGTGCAGACTTTAATAATGGTATTCTGACCATCTCTCTCAAAAACATTGTGCCAGAAACGAAGAAGCCAAGGAAGATTCAAATTTCCAATGCGCTTCCTCTCAATCAGCCACAATTGCTGAATGAACAAGTGAAAGAGAAAGAAGCGGCATAATACCAAGGAGAGGGTTGACCTCTCCTTCTTTTTCTGATATAATATACACTATGAAAATTGCTATTTGCTCTGATCTTCACCTAGAGTTTGGTGATCTCGATCTTCACAATACCGAAAACGCCGATGTATTAATCCTTGGTGGTGATATTTTTGTTGCCGATGATCTACGTGGTTTTACCACAGATGCTTCAAACAATATCATAGCCAAATCCCTATCAGTTACAGGAAGAGCCAATCGCTACAACGATTTCATTGTTCGTTGCAGTAAAAGGTTTCCTCATGTAATTTTAATTATGGGTAATCACGAACACTACCATGGTGATTATGCTCAAACTGCAAAAACAATTCGCAGCACTTTTGGTGATTTGAAAAATGTACATTTCTTAGACAAGGAATGGCGAATCATCAATGGTGTTTTGTTTTTCGGTGGTACGCTATGGACTGACATGAATCGTGAAGATCCTAATACCATGCATCAAATTCGTTTTATGATGAACGATTACAATGGTGTTAGAAATACTACAGGCGATGGTAAGACAGTGTTTATGCCAGAAGATTCTGTGGCAGATCATAAGGCATTTCTAAAAACTTTAGATGATACGCTGGCAATGCATTCTGATATGCCTGTAGTTGTGGTTGGTCATCATGCACCAAGTAAAGCAAGCACACATCCACGTTATAAAGAAGAAATCATTACGAATGGTGCATATAGTTCTAGCTTAGATGAATTTATTCTTGATCGTAGGCAGATCAAGTTGTGGACTCATGGTCATACGCATGAGGACTTTGATTACATGATTGGAACTACCCGTGTTGTTTGTAATCCACGTGGCTATCATGGCTATGAAGAAAGAGCAGACAATTTTCAATTGAAGTGTGTTGAAATCTAATATGAATAAAGAACAAAAATATATTTCCTTTTACATGGAACTTGCAGAGAGAGTGGCACAAATGTCTTATGCAGTACGATTGCAAGTTGGAAGTATATTAGTAAAAGATGATAACATCATTAGCTTTGGTTGGAATGGAATGCCTTCTGGTTGGGATAATAATTGTGAAGAACTTGAATATATTCCTAAACAAGAATGTCAGCAAAGTGATAAATTCATGTTGCATAATGGTTATACTGAAACGGCTCATGGTTGGTCAAAGTTGAAATCTAAACCAGAGGTTCTACACTCAGAGGCAAATTGTCTAATGAAAGTAGCACGTTCAACTAATTCAAGTGAAGGTTCAACCTTATATGTTACACATGCACCATGCATTGATTGTGCAAAAATGATTTATCAAGCAGGAATAAAAAAATTATATTACAGACATGCATATCGAAGTTCAGCTGGAGTTGATTTCTTAAAAAAATCTAAGATAGAGGTTCAAAATGTATAAAACTTACTCTGCAAAAGTTTTAGAAATTTGTGAAAATGGTGATGCAATTATTGAGTTACCAGATGAACTATGTAAAGATTTAAACTGGAATGTTGGTGATCAACTAGACATTGATACTGTAGATGGTGTAATTGTAATGAAAAAAATTGGAGATGGCAGTAACAATTCTATTGAAATTAAAATTTAAGGAGAAGTCTATGCAAGTTAAAGGAACTAAAACTGAACTTTGTTTGAAAGAAGCATTTGCTGGTGAATCAAAAGCCAATCGTCGTTATTTGTATTTCGCAAACATGGCTGATATTGCTGGTGCTACTGATGTGGCCAATATTTTCCGTCATACCGCAGAAGGTGAAACAGGTCACGCACATGGCCACATGGAATATCTAGTTAATGGTGGAGCAGGTGATCCAGAAACAGGAATGCCAGCACGTAATATTGTTGAAGCACTAGAAAGTGCGATTAGTGGTGAAACACATGAATACACTGACATGTATCCAGGTATGGCTAAGACTGCCCGTGATGAAGGCTTTGATGAAATTGCAGATTGGTTTGAAACACTTGCCAAAGCAGAACGCAGTCATGCGGGTAAGTTTAAGAAAACTCTTGAGGCATATAAAGCCGAACAGGGTATCTAAGATATGTTAGAGTGTCTTATTCTTGGAGATAGTATTGCAAAAGGTATTAGTCAAGTAAGAACCGAATGTGTTTCTTACACACAGTCTGGTATCAATAGCAGAGATTGGAATAATTCTTTTGTTTCAAAGATTAGACAAAAGCAATCCAAAACTACAATCATTAGTTTAGGTAGCAATGATTATAAAAATCTTAACACTGAAGTTGAATTGGTTGCATTAAGAACAAATGTAAACTCAGATAAAGTTTTTTGGATAGTTCCTGCCATCAAACCTGAGAAGCAAGAGATAGTAAAAAATATTGCCAAACAATTTGGCGATGCTTATGTTATTCTAGGAAGTCTATCTCCAGATAAGATACATCCGACATCAAAAGGATATAGAGAACTAGGAGAATTATTAAAATGAATATGTACCGTGACGTTTCAATCTTTGTAGAAGCATGTGATCAAAAACCATCAGATGAAAATGTCGATTTATACCATCGACTAATTCTAGAAGAATACCAAGAGTTTGTTGATGCTGTAGAAGATGGGAATGATGTTGAACAGCTTGATGCCTGTATGGATATGATTTGGGTTATTCTTGGTTATTGTTATATGAAAGGTTGGAATGTCAACGGTGCATGGAATGAAGTTTCACTTTCGAATCTTTCAAAGATTGATCCGCAAACAAAAAAAGTAATTCGCCGTGAAGATGGCAAGATTCTAAAACCAGAAGGATGGAATCCACCTAATCTTCAAAAATTTATTTGAATGGAGTGATTATGTTAGTATTGCCTGATGAAATGGTTGGTAAGCCTATTGGTTTCACATGTTCAACTTTTGATTTGCTTCATGCAGGACACATTTTAATGTTGGCTGAGTGCAAACAAATTTGTGATTATCTCATCGTAGCCCTGCAAACTGATCCTACAGTTGATCGACCAGAAACTAAAAATAGACCAGTTCAATCAATTGTTGAAAGATATGTACAACTATCTGCTGTAAAGTATGTCGATGAAATTATTGTATATGAAACGGAAAAAGATTTGGAAGATATGTTGATGTTTCTTCCAATCTCGCATCGAATCATAGGTGAAGAATATCGTGATAAGAATTTTACTGGCAAGAGTATCTGTGAAGAACGTGGAATCAACATAGTTTATAATTCCAGAAAACATCGTTTCAGTTCTTCAGAGTTACGTCAAAGAACCTATCAATCTGAATTGAAGAAAATAAAATGAAAAAAGTAATGATTGCAACACCAATGTATGGTGGATTCTGTGCAGCTGGTTATACGGCATCAATGATTGAACTAATGAGAAAGTACGGTTCAAACAAAGAAGTTCAACTTGAATTTATGTACGGTATTAATGAAGCATTGGTAACCCGTGCAAGAAATATGTGTGCCAATATATTTCTAAAGTCTAAATCGGATTACTTATTGTTTATTGATTCGGATATCCAATTTAATGCTGATGAATTGTTTAAAATGATGCAATGCGATGAGGAGTTTGTCTGCGGAATATATCCAAAGAAAAACATCGATTGGGAAAAAGTTCGAGCTGCTGCATTGAGCGGTATGCCAGCACAGAATTTATTGTCTGCTGGTGCAGAGTATCTTTTCATCGGTGATGTTTCGAAAAGAACTCCGAGTGGTCTAGTTGAAATTGAAAGAGCAGCAACAGGTTGTATGATGATTCATAGAAACGTATTTAATAAACTTTCTGATAGCATTCAAAACTTTAAACTTGAAGCACCAGTAAATTCAAATGTGGTGTTTCAGAATCAGGAAGAATACAAAGAATATTTTTTCACCGCAGTTGATCCAGATTCTAAGATTTTCTTACATGAAGATTTTAATTTCTGTAGGCTCTGGAGAAACATCGGTGGGAAGATATATGGTGCGCCATGGGTTCGTTTACAACACATTGGTAATTATACATTTGGTTAATGGGAAATAAAATATGAATATTCAAGATGTAATCAAGAAGTTGGTTTCTGAAAACAACATCGTAAAGGCTGAGAAGTACGATTTGTTTTATCGTGACTATGACAACATGGTCGAACTCCTTGGCTGGCTACCAGACCCCAACTATGAAATGAAAGACTTTCAGGGTCGTGAGATGCTGTTTCCAAAACGTTGGATTACAGTAGGTGTTTTTAATGCAGATACAAAGGTGGCTGCATGAACACTAAACTACTTACATTAAAAACCAATCACACCATTTTGGCTGAAGTCGTTGACGATATGATTGATGCTTGGAAAGTAAAGCATACAGTCCAAGTTGTTATGCAGCCAACAAAAGATGGTACATCTGTGGCGTTTATTCCATTTTTAGAATTCTCTGATGAATTCAAAACTGGCATCATTATTAAAAAAGATGATGTTCTTACTGTTAATACGCCAGTAAGAGAACTGGGAAATCAGTATAATCAAATCTTTGGTTCGGGGATCACTATCGCAACATCTATTCCAAAGATGTAAATATGTCAAATAAGTATTACACAAATGTTGCTATTCAAGGCAACAACATTCTATTTCGTGGGGTCAATAATGGCCGTCGTGTGAAGTTGAAAGTACAGTATGGCCCCACGCTCTTTCTTCCATCAAAAAAACAAACTGAATACAAAACACTTTTTGGCGACAATCTAGAAGGGCGAAAGTTTGAAAACATTCGTTCAGCAAAAGATTTCGTAAAAAGATATGATGATGTTGAGAACTTCAAAATCTATGGTAATGATCGCTATGAATATGCTTTCATTGCAGATGAGTTCAAAGGTCAAATTGATTGGGATATCAAAGAACTAGTCATTGCTATTGTTGATATTGAGGTTGGTTCTGAAAATGGTTTTCCAGATCCGCTGAAAGCAACAGAGCCAATCACTGCTATTACAATCACAAGATTGAATGGTGATACACATGTGTTTGGTTGTGGTGACTATAACAATTACGATGATCGAGTTACCTATTTCAAATGCAGAGATGAAATAGACTTGTGTAAAAAATTCATTAGTGATTGGCAAAGTGACTATCCAGATGTCTTGACTGGTTGGAACGTAGAAGGCTTTGATATTCCTTATCTCGTTAATCGTTTCAATAAAATTCTTGGTGAAGAAGAAACCAAGAAGCTTTCGCCATGGGATAATGTTTGGGAAAGAAGTTATGTGTTCAAAGGTCAACAGAAAGTATCATACAATCTAACAGGTATCTCAATACTTGATTACATTGAACTCTACAAATGGTATGCGCCTGGTGGTCGTTCACAAGAATCTTATAAACTCGACAGTATCGCTAGTGTAGAACTTGGTGAGTCCAAGATTTCTTTTGATGAGTATGATACTCTACATCAACTCTACAAAGAAAACTTTCAAAAGTTTATTGATTACAACATTAAAGATGTAAAACTGATTGAGAAGATGGAAGATAAGTTAAAGCTTATTGAATTGGCTTTGACTTTGGCATATGATACGAAAACAAACTTTGAAGATGTTTTCGCACAAACTCGTATGTGGGATGCACTAATCTATTCGTATCTTTTGGACAAGAAGATTATTGTTCCCCCAAAGAGTGTGCAGAAAAAGAGCATGGCATTCGAAGGTGCATATGTCAAGGACCCACAGTTGGGATTACATAATTATGTGGCTAGTTTTGATTTGAACTCACTCTATCCGCATTTGATTATGCAATACAACATTTCACCTGAAACATTAGTTGAGCCAGAAAACTATACGAATGAAATGCGAAAAATCATTCAGGATGGTGTGACTGTTGATAGACTTCTGACAAAAGAGATCGATACATCAAAGATTAAAAATGCTTCGATAACACCAAACGGACAATTCTTCAGAACTGATTCTCAGGGCTTTCTTTCCAAGATGATGGAAGAAATGTATGAAGATCGTAAGAAGTATAAGAAGTTAATGCTGAAATCAAAACAAGATTATGAGAACGAAAATGATCCTGTAAAGAAACAAGAAATTGCAAAGCTTGTTGCAAGATATGACAACCTACAACTTGCAAAAAAAGTTTCTTTGAACTCCGCATATGGTGCGATGGGTTCTCAGTATTTTAGATTCTATGACCTAAGAATGGCTCTTGCTATTACGATGGCTGGGCAACTATCTATTCGTTGGATTGAAGAAAAAATCAATTCATACATGAACAATATATTAAAAACGAAAGGGAAAGATTATGTTATCGCCTCAGATACAGATTCGATTTATCTGCGTCTTGGTGAGCTTGTTGAAAAAGTCTATGCTTCGAATGGAAAAGTACCGAACTCAACAGAAAAAATCATCGAATTCATGGATAAGGTTTGTGAAAGTAAACTACAACCTTTTATTGATGAAAGTTATCAGGAGCTTGCTACGTATGTCAACGCATACGCCCAAAAAATGCAAATGAAACGTGAAGGTCTTTCTGATAAAGGCTTTTGGACTGCAAAGAAAAGATATGTACTAAATGTGTATAACAATGAAGGTGTTGTTTACTCGACACCAAAAATCAAAGTGATGGGTCTTGAGGTTGTAAAGTCATCTACACCACAAGTCATCCGTGAAAAACTGAAGGAAGCTATCTCTCTCATTCTAAATACTGATGAAGAAACAGTTCAGAACTTCATTGTTGAATTCAAAAAAGAATTTAAGAAACTTCCTGTAGAAGAAATTTCTTTTCCTCGCGGTGTCAACGGTATCAAAGAGTATTCCGATTCTGTAAACTTATACAAGAAAGGTACACCGATTCATGTTCGTGGTGCCATTCTATATAATCATTTACTCAAACAAAAAGACTTGACAAAGAAATATCCTCTTATACAAGAAGGTGAGAAACTCAAATTCACATATTTGAAAACACCAAATCTTATTAAAGAAGATGTCATATCTTTTCCAGTCAGACTTCCAAAAGAGTTTGATCTAGAAAATTATATTGATTATGAACTTCAGTTTGAGAAAACATTCACTGAGCCAATCAAAACTATTTTAGAATCTATTGGTTGGTCTGTTGAGAAACGAAACTCTTTAGAAAGCTTTTTCGGATGATACAAGCCCTTCTACCTTTTCTAACAGCAATAGGTCTGTCTGCCGTAGCTGCTTATTATTCGGTAGTTGGTCTTGCACAAATATTTCCAGGTTCCTTTCTACCTGTTGTGATAATGGGAACCATATTGGAAATCTCAAAACTTGTTACTGTTTCTTGGCTTTATAATAATTGGAAAGAAACGAATGTGATGATGAAAACCTATTTCACCATCGCAGTAATTTTACTAATGATTATTACATCGATGGGTATCTTTGGTTATCTGTCAAAAGCACACATTGAACACTCAAGTACAATAGCACCACAAGCAGCAAAGGTAGAACTCTATGATGAAAAGATCAAAGTTATTCAATCGCAGATCGAAAGGAACAACAAGAACCTTAGTCAGTATGATGAGGCTGTCGATCAAGTTATGGGCAGGTCGAAAGACGAAAAGGGTGCCGAACGGGCGAACCAGATTCGCAAAACCCAACAGAAAGAGCGTGAGAGAATCATTGCAGAGACTAAGGGGTTACAAAAAGAAATACAACTACTTACGGAAGAAAAACTGCCTCTATCGTTGGAAGTTCGCAAGGCTGAGTCGGATTTGGGGCCTATAAAATATGTGGCTGAAGTTGTTTATAGTACACAAGATAGAGACTTGATTGACAAAGCAGTTCGTTTGGTAATCTTCACTATCATTGTTGTATTTGATCCTCTTGCCATTTTACTTTTGATTGCAGCGAATCAAACATTCAAAAAGTATAAAGTCTTAAAAGCAAAAAGTAAAAAAGTAATTGAGGTAAAAAAGAAAAAAACTATTGACCAATGGCTGTCTAATGCTGTATCATCTGACGATACAGAAGTCATACCAAAAGCTAAAATAGCAAACATACAATCTGGAGATATAAAATGAGTTTACTTGACAAGTTAAAAAAGAATACCACGATCAAAGATTCTGCTATTCTTTCAAAGTCTAAATTTTTTACAGAGAAAGATATTGTATCAACACCAGTGCCTATGATCAATGTGGCACTGTCTGGTAGAATTGACGGTGGACTAACTCCTGGATTGACTATGTGGGCTGGTCCATCAAAGCACTTCAAGACGGCATTTAGTTTACTAATGGCTAAGTCTTATATGGACAAGTATCCTGAAGCAGTTTTGTTATTCTATGATTCAGAGTTTGGTACGCCTATCAAATACTTTGAAACATTTGAAATTGATATGGATCGTGTTTTACACACACCACTTACTGATATCGAACAACTGAAGTTTGATATCATGCAGCAGTTACAAGAAATCAATAGAGGCGATAAGTTGATTATTATTCTCGATTCGATTGGTAATCTTGCATCGAAGAAAGAAGTAGAAGATGCACTTGAAGGTAAATCTGTTGCTGATATGTCAAGAGCAAAACAAGTCAAAAGTTTGTTCCGCATGGTAACACCACATTTGACTTTAAAAGATATTCCTATGGTTGTTGTCAATCACACTTACAAAGAGATTGGTATGTTCCCAAAAGATATCGTTGGTGGTGGCACTGGCTCGTATTACTCAGCAGACAATATTTACATTCTTGGTCGTCAGCAAGAAAAAGATGGAACAGAAATTACAGGATATAATTTTATAATCAACGTGGAGAAATCAAGATATGTCAGGGAAAAATCTAAAATACCTATTAGCGTATCTTTTGATGGTGGTATTAACAAGTATTCTGGCCTACTGGATATCGCACTCGAAGGCAATTTTGTCACCAAGCCAAGCAACGGTTGGTACGCTAAAGTAGATCAAGAAACTGGTGAGATCGGAGATAAAGTTCGATACTCTGCAACACAAACACCAGAATTTATGGAACCTATATTAAAGGATGAAAAATTCTATGAGTTCATTAAGTCAAAATATGAAATCGCTTATGGAAACATTATGGGAGAAACTGCTGTTCTGGAAACAGCCGAAGAGGAAAACTCCTGAGTATCACTACATTGACGCTGGAGAATATTCGACTTGGGTTCAAATAACCTCTGGCGTCTATTCAGGAGTTGTACTATCATACGGAACGGTTCAATTCGAACCTCAAATGATTGTTCCAATTTTAAAATTTGATTACTCAATCATTCATCCTGGTAATCATGACTTCGAACTCTTGAAAACAGATCAAGAGTTTGTTACAATAATTGGTGACATCTTAACAGACATAATTATCAAAAATGAACCGACTAGAAGCGATAATCCTAAAGAACTTGATGTACTCTGAGGAGTACACACGAAAAGTTCTTCCATTCATTCAAAATGAATATTTCACAGATAATACAGATAAAATTATCTTCAACGAAATACATGAGTTTGTAAACAAATACAAAGCACTTCCTTCCAAAGAAGCGATTGTAATCAATCTATCTGAATCAAAAAAACTTACTGATCAGGACATTCGACGTGCCAATGATTTGTTGAATGAGATTGAACAAAACAAAAAAGAAAACACTGAAGTACAATGGCTGATTGAACAGACTGAAAAGTTTTGCCAAGACAAAGCAATCTACAATGCAATCATGGAATCTGTTCAGATTCTTGATAACAAGAACGGATCAAAAACAAAAGGTGAGATACCAAAACTTCTGAGTAATGCACTGGGAGTTTCTTTTGATTCGCACATTGGTCATGATTACATCAATGATGCGAATGATCGTTTTGATTTTTATCATCGTCAAGAATCAAGAATCTCTTTTGACCTTGATATGATGAATAAGATTACCAAAGGCGGTATTCCAAATAAAACATTGAGTATTTGTTTGGCTGGTACTGGTGTTGGTAAGTCGATGTTCATGTGTCACATGGCTGCGTCTTGTATTTCTCAAGGTCATAATGTTTTGTATATCACACTTGAAATGGCTGAAGAAAGAATTGCAGAACGAATTGATGCGAATCTTTTGAATGTCACAATGCAAGAACTACACACAATGACCAAACCAGAGTATGATCGAAAGTTTGAAGCTTTGCGTGTAAAGACACATGGTAAACTCATCATCAAAGAATATCCAACTGCAAGCGCATCTGCTTTGCACTTCAGATCATTGCTGAATGAATTGCATTTGAAGAAGAACTTTGTTCCACAGATTATCTTCATCGACTATCTAAACATTTGTTCATCTGCACGAATCAAACCAGGTTCGAATGTAAACAGCTATTCTTATATCAAAGCAATTGCAGAAGAACTTCGTGGTCTTGCCGTTGAGTTCAATCTTCCTATCGTTTCTGCAACACAGACAACTCGATCTGGTTTCACAAGCTCAGACCCAGGTCTTGAAGATACTTCAGAATCGTTTGGTCTACCTGCAACAGCAGACTTTATGTTCGCTTTGATTTCAACTGAAGAACTCGAACAGTTGAATCAATTGATGGTCAAGCAACTGAAGAATCGATTTGGTGATCCAAATCATAATAAGAGGTTTGTGATTGGTGTTGATCGTGCAAAGATGAAGCTATACGATGCTGAAGTTTCTGCTCAAATTGACATTGTAGATTCGGGTCAAGATGATACTCCACCGCTAAACACGTTCGGAAACAGAGAAAACAAATTCAAAAAGTTCGGGGGGTTTAAAGTATAAATAGGATATACTGAGGAGAACTATATGCTAAAACCTTCTGAACTGGGTCTTGATGGGGAATACAGAACAATCCCAGACTATGAAAAACTTGTTAGAAAAAAAATCAATAGCATTCAAAATAAGAAATTATTAGTTGCTCTGAATGTAATTCTTGATGCTAAAAGTGGAGACACGATTAATATAAGTGGATTAACTGCACCACAAATATCAGAAATAAAAAATTATTACGCCGAAGTAATTGGACCAATTCTTGTTTATAAACACAAATTATTTCCAGGATTAACAGCAAGATCGACTTGCTATTTCTCATCATCTCAAACAGAAGGACTTTATGATTTTAAGATATGTATAGGTAAGAAAGAAGTTCTATTTTCTAACAAACAATTGAGAGGCGGAACAAACACATTAAAACCAGGAGATGTGATTGATTTAGTAGAGAAAGATGATATTTTAAAAACAAAATGGGAAAACACTAAAATATTCAAAACATTTAAAGTTCTTGCAGAACAAAATGTAATTTCTGGTCCGATAAAAGCAATATCACTTTATTATAAAGATTCAGTTCCTTCAATAGGAAAAGATGATCTGAATAAAGTAATAAATCAAATGACTGAAAAAAACGATGTCATAATTAAAAATCCGCCAAAATCTTTGATGACATTAGTTAATGCCGATTTATCAGCTAAAGAAAATTTCAAAAAGAATGGCTATTTGGGTGGAACTGCCGTCAATTTTATTTTTGAAAAAATATTGATTGAAATTTCAAAAAAAGATACAAAATATAATGAGCTATTTTTAGATGCTACAAATAACAATGTTTACTTTTTTAAATTTGATTTGAGTGCTAAAGGTGTTGTTACTTATGAAGTTTCTGATCCTTCGAAATCGCCAAAAAAAGCAATTTTGAGATCAAAACAGGGAGTAGAAAGAAGAAGTTCAAATGGAAAATTAAAACTAGATAAACTAGGATTTCAACCATAATGCGATTCACAGAATATTTAACAGAAGGTAAAGAGGGTAAGAATGTTCATCTTGAACATTTAGAAGATAACATCCTCAATCGTGGCGTTACTGGAGCCAGAGAATCTATAAACTTTCTTCGTTCTCTCAGAGACATGTTAGCTGGACACTCCAGCACTAAAGTAAACATTACTACAAAATGGGATGGTGCTCCTGCTATTGTTTGTGGTGTAAATCCAGAGAATGGAAAGTTTTTCGTTGGAACAAAATCAGTATTTAATATTGATGGTAAATTAAATTATACTGATGCTGACATTGATAGAAATCATCCTGGTTCTGGATTGAATGAAAAGTTAAAATTCGCTTTAGCATTTTTACCTAAATTGGGAATCAAAGGAATACTTCAAGGCGATCTATTGTTCACTAAAGGTGATCTTGAACAGAAAGACATCGATGGTGATTCATATATTGTTTTCAAGCCAAATACAATTGTGTATGCTGTTCCAACAAATACAGTGATGGCTAAAAAGATGCTTGATGCACAAATTGGAATTGTGTTTCACACATCTTATTCTGGCAGAACAATGGAATCACTGAAAGCTTCCTTCAATATTGACATTGGAAATCTATCACAAACAAAAGATGTTTGGTTCAGGGATGCGTCATTTGTTGATACATCTGGCACAGCTACATTCACAGAAAGTGAAACGAAAAAACTAAATGAAATCTTATCGAATGCTGGTAGAGTATTCAATGGAATTAATTCTCTGACCTTAAATAAAATTTCAGCAATCGATGTTTACTTAAACAATATTAAAACCTTTAACAATACAAAGGTTCGATCTGGTGAGCCAATAAAAGATACTAATAAACATGTGATTGAATTGATTCGTTGGATTGAAGAAAAACTAAACAAAGAAATTCTTGCAGCAAAAAAAGAAGAAACAAAGAAAAAGAGAATCGCAGAGAAGAATGAAATCATAAGATTCTTTAGAAACAATACGGCACAACTAAAATTAATTTTTGATTTGATGAATTTAATTGTTGATGCCAAGAAAATGGTTATTCAAAAATTAGAAACAATTAAATCTTCAATAGGCACATTCATTCAAACAGAGAATGGATACAGAATTACTGGTCCAGAAGGTTTTGTGGCTGTGGACAAACTAAGTGGCAATGCACTTAAATTAGTTGATCGATTGGAGTTCAGTCAGAACAACTTCAATGCAACAAAGAATTGGAGCAAGTAATGGCATATGATATTAATAAAATCCTAGCAGAGTATGGGGAAAATGATTTTGGGTTCACAGCAGTTGATGAAGCCGAATATGAAGCAGTCATCGCAGAGAAAGATGAAACAGTTGAAGAATACAAAGCAAGACTGCAACAAGTAGAAAAAATCATTATGCCTTTTTTGACAAACTTATATAAAACATCAAATCAGCCATATATTCATTGGCCGAATCGCGGACCAATTATTGAGAAACAAATACAAAAGATTCTATCATTAACGAGGGAGTGATGATTACTATATCCGATTCTGCTGTAAAGAAAATCAAATCGATTATTGCTGAAGAAGATCCTTCACTCAAACTTAGAGTGTTTGTTCAAGGTGGAGGCTGCTCTGGATTTCAATATGGTTTTTCACTAGAAGAATTACCAACAGCAGATGATGATTTGACTTTTGAAAAAGATGGTATTGGTGTTGTTATAGATAGTGTAAGTATGCAGTACATGAACGAAGCCGAAATTGATTATGAAGAAAGTATGATGGGTTCTTCGTTTACAATTAAAAATCCAAACGTCAAAGCTACATGTGGCTGCGGCTCATCATTCACGGTTTAAAATGCACGACTTTCAAAAATTTCTTAAAGAAGAACACGAAAAAGGTGGCTTAACAATTTTTGATATTGATGATACACTCTTTCATACAACAGCTAAAATAAAAGTGATGAGAGATGGTAAAAAGGTTCGTGATCTAACTAATCAAGAATACAATACCTACAAATTAAAACCAGGTGAAAAGTTTGACTTTGGCGAATTCAAAGATGCCAAGAAGTTTAGAGAAGAATCTAAACCGATAAAGAGAATGTTCGACAAAGCCAAAATGATTTTGAAGAATATAGCAAACAAAAGAAACAGTAGAGTTATCATTGTTACCGCAAGATCAGACTTTGATGATAGAGAAACTTTTCTAGACACCTTTAGAGATCACGGTTTTGATATTGATAAAGTTCGAGTAGAAAGAGCTGGCAAGATTCCAAATGTATCTCCAGCACAAGCTAAGTATATCATCATAAGAAATTATTTGAAGCAAGGTGTATTTGCCAGAGTTCGTTTGTTTGATGATAGCATTGCAAATCTCAGAGCATTTTTGAGATTGAAAAGTGAGTTTCCTAAAGTAGATTTCGAAGCATACTTTGCCAATCAAGATGGCACGATACGAAAAGTTTCCTTGAATGAAGAAGTAAAACCTGATATACTACCAAAGTCAGGCGCAGGTGCATGGGGAACAGATACTTTGGTAAAAAGCTACATGAGAGATACACCAGGACAAAAGTATAAGAAGTTTAAAGAATATGTAAAATAAATTGATTGGAGTTGTGATGAAAGATATCGTGGTTGGTTGTATTACTAATTATGGCTGGGAACAAATCAAGTGCTGGGTTAACTCATTAGATCAATCTGGCTTTGATGGCTTGAAGGTAATGATCTGCTATAACACAGACTATTCTGTGGCAGAAGAATTATCCAAAAGAGGTTATACAATCTTTGCATTTTCAAAGAATGATGAACAGCAAAGACTTGAATACACCAAAGAAAATTTCAATATTGTCGTAGATCGTTTTCTACACATCTCATATTTCCTCGGTAGACTTTCAAATAAAGAACAGTATCGTTACGTCATTGCAACCGATGTAAAGGATGTTGTCTTTCAAAGAAATCCATCAAAGTGGATTGAAGAAAATATTGGCGATAAACAATTGAATGTTGGATGTGAATCTTTACGTTACAAAGATGAGCCTTGGGGTAAACAAAATATGTTTCTCTCATATGGTCCTCTGCTTTATGAAAAAATGCAAGACAATCTAATTTTCAATGCTGGAACAATCTCTGGAAAGTTCGAAGCATTTGTTGATCTTTGCATGAATGTTTACCTCGCATCATTGGGTGCACCACAACATGTCCCTGGTGGCGGTGGGCCAGATCAAGCAGCATTAAACATTCTTCTAAACTTAAAGCCATATAAAGATATTACAAAGTTCAACATGAGTGAAGATGGTTATGCAGCACAGTTGGGAACTACTGCTGATCCAAAAAGAATTGAACAAGACAGACCAAATCTAGTTGAGCCAGAGCCAACATTTGTTGATGGAGAAGTTTGTACAAGCAAAGGAATTCCCTTTACAATAGTTCATCAATATGATAGAGTACCAGAGTGGAAAAAAGCTATTGAGGAGAAGTATGCGTAATTTGATTATTTGTCCTGTTGGTAATCCTATGACCTTCGATGATAGATTTGATAAAGAGAATCATTGGAGATATACAAAAGATTCTCGACAATATGAGACATTAGTTTTTGCTTATTCTGATTTTGTTCCAGAAGAAGGAACATATGACAGACTGATAAAACAAAAAGGTTTCAAATGGAATCTATCAAAAGAATGGTTGAGAAAGATTGACTATACACAATATGATTACATTGGCTTTCTTGACGATGATTTGATTACAGATATTCAAAGCATCAACTATGCACTGAATCTTGCAAAAGAAAAAGATTTGAAACTTTTTCAATTATCTGTCACAAGAGATTCTGATATGTTCTGGCCTATTCTTATCAATAAGCCAGGTGTAAAATACACAAAAACAAATTTCATTGAAGTGATGGGGCCGTTCATTCATAGTTCTTTAATTCCAGTTTGTCAAGAACTATGGGATGAGTATGATATCTACTCTGGTTGGGGTTTTGATAAAGTTCTTTGTGATATAACAAAGACTGATGGTGCTGTCATCCATGCAGTACAAATGTATCATCCAAAGCGTTCAGGAAATTATGATAAGTCAAATGCATTCAAAGAAATGGATCATCTAACTTATGAAGTCATGCCGAAATTTATGAAAAAGAAATACAATGAAGATTGGACTTTTGAAGAATCGCAAGTAGAGAAAGAAATGGTTTTAACAACATGAAATATCATGCTATTCTTTTTATGTGTAACGATGAACATCGTGCAGATTTCGTTTTAGAAAATTTTATAAAGCACAACGAAGATATAGATGTTACTGTTTACAATGGGGGAAAAGATTCTCCTCTCATAAAAGAAAAATACCCCAAAGTCAAATATATCAAAGGCCCAAATCTTTGGCACAAAGGAACTAGACATGCACCTGGTTCTTTCAGCTATGGTTGGTTTGAAATGCTCTTTCACACTTATGAGAATTATAAACCAGACTATTTGATTTTTTTAGAGACAGATGTAAAGACAACTAAGAAGATTGAAATAGAACCTAAATATGATGTTTCGGGTCCCATTGTTTCTTGTGGATACATGGAACAATTAGTGATGTATGATTTTTGGGGAAACTATCTCGCAGATAAACCTTTCACAGAAGATTCACACACAGAATGGTCACATAAATTTCACACTGGAATGGGTGCTACAGCACTTTCAAAAAACTTTTTTGAGAAAACAAAAGAGCATCTATATAAAGTAAAGAAGTGCTATGAAACAATTCCATTAAATTGCTATCAAGATGTTCTTTTAAGTTGTTTTGCTAGACACTGCGGCTGTACACTAGGAGACTGGGAAGAAGCTACAGATACCAGAGGATCATTAAGAATTGTCAACAATGGTTGGTCATTTGAACGAATGAATGATAATAGCGCATTAATACATAATTTTAAAGTATAGGAGATATTATGAGAAGTATTGTTACAGGCGGTGCAGGTTTTATTGGCAGTCACATTGTGGATGAGTTGTTAAAACTAGGCCATGAAGTAATTGTTATCGATAACGAATCCGCTATAGTACATGAAAATTTTTATTACAACGAAAAAGCAACCTATCATAAATTAGATATCGCAGACTATGGTTCCACTAGAACTCTTTATAATGATATTGATTATGTGTTTCACTGTGCAGCAGAATCTAGAATTCAGCCAGCAATCGAAAACCCATTACTCGCAGTACGAACAAACACCTTAGGAACTGCTACAGTTCTTCAGTGTGCAAGAGAAGCAAAAGTAAAAAGAGTAATGTACTCATCAACATCATCGGCATACGGATTGAGTAATGAGCCTCCATTAAAAGAAACTATGCCAGATGATTGTTTAAATCCTTATTCTGTTTCAAAAGTGTCTGGTGAAAAACTTTGCAAAATGTATTCAGACTTATTTGGTGTTGAAACAGTTATTTTCCGCTACTTCAATGTATATGGTCCAAGAGAACCATTGAAGGGTCCATATGCTCCAGTTGTTGGTTTGTTCTTACGCCAAAAGAAAGCTGGTGAGCCTTTGACGATTGTTGGTGATGGTCAACAGCGTAGAGATTTTACACATGTTGTTGATATTGTCAGTGCAAACATCAAAGCAATGCAACATAAAAATTGTGATTGGGATAGTATTTCTGGTCGAGTCTTTAATGTAGGAACTGGAAGAAACAATTCTGTTATTGAACTGGCGCAGATGATTAGTGATACTGTAAAGTTCATTCCACCAAGACCAGCAGAGTCAAGAGTTACTCTAGCTGACAATTCTAGATTAAAAGAACAACTTGGATGGTCCCCAACTAAAAGGATTGAAGATTATATTAAAGAGAGTTTAGATGCGTAAAACAATGAAAGAAATCTTCGCTGAAGAAAAACTTGAACTAAATGATTTTGAACAAAGGGGAACTTCAAAATTAGATGTTCATCCTTACAGCGAAGATTATGAACCTTTGTTTGAACCTTGGAGAGACAAACCAGTTCGTCTATTAGAGATTGGTGCATTGTATGGCGCATCAACAATTATGTGGGACAAATACTTTCCATATGGTGACATCACTGTTGTAGATATTCAAGACAGATCAACTTTAAAAAATATTGAAGGCAGAATTGATCCCAATAGAACAAGAGTTCTGATCGGAGATGCGTACACACAAGAATTCGCAGATAAACTTGGAACCTTTGATATCATTAATGATGATGGTCCACATTCTATTGATTCAATGATTAAGTGTTTAGAGTTGTATTTTCCTAAATTAAATCCTGGTGGATTCTTAATTATCGAAGATATTCCTCAACATAGTTTCTTTGAAAAATTAAAAGCAGTTTATCCTGAAGAACAACATAAATGTATCGAGTATCATGGTAGAGGTGTGAGTGACAGCAGAGTTTTTATTATATGGAAAAAACAATAGAATTACAACGACCGAACTTTAGTTCTTTTATTTTTTGGAAAGATCAAGAGGGACTGAAGTGGGTCGATTTGCATGAGTGTGAATCTCGAAACACATCAACATTTCGCATAATTCAACTTGCCGATCAGAAATATAACTTTCAAAATTTTGCACCAATCATAGTCAACACAAGTGATAAAAAAGTTGGAGATGAATATTCTGGTTTAAGAATGTTGTCATTCTCTACTGATGATGAGAACTACAACAATGTTTGTCCAGATTTTATCTTCAATCATTGGACAGAAGTTCAGATTGATGACTACGAAGATACAAGAAAGAATCTTGAACTTCTAGGTAATGAAAAACCTGAAACAGATATGTTGGGCTGGAGAGGTGCAAATACTCATCACAATAGAAATTTTTTAGTCAGATATAATGACAAAAAAGATTTTGATGTTGAGTTTATTGTTTGGGATAGAAGCAATCCAGAAAGATTGACTTGCACCAATTATGTAAGTTTGGAAGATCATGTACGTAAATGGAGATACTTGATTGATGTGGAAGGTCATGGCTGGTCTGCAAGATTGAAATTTTTCTTCTTCAGTAAACGATTGCTGTTTATTCAAGATAGACCACATAAAGAATGGTTCTTCCCTAAACTTATACCATGGAAACATTATGTTCCAGTCAAAAGAGATTTGTCTGATTTGTTAGAAAATCTACAAAAAATAAAACAAAACGAAGAACTTGAAAAAGAAATAATAACAAACGCATTTAATTTTGCACAAGAAAATCTGACAAGAGAAAATGCAATTCAAAAATGGAGCGAGATTCTAACATCATGAGAAAAGTTTTATTAGACTGCGGAACACACTTTGGTCAAGGCTTGAATGAACTAATACAGAAATTAAATCTTAACGGCGATTGGGTTATACACACCTTTGAAGCTAATCCAGAAACATACAAAAAGTTTGTTGATGAATATTGGGGTGGTAGACAATGGATTACGCATCACAACAAAGCGATAAGTGATCATGATGGAACTATAACTATAAATCTAGAAACATTTCCTAACGGAGATAAGAACGGAATGGGTTCTTCGATTGTAGATTTAGAGAAATGGAATCCGTGGAACACTGAGCATAGAAATCAATTCATTCAACGAGAAATTCCATGTATTGATTTTTCAAAATTTATAAAAGAAAATTTCGACAAAGAAGATGAGATTATCATAAAGATGGACATTGAAGGCGCAGAGTTTGATGTCCTAGATCATATGTTTAACACCAATGCTATTGAGTACGTGAACTCAATGTATATTGAATGGCATGCACATTTTTTCACAAATAGAGATGAGATGATGCAAAAACAAAATGCTCTCAAAGAAAAAATAAAGTCTTTTGGTATTGAAATGGAAAACTGGAAATGACACAAGGTTACTTGCTAATCGCTATCGGTAAAAGATTTATTGATGAGTGTTCGATTCTAGTTCAGACTATTCGAAAGCAAGGAGACACTCGACCAGTTTGTTTGCTAATCAATGAGACTGATTTGGATTATGCAAAGTCGAAAAATCTGTTTCAAGACTATGTTTACTTTGAACCGAAAGGTGCATTGTGGAATGAATGTCAAACTGGATTTGAAAAATATTGTTTACAACCAAGAATGCATTTCGATGACTATCTAATCTACGATGAAACGGTAGTAGTCGATTCGGATGTTCTTTGTCAAGCACCAACAGAGAATCTTTGGAAATACTTGACAGAATCAAATAAACCAATTATAATGTTGGGTAGAGTGCATGATCCCAAATGGCATTGGGGATTCATCAATGAAGTATCACAAAGATTCGGCAAAAATGTTCCGCATGTTCATGGCGGTTTCTTTTATATGAGAAAAACACCGATTCTAGGTGAGTTTTTTAGTTTAGCAAAGTTTTTCTTTTATAAGTATGATGTCTATGGTTGTAAGAGATTTTATCAGAATGGCAGAGTCGATGAAATCATTTTCGCATTAGTACATGCGACACTGGGAATCAATCCTGTTGAGTTTGATGAATTTCCAGTTATGACTTTCAACTATACACCTGATATGTCTGTGCCATCAAAGTTGCAGACAGAAGGCGGGCAGAATTTGTTGATGAATGATTACATTCCTTTTGTTCATATGTTTGACAAAATGGAAGGATATAATTTTAAAAAACTTTATGAAAAAATAATGACTGGAGAATGATATGAGTAAGCAAGTTGGAATTATTGGAAATGGTTTTGTTGGTAATGCAATCTATCAAAACTTTAAAGATAAGGTTGTCACCAAAGTTTATGATGTGCGTAAAGAGAAATCCCTCAACAGTGAGAAAGAAGTTCTCGATTCAGATATTATTTTTATCTGTCTACCAACTCCAATGAAGTCTGATAGTCATTGTGATCTTTCATATGTTTTAGATTTTTTTGATAGAATAGAAGTAAAGAACAATCCTTTATTTGTTATTAAATCTACAGTTCCAATTGGCACTACAGAGAATCTGTGTTCATTGTATCCTAATCTTCGAATCGTACACAATCCAGAATTTTTAACAGCAGTAAATGCGGTTGAAGATTTTAAAAACACAGATAGAAATATTATCGGTGGGAAACAAGAATGGTGTTTAGAGTTGAGAGATTTCTTTGTAGAGAACTTTCCTTACACACCAATTCAAATTGTAAGTTCGAATGAATCAGAAACAATTAAGTATTTCTGTAATTCATTCTTAGCAGCGAAGGTTGCTTTCTTCAATAATCTTTATGAGATTTGTCAGAAGTTTGAAATGAATTTTGATTCAGTTAAAGACGGGGTGTGTAGTGATTCGAGAATCGGAAACTCCCATACAAAAGTTCCTGGTCCAGACGGTCTAATGGGCTTCGGTGGTTACTGTTTTCCAAAAGATATTAATGCTCTTATTAACACCCTCAACACAAATGAAATAGATTCATCACTGTTCACTACTGTTTGGGATTACAACAAAAAAATAAGAAAAGAATGGTAATAAATGAAATATGATTACTTGATAGTTGGTGCTGGTTTCTTTGGTGCGACATTTGCGAGACTTGCTACTGATGCTGGAAAAAAATGTTTGATTATAGATTCTAGAAATCACATTGCAGGAAACGCATATACAAAAAAAGAAGATGGCATTGATGTACACATGTATGGACCTCATATCTTTCATACAAACAACAAAGAGATATGGGATTTCGTAAATCGATTCACAGAGTTCAATAACTTTGTATTGACACCTAAAGTTTATAGAAGTGGTAGAATGTATTCTCTACCATTTAATATGAACACATTCTATGAAATCTGGGGATGTACAACACCAAGTCAAGCAAAGAAAATAATTGAATCACAAAAGTTTCAAGGGACTCCTACAAATCTTGAAGAACAAGCATTAAGTCTTGTTGGTAGAGACATTTACGAGTTACTCATTAAAGACTACACTGCAAAGCAATGGCAGAAGCATCCAGTCGATCTTCCCACTTTTATTATTAAAAGACTTCCAGTAAGATTCACATACGATAATAATTACTTTAATGATCGTTATCAAGGAATTCCTGTTGACGGTTATACTGCTTTGTTTGAAAAAATGCTTGATGGAATCGAAGTTCGTTTAAACACAAATTATTTTGATGACAGAGAAGGCTGGAACTCTCTTGCAAGCAAAGTTGTATTTACTGGAAAAATTGATGAGTATTATGGCTATGAGTTTGGTGAACTAGAATATCGTTGTTTAGAGTTTAGACATGAGAAAAAGAATGAGGAAAATTTTCAAGGATCTGTTATGATCAACTATCCAGAACCAGAAATTCCTTGGACTAGAGTTGTTGAACATAAACATTTCACTAAAGTCAAAACAGACACGACGATTGTAACATACGAAACTCCTGTAAAATATGAAAGAAACAAAGTTCCGTATTATCCGATAAATGATGAGAAAAATACCGAGATTTACAATAAGTATAGAGACAAATCTGAATTAGAAAAGAATGTTATCTTCGGTGGTCGACTAGCTGAATATCAGTATATGGATATGCACCAAGTTATAGGCTCTGCTATGAAGTCTTTCAAAGAAGAAAAAACATAAATAGGTAGTATCTAACGCTGTAGAGGCGAACAATGAATTTTAAAGATTATTTAACAGAATCCAAACATACTAAAACTGTCGTTTTTGCATTCGGGCGCTTCAATCCGATATCGACAGGACACGAATTACTTGCGAACAAAGTAGCAGAAATTGCGAAAAAACACTCTGCAAAAGCACTTGTAGTTCCATCGTCAACACAAGACCCAAAGAAAAATCCCCTCGCAGTTCAAGATAAATTAAAGTACATGAAGAAGGCCTTCAAGAATGTTGAAGTGTCTGTTGCTGGGCGCACATTCATAGAAGTCGCAAAGAGTCTTTCTGAGTCTGGCGTAAAGCATTTAATCATGGTTGCTGGTTCAGATCGTGTAGAACAATATCAAAAAATACTAAACACATACAACGGAAAAGATTTTCATTTTGATTCTGTTTCTGTTGTATCAGCAGGTGAGAGAGATCCTGATGCAGAAGGCGTTACTGGTATCTCTGGAACAAAATTAAGAGAAGCTGCTGCAAAGAATGACTTCAAAACTTTTAGAGCAGGAACACCTAAAGGTTTGTCAGATGCAGACGTAAAGAAACTAATGGAATTAGTCAGACACGGTATGAAGATAAACGAAAATATCAATCTGAAGTTTGAAGAACTCATCATGGAAGGAGTTCACGATAAAGGCATTTTCAAAGCAGTCTTTTTAGGTGGTGGTCCTGGGTCTGGAAAAGATTTTGTTTTAGATAAAACTCTTTCTGGTCATGGATTAACTGAAATCAATTCAGATAAAGCATTAGAATATCTAATGGATAAAAATAATCTGGATATGACAATGCCTGAAAATGAAACTGAAGCAAGAGATGTGGTTCGTGGTAGAGCCAAGAGCATGACTGAACTTCGTCAGCGTTTAGCTTTGTTTGGAAGAAATGGTGTTATCATCAATGGAACAGGTGATGATCCAGAAAAAATTACAGACATCAAAAAAAGACTTGAAGAATTGGGTTATGAAACTTCGATGGTTATGGTTAACACTAGAGATGAAGTTTCACAACAAAGAAATATTGAAAGAGGACAGCGTGGTGGAAGAACTGTTCCAGAAAAAATTAGAAAAGGCAAGTGGGATGCTGTACAACAAGCACGACCACAATATGCAGAAATGTTTGGCGATGCATATACTGAAATCGACAATTCAGAAGATTTAAGACAAGCACCAAAAGAAGTTGTCGATGCAAAAGAAAATGAAATGCTTCAAATTTTTAAGAAGATACAATCTTTTGTAAAAGCACCACCAAAATCAAAGGATGCAAAAACTTGGATTGCATCTGAGTTAGATAAAAAAGATACACTGAAGATTGATAAGAAAGCTCCTGAGATTTCACCACATCCAGATTCTGGTGCAGCCGAAGAAGCAAGAAAGATGGGACTACAATATTATGGATTTGGTCGTTATGGTAAAAACGGTCAAGTCACACATCGTTCAGTTAATGATAAACTTACGGCAGTAACAAAGCAACCAGATCAAAGTGTAGGTAATGTTCCTGTTTCTGGTTCTTCAATGTCGGCAGCTTCAGTTAAGCCACAGGGTAAAACAAAAGAAAGACTACAAAAGATTCAACAAGCTTCACCACTAAAGAAATTAAGAAAAGAAGAATTTGATGAAGAATTCGAAAGCTTGCTAAACGAAACAGTGACATTATCAATTAGTGCTGATACACCAGAAGAAATAAATGATTTGTTTAAAAAGATGTTTAGCAAAGAAAATGAAACAAGAAACGAAGAAACACGGAATTATGAACTGTCTGGTACTGACGCATTAAATGTTTTGTCTTTAGGTAAGAAAACAACAGTATCCGAAATAAAAACAGATAACATAACATTCTCAAACTCTGATGTTGAGAAAATTCTAGAAGAAAAAAAACAAAAATATATAACAGATGTTCATGGAAAGCCTAGAGTTTTTATGTTACGTAGGGCTGCTGCAAAAGAAGCTCATCAAAAAAATGGAACCGTTGTTCCGCATGAAAAAAGCGGTTATCTAGTTAAACTTAAAGAGGAGTCGAACGATGTTGAAATTTCTGAAAGATATATTCTCAGTGAAGAAACCAGTAGAGGGAGAGAAGCATCCCCTAGACCTACCAGTTCTTACAGAGGTGATAGACAATACACCACCGAAGCCAGAGCCGAAGCCAGAGCAACCAGCTCCGAAGAAAAGAGCAGAGCCGAAGAAGAACGTCAAGGAACAACCCTTGAGGAAAGCTCCCACAAAGAAAGCTCCAGTGAAGAAAGCTCAACCAAAATCACCCTCTCAAAAATCAGGGCAAAACAAAAAGAAAAAATAAAAGAGTCTATCGATAAAGGAACTGAAGCTGGAGTATCAATGGCTGGTTCTGGTGAATCTCCCGATAGAGATATGGGTGAGAGAAACAATAGACGAGGTAAAGCAATTCCAGTTCGTCAAAGCCGTATTGCTGAGTTGACAGGTGATGAAACAACAGCATCTATTGGTGATCAGAAAGAAGATGAACTGAAGAAAAAAGGTATTTCACTCTTAACTTTTAAAAAGAGAAATTTCGTATGAAAACATTTAAAAGCTTTGTAACAGAAAGATGCTGGCCAGGATATAAAGAAACACCTGGCAAAAAAGCATATGAAAAAGGTTCATGTGTAAAAGAGGAAGATGAACTTGATGAAGCAACATATCAAGGCAAAACAGTTCCTTTGAACAAACCAATGCCAGGTGATGTGAAGAAATCGAAAGTATATGTTGATCCTGATGGCGATGGTAAAGCACAAAAGATTAATTTTGGCGACAAGAATCTTTCAATCAAAAAAGATCAGCCAGCACGTAAAAAATCTTATTGTGCAAGATCAGGCGGTATCAAAGGAACTAGCGATAAGACTTCAGCAAACTATTGGTCAAGAAAAGCTTGGGATTGCTAAGTGGCACAGTTTAGAACAGACCTACATAAGATAGATTCAGGACAGGTACTCACTCGTTATGAGGTGAATATGCTGTCTGATCGTATCTCTCCATCGGGAACAATGACCGATGCGTTTGGTCGTCTGCGTGTTTCAAATCCAGTAACCCTTTTTGATAGCAGTCATCGTTTTAATGACAATGGATTGTGGGCAACATCGAACACAGCAGGAAACAGTTCTTATGCTTTTGTAACAAATCAAAGCATGATTACAATGACTGTTGGAACCACAGCCAATGCAGAAGTTGTTCGTGAAACCACAAAAGTATTTTCGTATCAACCTGGTAAATCATTACTTACGATGTCAACATTTGCGATGGAAACACCGAAAGCGAATGTTCGTCAAAGAGTTGGATATTTTGGTGCTGAAAATGGAATTTATTTGGAGAATGATGGAACAACAAATTATCTAGTGTTGAGAAGCAACACTTCAGGAACGATTTCAGAAACAAGAGCCGCACAATCAACTTGGAATGTGGATAAATTTGACGGCACAGGATACTCAGCACAAGCTGGTGGCGCCGAACACATTAACGGACTTGATGTAAGCAAAACAAATATTCTCTGGATGGATATAGAGTGGCTTGGTGTTGGTGATGTTCGTTGCGGTTTTGTTGTTGATGGTAAAATGACACCCGCACATATATTTCATAACGATAATGTGAATATTCAACCTTACATGACAACAGCATCTTTACCTTTGCGATATGAAATAAAGAATACGGGAACTACAACAAGCAATTCGACACTTAAACAAATTTGCTCAACTGTTATATCTGAGGGTGGTTATCAATTATTTGGAACACAACAAGCAGTTCAGACACCAGTTGACACACCAGTAGATTTAACTGTCGCAGGAACATATTATAATTTAATTTCTATAAGATTAAAGTCAAACCGTTTAGATGCTATCGCTATTATGACAGCATTATCCATACTTGGCATAACAAATAATGCAATCTATAACTGGCAGGTAAGAGCTGGTGGAGTGACAAATGGTGGAACATGGACTAGCGCAGGAGATAATTCTGCTGTTGAATATAAAATTGATGCTGGAACAATTACTGGTGGTAGAGTTCTAGCGTCTGGGTTTACAACTGCTACTACTCAAAGTGCGGTACCAGTCGATATTCTTAAAGAAGCATTATTTAAGTTTCAATTAGAAAGAAATAGTTTAACAAACACCCCATATGAACTGACATTATGTGTAGCATCATCAATAGGCGGCGCTGATGTATTTGGTTCATTAGATTGGGAAGAAATTACAAGATAACAAAAACTAATAGGAGAAACCTTATGTCTATTTTTAATGACAAAGTATTAAAAAGTGTTGCTGAAGCTGCGGCTAAAGTAATGCAACAAGAAGAATTAAAAGGCGATCAGCATAAGATTGATGCCAACAAAAATGGTAAGATCGATGCTCATGATTTCAAATTGCTTCGTGCAAAGAAAAAGCCAATGAATGAAGAATTGGAGCAACTGAACGAAGCATTTCCAACTGTAGCAGATGCAAAGAAGCGTATGGCTGCTGGTAAAACAGCAACAGGTTCAGTCACAAAAACAGCATCAGGTTTAGTTCACAAGCGTGACTACAAAGATGATAATGATGAAGATGATACACCAAAGAAAAAGACTCCTTATGGTGCCCGTCAAAAGAGAAATCTTGGAACAAAACTCTACAAAGAATCTTTTGCAGATATGATTTCTTCTATTCAAACAAATGGAGCAAAGTCTCTTTCTAACATTTTTGAAAAAGAACAAATCAACGAAGAACCAGACAACGAACAGTTTACAAAAGAACTGAAAGATCAAGAAGCAAGTATGTCTGGTAAGAAGAAGCAACCTTCTGTCGCAGCACCAGCAACACAAGGTGTGAAGAATATGGCAGAATCTGAAGATGTACAGCAAGAAGGAATCATGGATATAGCAAAAGGTGCTGCTGGTGTAGTGAAGAAAGTTATTTCAAATGAGAGAGCATATCAAGCACAAAAACAGAAAAAAGCTGGTGAAGTAATGAGTAATCTTCGTAAAGAAGAATCCGAAGAACTCGAACAGATCGATGAGCGTGAACTGACAAAAGGCGAAGCCGAGAAAAAAGAAGATTATGTAAAAGGTATGAAGAAAAAACTTTCTGGCTTCAAGCAGCGTTACGGTGATCGTGCGAAAGAAGTAATGTATGCAACTGCAACCAAAATGGCTAAAGAAGATTGATGAAAAAGTTTAAAGAACTTTTCGAGCAGCATAGGGAGGAAGGCAGGCACAAGCCTGTCATTCCTCGTAATGTTAAAAGCACTGGGATTGGTCCAAGATGGTATGTTGACAGCAAAAAAGGCTCTCTGAAAGAACCTGGAGAAAAGGGTATTCTTGCAAAAGAAGAACTGGAACAGTTAGATGAGATGCCTGGTGCAAATATGGATACCAGATCAGTACATGCTCATCTAAAGAAAAAAGGCTGGAAACTGACAAGAACTTCTGGAAGTCATGATGTTTTTACACATCCAGAATCAAAAGAACATATTCCAGTTCCCAGACATAAAAAATTAAAAGCACCATTAGTTCGTGGTATTTTAAAAACATCTGAGCGATTAAACATTAAAGAAGATGATCAGAATGTTCTTACTATGGCTTCGATGACATACAAAGAAAAGCCAAATAAAGAACCGATGAAAAAACTGAAAGAAGATTTGCGTAAGTGGTTTGATCCCAAACATCCAGAAGGTGGATGGAAGCGTATCAATAGCAAAGGTGAAGCAATTGGTCCTTGTGCTAGAGAACCAGGTGAAGCAAAACCAAAATGCATGTCGAATGAAAAGAGAGCATCACTATCTAAAAAAGAACGTGCTTCTGCTGTTCGTGCAAAAAGAAAACACGATCCAAACCCTGAGCGTAAAGGCGAACCGATCAATGTGTCGAACTTTGGTAAAGGTAAAATCAGTGAAACTACAATGGAAAAAGATATGGAATACTTAGAAGAAAAGAACGTGCCAACTAATCCAGAGTTGTGGTCACGTGCCAAATCAATGGCAAGATCAAAATTTGATGTCTATCCTTCCGCATATGCAAATGGATGGGCTGCTAAGTGGTACAAATCAAAAGGCGGAGGATGGAAATCTGTCAACGAAGAAGTAAACGATACACAAGAAAAAGTCGGAATGGCACAAACTCAACTTCATTTTGTGAAGTATGCTTGTGAAGAAATTCTTGAGTATATCGAAATGGGCGGAGAGATTGAAGAATGGTATCAAGTAAAACTTGCAAAAGCTTTCAGTGATTTTGAAAGTTTACATTCTTATGTTGAAGGCGAATCCCGTCGTAAAGGAATGAAGGAAGAAGCTGACTATGAACAAGATGATGGTCCACTGACAAAAGAACAACTGGATGAGATAAGCACAGATACTCTAAAATCTTATATTACAAAATCAACAAAAGATATGTTGGAGCGTAAACGCCAACAAAAAATTGAAACTGATCGTGCCAATTTCAGAACTAAACATGAACGAGCAAAAAATGCTGCTTTGAGTGACGCCTCTAGACATGGAGCCACTGCTGAGAAACGTGCCACAGGTGTCGGGAAAGCCGCTATGAAGATTGCAAAAAAAGTGGTTGAAGATGTTGAACTTGATGAAGGCAGTGTTCAAGATGCAATGCACCAACGTCAACAAGCACTACGTAAGAAAAGCGGATTACCACATCCAGATTACTACAAAGAACTTGGACACTCATATGGTATTTCTGACGACAAGGAAAGAATGATGAAACAAGCAGAAATCAAAAAGAAATATAAAGTAGAAGAAGTTGAACTTCAAGAAGGTCGCCCATCACAGCGTCATCCATTAGAAGGTCATGAGTATCACAAGAAAACAAATGCTGAATTGATTCACATTGCTAAAGATGCACACGAAGCAGCAGAAGCGATGAAAGGTCATAATACAGCAGCAGAAAACAAATATCGTGATCAAGCAAATGATTCTGCAACAGTAAGATACTTCCGTCAAAAGAGTGGTATGCCTGACTGGTACAAGAAAAAATATGGTCACATGAAGGAAGAAGCTGAAAGAGGTGTCTCGAAAGAAATCGAGCGTCTAAGAAAAAAACAAACAGAAGGCATGAAGCCTATGAAAAAATCTTTAGATGAATCTCGCAAAGCAGAAATCGTTAAAGATGTAATCAAAAAGAAAAAAGAAAAACAAACGGAAAATGCTGACAAATTTCAAGCTGATCCAATATTATCAAGTGAAGTTTTAAAACAATAAATATACTTGTCAAATCTTATTTTAGGAGAAATAAAAAATGGCTCTATGGTCAAATACAGACGCTAACACATCAGCACCGAAGTTTGCTGTTGCTGGTGGTTTGGGCGTATCGGGTAATGGTGATGCTTTATATGGCAACACTACTGCCGATGTTTTCGTTACTGGAATTACTCTCGGTGACTTCGGTGTAGATTCATCTGAAGCACAGGCACGTAACGGCATCACACATGCTGGTTGGGTTCTAAGAACAACTGGTTCTGGTGGTCGTGCAGGTCGTGTTTTTGAAGAAACACTAGTTGCTATGGGATCGATGACTGGAGATGGTTCAGACGATACACCATACCCAGACGCAACAATCTTCATTACAACTCAGCCTTCAAACGTCACAATCGGATCTGGTAACACTGTTACATTTACTGTTGTAGCTGGATCGAATCCAGACAGTGCTACACTGACATATCAGTGGCATGGCCCAACTGGTATCAGAACTGGCGCTACAAGTGCGACACTATCGATTTCTAACGTACAGTCTGCAAACAATGGCGGTTACTATGTAATTGTTTCTGCAACTGGCGCAAGCTCGGTAACATCGGCTAATGCTACTTTGACAGTAACCTAATATGACTTTCAAAAATTATATTATGCAAACCGAAGCCATTGATAACCTAGAGTTGTCAATGGCGGAAGTTTCTTTAACGCCAGATGAAGTCGAAGCAATTAATGATAAATTCGAGGAAAGACTCGAAGATTCTTTTGATTCTCCAGAAGAAGGTTTCGCTATCATTCAGGATGCTCTTTCAGAGTATGATGTAACTATTCCAGAAATGGAAGAAATGGATTCTGATGGTAGCGAGATTATCATTAAAATAGGACAAGATGCATTTCTTTATACCATCTACGGTAAAGACGAGATGGATAAATATGAGTTCTATGCTGAATTGACTGATCAAAAAGGCGTCACAGAAATAATGACTGACGAGGAAGAAGAAAACGACGAATAATGATTTTTGATGATTTAAATAATGAAAACTTTTTGATGTATGCAATGAAAGCTTATGAAAAGCCTAATTGCTTAATGAGTGAGTTTAAAGAAGATATAAAAAGATTCAATTATCTTAAACGTCTTTTTCACAAATACAGAAAAACAAAAGAGATTAAAGAACAATTAGTTCTGAATCATCTTATGATTATATACAATGTTTTTGGTGTTGAACCAGCAACAAGAATGTTGTTTTATAAAATTTCAAAAGAAGATTATTCTTCTCTTAAAACTTTTTTGTTGTTCGTTAATTTCATGCCAAATGTTATTCGTGGTATTAAAGGTACCGATATTCGTTCGTCAGATATAGATGTCGATATGGATATTGCAAACAGTCTAAGAAAAATAAAATGACAAATAATTTCAAAAAGAATCATAAGTCAGTAAATGAAGATGCTCCAACTAATGCTGTCGGTGGAGGTAATGTTGCAGGACTAGGTGTTGGCCCTCAAGGTGAACCTGGCGTTGATTTGAAGAAAAAGAAGAAAGTAATGCCGTTTGGCGTATTCACTCGCAACCCACCTAAGTTAGCATAATGTGGCTCTTATATTTTTTACCTAGCTCCTTTGTCGAGTTTATAATCAATGCGGTAACAATCGTCAGTGCGATTGGTCTTGTCGTTTCTTTTGTTTTTTCTAAATTACCTATTATTAGTAGATATGGAAATATCGCTAAGATAGTATTTTTCTTTACACTTTTAGTAAGCATATACTTTCAAGGTGGATTGAATGCAAAGAAAGAACTTGAGGAACAAGTTCAGCAGTTGGAAACAAAAGTTAAAGTTTCTGAAGAAAAAGCAAAAGAAATAAACACAGAAAAAGAGATACAATATGTCACGAAAGTTAAAAGAATCAAGGAGACTGAGTATGTCATCAAAGAGAAGATTAAAGAGGTTGAAAAACTTATTGATGCTAAATGTGAAGTCCCGCCAGAAGCAGTAAACATACTCAATCAAGCAGCAACAATGTCTGAGGAGAAATAATGTATAAAAAATTATTATCCTCAATGATTTTACTTACACTAGTCGGTTGCTCAACTACAGTAGTTCCAGTCAAAAGAACTTTTCCCGATATGCCAAAAAGTCTCTCTGAGCCATGTCCAGAGTTAAGACTTGTAGAAAAAGAAGAAAAGAAATTAAGCGGTGTATTGGAAGTGGTCACTGAAAATTATTCAAAGTACCATGAATGTAAACTCAAAGTACAATTATGGAATGAATGGTACAAGGAACAAAAGAGTAATTTTGAAAGCGTAAAATGAAGATAGCACAACTAGAAGCATCATATAACGAAATAAATTATTTGTACGACAATCAACAAATTACTAAAGAAGAATATTTAAATCTTCTACAGGGTTTAACAATTGATGATGTAATTGTAGAAAACTCAGAAGAACTCCATAGAAAAGAAACTCTACATTCATATGTAAATGCTGCAATTACCGCAGTGTCATCATTAGCTTAAGGAACTGATATGCTCACAGAACAACAATTAGCACAATTAATTCCTGGAAATAAGTATGTCCCATATTGGCATAAAGCATTATCTAAATTACTTCCAGACTATGAAATCAATACACCAAAGAGAATCGCAGCGTTTGTAGCACAGTGCGCCCATGAATCGGGCGGTTTCAAATTTTTGCGTGAAAATCTAAACTACAAAGCAGAAAGCTTAGTTAAAGTTTTTCCTAAGTATTTTCCAGATATGGCTACTGCCAATGCGTATGCAAAACAACCAGAAAAGATTGCAAACAGAGTGTATGCTAATCGTATGGGCAACGGTGATGAAGCATCTGGTGACGGATGGCGTTACTGTGGTAGAGGACTGATCCAGTTAACAGGTAAAACAAACTATCAAGCATTTGCAGATTCAATCGAAACACCACTCGATCAAATTACAGAATACCTTGGAACATTTGAAGGTGCAGCACAATCGGCATGTTGGTTCTGGGAAACAAACAATCTCAATAAAGAAGCCGATGCGAATGATATCAAAACAATGACCAGAAAGATCAATGGTGGATTTATTGGTCTTGAAGATAGAATTAAACATTACGAACATGCACTTCATATTCTAGGAGCGCATTAATGACTTGGATTAGGAGCATGGTAGCTGATAGTATCAACGATACCGTCAGCAGCAAAAGAGTTGTAACAATATTTGCTTTTGTGCTATGCTCTTTAGGTTTTATTTGTGATCTTTTTTGGGATTTAAAAGTGAGTGAAAATATATACGAAGGTATGATGTATATTGTCATAGCTGGATTAGGATTTACAGCATCAGAAAAATTTACTAAAAAGGAAAACTGAAAATGAATTACATATTTGCTTTAGCAGTCGCTCTGTTCCTTACTACAACAGTATATGCCGCAGAAACAAAAGAAGTCTGCCGTATGGAAAAAGATAAAAAGGGTAAAGAAGTAAAAGTCTGCAAGAAAATTAAAGTTCACAAAAAGCTTGAGGGAACAAAGATTCCTACGACATAAAATGGGACTATACGAACAAGACGACATCAACTTGAAGGTTGATGTGGAAGTATTGAAGCAGCAAATCTCTAATATATCACATTTATGTGATAAAATGGATAAAGTTATCGAAAAACTTGTCGATAATCATGATCGTATAGTTAACCAAATCTATAACGATATGCAAAAAAGAGAAGATGAAAAGAATGAGGATGTGAAAGAGCTGCATTCAAGGATTACTACCATAAGCAGAGAACTTTCGGATAAGGTCGAATTAACCGAAAGACGCATCATGGATGAGATAAAATCCTTAAGAAATGACATTGTTACACACAATGCAAAAGAAGATAAGGAATTGAAAAAAATTCTAGAATGGAAGTGGATGGCTGCTGGTGGTATTGTTGTTCTTGCCTGGTTATTATCTAATATTAAGTGGGAACAAATTATTAAAGTGCTGTAAAGTGTTGACAACCTTTTACGGTTGTGTTATATTATGTTGCTATGACTATTTCTACTGATAACAAATATGTGAGGCTACTCTCATCTCGCTTGCGTAATTTCAAGCAGAAAAAAGATGGCCTCTATAATTTTTCATGTCCGTTTTGCGGAGATTCAAAAAAGAATCTTACCAAAGCACGTGGTTATGTTTTTCAAAAAGGTAATGATCTCTATTACCGATGCCACAACTGCGGTGTGAGTACAAATGTTGCTGGTCTACTCAAAGCCGTTGACGCAACACTATATGGAGAATATGTCCTTGAAAATTACAAATCAGGGCGAACGAATAACTCCAGTAGCGCCAACGCAGTTCTACAAATCTCGACCCCAAAGTTCGGAAAACTTTCAAAGCAAAAAGTTTTCGAACATGCAGAATGGACAGATAAACTCCCATCTGGACATTACTGTTTAGAGTATCTAAAGAATCGTAAAATTCCAAAAGAGTTTTATGACAAACTTCTTTTTACTTCAAACTATAAAAAGTTTGTTGATGCCATAGTTCCAAATCACGACAAAGTTATTGTTGATGATGCTCGACTGGTAATACCGTACTACGATGAAAACGATGAACTCATTGCAGTGAGTGGTCGTGCATTAGAAACATCCGAGAAGTCGTTGCGGTATATCACACTTAGAACCAACGATTCTAAAAACAAATTAATCTATGGAATGGATAGAATAATTTTATCGGATAGAGTGTATCTGGTAGAGGGTCCTATCGATTCAATGTTTCTAAATAACTGTCTAGCTTCTGGTGATGCGAATCTTGCCTTAACGGCTCAAAATATTCATGCGAATGAAATTATTTTAATATTTGACAATCAACCAAGAAATAAAGAAGTATGCAAGTTGATTGAAAATGCGATCAAGTTGAATCACAATGTTGTAATTTGGCCAGATACGATTCAACAAAAAGATATTAATGAGATGATTATGGCTGGAATATCATTGGATGAAATTCAAGAAATTATAAGTAGTAACACATTTAATGGTCTGAGAGCGCAGTTGAAATTTAATTCATGGAAGAGAACTTAGTATGAATGTAAAATTGATTAGTTATTCTGATCCTGCAGGTACAATGCCAGCAGACATCAATAGTGTGCAAGACTTGATTGTGTTTTGTGCGAGAGTATCAAATCCAGAAAATCAAGGCAACACAGAAACAAGTGAGAAGTTGATTCGTTATCTGATTAAAAATCAGCATTGGAGTCCACTTGAAATGGTAAGCATGTGTCTTGAGATAACTACAACCAGAGATATTGCGAGACAGATTTTGAGACACCGTTCATTTTCATTTCAGGAATACAGCCAACGATATGCTGATCCCACAAAAGATTTGGACTTTGTTCTCAGAGAGGCTAGGCTTCAAGATACAAAAAATCGACAAAATAGTTTTGATCTTCCAACAGATTCTCCATTACAAACAGAATGGGAACAGGTGCAAAACAATGTCATTAGAGAAGCGAAAGCAGCATATAAATGGGCCATTGAAAATGGAATCGCAAAAGAACAAGCAAGATGCGTTTTACCAGAGGGCAACACAGTATCAAGGATGTACATGAATGGTACGCTTAGATCATGGATTCACTACATACAACTCCGTTCAGAGAACGGCACGCAAAAAGAACACAGAGAAGTAGCACTTAAATGTGCGGAAGTAATCGCCAAAGTATTTCCGATGGCGAGTGAATTTGTAAAACAATAATAACACGGAGCAATACATGGAGAATATCATACATGGTATTCGGGTAGACTATTCCCGAGATAATCTGTTTGATGAATTAGGAATTAAAAGATTAAAAGAAAGTTATATGAAGGAAGAAGAATCTTCCCCACAAGAAAGGTTTGCATATGTTTCAAAAGCTTTTGGATCAAATCCAGAACATGCACAAAGATTATATGAGTATAGTAGTAAGCATTGGCTCAGTTATTCTACTCCCATTTTATCTTTTGGCAGGAGTAAGCGTGGTTTGCCTATTAGCTGCTTTCTGCCTTACTTGGATGACAGTGCAGAAGGTCTGGTTAATACTTTATCCGAAGTTAACTGGCTCTCAATGCTAGGAGGCGGAGTTGGAATTGGATTGGGCATTCGTTCTGCTGATGATAAGTCCGTTGGTATTATGCCTCATTTACGTACTTACGATGCATCTTCATTGGCATACAGACAAGGTCGTACACGCCGTGGTTCTTATGCTGCTTACCTTGACATATCTCACCCTGATATTATTTCTTTCTTAGAAATGCGAAAGCCCACGGGCGATCCAAATCTACGCACATTGAATCTCCATCACGGAATTAATATTACAGATAAGTTCATGCACATTATTGAAAAGTGTATGATTGATCCTAATGCAAACGATGATTGGGAATTGATTGATCCACACAATGGTGAAGTTCGTGAAGTTGTTTCTGCAAAAGAATTGTGGCAGAGAGTTCTTGATATTCGTATGCAAACGGGTGAGCCATATTTGCATTTTATTGATACAAGCAACAATGCAATGCCAGAGTTTCAGAAGAAAAAAGGTCTGAGCATTAAACAATCAAATCTTTGCAGTGAAATCATTTTGCCTACAGATAAGCAACGAACAGCAGTATGTTGCCTTTCATCTTTGAATTTGGAGAATTATAATGAGTGGAAAGATAACAAGCTTTTTCTTCGGGACATTGCGGAGATGTTGGATAACGTACTTCAGTATTTTATTGACAATGCTCCTGATAGCATATACAGAGCCAGGTTCTCTGCTCAACAAGAGCGCAGCATTGGTGTGGGGGCTCTTGGCTTCCATGCTTATCTACAGAAGAATAATATTGCCTTTGAAAGCCCGATGGCGGTAGGAAGAAATATAGAAATTTTTAAACATATCAGAGAAGGATTAAATGAAGCAAACATTCAATTGGGTACTGAACGAGGCGAAGCACCTGATGCTGCGGGCACCGGTTTACGTTTCAGTCATCTTATGGCCATCGCTCCTAATGCTTCTAGCAGCATTATTATGGGTAATACTAGCCCTAGTGTTGAGCCTTATCGTGCAAATGCCTATCGACAAGATACTCTTTCTGGATCTCACTTAAACAAAAACAAATTCTTGGATAAAATTATCAAGGAGAAATGTGATGCAGACAACAAATTGGATTATCAAGAAATCTGGTCAAGTATCATTGCAAACGACGGTTCCGTTCAGCATCTCGAATTCTTGGATGAATGGACAAAAGATGTATTCAAAACTAGTATGGAGATTGACCAGAGATGGGTCGTGGACCACGCCGCTAACAGACAGCGTTACATTGACCAGGCGCAATCCATTAACCTCTTTTTTAGACCTGATGTAAATGTGAAGTATCTACATGCAGTACATTTTCAGGCTTGGAAGCAAGGATTGAAAACATTGTATTATTGTCGTTCAGAGAAAATTGGTAAAGCAGATAAAGTTTCAAAGAAAATCGAACGTGAAATTATACAGGAAATTGATTTGAAACAACTGGCTACCGAAGAAGTCTGCCTTGCCTGCGAGGGGTGAAATGCGTGGTACAATTGCTTTGTTTCTTCATCAACCAAGATGTTCAGTACAATCTGGAAATGGAATAATAAAAGCACTGTACCCGCATTATAAAATTAAAATCTTTACTAAACATGAACTCGAACAAGATTTTTTTGATGACGTTGACATGGTCGTATTTCCTGGTGGGTTCGGCGATAGCGATTCTTGGGATTATTTGTTTAAGTCTCATAAATCCAGAATACAAGACTTTGTTGCAGATGGTGGAAGATATTTGGGCGTATGCATGGGCGCCTATTGGGCTGATAACGATTATTTTGGGTTATCATCTGACTTCAGAGTCGAACAATACATCAAAAGACCAAACACAGACACAAGACGGCCCCATGCTAAACAAATGAAAGTTCTTTGGGAAAACAAACCCGAGGAACTTTATTTCTATGACGGCTGTTCAATCGTGGGTGACGAATCCAAGTTTGAAACTATTGCTAGATACGTGAATGGGGACCCTATGGCTATCATACAAGATAGAATAGGTCTTATAGGTTGTCACCCAGAAGCAGAGAAACATTGGTATGATAGTTATAGTTGGATGAAGAAACGTTGGAGCGGCGAAAAGCATCATTTGTTGCTTAACTTTGTTGATAGACTGATGGGGGATGTATGATTTTTGAAATAGTTTTGTGGGGATTTTTAAGCGCATTTGGTTGGTGGGGTGCCAATCATTATGTTATAGAACCCTACTTTCCAAAGAATGAAGTTAAACAAGAGCAGAAGGAAATCAAATAGTGGCTCATCTAGTAGCTAACATACCGCCAGTACATTGTTATATAAGAAAAGAATTTCTTTATGATTTTGAAAAAGGTCATGGAGAATATGAACCCTGTATTTGGGTTTCAATAAAAAGCATTCGCGGTCAAGCATTCAGAATAGAGGCATATCTACCAAACTATGGCGCACTTTATGACAAATTACCTTTACATGCGTATGTATCACGCACAGAGAATATTGACCCTAAACAGTTTTTACCTCTAGATGTTTTACAAATTTGGGATTGTTTTAGTTATGATTTTACAGTAATACAAAAAGCGTTTCTGCGAAATCTTTCATGTAAATTTTATGCGAAAGACAAAAACTTTTATCAAGGAAATTACTTGTTCACTGTAGATCATTCAGCACCAGATTTAAATATTATAGATACAAGTTATGCAGAGTGGCCAGAAGATCATAAGAGCTTCAATTTCATGGAATTAGATAATGGTCAGTATGCAGCACAACCAAACAATCGTTGTTTATTTCTAGATGCAGCAAGCAATCCAAAAGAATTGAAGTTTCCAGACTTCAAGGTTTGTACGAAGAAATATGTTGTTGAACAAAACCCCAAATGGTCTTTGGGTGATACTGAAACTGTAATGTATGAATAGGAGATAACATGTCGATTAAAGCACCTAATGTGAGCAAACATAAATCAGTTCATAAAAGAACAAAGCAAGGCGGTCAAAAGAAAACAGCAAGCATGAATAAACATGAAAAGCGTTCACACAAAAAGTATAAAGGACAGGGCCGATGAAAAAGATATTACGATTCACAGCAGACTGGTGCGGACCCTGTAAAGCCCTAGCAGCGAATCTAGGTCAAGCCGATATAAAGTTACCAGTTGAAGTAATTGATATTGATAAAAACTCTGACTTGGCAATAGAATATGGAATACGAAATATTCCTACAATGATTATGGTAGATGAAACAAATACAATAATTAAAAGAACAACAGGTGTAATGACACCGAAGCAAATAAAGGAATGGATACACGGAGATGATTAAGAAAAGCACTAGCAGATTAACAGACGAGAGATCGTCGTACAAACCATTTTATTATCCTTGGGCATATGAAGCTTGGTTAAAGCACGAACAGAGTCACTGGCTTCACACCGAAGTTCCTATGGCAGAAGATGTGAAAGATTGGAAAAACAAACTATCGAAAGAAGAAACACAGTTTCTCACACACATTTTTAGATTCTTTACACAAGGTGATATAGATGTTGCTGGTGGTTATGTAAAAAATTATTTGCCGTATTTTCCACAACCAGAAGTTCGTATGATGCTTCTTGGTTTTGCAGCAAGAGAAGCACTACATGTAGCCGCTTATAGTCATTTGATTGAAACTCTTGGTTTACCAGAGACTACGTACAATCAATTCTTAGAATATCAAGCAATGAGAGATAAGCACGATTATATTCTTGGTGTAAGTTCACATGAGGAAGATAAAGTATCAACGGCTACTGACATTGCAGTATTTTCAGCTTTCACCGAAGGAATGCAGCTATTCAGTTCCTTCATTATGTTACTCAATTTTCCAAGACATGGCAAGATGAAAGGCATGGGTCAAATTGTCACATGGTCTATTGTTGATGAAACACAACATGCAGAATCCATGATTAAACTTTTTCGAACCTATATTGAAGAAAACAAAGAAATTTGGAACGATGAATTAAAATCCAAAATCTATGTCATTGCAGAAAAGATGGTTGAGTTGGAAGATAGATTCATCGATTTAGCTTTCGATATGGGCTCTATGGAGAACCTAAATGCTGAGGATGTTAAGCGTTATATTCGCTATATTGCTGACCGCCGTCTTATTTCTCTTGGTCTTAAAGGGATTTTCAAAGTAAAGAAAAATCCACTGCCTTGGGTTGAAGAAATGATCAATGCTCCGACTCATACGAATTTCTTTGAGAACAGAGCAACAGATTATGCCAAAGGCGCACTGACTGGAAACTGGGAAGAAGTTTGGGGTAAAGCAGCGTAATTGTTACAGTTTCGTTTCATAAATGCTTTTTTCTAAATAATAGAAACGAAAATCGGTCACGAACGATAAGGTGACACTGGACCCGTAACCAGTATTTCAATGGACAAAAAATACCGCAGCATTTTCATTTCAGACGTTCATCTTGGAACTAAAGATTGCAAGGCTGAAGCACTGAACAATTTCCTCAAAAACAATTCATGTGAGACATTGTATCTTGTTGGAGATATTATTGACGCATGGAAAATAAAACAAAATAAATGGCGTTGGAAACAAAGCCACACAAATGTAGTACGTAGAATTTTAGGGCACGCTAAACGTGGAACTAAAGTCGTTTATGTAATTGGTAATCATGACGAATTTCTAAGACCTTTTCTCTCTTATGGCATTGCATTTGGAATGGTTGAAATTACCAATCAGTGCGAGCATATCGGAGCCGACGGCAAACATTATCTTGTAGTGCATGGTGATTTGTTTGACGGAATTACTAGACTAGCACCTTGGTTAGCATTTCTAGGAGACAAAGCATATGACACCATTTTATCTCTCAATAGTAAACTCAATTGGATCCTCCATAGAATGGGTATTGGTTATTTTAGTCTTAGTCGTTTCCTTAAGCGCAAGGTAAAAAAAGCTGTCGATTTTATGTTTCAGTTTGAAAAAAATTTAGCAGCACATTGCAAAAAGAAAGGATATGATGGTGTGATCTGTGGTCATATTCATCATGCTGAAATAAAAGAGATCGATGGCGTTACTTATATGAATGATGGTGATTGGGTTGAATCATTGTCAGCACTTGTTGAACATCATGACGGCAGATGGGAAATAGTCACATGGACACAGGAGAGCGATAATGTATTTGATGATATTGATAGCAGTACACCTGAACAACCCAAACGACATACCCGGAAGAATAAATTTACAGTTTCAAACGCAGTCTGACTGTGAGCAGGTATTGAGCACCATGACTTATAAATTAAAGTTTGAGAGTTTTAAGGTGGTAGGCACGTGTATAAAAACACCCTATTAAGAATATGTAAGCCTTATATATTTTGGTTATCAATTTTTTTATATACCTTAATACCCGGCAGTTCTTACTTTTTAGTTGCCCAGGCAACATTCAAGCTAGATTTGCCTAGTAATAAAAAATGGTTAAAAAGATTAAAAAGATATCTTAGAATAATATATACATCACCTAAAAAAGTTGTACTTGTATGTGTAGCTGATTTTATTATATCTAATGGTGTGATCATTGCAATACTTTTTGCCATGCTTAATTCTTTATATTTTTAGGACTATTATGAAACTAAGAGACAAACTTACAATTGTGATTCCAAGTAAGAACGAAGAAAATTACATAGGCCAACTGCTCAATTCTCTACGACTACAAAAAATAGGCGACACGAGGATTATTATTGCTGACTGTTCAACCGATAACACTAGAGATGTGATAAAAAATAATCGTTCATTTCTCAATGTTGAAATTATTGATGGTGGTCCTGTTTCTACAGCAAGAAATAACGCAGCCAAATTAGTCACTACGCCATACATTCTATTCATAGATGCAGACGTAATATTTTTTGATAATTACACAATTCGTGACGCTGTTTTTGAATTAGAGCATAATAATTTAGATTTAGTGGGTGCTAATATTAAATGTTATGAGAATGATTGGAGAGCGAAGTTTGGTTTTCTCATTTTCAATAAAATTAATCATATACTAAAGCATTTTACACCATTTGCTGTGGGTGCTTTTATGCTGACACGTAAAAATAAGTTTGATGAGTTTGGTGGTTTCGGTGAAAAATTAGCAACCTCTGAGGATTACTTTCTCTCACGAATGTATGATCCCAAAAAGTTCAAAATCATAAATCACTATTTTGGTCAAGACACACGTAGATTTAAAAAGATGGGTTATTTTGGTATGGGGTTGTACCTTATCAAGAACTTTTTAAATCGTAATAATCGAAAGTATTGGGATAAGATGAACGGTGACAAATACTGGAGTTAATTTAGATTCTAAATAGGTGTTT
>SXGQ01865469.1_pt1 | contig 163969 bp, 191 predicted proteins | sample 3178371 | NCBI WGS metagenome assembly SXGQ01 (sample SAMN11356859, study PRJNA531348) | freshwater metagenome | isolation source: freshwater sample F1-20 | place: China: Fuxian Lake, Yuxi | collected 2017-12-25 | reverse complement strand
TTAGCAGCTTTTGGTGTTTTAGCAGCTTTTGGTGTTTTAGCAGCTTTTGGTGTTTTAGCAGCTTTTGGTGTTTTAGCAGCTTTTGGTGTTTTAGCAGCTTTTGGTGTTTTAGCAGCTTTGGCTTTAGATTTTGTTTTAACTACTATAACCTCTTCAATTTCTGGTTGATTTTCAGCAATTGCTTTTGCTTCAATAGAATCAGCTTCTACTCTTGCACGAAGTTTTGCTTTGTATTTCAGGTTACGTGGTTTTGTTCTTAATCTATATCCACAACATGGACACCAGAGTCCTTCCCATTTGATGAATATTTCGCAAATTTGACATCGTCGTTGTCCAGAAGCATACCTTCCAGTTCCAACAGGCTTTTGAGCCTTGTATCTAACGCAAATTCCTTTACAAGTCATCTTAGTAATTTATATAGAATTCATATGTATATAAGGATGGATCGATAAAATATCGTAAATATTGATGAAAATAATCAAATAATTACAAGTTATAACACGATCAATCTAATTTGTTTGGAAAAAAAATACAAAATCTTCAATAAATATGTATAGCTAATTTGAGATGAAAATATTTTATAAAAAATATAGTAGTAATAGTCTAATTAAAATCATGATTTCATTAAAAATTTGTTGAAAATATAATTTCTATGTCATTACAATATATCAGAAAAATTTGATTAATACAAATTATAATTAATTTTAAAATGATGAAAACTTACCCGGTCATAGAAAGAGGTAAAACAAAATGTCGGTAACCTTCTCTTTGTGAAATATATTTCGCTGAAAGCATATCACGTTTTCCTCTCTGATTAAAATTTTTAATTTTAAGACTGGTTTTGCTTTCGTCAACAAATTCCAACTCAAAAGAAGAACAAAATCTCAGATTAAGCATCGTTACTATTTCTTTTGCTATATTCATATTTCCATTTCCAATTTTGATTATCTTACGTTTGGCTCTCAAGCCACCTAAAACTCTGATAATATGCAATACTGAATCTTCAACTGATGAATTAAACGAGCTTTCAATCTCTCGTCCAAAATAAAATATAGAAAGACCTATTCTTTGCCCAGGATCAACTCCAATTATTAGATCCTGCTCATAGCCCAAAGATAGTTTTTGAATCATTAGTCCTCGGATAACTGTTGGATGTTGTTCGAATGTATCCTCATGTAGCATGGGTTTTTTACATTCTATAGGAGCTTCTCTTCTTGTTGTTAAAACCAAATGTCCATCATAGTTTGGAATGTCCTCAGGAAGTATTGAGTCAAAAGATAATTTTAGAATCTTTAGTGAAGTTGAAAATCTATAATATGGTTTACCGTACGTAGTTGCAACTCCAATACGAGTATTAAGTAATGGATCGATGTTTTGGGTAAAATAATATGCGATTTAGGTTTATGCCTTCAAAACAGTTGACACGACATGTTTCACTGCTTCGTCAAAGTGTGCGTCAATATTTGATTGAATTTCAGATAATTTCACTTGTCCTTCTTTAACGATCTTTGCAGATTCAGCAGTTGCTTTTGTTTTAGAGGCATTTATGATTAATTCAGCTTCTTTTGTGGCCATTTCTCGTGTTTTGTTTAAAAGGTTGTCAATTTCATTTAATGCCTTTACAGATAATTGTTTTTTCATGTCTGCAACTTTACTGTTAAGGGAATCCAGATTATCTTCCAATCCATTTAGTGATTGAATAATTCCAGTTACTTTTGATTCAGCCATATTGCTCATGATACCTCGTTTTTTTAAATCCAATACTTAAATCATTCAATTTTTATGTATTTTTAGGCACGTATAAGAGCAAAAAATTATCCAGAAGTCAAAAGTAAAATTGCTCTTGCTAGATCGCCTTTGGCTTCTTCTAGTGCATTTTTAGCCTTGTCTTCATCTACGCCAGCTTGCTGACTAACTAACTGAATATCTTCATCAGAAAATATTGGAACATCTAGCTCTCGTTCCTCATAGCTATCTGCAGTAACTGTGAAAATAGAATTATCCTTTGCCTTCATCTCTGTAACAGATGGTTTTGATACAATGATCTCTTTTTTATCAGTCTTGATGATTACTTCTTGTACATTTGGGATTTCCTTCATATCAAGTCCCATCTTATCCATCATTCTTCGCATTTCACGATTGCCACCTCGCATCATGATGATAATCCCCCATTGCGACTTTTTAAACTATCTCTGACTCTAATGGCCATTCCCCTATTAAAGTCAGAAATCATCTCAGAAGACAAAATTGCTTTTCCTACTGCAATCACTTTATTGTTATACAATACTGGAGTATCTGATGCAATTCGTATGTTTTTACCACACCATACAACATGTTTACAGAATACAGATTTTCCTTCTTCAACAAATGGTGCTGCATCTTGGTTAATTTCTAAACAGTTTTCCTTGAATTTTTTACTTTTCAATAAGATCTGAGCAAAATAAGGACTGATGGCAAGACCACCGTCAATTCTTAAGGTACACAATAATTTTCCTTGATGTGTTACAGTTCTAATTCTGCCAGTTTTTCTTGAGAAAGTAATTTCAATATCCTTAGGCAAATGTTTTGAGACACCGTCTCCAAATAATGCATCAATTGTGTACTTTAATTTTAGAACTTGATCCATGTACCCATTACAATTTTTTCTAAATATTAGTTCAGTGATAGCATATATTATTAGAACCAAACTATATAGATTAGATTTTTTAATGTAGTTTGTGGAAGAAAGAGAGGAAACAAGAAAAATTCAGTTCACAGGTAAGTCTTCATACATAGTTTCATTACCTAAACAATGGATAATGGATCTTGGGTTAAAACAAGGAGATCAAATTCGAATGATACGAAAAGATTCATCAACATTAGAGCTATATCCACCAAAATTTGAGACAAGATCTCAAAAAAAAGAAGACGCTACAATTGAGATAGACGAGGAGGAAACAGCAGCGATTGTAAGAAAATTGATTTCTTTGTATTTTTTAGGTTATAAAACAATCAATATCAAACCAAAAACTGGGAGACTAAGCCCAAATCAAAGAAATGCGGTGAAAGAAGCTGTAAAAAGAATGTTGATGGGATCTGAAATCATTTCAGACTCTACAGGAGGAATCACTGTCCAAGTTCTTGTTAATCTACTGGAACTCTCTATCGATGGAGCATTCAAGCGAATGATTCATCTGGCAAAATCAATGTCAAAGGATGCAATTTTAGCAATGAGGGAAAACAATTTGGAGCTTGCACAAGAAGTAATCAATACAGATGATGAGGTAGATAGATTTGGATTTTATATAATTAGACAATTAAAAATTGCAATTCAAAATGAACATATGTTAAAAGAAATGGGTTTTAGAAATGCCAGAGATTGTCTTGGGTATAGATTAGTTGTAAAAAATATTGAAAGAACTGGAGATCATGCAGCATTTGTTGCAAAGGACATATTAGAATTTAAAAAACCAGTAAAGAAAGAGATAGTAGAAAAAATTGAAGAGATGAATGAATTTGCGTTATCTGTTTTAGATGATTCATGTTTAGCACTATTCAAAGAAGACTATGTACAAGCTGAAAAAACAATTGAGAAGACAAATGAGATTACAAAATATGAGAAAAAAGTAAGAGACGCATCAAAGTCACTTAAAGATGATGAAGAAATTTACAGAATCAGAAGAATGACTGAAAACATAAGGAGAATTTCAGAATATGCTAGCGACATAGCAGAAATTGTCCTTAATATGAATATAGAAAAATCATTAAAGAAAACAGTATGATTATGCGTAAAAATAGGCATCAGAATGAAATTTTCAGATAATAAAAAAGAATTTCCAGATTGGGACTTGTATTATAAGCAAAATAATGTGGAGTCAATGCCATGGTATGAAAAGAATCTAGATTTAGACATGCTAGAAGAAGTTCAGTTTTTAGAAAAAGGGGAATTTTTAGATCTTGGGACAGGGCCTGGAACACAAGCTGTAGAGATATCTAAAAAGGGGTTTAAAGTAACTGGGTCTGATATATCGACGTCTGCTATTGAAATAGCCAAATCATCTACAAACAATGTAAATTTTGTAATAGACAACATACTTAGTTCAAAGTTTGAAAACGAATCTTTTGATTACATATTAGACAGAGGATGTTTTCATGTGTTATCAGTTGATGAGAGAATAACATATCTAAATCAAATAAAGCGAATTTTAAAGAAAAATGGAATAGTTTTTTTAAAATGCATGAGTAAAAATGAGAAAAACATACCAGATGATAAAGGACCTCATAAATTTTACAAAGAAGAAATAACTAATTATTTTGAGAGTGATTTTTACATTGAGAAAAGTAAAGATACTGTGTATTATGGAACTCTTAAACCATTACCAAAAGCACTCTTTTTTGTAATGAAAAAATTAGTGAAGATTTAACTTGAGTAACATATGAGAATATTGTAAATAAAATGAATTCCGCAATACTGATTACATATGACAAAGAAGATGCGGTAACTGAAGCTATAGGATTATGTGATGCTGCAGGAATACAAGTTATACATACAATAAAACAGCATTTTCTAAAGAAACCAAAATATGGGATTAGCGGAGGAGTTTTAGAGAAATTAGAAGAGCTTGTAGGAAAACTCAAACCAGATGTTATTGTTTTTGATGAAATATTAAAACCGAGTCAAAATTATAATCTAGCCTCTGTACTACATAGAGAAGTTTTAGATAGAGAGGCATTAATTCTAGAAATTTTTGAAAGCAGAGCATCAAGTGCAGAATCTAAATTACAAGTAAAGTTAGCCCAACTTCGATATGAGTTAGTTAGAGCTAAAGAAAAAGTACGTCTTTCCAGTATGGGTGAGCAGCCAGGGTTTATGGGAATAGGAAAATTTGAGATTGATGTTTATCATGATGATATCAAACATAGAATGCAATCTATAAAATCAAAACTTGAAAAAGCTGGAAAACAAAGAGAGCTTCATCGACAAGGAAGAAAAAGACTGGGATTCAAGACAATATCTCTGGCAGGATATACTTCATCAGGCAAAACAACATTGTTTAATAAAATTACAGGAGAATCCAAAGAACAAAGCAAAAGTCTATTCACAACTCTATCTACAACTACAAGAAGATTTTCTATTGATCATGAACCATTTTTAATTGCAGATACTGTTGGATTTATCAGTAAATTACCTGCGTACATGATTGATGCATTCAAATCTACATTAGAGGAATTGATTCATACGGATATCATAATAGTTGTAGTTGATATCAGTGATTCATTATTTGAATTGAGAAAGAAATTTGCAAGCTGTATGCGAACTTTAAGTGAATTGGGAGTTGAAATGGATAGGATAATTTTTGCTTTAAATAAATCAGATTTATTGACAACTAGTGAAATTGAAGAAAAAATAGAAATTCTTAATTTAAAAGATTATAAAAAACGTATTGCAGTGTCAGCTAAAACAGGTTATAATGTCAATGAGTTAAAGGATCTAATCAAAGAGATTATTCAAAGTCAAAAATCACCAGAATTTAGAAAAGAAACTCCAAAAGGGTTTGATAGTACATATGGTAATTGAGGTTGTAAGGATTGGACAACGTCTTGTTAGAGATGACAGAGTTACCACACATGTAGCTCTAGTTGCAAGAGCTTTTGGTTGCTCCAAAATATTTATGACTGAGGTAAATCCTGAGATTAGAGAAACTTTAGAAAAAATCAACAAGACATGGGGTGGAAATTTTGCTGTGGAATTTATTGATAATTGGAAGTCAGTTGTAAAAAAGAAAAAAGGAGAATACAAAATAGTTCATCTCACTATGTATGGAGAAAGCATCAATGATGTAGATGATCAACTTAGAAAAGAAGATAATTTACTAATAGTAGTGGGTGCGGAAAAAGTACCTAGAGAAATATATGAACTTGCAGATTACAATGTAGGAATAGGAAATCAACCTCACTCAGAGATCAGTGCTTTAGCCATACTTCTTGATCGTATTCAAAAAGGAGAGCAGTTTAAGAATAGTTTTCCAGGTGCTAAAAGAAAGATCATACCTACAAAAAAAGGTAAAAATGTACTAGTAAGCGGAACAAGGGATTAATAATAGAAAATCATGAGTGATTAGAGTTGGTAGACAAATACGAAGACCCATTTGTTAGAATTGCATCCATGATAGGAGGAGACGAGTATCTCAAGGTTGCAAGATCACTTTTAAAGGCTGAAGACGCTACAGATGAGGAAATTGCAAGTTCTACAGGTTTAAGGATAAACATGGTCAGAAAAGTTTTGTATGATCTATTTGGAAAATCGCTTATCACTGGAATTAGAGTTAAAGATGAACGAAAGGGATGGTTTGTCTACAGATGGAGAACACGAAGAGAAGAAGTAGAGCATTTCATAGAGAGTCAAAAAAAGAAAATCACTGAAAGGTTGCAACAAAGATTTGATTATGAAAATTATTCAGATTTTTACCATTGTGGAAATGAAGATTGTCACAGAGTTACATTTGAAAATGCGTTGGAGGGGATGTTCAAGTGTCCATCTTGTGGAAATGTATTGAATTTAAAAAAGAACGACAAATCAAAAAAGGCCTATTCGAAAAAAATCGATGAAATTAAAAAAGACATGCAACAGACATTCTAGTGTTTATATAATATTTAGAAAAATAAGAACTAGAATTAATGCAAGAACTTCTCATATGATGATCAAATTATATAGAAAAATACTTTCAGAGCGTCTAAAAATTTGATAAAGAAGTTACTGAATTAAATAGGAGAATTTAGTGGATAAATCCTGAATCAAATAACTACTACAAATCCAGCAACGGGTGAAGAGATTGGAAAATATTCATCAATGGACAAAGAGCAAGTATTCCAGTTAGTTGGAAAGGCAAAAAGAGCTTTTCCAGAATGGAAAAAAGATTATGAAAAGCGTAGGAGTTATGTATACAATTTAGTTGAATATTTAAAAAAGAACAAAATGGAATTGGCAAAAATTGCAACGTCTGAAATGGGAAAAGCAATCACAGAGTCAATTGGTGAAGTTGAAAAATGTGCATGGGCCTTGGAGTTTTATGCAGATCATGGAGACAGTTTTCTTTCTGATGAGGTATTAAACACAGATGCAAGAAAAAGTTTTCTTACTTTTGAACCACTTGGCGTAATCGGTTCAATCATGCCTTGGAATTTTCCTTATTGGCAAGCTCTAAGATTTGCTGCACCATGTTTAATGGCAGGAAATGTGATAGTAATGAAACCATCTAGAATTACCATGCAATCTGGAATAGAGATTGAAAAGGCATTTACTGAATCAGGCATGCCAGATGGAATATTTCAGACGGTGGTTGGAAGTGTGGAATCTGCCAATCATCTCATAGATTCTGATGTTAATGCAGTGACATTTACAGGCAGCACAGATGCAGGTGCTAAAGTAGGTGAAAGAGCTGCGAAGAATTTAAAGAAATGTGTTTTGGAGCTTGGAGGAAGTGATCCATTTATTGTATTAGATGATGCAATTATTGAAAAAGCCGCAGAGGGAGCTGTTAAAGGCAGATTCATCAATTGCGGTCAAAGTTGTGTCGCATCAAAAAGATTCTTTGTTGGTAAAAATATTGCTAAAGATTTTATTGAATTATTTATCAAAAAAGCATCACAATTAAAAGTTGGAGATCCTACTTCGATTGAAACAGATATTGGACCTTTATCAAGTAAAGGTGGTTTAGAAACCATTTCAGGAATTGTAGAAGATGCAAAAAAGAATGGTGCTGAAATTCTTTTAGGTGGTTCAGAGATGGATAGAAAGGGTTACTTTTATCAGCCCACGATTCTTACAAATGTTAAACCAAATATGAGAATTGCAAAAGAAGAGACATTTGGTCCAGTTGCTCCTATAACAATAGTAGAAAACGAAAGTGAAGCTGTAAGACTAGCAAATGATACAGAATTTGGACTGGGGGCAAGTATTTGGACTAAAGATTTAGCAAAAGCTGAAAAAATATCCAGACGAATAGAATCTGGAATAGTTAGTGTAAATAATGTGGTAATTTCAGATCCAAGAATTCCATTTGGTGGAATAAAACACAGTGGGTTTGGAAGGGAATTATCAAGGTATGGAATTCTTGAATTTGTGAACATAAAATCAGTTAGATTCTATGACAATCTGAGTCATCATCACTACGTCGAATAAGTTTTCTCGATAATGAGAATCAGAGTTCACCTTAAGTATGATTTTTACGTATAGGTCTACGGCGAGGACACTCATTTACAATAGGTTTTTGGGTGAAGATCAATATGATCTTGGGAACGCCTTGAGCTTTGAGGTATAATCAAAGTTCATGATTCCCGTTGAATAGTCCTCGTCAGTTTTCATCATCAGCGTCATAATCACATTCTTCTAATTCAATATGAGTTGGACTTCCATTATCATTAAAGTAAATTTCAACACAGATGTCAGACGCTAAAGTTGAGGCTAAAGTTTCAGCTAATTCCTTAGGAAAGTTATCCGATATGTTGGAAGTTGAGGAATATTTGTATTCAGTAAGTTCATCCTCATGATAGAAATCTATCTCAATATCCCCATTTGTGTATTTTCTGACTCCAACCACTTGACCAAATATACTATATGACAAATTTAATTTCCATGTTGGGAAACATCTCTAGTTAGAGTTTCAGCTAATTGTTCATAATGCTCTCTGGTTTTTCCAGTTTCTTTTAGTTTCAATTCCTCAATTTCATTTAATTCTTTATCTACCTTCTTTGAAACATATTGTAAACGTGCTTCGGCCATCATAAACAATCTATTATTTTCTTTCCACAAATGTTCTGTTATATGTTCTACATATTGTTGCATATCACTAATCAATTTTTTAGAATTACCAGATGTGATGTAATCTTTAGCAGAATTTTCCATTTCTTTTCCAATTTCTCGTGAACGTTCATGATCCATCAACATCATTGCAATTGGACCCATATTACGTGGCATTCCTGCTTGTTCTAATGCAGGAAATAATGAATTCTCTTCTTTGCTATGATGACAAACATCAGTGAAATTCTTTGTAAAATCAATTACAGGTAACAATATAGATTCAGGAATTTGTTTTCCATCATTTAGAAGTTGAATTGTAGATTCCATTGCTTTGATGACTTTTTCTATTAGATCATGATCTCGTCTTAAAGATGCAGTCGACATAATAATTACAAATGAAATCTGATATCTATATCTTATTCAGATTTCCAGATAAATAATTAAAAGATAGGAAATTTGTTAACGAATTACTCGTTAACAATTTTGTGTTTTTAACGATTAGAAAGGCTTTTTGCTTTAACAAATGCCCAAATCTTTTTTGTCATTTCACTTGGTGCAATAGGTTTGTTACCAAAAACTTGTTCCACAGTTTCTTGACGACCTGCAAAACTAATTGCATAACCACCAAATGCTGGTTTTCCAGATTTTGATTTGCTTGGTGATTTTACCTTAGCTTTTGATTTTTTACTAGTGCTTTTAGTTGTAGTCTTTTTTGTTGTAGCTTTCTTTTTTGCTGCCAATTTCTTATTATATTTTAAATTAAGTATAATAACTTACACTTTTGTATAATGTAAAACAAGATAATTTTTGAGTCTTTTTATTGTATTTAATCTGAGTCTGGGCGATTTTATGATTTTATCAAAACCTTTTCCTTGAACAAATGTTATCGCATCAGTACCTCCAATAACAAATGGAGTAAGAGTTATCAAAAGTTCATCAAACAAATTATTTTGTATAAATTGCCAATTAACAGTTCCACCACCTTCAACCAGAACGGTATTAATTTTTCTTTTACTCAGGATATTCATTAATGATTTTATGTTAACTGAATTTTCACCTGTTATGATTATTTCAATGGGAAATTTTTTTAGTTTTTGTAAATTTGGTTTACTAATTTTTTTAGAAACTGCAATAATTGTAGGAACTTTATTACATGTTTGTAAAATTTTTGAGCCAGTAGATATTGTTCCTTGAGAATCCAAAATTATTCTTATAGGGTTTTTTCCTTTTGCATATCTTACAGTAAGTAATGGATCATCTCTATGTACTGTATTTTTTCCTACAAGTATAGCATCAACTCTTGCACGAAGTTTATGAAGTCTAATCCTATCTTTTTTAGAAGATAATTTTGAATCACCCAAACGTGTAGCGATTTTTCCATCAATTGAAATTGCAGCACTCAAAATTACATGAGGTCTAGATTTTTCCATGAACTATTTTACCTCCAATCATCACAGCTCGAATAGCAGACTCAGATGCTCTATGTACAATAGATGCATGTGGATTATGCATTGGCTCTAAATCTAATGCATGTTTATCTATGAAAATACAATCTGCAAATTTACCATTTTCAATCACTCCAATATCTTTTCTCAAAATTTTTCCACCATTCACAGTTGCCATTTTTAGAATTTCTTTTGGACTAACTCTTTTCTTGTGGATACCCATGGTTACTTTCCACAAATAATCCATTTCTCTAAACATGTCTGGCGAGTTTATCATAACATTATCAGTACCTAATGCTATTGTACAACCAGCTTTTTTCATCAATTCAATGTCAGGAATTCCTTCAGCAAGTGCAGCGTTTGCTCTAGGACAAATCACAATTCCATGAGTTCTTTTTGTTGCTGCATATATGTCGCCTGATGAGGCATGAGTCATGTGTATAAGAAAATGAGGTTTTAGATTCAATGCGCGTATTGTTTCAGATTTCCCAGTAATCTTTTTTGATGTAGAAACACTTTGTTTTGTCTCAGATGAATGAATAGCCCGAATTTTAGGCGTACCAGAGTAATAATTTAGTACTGAGGTGCTATTTTCATTTGCACCACTTACTCCAATGCCATCACATTTTTTTAGTAATTCTGTGAGTTCATCCATTTTATGCCTTGGTAGAGGGATGTTTTTTTTAATTTCAATTGGTCCTTGATAGAATTCCAGCCTTCCAAGAATAATTGAACGAAGTGGCAATTCAGACAGAACTTGTTTTAGCAGTAAAACACCCTCAATTCCCCCCTCCCTAAAATCGACAAAAGTTGTAATTCCTTTATTTAACATAGAATAACAAGAGTTTTTCATAAAACTTGCAAGATATTTTTTGTCTGTATTTTTTAGAATTATTGGTTTAGCTCCAGATACAGGATGAATTCGTTTGTCAACTGAACTGTTAAGCGTGACATCTTTTGCAATAGAATCGCCTATGTGTGTATGACAATTAACAAATCCTGGAATTAATAACAATCCTTCACAGTCTAATGACTCCTCTTTTGCGCTAGCTCCTATGTTAGGTTGAATTCGTTTGAATCTTTGATCTTGTATCTTTATGTTAGTATTTGAAATAAAGTCTAACTCTTTACCGAGTAGTATACTTGCATTTTTAATTAGCATGATAATTCATAAACATTAGGTTTTTCTTTTCCTGAATCTCTTATTTCTCTTATCGTATCAAGAGATTTAGTTGCAAGTTTTACAGCTTCTCTAGAAGTTTTTGCGTTACCTATTCCACAATTCAAAACAATATGATCTTCTTTTTCTATTAATTTAATGAAGTCTTTTACAGAGTTTTTAGCATCATCGTTTGCAACGACCATAAAATTATCTCCTCCCATAAAAAATGTAAGAGAATTTTTTTTTAGAAAAAATTTTGACATTTTTGCATATAATTCAAAAATTGTTGAAGTGATTTCATAAGGAGAATTAATCTTTCGCCTGGAAGTTAGATTATCTACATCAAAGTGCATGATTGAAACTTTTTGTTCAGATTTTCCATTAATGAAGCCAAAAATTGCATGTTCTTTGCTTAAAAAAATCTCATTTTTTTTCCATTCATATGCTTTAAGATTTGCTTCAAACGGAGAGTCAGCATAACCTATAGACATAGATAATCTGACATCAAAAGATTTTTCAAGATTTTTTTGAATTTCAATATGATCATCTGTGGTCAATCCATTAGAAACTACAAAAAATTCATCTGCTCTGTTTAAGAAAACAAGGCAATTTTTATCTGAGAATAATTTTTGAACCTCTTTGTAAAGTGATGCCTGAAGCATTTGAAGTGCGTGTTCTCTATCGCTTCCTAGGGTTAAAGTCCAAGGCCCATATCCATTTATTTTCAATATGCTAAGTTGAATCATTTTTGGATCCTTTGTAGCTCGTTGTATATTTTTACAATTGATTCAACTGCACGCTCTGCCACAGGTCGTATCCTAGCATATGCGTGTCTTTCCTGCATTCCAGGTCCAGTTATTCCTAAAGAGACTGGTTTTTGATATTTAATTGATAAAGCAGTTAATGCATGTGCTGTAGAATGTGCGATTACTTCATCATGTTTTGTTTGTCCTTTAATTATTGCACCTAGGGTAACTACTCCGTCAACATCTTTTTTTTGTAATAAGGCATCAACTATAATTGGCATATCATATGCACCTGGAATCTTGCAGGTATAGTTTATTTTCAATTTCATCATTTTTGCTTTTTCTTCAGCTACAGAAAGCATTCTAGATGTCACCTCTTCATTAAACTCCGAAACTACTATAGCAATATTCAGAATTAATGCACCTTGGCGAATTCTAATAATTCTTTTCCATCAATTAATGGAATTGCATTTTGTTTTGCATATTTTTCTGCTTTATCAACAGATAAAGCAGCATAAGTTTCAGCATCCATCATTTCACAAATTGCAGTAACAGGAGTTAAACCTGCAATCTGAGTAAGATAAACAGACATTTCAGTATGACCTTGTCTTTTTGCCAATAATCCTTTTGATGCAATTAACAAAGGAACATGGCCGGGAGTTTTGAAAGAGGAAACAAATTTTTTCTTTTTGTTCTCAACATTAAAAATATTTGCCATTTCTCTGATGGTCAACGATCTGTCTTTATCAGTTATACCAGTATAAGTTTGATAGTGATTTACAGAGATTGAAAATGTTGGGTGATCACCATATGGAGCAAGTCCCATGATCATTTCTTTATTTGAGATAGGTGATTCTGCTAAAATTTCATGCATATATCTTAATTCTAAAGAATTTGCAAAATTATGATCAATTGCAATGCACAAAAGACCTCCAGCATGTTGACGCATTCTTGCAACATGTTCAGGTGTTACAAATTCTGCGGCAACTACCATATCTATCTCATTTTCTCTTCCTGCAGAATCAAATAATAATACAAATTCGCCTCGTTTTAATGATTCAAGTCCAGATTCAAGTGACATATATAAAAAATCATCTTAAACTAATTATAAAGTTTACTATAAAATTGGTAATTACCATAAAAGTGGTAGGATATTGATTCTACTTTAAAATATATTTTCCAAGAATATCAGTTTCAATGTTAAGCTTATCACCAACATTTTTTGTTTTAAAGTTGGTTATTTCCATCGTATGAGGAATCAAACATACAGAAGCAAGATTATTTTTCACATCTACCACTGTTAAACTTATTCCATCAACTGCAATTGAGCCTTTTTTTACAACATATTTGGATAATTTTTTTGGAATTTCAAACCAAACTTGAACTTCTTTAGGTTTATTCTGAATTTTTTTGATGACTCCAACTCCATCTACATGACCTAAAACAAAATGCCCCTCCAATCTGTCACCAGTTTTTAGACTTCTCTCAATGTTAACGATATCTCCAGGTTTTAGATTTCCCAAATCAGTTTTTTGAGTAGTTTCTTCTATCATTTCAAAAATACAATTAGATTTAGATAATTTTGTAGCAGTGAGACAAACTCCATTCAAAGCTACACTTTGTCCGATCTTCAAACCTTTTGCATATTTTCCTAAATTCACAGTCATTTGGATAGCACTTCTATTTTTGGTATTTTTTGAAATTGTTTCAATTTTACCAATTCCTTCAACTATTCCAGTAAACATCGTTTATTGAGTAAAATTTCTTTGTATAAATTGATTTTCTTGTTACTAAATTTATTTTTTATCCCTTAATTCTTCAAATTCATTCTGACAGTATTGGTGAAAAACGGAACACTTGTTTTTTTTTGCGTCAGTTTTGATTTGTTCCATATCTTTAATCAAAACACCTTGTGCAGCCAAAAATGCCTCATCTTTCATGTCTAATTTTTCAAATAATTGAGATTTGGCAATTGATGCTTCATGTAAGCTTGAATCTATTGTTTGTGCCTTATCATAATATTCTATAGAGTCTCTATAATTTTTTAAGTGATTAAGTGAGATAGCCTTGTTCATCAATGCAGTAATGTCTTTGCTATCAAGATTTAGTACCTTATCATAAAATTCTATAGCCTCCTTATGCCTATCTAATTCATTTAACGATAAACCCGTACTATTGAGTGTCCATGTATCATTACAATCAACATCAAGAATAATTGTACAGCATGCTAAAACATCATTGTACCTATTTAACTTTTCAAGTGAATAAATTTTATTTTTTAAGGCATAAACATCAAAATTTTTTATTTTTAGTACTTTATCACAATAAGTGATTGAATCTTCAAATTTTTCTAAATGCAATAAAGCCAGTGCAGAATTTTGTAATGCCACCATATCATCAGGGTTGGTTTCAAGTAACTTTGAACAATAATTTAACATGTCATCAAATTTTCCAGATTCAAACATTCTTGTGATTACAATAGTTGGATCAAGTAAGTTAATCAGTTTAGATCACTAGTATAATGATCAACATATCTTTATTCTATTCGAAGAATAGTGACAGAAAATAGAATAATTATTTTAAAACTTTTCTAAGTGTTTCATTCAATACTTTAGAATAGCTATACGAAGTCTGTTCTTGTTGAATCATTTTTGCTTGACGAAGTCTTATTTTTTTATCCAGATCTTCATCAATCATTATTGTTACACGTTTGCTCATACTACAGAATTATTGTATGAGGATTGCAATATAACATTATATGAAATGTTCCAAATGTGGGAAATACTCAGGCATTGATGACAGAAAGAATTTGTTCCATATTAAACGGTTTTTGAATCAATGGAATAGATAATTTTTCTAGTTTTTCTTCAGTCGAGTAACTACTATCTCCACTAACAGCGATGATTTTTGCTTTGGAATTAATCTCTTGGATTTTTTTAATTGCATAGAATCCACTCCCATTTGGCATCATCATGTCAATTAGTACAACGTCTGGTTTTTTTTCTTTGTATAGTTTGATTGCAGTTACACCATCATAACCAGTTCCTACTACTTTGATCCCTTTTTCTTCTAAAAACTCGCTAAATAGACGAACAGTATCTTCATCATCATCTACTACAATAACAGAACGTTGCATCTCTAGTCATGCTTAATGAAACATGCTTTAATATTTTGTATTATTTTCTAATGGATAATGGCTGGAATTGACAGGTTAATCTCAACATCACTATCTCATATAATTAAGAAAAAATTGAGTTCTAGTGATCTAAAAAATCTAGAGAGAAAACTGTTCTTAGAGCATGGAATGTCAATAAAGCTTTCAATAGAACATTTTCATAAATTTGATGAAATGTTAAAGAATATTTCCAACTTAGATAGAAAAAAATTTGAAAATGATTGCATTAATGAAATTATTAAAATTAAAAAAACCGATGAAAATTATTCTGTTAAAATAATTGATCAGAAATTAATTAATTTAATATTAGAATCATGTGGAGATTCTGAAACTAGAAAAATACTGACTTGTCTTTTTGAGAATGATTTGACTATACCTCAAATTCTCAATGATTCCAAAGTTCCAAAAACATCAGGGTATAGAAAAATTGAAAATTTAATAATAAATGGATTAATCTTGGAATCTGGAAGAATTCTTAGTGAAAGTAAAAGAATTTCAAAATACAAATGTATTTTTGATGAAATAAAAATAGTGATAAAAAAAAATGATGTCATAGTTCAAGGAATCATAAATAAAAAAACATTGGATAAAAGCACTAGCGTGAATTTCACAAATTAACTATGTCTATTTGTGAATAATTTCTTTAAAATACTAAATTATACTGTTCTTTGTAATAGCAAGTAATGTCTTTGCTTGCTTAAAATGAACCTCATCGATCATTTTTCCATCTACGGTAGTTGCACCTTTACCTTTTTTTGTTGATTCTAAATAGTATTTACAAACTTTTTCGGCCCATTGAATTTCTGTTTTGCTAGGGTAGAAAATTTTATGCGTTGTAGAAATCTGGTCAGGATGTATGATACTTTTTCCAGCATAACCTAGATGTTTTCCAATCTCACAGTCTTTTTCAAGTCCTTTTATGTCATTAAGATCCTGCCAAATACCATCAATTGCAGATATTCCTGCTGCTTTTGCATCCACAGGAATCTTTGCTCTGGAGTATTTTCCACCTTCAGCGTCTTTTGTATATTCAATTCCCAAGTCATTTAAAAGATCAAAAACTCCAAAAACAACTGCAGATATTCTATTACTACTAGATGCTATGGCATATGTATTGACTACACCTTCCGCTGATTCAATAGAAGGAATTATTTGAGTTGGTTTTAGTTTACGGCTTTTTTCCAATAACAAGAGATTTTTTTCAATTTTTTTTATTTCACTAATATTATTGATTTTTGGAATTACAATTCCATCAATTCCTTTTTGAATTACTTCTTTAAGATCATCTGGAATTTTTCCAGATTTTGGAGAATTTATTCGAACAAAAACTGAAGTTAGATATGATGAACGTGATTTTAATGCAGTTTGAATTAGTTTCCTAGCATTTTTTTTTTCTTCATCAGGTACAGAGTCTTCCAGATCAAAACATACTATATCAGCTTGAAATTTTTTTGCCTTTTCTAAAAATCGTGGATTGTTTCCGGGAACAAAAATAAGACTTCTAAAAAGATTTGTCATTAAATTATTATGAGTTTTCTGGCTTCATCATAATTTTACCAAAGAACTTTCCTGAGAGCATTTTTGTATGTGCTTCTGCAGCTTGTTCAAATGTATAAGTAGAGTCAATTTCAGCTTTAATCTTACCCTTACCCATCCAATACAATCCAAGTTCCATCTCTGCTTTTGTTCCTTGAGTTGAGCCTAACACATTGATTCCTTTAAAGAAAATGTGTCTAAGATCAATTTTTGCATCATATCCTGTAGTAGCCCCACATGAAACAAGCGTTCCTCCATAGCTTAGAAGGGTTAGTTGTTTGTTAAAGTGAGTTTCTCCAATATGATCAAATGTTAAATCAATTCCTGGTCTAACACCAGTCTTTGCAGCAATATCCTTTGTAATTTTAAAGACTTCTTTGTGCCAATCTTCTTTTCTATGATCTACTGCATAATCAGCACCTAATGCTTTACATTTATCTAGTTTGTCTGCACTTGCAGTTGCAATAACAGTACAATTATAGAGTTTTGCTATTTGAATTCCAAAGCTACCAACGCCAGAACCGCCACCCATAATTAGAACAGTTTGTCCGGGTGTAATTTTGGCTCTTCCAACTAACATATGCCATGAAGTAAGAATTGTCATTGAAGCTGCTGCTGCATCTTCATAAGAAACACCTTCTGGGATTTTTGATACATTAACTTCTGGTAGATGAACTAATTCACTATATGCACCCCAGAGTGGACCTGTTTGAAATCCCCAAACTTGTCTGTTTGTACAATCGAATTCCCTACCTGATGTACATAATGCACATGTTCTACATGAAAGATTAGAATGTGAAACGACTCTATCCCCAACTTTGATAGTTTTTACATCTTCTCCTACTGCAATAACATCTCCTGCAGCATCAGAGCCAGATACATGCGGTAATGGTATAGCAATTGGTACACCTCTCATTCCCCAAATATCATTATAGTTCAGAGCTGCGGCTTTCAGTTTGAATACAACTTCATTTGCTTTTGGTTTTGGATCAGGAATATCTTTTACTTTTAGAATTTTTGCATAATTATCATCAGGAGCATATTCATCATAAACTACAGCTTTCAATAATTAGATCAAATATTATCCCCTAATTATATTTTCTCTGGGATTAGATACGATTTATCTTAAAATCACGTTTTGGTTGTTGAATGGATAACAAAATTTGCTTAAGTTGATTGTCATTAATCTGGGAATTCATCTTTCCTTGTGAGGCCATTCCAATAAGATACTGTTCTACAAGATCAGATAGTTCTGGTTTTACCATTTTGATGTTATTTAATCGCATTCTTGCTTCTGGTGAAAGTATTTGTTTGAGAATTTGTTCTTTTTGGGCAATTATATCTTGATTTTGTTTATCGTGAGGATTGTTGGATTCAGGAAAACTCATTTTAAATCTAAGAGTATACTTTCAGCTGAGGATTTTCAGTGATAAGCTCATTTAGAATTTCTGTAGATAATTTATCTAGTTTTTGCATTCCTTGTTTTGAAATAACACGACCTTTTTTCTCAACTTTTTCTATATATCCAAGTTTTTCTAATCCTTGAACTGCGTTACGAATTATTGCACCGCCAGCATCTTTATGATGGGCAGCACCATATCCTGATGGTCTTCCACCACCATAAATTTTTCTTAATTCATTAATTCCAAGCGGACCGTGAAGGTAAATTTTTCTCATCAATGATGCACATCTTGTATGCCACCATTCTCTATCTTGTGGTGGTTTATCTGCGTGAGCACCAGTTTTTACAAATGGAATCCAAGAAGGGGCAGGGATGTCTTCGTTTTTTAGAGCAGCTGCTAATCTACTAATCAATACATCAGATGGTACATCGTATACCTTTGCCATAAAGTGAAAAAATCGAGAATCGTCTTATAAATCATTGAGATATTATTTTACGGTAAGTATGCCCACACAGGTTACATGAAATTCTGATCGACTTTACCGAGGTTCTACCCAGACGAATTCTGGAATTTATTCCCGGTGCGATAAATGACTTACATTTTTTACAAAAAACAATTCGTAGTTCATAAGGCATGCGAATTTTATGCCTTGTACTAATTCGTTGTGCAATTGATGCTTGTCGTTGAGAAAGTTCTGGATTCATTTTTGCGTTAGAAATTGCGTTGCTAATTAGAATCTGCATTCTTTCTAATGCAATTTTTCTAAGAGCTGGTTTCACAATCACTATTCATAATGCACCTAAAAATTAGTTCTCTTTAGATTGAAAAAGTGCAGTCAGCGGGATTCGAACCCGCGTCACAGGGTTGGAAACCCCGAATACTAACCAGGCTATACTATGACTGCACAAGAAAACAAACTTAATTTCCTACATAAAAACGGTTTTTTCATACTCATAGAGCATACGCGCAATTACCACATGTGCCTCATAAGACAAGTTATCAACTGAAAATAACTGAGTCATTTTGCTTGTTGTTGATTCAGAAAAATGACCTTTTTGGAATCCACCTATAACTATACATGCATTATCTGAGATTTCAGAGCTAATTTTTTCAAATGATCGGAGTTCTCCTCTGGTTGAAAAACCGATAATTTTTGATGGTTTGATTTCATTAATTAATTCAGAGAAGGATTTTTCTTTAATTTCTAATAATATGCTAGTATCAGTTTGTATTGTTTTTTCTAGAAATAATTTTTCAATTAAACCTTCAAATCTGTGATATGATTTTGGAATGTGAACATTTTGGCCAATGTAAATTACTTTATCATCAATTGTGTGAACATAGATTTTAATTTTATTTTGTAAATACAATGGAATTGTGGTTGCTTCTAATATAGAAAAATGAACCAGGTCTGGTCTTCCTCGTTTGATTTCATTTTTGATTCCTTTCATTGCAGCAAAATGCCAAGAATTATCAAGTAAAATTTCAGACGGATTTTTTCCTTGTTTTTGTGCATGAGATAATACAGAGGGGTGATCTTGTAGTTCTAAAGGAACTAGTTCTAATGCAGATTCTGCTAAAATTAGAGAGATCATCTTAGTTGATCATTTCTATTTGATTTTTAAATTCATTCCAACTAGGTTTTGGAATTCCATTCACATCTACTAATCCAGAACTACAAATGTAATGGCTTAAGCGTTCAATTACATATTCACTACTTCCAAAGCTAGAACCACCACCTACAGTCAGGGTTTGATTACCAATGTCTGGTTTTTCAATAACACATGTACCGTCAGGTCTATCATATTGTCTATACCATGTAAGAAATTCTATTTTAGATTCATTTTCTGCATAAAATTCAAATGATTTTTCCAAGAACATTTTTTGAGATGTGGTATTTCCCCCTACAAAATCAGATGTACTCCAACTAATCTCAAAAAGCCCAATTTTTTTATCAGGCACGATTTCAAATATTTTTTGCAAGTCTTCTTTGGCCTCCTGTGGAGTTTTGATCATTTCATTCAAGTTATCAACTGGAAAATATGAGAAAGCTACAAAATCACCAATTGCCAAATCAGTTACAACATGTTCCAAGTTTTTATTCAGTACATTATGCAAGGCAAATGCATTTCCTATTTTTACATCAGGATGTTTTTCTTTTAATTTGGCGTACACCCCGTTGAAAAGTTCTTTGTATACAGGAATATTTTGTTCATAGTAACGGAATTGTGATTCTGTTTCGCCAGCAATTACAACCGTATCTATAATGTCATATCGAGATAAAATTGCATCAAGAACACTGACTAGCCTGTCTTCTCCAATTGCATTAAGTGATGGTTTTCCGATCCAATTTGGGAAAGGTCCTAGTGTCTCCCCGTTAATTACAGAAAAATATAGTGTAACTTTAAGATCATTATTTTTATTAAAACTCATCAAAACATCTGATTGTTTCCAGTTGAATTCTCCTTTTACAGGCTCAACAATATTCCAAAATAAGTATACGTTACTTCTTCCGATTCCTGTAGAAGCTGCATCAGAATAGATTTGATCCAAGTCTTGTAAAGATACAGCTTGATTTGGTGTGTTAATCACAAGACCAATTTTTTCATTATGTTTTTGACTGGTAATTGATTCTAAGTTTGGTGCTAATAGCACTACTACAATTATAACAATTACTGCGGCAACACCAACAGATATTCCTAGAATTTTCTTATCCATATTGAATTAAAAGTAAAAAGGAAGTAAAAGAGTTGTGATTCTGTTTTTCTATCCAGAAGTACAGCCACTGAATCCACATTCTATGCAGATGCTACATCCTTCTACAAATACTAGATTGTTTTTGCACGTTGGACATAAACGATCTTCAGATACTTCTTCTGGTCTCATAGGTTCGGATGTAATTTCTTCATCATGAACTTTGAGTTCAAGTGCATTATGTACTTGAGATTTGATGTATGGATTTGAAATCATAGTTGTTACATATCTAGTAACATGCTCACTTGGCGTAACATCAAATGTTTTTTGTGCATTTTCACTTGTCATGTGAAGTACTTGTTTGTGTCGAGAACCATCACGATATACTGTGATTCCTTTTAGTCCCAATTCGTGAGCCAGTAGATATGCAGATTTTACATCTTCTGCAGTAACATCATATGGCATGTTAATTGTCTTGGCAATTGCATTACCTATCCAATCTTGCCATACACCTTGAGCCATTAGATGATCTGCCCAGTGAATATCCATTGCAGTAACAAAGACATCTTGCATCCATTGTGGAACTTCAGGAATTCCTTTTAGAGATCCGTAGTTATCTGCAATCTTTGCAAGTAATTCATCACTGTACAGACCGTGTTCTTTGAGTACTTCTTCAACAATCTTGTTGGTATAGAAGAATCTGCCAACAGTTACTCTCTTTTCAAATACTAGAGCAAACGCTGGCTCCATTCCGTTTGAACAATCAGCAATCATAGATAGTGTTCCTGTAGGAGCTACTGTAGTAGTCAGAACATTTCTTATTCCATGTTTCTTGATTTTATCAATTAGTGCATCCCATTCATAGCAGTGTGATTCTTTTGGTTTCTCGTAATATCCTGCAATTGGAATCTTTCCTTCTGGATATTCTGTCTTTGAGCAAAGTGGGAATTCACCTCGAGATTTTGCAAGGGCTACACTTTCTTCCATGGAATAATATGATAATGCTTCTGATAGTTTTGATTGCATCTCATATCCCTCTTTGGAGTTGTATGGGATTTTTAATTTGTATAAGAGATCTGCAACGCCCATTACACCTAATCCAATTCTTCTAGAATCTTTTGATGCAATGTCAATATCCTTTACAGGATAGTGATTAACATCAATGATGTTATCTAGGAATCTTGTTGTCTTTCGGATTGTTTCTTCGTATCTTTGCCAATCAAACTCGTATTCTCCATCAGCCTTTCTTTTTACGAGATTTACCAAGTTGATTGAACCAAGATTGCATGATTCGTATGGATATAGACTCTGTTCACCACATGGATTTGTAGCTCTTAGTGGAGCCTGTCTTGCTTTGGCAAATACATTGTATTTGTTAATTTGATCAAAGAAGATCAATCCAGGCTCTGCGCTCTTCCATGCAGATAGAGCTATCAAGTCAATTAATTGATGTGCATTGATTTCTCTTACTGGCTTTCTGTCACGTGGACTACGTAACATGTACTTGCCATCATCTGTATTTACAAGTGCATTCCAAAAGTCTTCCCATATACCTACACTGACATTAAAGTTCTCCAATACACCAGGTTCGGTTTTATTTGTAATGAATTTCTCAACATCGGGATGCCAAGCTTCAATAATTCCCATGTTAGCTCCTCTTCTCTTTCCGCCTTGTTTTACAACTTCAGTTACAGTATTGATGATATTCATAAAAGATACTGGACCTGATGCTACACCAGATGTGGATGCAACAATGTCGCCTTCTTCACGAAGATCAGAGTAATTGATTCCAACTCCACCACCTGATTTGAAAATAAGTGCTGCATCAGAAGTTGATTTCATGATTTGTTCCATATCATCAGGCATGCCAAGAACAAAACATGCAGAAAGCTGACCCAATCTACCACCGGCATTCATCATTGTTGGTGAATTGGGCAGGAAATCTTGTGCAGTCATCAGCTCAAAGTATTCTGTAATCTTGTCTGCATAGTTATCGAATTTTTTGGCTGCAAGTAGTGTTAGAAGATCTTTAAAACTGACTTTCATCTGGCCTTTGTTTGCAAGTGTCACATAGTGATTGATTAAAGATCTAAAGTGCCACTTGTTGAGAAAATATTCCCCAATCTTGAATTTATAATCAAAATTGTCTAGTTTCTCAAGATATGTGCGTGCTTCATCAGTATTTTGTGTGATGTTTCCAGATTTATCAAATACTTGTGTATCGTAGAGAATATCGCCAACTCCAACTAGAATTGCTACTCTTTCAAACATTTGAGTTGGGGATTCTGTGATTTCATTTTTATTATTTCTGAAAAGATATCTAGATGCTAATACTCTCAAGCAATTTAGATCAAAATTCTTAGATACAGAATCTAAGGACTTTGTGTTTAAGACTTTCATTTTTTCGTCTCTTAATTTTCTTCGCTCATGTCTGTAAACGATGTATGCTTTTGCAATGTCGCTGTTACCACAATCGATAAGAGTTGATTCCACAATATCTTGAATATCCTCAACACTTGGAGTTCTAGAACTTGTGAATCCCTGTTCGACTAATTTTTGTACGACTTTATTTGCAAGTTGATCGGCTAGCACACGATCGGCTTTAGAGGTGGCTGCCAACGCTTTGAATATAGCGTTTGAAATTTTATTTTGATTGAAAACCGTTACAGCGCCACTGCGCTTACGGATCTCATTGATAGTACTTTCTATTTGTGATTTATCCAATTATAATCTCTCCACAACAGGTAAGAAATAAGACGGTATAAATGATTTGGCAGTTTTTTCTAAAATTTCAGTTCAATAATATTGACAACGGTCCAATCGATGTTGTAATGGTTTTTTGATCAAAATCAATCACGTGTTTAGAACGATGATCGCATGAAAATATTAGTGTGGTGAAGATTCATATCTAACAGGTTAATTCTCAAACCTTCATGCATTTTCACGTTTAAGTGATTAACTAAATTCTCTCTGCGAGTAATAAGAAGAATATGGTTATAACTTGTGTGCTCGAAAAATTTTGATCTTGTCCCCTTCAGGAGTCAATTTTTTTAATGTCGCCATTATGAAATTCATACAGGCGTTACATTGCTAGCACAGGATGAAGATCGCCTGACTGAAACTGATCAAAATATTTTCGTGTTCGTAACTAGTTTTTAATTTATGAAATTCAGATCACATATGAAGACTTGCACTTTGGACACTTGTCTACAAATGGTTCATCTTTGAATCCGCATTCACCACAGAGTGCAACTTTTTTTACAGGTTTAAATGATGATGTAAGTTCTGCTGCTTTCTCAATTGATTTTTTTATATCAGCTTGAGTAGCATTCTGATCAATATCAAGTCTGACTAGTAATCCACCATTAAGTAATTTAGATAGTTTAGTGCATTCAGATATGATTTCAGTTTTATTTGTATAATCCCCTATTTCAGAGGCGTTAAGGACTATTCCTTGTGAATAAGAGTCGCTATCCATTGAACTTAGAGCAGAATTTTTACCATATTTTTCACCATCTAGGTTCGCAAATCGACTAGATCCCTCAGTTTCAGTCATGGATATAGCCACAGTATCACCAAGTTCCTTGCCTTTTTTAGCCGCAACATCAACTGCGGTTTCTATTACTTTATTGAGTATGTCTTTTCCTTCCTTATTATCTTGGAATCCAAGGATATTGAAAACTGATTCCTTCAAGCCTACAAGATTAACAATGAGGGACACAGAACTTCTTTGCATGTATTGTGTATTCTTTGCAAGAATTGGATTCAATCCTCTTCTTGTAAGATCAGAGATATCTTTCTTTCTTAATGCCATAGAAGACAAAGCAGGTTTCATAAGTAATGCAAGTCTTGCTCTAAAGTACGTTTCATCTTTATTGGATTCAAATGCAAGTCTTGGAAGATTGATTGAAACAGATTGCAGTGTTATTGCAAGTGGACCAGAATTTTTAGTTGTACCATTTGTGATACCATAACTAGATACTTCACCTTTTGCAAACATCACTTTTCCACCAATTGCAATTATTTCTGCTAATGCTTCTGAAACATCAGTAATTTTTCCTTTATCGAAATCTACAATCAAACCAATTTTTGGAATTGGAGTTATCTTTGTGTAATTCTTGTATGCATTAATTATTGCATTAATAATTTTTAGATCAGATCCTAATTGAAGTCTAATTGAAACATTAGTTGCTCTTCTATTGTATTTTGATGTAGTAGATGCAGTAGCAAATGCATCTGTTAGTTTTTGTTCAAGTTCTGGAATGTTCTTTGAATGTTTTGTAAAGAGCGGAATTAGTCCATCAAGTACAATTTCTTGTGAAGCTTCTTTGGAAAGCAATGATATGATTATAGATAATGAAGATGTAATATCATCAATTGACTTTGATGATGTAATTCTTGATACATCAAGATATTTTCCACCAAGAATAACTCCATCTTCAATCAGTTCTTTTACGTTAACAAATATTGTATCAGGTATCATTGACCAAATTCCTGGATTTGAAATGTGCATATCGCCAGACAGATGTGAGTCAGCAACATCTTTTGGCAATACATTAGTGAGTAAATGTTCTGCAAACACTTTCTGACCAGTATTGAAAAGTAAGCCTTCTGCACCATTATCTACATTATCCAGATTTGTGAGCATCTCTTGAACTTCATATACAGGCAGGCCTAGGCGTGCTAGTTTATTGCGATATTCCTCATGACCGTGCTCTAAAAGAACAGAGTTTACCATTTCTCTGATAAGGGACCCAGTGAGATAGGTTGTCTGATATTTGTAAATTCGATTTTCAACTTCTTCAGTAATTTTTTGAGCTAATTCTAATGGAAGGCTACCTTCGCGTACAAGTGACTGAATAATTTTATGGGAATTGAATTCCTCAATTGATTCATGTGATGTTCTGACATACATCTTGCCACTTTCAATAATTGATCGTTCCTCAATTTGTCTGGCCAAGCTCAATACAAGTTTTCCAAGATTTGTAATTGTATAACGTCTTTCAGATTTATTTAGTGCCACAAGAGATTGTCTTAATAATTTTCTTAGATGATATGCAAATTTGCCACTTTCTTTTTTGGATTTGAATCCTGCTAGTGACTTTAATTCAGAATAGGTTAATGGACCCTTTGAATTTAAAATTCTTAAAATATCTATTCTGTTTGGACTTGCCATTACAGAAAAGATCATTCTTACGCGTTTTGATGTGGATTGAAGAATTCCGCTTCGCTTTGGCTCTTCTAGTTCCTCATCCAATTCCATACTATTTCACTAAAAATCGGGTAAATAAGACTTGTGACTATATCATTTTTAGAATTTTTTAGATCGTTTTTTTATTCAAATAAAATTTATGTCTTGTAACATTTCAAACATACAAAAAAATAAAAATTTATAGAAAGAGTTTAGATATTAGATCAGTTTTCTTGTACATCCAGAGAAAATTCGGATGTTGATAACTTTTGTCCACATGATGGACACTTTCCATTATAGGGATTCATTACATCTTTTAGAGCTTTTAGCATTTTCATGGAAGCGATCTTTTCTCCACATTTACCACATGTAATTTCTACAGACATCAAAGTGATCACATTTACAAAATTATTAAGAAAGGATTATGATTTTTTTTAATAATTCAAACAAATAATTTTACTGTTTTTCCATGATGATTCCACGTTCATCAAAACCAGTGATTTTTGCTCTAGTTCCAACTGGTAGATCTTTAGGGGTGGCTATTCCGGCCATAAATCCAGAAATTCGCAAATTGGTCTTATCTAGCTGTAAGACAACAAAGGCATATGGTGTATATTTTTCAAAGCCCGCTGGTGGAACTGTGATTATTGTATAGGTGGCTACTGAGCCTATACCGTCTAAAACCTCATCTTCGAATCCCTTGCTACCACAATTTTGGCAATAGTAGACATTAGAGAGATGGAGATGACCGCACTTTGTGCATTTATGAGTAAGAACTTTGCCTTCTTTTGCTTTTTCAATAAGTTGTTCTTTTACAGACATTTTACACACTTTTGAAAATATGGACAGCACAACTAGCTCCAGTTGCACCAAAATTATGAGTTAAACCAATTTTTGCGTCTTTGACAGTTCGTGCTCCAGCTCGACCAGTTAGTTGATCAAATACTTCTACTACTTGTCCAATACCTGTAGCTCCAATTGGATGTCCTTTTGATTTAAGACCACCGGATGGATTAATTGAGATATCTGAATTTAATTTTGTTCTACCTTCACGAACAGCTTGTACTCCTTTTCCTTTTTCAAAGAATCCTAAATCTTCAGTGTCAACAATTTCTGCAATTGTAAAACAATCATGTACTTCTGCAAAATCAATATCTTTTGCAGTGATTCCTGCCATTTTGTAAGCGCTTTCAGATGCAATCTTTGTACTTGGAATTGTAGTCATGCGTTCACGACCTTGCAATGCTGCAGGTGAACCACCTCTACCAGAACCAATAACTTCAATGTAATCATTACCACTTTCTTTTGCAAATTTCTCAGAGCAAAGAATTACAGAACTTGCACCATCAGAGAAAGGACAGCAATCATAAAGTTTTAGTGGACTAGCAACAACTGCTGAATTCATTACATCGTCAATTGTGATCTTTTTTTGCATGTGAGCTTTTGGATTTAAAAGTCCATTGTCATGATTCTTTACTGCAACTCTAGCAAAGTCTTCTTCTGTTGCATCAAATTCTGTCAAATATGCTCTTGCCATTGATGCAAATAATCCAGGAAATGATGCACCAGCTTGTCCTTCATAAAAAAAATCTGAGCAATATGAAAAATAAGTTGTTGTCCATTCAGTTCCAGTATGAGTTACTTTTTCAACTCCTGTAGCTACAAGACAATCATAGAAACCGGCTGCAACATTTGCAAATGCTTCTCTAAATGCCACTGAGCCACTTCCACAAGCTGACTCTATTGATAATGATGGTTTATCTGAAATTCCCAAATTGCTCATCAAGACAGGTCCAAGATGTACTTGTTTGTCAGCAATTCCAAAGACGTTTGAAATGTATCCTGCTTTGATATCTTTAGGGTCAATTCCTGCACTTTCTATAGCAGCTACTGATGCCTGAGTAGTAAGATCGGCTATGCTATCGGCTAATTTTCCATATTTCGTGCTACCTGCACCAAGAACGCAAACCTTTTCCACTAATCTCGCTGACCAGTTTCCCTATAAAAATTGTTTTAGTAAATTCATTACGAAAAATGCCCTCAAAGAAAATAGATCTTCAAGTTATACAAACAACAAGACATGTTGTGAAAGCTACAAAGTCAAAAACAGATGTTTTCAAAAAAGAGATCATACAGTATTTGGACACTAATGGGTATCTATCTTGGTCGTCAAAAGAGAGAAAATACATGATTCTTGGCACAAATTCTCCAAAAAATGGATTGGTGGAATGTCCAGAATGTAGATTAGGTCAGCTGATGGTAATTAGATCCAGAACTACTAGAAAGAGATTCATGGGTTGCTCAAATTTTTACGGTGGATGTAAGGCATCATCACCACTTTTACAAAAAGCAAGACTCAGAGCAATGAAAATGTCATGTGATGTGTGCAAGTGGCCAATGATAATTTTTCGTTATTCAAGAAAGCAGAAATGGACAAAGCAGTGTTCCAATTTTAATTGTGACAGTAGAAAACCTACGCCTTCAAAGTAGGATAGATATCAGTTCGTCTGTTTTTTAGCAGCGGTAGAACTTTACGAATTTGTTTTACATTTTTTAATTCAATGTTAACATATCCAATTCCTTGTTTCTTTTTCATGTCAAGTAAAATTTTTCCATAAGGATCAACTACAATACTTCTTCCACAGTAAATATTTCCAACTTGATCTGGTGCTATTACATAGCAACCATTTTCAATTGCTCGTGTTTTGTTAATAGTTATCCAATGTTCTTCTTTCATGTTACCTTTTACCCACGCTGAGGGTGCAATCAAAACTTCAGATCCCGCAACAGCTAATGATCGTGACATCTCTGGAAATCTTAAATCATAGCAAATCATCATTCCTATTTTTCCAATTGATGTATTTACAGGCTTTGCAATCTTTGATCCTCGTATCATTTTATCTGATTCTCTAAATCCCAACGCATCATAGAGATGAATTTTTCTATAAGTTGAGATCACTTTACCTGATTTATCAATGACAAACGAAGTGTCATACACTCGATTTTTTTTTGTGCTTTTCTCATAAAAAGAGCCTACGACTTGTATGCAATGTTCTTTGGCTGTCTTTGCAATGATACTTACAAAGTCTCCATTAATTGTTTCAGCCATATCTGCAAGTTGTTTTGATGTCTGTGATGAACTTGTATAAAACATAATAAATTCTGGAAATGCTACAAGCGTTGCTTTTTTTTCTGCTGCTTTTGTGATATAACGGATAATTTTTTTTAGATTAATTTCCTTGTCAGTAGAAGCCTTGAATTGTACAACTGCAACTTTCATGAAATTTGTAATTATACATGAGAATAAAAAGATAAAGTGGTACAAACATGAAATGTACCATTTTGTTATTATGTAAATTAGTTGCAATCTATGTAACCGACCATAATGTGTGTATGTCTGTCCCTCTGACTGGAGGGGAATTATTCCAGTCTTATTTTTTATATTTCGATATTTGATAATCTATGTTTTATTTTATATTCTATGTTAACATAATTTTTTTGATGTCTGCATTACCTGCAAAAAAATCTTCAAATGTAAAATCTCTTGTAATTATAGGTGGAATCTTGGCTGGGATAGGACTAGCTCTTCTTGGATACCTTATGTTTTATGTTGCACCGGATATGGTTACTGAAAGAGTAAAATTAATTGCAAATACTGAAAAAGGTTGTATTGTTGAGACCTCTGATGGGTTTGCTGTAAATATTGGTACTTGTGATGGCAATCCCGGTGAATTCATAGTTGCTACATATGACGCAAAAGTCAAAGAGAGAGCAGCTTTGATGAATCCTACAGGTAGATAAAAATAATTAAAGTTGGTTTCCTGCTAGAAACCAATTTTCTTTTGGATTATCCTCGAAAACTACAATCACGTGAGAATCTTTTGTTTTAAGAATCTCTACGGCTGATTTTGTGATTGCTTTTGCGTATTCGTCTTTTTGTTGTTGAGTTCTTCCAGGATACATTGATACTGTAATCAACGGCATGATTAGTTTGAAAAAGTTTCGTTGATTTATTCTTTAGACTTAGGCCTTGTATCCGTATCTTGTTCCATAAGTAAACTCAGAACTATGTGTTTTCTTGTATAGATAACCTGTGGCAAGTCCCACTACAAAGCCACCAATATGAGCAAGATATGCAACGCCGCCTCCTGCAACACCAAATCCTCCTATGAAAAATGGCAACAAGTTTTGAAATACAAGCCAAAACGGTAAGAACCACCTTGCTTGAATGTGCATCATTCTCATAAAAAATCCCATTATCATAGCAGTCTGAATTTTAGCTCTTGGAAAAATTACAAGATATGCACCAAGTATTCCAGATATGGCACCGGATGCACCTACTGCTGGAATTACACTTGAAGGATCACCAAGTATGTGGATCAAGCCTGCGCTTATTCCCCATATTAGATAAATTGCTAGATATTTTATTTTACCAAACTTTAGCTCGATGTTATCACCAAATATCCACAAAAATAACATATTACCACCAAGATGCATTGCACCACCATGTAAGAAAATAGAACTTAGAAGAGAAACGTATGGTTCGGCAGGACATGCGACTCGTAAAGGACCTTCACCAAAATCTATGTTAGATACAGATCCTCCTGTAACACAGTTTGGTACTGCACCCCAATTATAAAATAATGAAAATGCGTTTTGATTTGTAAATTCTATAAATTGTCCAGTATATGCAATTTCAATAAGAAATATCAGAGCATTAATTGCAATTAAAGCATATGTTACTTTTGGTTTGTATCCTGGAGGATGTGGGTTTTCATCTCGTAATGGAAACATCAGATATTAAGCTTTGAAATTTGCATAATAAGATCATTTCGAATGTTAGTTAGAAACGACTAAAATCTAACAAACGTCTTGGTTTTTGCAGTAACTGCAATGATACTTGTGATTGCAATACCTAGTATCATCATTGCAACTCCTCCAAATTCAGGAATTACTCTAGTACCAATAATGGTAACTTTGGATGTGTTATCAGGAACTGTCAATTGAATGGTAAAAAACTCTTCATTTGAAGAAATTACTTCATATTCTGTTAATTTTTCTGGTGAAGCTGTAACCATGACTAGAAAATTATTATTTTCTGCATCTACTAGTTCCCTTGGAATACGTAAGACGAAATTGTTTTCTAGTACATTATCAAGATAAATCGATAGTGAATTTTCTTCTTCGTTTATTGTCATTTTTGTAATTTCTCCATTAAGATTGTATGTTACAGGAAATGTGATATCATGGATATCTACAAGTATTTTTTTACCTGAAAAGTCATTACCAAAATCATATTCAGATGATGAATCAACAACAGTCAATGTTGTAGGTATCTCCTTTGCAGAATCATCAATTAGAATTCCAGTTGGTTCAAGATCGGTACACTCTACACCATAACATGTACCAGGAGTTGTATTTGGTAATTGAGGTAGAGTATCAACTACAGGTTCATCAGGTAAAATAACATCGTCATTAACTTGTTCATCAGTAGGATGTTCATCGTGTGAAACTGTGCCATCTTCATTAAAGTGAGAATTTGGGCACATGTCACCGTTTGTGATTGTTCCTCTTATTCCATTAGAATTTAATTTGATTGGATTTGCACTGGATACGATATCTACAAGATGAATATCAGAGTTTGTGTATTGATCACCTAGATAAAGGCTAATTCCAACCACGGTTGAGAGATTTTTTCCTGAAATAGTGTATTGTAGTTCATTGTAACTAGTAGATTCAAAGCTAGCAGTTGCAGTGGCTTTTGAGGTTCTCCATAGAATTGAATCTGCTTGACTAAGAATTTCGTTGCTTGGTTTTGCCAGAGTGGTAAAGATTTTGCTTCCAGGTATGTAATGGAGTTCTCCTCTCACCTCACCTGGAGTGTAAAAGTCTCCTGGACCAGTATTTGTTGTTATATCTCCATCTGAATTTGTATGAATTTGTAGATAGACCTGTTTGTTGTGTATGTCTTTAATTAATCCGTTAACTGTACAATCAGATATTGTATGGTCATGTCCAACAGTACTTGTGTTGTGTCCACTGTGAGAACTGTGAGAACTAGTACTATGAGAACTATGATTGGTACTAGTGCCTACCAAATAAGATGAAAAATGTTCTACTTTTTGTTCATATGCACATTGAGTTAAAGTGTGAAGTGACGGAGCTAGTATTGGAGGAGTGTTAGTTCCGTTTACTTGTACTGGATTCCATTGATTAGATTCAAGAACATACACAGTGATATCAGTTGGGCATGAATTGTCTCCATTTCTATCTAGGTAAAAAGTGATCACGGGGTTTGTTAAAAAAGAATTAGGATCACTCAAAGATATATCACCTGTATTAGTAACATCAATGAATAAAGATTGAAAACCAAGTGCTGGATCAAGATCTGGGATTGAACCTGGTGGACTATCATCTATTTGGAGGCTGACTCCAAAGTCATTACCAGATACAGCAAGTGGTAAGCTAATTCCGTGTACTGAAGAACCATGATTACCATGGTGACCGTCATATTGAATCGTAGAATCAAATCTCATGACAAAGTTTGTGTTAAAGTCAATACTAGTAAATTTTGGTGTGTTGATAAATTTACTACCGTCAGTATTACTTGCAACAAATATTGGTGAAATATATCCATTAGATGAGTTTAGTGATAGAGCATCATAAGTTGGAATACCTAAATTTGAAAAACGTTGTGAAGCATTCCAATTTTGTGCATCAGATGGAAGAATGTTCTCAAATAATACATGATCAGGAGGTAATGTAGTAAAAATATCACTCTTTGAGGTAATTAAAGATGGTGGAAGATGTGTTAAAGATCTACCATTAAGTTTTGGAGCATATGTCTCCATAACATTAAGATCAGATACGTACAATGCAGGAGGTAACATAGATTCTGAATTACTTGAAAATGTTAAAGGAAGATTTGTCACAGATACATGTGGATAATTTGATTCTACTACTTCGGCTGATGAATGTGGGGCATTGTTTTTAAGAAAACCAGGAGGACCTCTCAGTTCCAATACACTGTAAACACCAGGATTAACTTTGATTAATTCTATCACACCAGAAGTAGGATCATAATCTAGAGAATCATTGTCATTAATAATTAAATTTGGACCAAAAAATTGGGGATTTGTATTGTTATCGAAATTTGTAAATGCATATGGATTTGGAGAGATCAGAAACATTGTACCTCCTCTAAGATACGGCATGTCTCGTGTACCGTGTTTGAATATTGTAAGAACTTGATTATTGGTGTTGTTGTTGCAACCATAGCAGTTACCTATTTTAGATAATGGTATCAGTATGTTAGATTCATCAAGACCTACAAGAGATCCGGTGTTTCCAGATTCACTACCTGAAAAACCTATACCATGATTATGTTCATGTTCTGCAAAAACTAGATTTGAATAAGATGCTACAAAAATAACAATAACTAAAAAAGATAACAAACTAACGTTTGGAAAATTATGAGAGTGTTGTTTAAAGAAAAAAGAAAAAATCATGCAGTCACCTTTTAGCTAATGCCCTGCATGTGTACCATTATCAAAACTGATGTGGCCACGAGGTAAGTACGGATATACATCATGAGACGGGGTGGTACATGTATTGGTACTTGTACTTCCTGGACAACTGTAAGGAAGAGGCATGTTTCCACCTGGACCATAATTATTTGGTGGGTTGATGTTACCTACTACATTCAACAGAGTAAATGACATTGCATTACCTGTTCGAAATACTACATTGTTGGGACTAGTATTTAGCAAGCCAACGTCAGTAATTCGTGGTGCTCCAGGATGTCCCACTTGAGATACATCTACAGCTGGAATATGTGAGTGATAGACACATGTTTTGCCCTTGACTGATACATGCTCAATTAGATTAAGTTGAGCTTGATCAAGCCATGTTCTATTTGGTAACTCATCTACATGTCCAGCTACTGGTACAACTAGTGGTTCACCAGTACTATCACATGGAATTCTTGCAAGAAAATGACCAGCTACATAGTTAGGACTATAATCAGCTAAAGGCATGTAGTCATTTGGTTGCATTACCTGACCTGCCAAGATAACAGTGACAACTGAAGGCAATGTATCTGTTGCTGCACCTTGCTCAAATGAATGAGATGCTGTTGCAAAGTTGTATGTGAAGATTCCTCCACTAACAGCTGCGACAAGCAATATCATCAGTAAGATGTTGTTTTTTTGATATTTCATTGAAGAATAATTTTGAGAATTATAGATAAAGATTCTAGTACAAACATAAAAGTTGTTTTATTATTGTACCAATTTTATTAAATAATGATCTAAGTTTTCTGATTTAATGAAAATAGAACATCTGACATTTGCATTGCTAGCTACAATTGCAATTCCGTTACTAACTCTAAGTGTACAAGAAGTTTCAGCTCATGGAAACTTTGAAGTTGTTTTTAACGCCAACGCAAATCAGACACTAAGAGTAGTGATTGGTGAGACAGGAGAGCCAGCATATGTTGATGGAATTCATGACGTAGAAGTAAAAATAACAGACAAACTTACAGGTCTTCCAAATACTGTAGCTGTAAAAGATAATGCAGGAACAACAAATATCTTAAGTCTAGACACATACTTTTATCCAGAAAGTGCACTAGTAAGTGGAAGTGCTCCTGCAATAATTGATGCAGACGGTGCTGGGGAAGGAGTGTGTAATACTGCAACATCATCAGGAGTACAAAGTGCTGCTGCAGGAGGCATATCAGGATGCGGACCTGCTCCAGGATACACAGATTCTGAAACCGGTGGAGGAAAGGTGAAAAGCGTGTATGGAAGTGTTGGTATGTATACTGGACCTACAAAACAATACTATACACAATTCGGACGAACACTGTATCATTTTTACGGACAACTGAATTATTTCCAAACTACTCCAGAAAGTCTAGTTCCAATTGATGTTTGGTATGATGGAAAAAATGTCAAAGTTGCATACATCAATAGTGCTGCAGGAACAATAAACAGTGGTTTTGGATTAAATGACGTGACACAGATTTACTGGCCAGGACCAGGTGGATCTAGTGCTGGTACATCAGGAGTCACAAATGCAACACATCCAGATAACATACGTAGTGCAATAGGAACAGACAGACAAAATGGAATAGATACTTGGAACTTCTTGGCAGATATTGCCACTGCATTAAATGGAATAACAAATGATATGATAGATATCATCATTCCAGCAGACAAAACAATTCCTGGTGTATAATCAGGAATTTTCTTATTTTTTATTATATTATTTTACTTAGTTTTTCATTATTGGACAGAGTTACATGCATTTTACATAATGGTGATGTACTAGTAATTCAATATTGTAATAATGTATGAATATAGTTGCAAAAAATCAGTAGATTATTTTTTTTATTGCTAAGATAATTGGTTGTTTATAAGATGTACCAGAATTATTAATATCTATTTGATATTGATGATTATAATGAATACAAAATTAGCTCTGCTAGTAGTATCTATTGCACTAGTTGCTGGCCTAACAAACAATGCTTTTGCCCACAAGTCACAAGTGGTAGGAGATTATGTAATAGAAGTTGGTTGGTTGGAAGAACCAGTAATAGTAGGAATAGATAATGCGATCACAGTTACAATTACACCCGCAACAGAAGACGACAAAGTAAATGCAGAAACTATGAACGATACAGCAAATGAGAGTAAAGATTCAAGTCATGATGAGATGAAAAGTACTGACACTGTAAATGTTGGTGAACACCATGAAGAAGAACACATAGAGAGTGGATTGGCAGGTCTTGAATCAATCCTTGAAGTTACAATGACATTAGATGGTGAAAAAACAATACTTGCCATGACTGAAGATCATGATAATCCTGGTACATATATTGGAAAATTCACTCCCAGTGTCACAGGTCATCCAATGGTTCACATTTTTACAACCATTAATGATAGTCCAGTAGAGGCAACGATTCATCCAGAAGAAATAGAAGACGGTGCAGTATTTGATCAAGTATCATCTGATGGTTCTGTAAATGTCCATGTAATCACTACAGCACCGGCCAAAGACAAAGCAATGACAGTAAAGCTTGCATTTACCGATGAGTGGGGAAATACAATTGAGCATGCAAACTATGATATTTCTGCAACACAAAACAATGAATCAGTACTATTAGAAACTGAGGTTCATACAGATACTGGAGAAAACCAACATTTGACATCATCTTTAGCATCAGATGAGCCAGTTGATGTCCAAGTCATAATATTGGGAATCGGACTAGAAAATGACAAAGTAAACTGGTCAGGACCACAAGAAGAGTTATTCCCGTTACATGTAACTCCAGAATTTGGTCCAATAGTCATGATAATACTTGGAGTTGCAATTGTTGCAACAGTAGGACTACGTTCAAAGATCAAGTTCTAGATTTTTCTAGTCTTATTTTTTTATATTTTTTGCATTTTTATCAAGTAGATTTACAAAATGGATTTACATATGTTTTCTGTAAATCATGAATAAATTCATGAAAGTAGAGATTTCATTTTTAGGAATAAATTTCTTTGAAAACAAATTAGTTTATTCATAGAATTTTCACATTATAGAAAAATTTACTTTTCATTCTGAAAAATTTAGATAAAAAAATAGATGAGAAACCGTAAACTTGTGGTGGTTCTAGATTTCTCATCCACTAATGAATAACTATGGCTAGTAATTTAGAACCATAACAGAGTTAAAATAAAATTGGTACATTCGAAATATCTACCAGTACAATCATGAAATGTACCAGTTACTTAAAATAAATTATTGGTGCAGATGATGCATGTCTGAAAAATCAACTCTTCCAAAAGAATCACATTCTAAAAAGAAATGGTGGTCTTTTCTTAGTAGAAAAAAGTACAATAAATGATAAGATAATGAACAACTCGATAGAGTATATTTACTGTTTATCGATTTGGTTCTAATTACGATGGGATTTTTGACTTTTGTTTTATGTTTAATGATATGGAAGATACCATGTAATTCAAAAACTTACACCGTAAGATACATTTTCCCAAATAAATCTGACAGTTGTAGTTTTTATTGATTACCGATAAAGCAGATTATTTGAATAAAGCTTTGAGATATCTACAAGTGCAAAATCATATCACAATAATTTTTCGCTTAACAAGATTTTCAATCATCTTTAGAAAATCATCATCTGAAATTTTATCTTCAGACCACCATAGTGATGTAGTTTTTACCCATGAGGGTATTTTCCAATTCGATTGAACAGTTATTTCCTTTGAAGATTTAAAAATAATTCCTTTTTCAAACAAGAAATCTATTCCTTCGAGAAATTCTGAATCAGTTATTTGATCTGTAGACCACCAATTTGCATTTGTTCTTACCCATTGTGGGATTTTCGAAGTTTCAGGAGGTAAGCCTTTTTCAAAACCAGTAATCTTTAGAATTCCTTGTGATGTTGGCTCTACAGTAAATACAACATGCCAAAATCCCATATTATCTACACTTTGAGTAAACTTTACAGGCTTGTCGTTTATAGTGACATTAAATTTTTCTTTACCTGAAATTTGTGGAAATTCAAAGTTGGCATAGGTCTCAAGTGGGTAACTATTGTATCCACGCATTGTAAGAGATGTTCCTTCTTCATTGAATTTAGCGGCAGAATACCATGCGCCTGAATCATATCTAAAATCAAAATTGCCTGTGTTTTTCTTTGCAGTTACTGGAACAACAGTACTATCAAGAGGAGCAAAGCAACTATAGTAAAATACATCGTCAGTTACTGAGTGATCAGGATACATCGAAAACTCTAGAATTTGACCAGGTTCTATTTTGTCAATATACTTAATGTTACTAACAACATCAAGTGTTTTGGATTGATTTCCATGAACTAGTGCAAGAATTTTTGGATTGAAAATAGTTTCATTTCCAATATTACGAATTCTTCCTGAAACATGACCATCATCATGTGTGATTAATGTTTTATCATAAAGAATCTGAATGGATATTGGATCTTTTTGAGTTTTTACAAATTTGAGTTCAGCTTCCAGTAATACAGGAGCATCTCCTGTAACTTCAGGAAATTTTGTCTTAAATGGAATATCTGTTCTTGGTGGAATTGGAACATGTGGTATTGTCTTGGTAAACATATTTTCTCCATCAATTACAGTAACAAAAATAGTTGGAATTACCGCAAAATCATTTTGATTTTTTATATTGCCACCAACTGTATATACGCCTTCATAATCAAAATATCCAATATATTCTTGCGGAGGTATGAAAACATCAGCGTATACAAATTGAGAAACAAGTAATGAAGTAAATAACAATCCAATTAGAAGGATTATTTTTGATTGTAATAAATTACAAAGAGTTGAATATATCTTCGAATCCAGATGTTGGTTTTTCAAGTGAACTTGGTCTATAGTTTTCAATTAATTGATCTACTACCTTTCTTGTTTTAATATAATATTTCTTTCTTAGATTTTCAAGTTTTATTTCTACTTGTTCATCTTGTACTAATTGTGATAAATATAGAGAAACTGTTGAAGGTGATTTTTCTACCTCATTGACTAGTTCGCTGAATTCCAGTCCATCTTGTTTTATAAGAGCTAACAATAGATCTCTTGGAGTTTGTCTACGTAATGCTTTGATAGTTTTTGATTCATCTTCGGAAATTCCTGGTGGATAAAATCTAGCTTGTCTTGGACCTCGCACTACTTTGATTATACCATGTTTTTCTAATTTGCCAAGATAGTGGCTAAGAACACCATTTTTTAACCCAGAAGAACGCATGATTTCTCTGAATTGAATTCCAGGGTTTTGATCTATGATTTGCTGTAATTGTATATTTCTATCAGTCATTTCTAAACACTCCTAAAGCTAACAACCCCAGTGTACTGAACGTCAATAAATGTCCTACTTCTAACAGAGATATATCACCTAAATCATAAAGTGTAGGCCATGTAGCATCAATTACCAATACTGATTCAGCTGCAATAAAAGTTGCAAAAGCAAATGTACTGAGTAATAGTCTCTTTGTTTTTAATTTAGAATATGCCAATGTTGCAAGAATTGTAATGAATACTGCAAGGGTAATTCCAGCAATATGCAAAAAGATGTGTACTAGATGAAAGCCATGTAAGATATGAGGCATTATTACTGGAACTGCCAGTATTGCTACTACACCTATAACTACAATAGAAAACAGTGTAGATTTCCGTTCAATAACATTTTGAGGCCTAAACAAATCACAGAAAATATTATTTTTAGAGATTTAAACAGACTGGTTCATACTTCGAACTAGATGCGATCAGATACGAATAATTCTATTTTCTATTAGATACTGTATTCCTTGAACAAATGAACTATCGTCAATGGAGCCGTCTGCCCACCAACCTGCATTGTTTTTAATCCAAGATGGGATTTGATTGCTTGTCGATGCTGTTCCCTGTGTAGTTTGTGGAATCTTCATTATTTCTTCTTTAATCAAATATTGTATTCCTTGAACAAAAGTTTCATCATCTATTTGCCCATCTGACCACCACTTTGCATTATTTCGAATCCATTCAGGTATTGAAACATCATTTTCATTGGTTATCTTATTAATTATAATTGGAATAGATGTTTTTGCCAGATTGTTATCTCCAAGATTTTGGAAATTAAGATATACAATTCCAGTTACATCGTAGGGTATTGTAAATTCTGCTGTGTTATGTTTTTCTTTAGAATCACTACTAAATCCACTTTGTTTAAAAATTATTTTATCATTTTGAGTGATTGAAAAATCATAATTTACTGCTACTGGTCTGTTTTTTAGAAAAATATCTGTAATATCAAAATAAATTGTTGCTTTGGAGTTTGATTGTAAATTTTGCGGTTTCCAAGATATAAGAATTTTAAATTGACCGTTTTCGGTTACTGAACTTAATTGAATACCATCAGAATTTGGTTTGATAAGAAAATTCATTCCATTTTGATTTGGGTCATTATTGTAAATATTCCATAATTCTTTTTTATTAATAATAAAATGAACTACTCTGCCATCAGAAAAAAAATCATCAATTGTTACAACATCATCAGATAATTTGATTCCATTTACATACATAGAAAATCCAGATATAAGTAGATCTCCAAATGTTTTTGGAATTACTAATTCTTCATGGATTACAGATGTCTGATTGATATTATTAATACTCCATTCAAAAGGCATTGAAAAAGTGATTTCTTTAGATTCAATATCATATTGAAAATTTTTTATTTCATCATAATACGTAATAACATTAATGGTTTGAGGGCCAAAAACAAGATGATTAATTTCATGATTGGATGTTTGTGCGATTGAAATTCCTGCATTGAAAGTTAATGGTACGTCTAATTTCTTTGAATAACCATTAGCTGTGAGAATAGTGATATCAAACTTGTATAGTCCTCCTTCACTTAGTTTTGGACCTTTTACATTTACCATTTTACTATCTAATCCAAGTAATGAACCAAAGAAATTTCCATTATTCGTTTCTTGAACCTGAATTGTTTCAGTATTTTCTGATATAAAATTAAAGACTATAAACCCATTATCGCTTTGAAATTCTTTTTCAAAAAGAAATTGTTCGCCACGACTAGATTTTATCAAAAATGTGACATCTCTAAGTGTAATTTTTGAATCAAAATCAATTAATGAAATGGATATTTGCTGATCATCGTTTTCATCTGGATTATTTGTAGATGATGAAACTTCCAGACTCACTTGTTTGCCATATAGATCAACTGGTGGAAATACTTCACTTCCCACACCATGACCGTAAACATTTACAGTTGTTAGAGCAATAATAGAGGTAAATAATAAAATCAACACATGTAAAAATTTTTCATTCAAGTCTTTCTTTATTTCTTGATTATCTATTTAAAAATCTAGATTAGGTTATTCTCAGATATGAATTCTTTTAATTAAAAAATAAATTAAGGATGCATCATCATTGTGCCATTCCAATTATTCATCATTTGTTTCATTTGTTCTAAATGTTGAGTATTATTGAACATCATTCCATGCATCTGTTGCATTGTTTGTGGGTCTGACATCATAAGTTGCATCATTTGTTGTGCATGTTGAGGATCGTTCATCATTGCTTTCATATGTTCTGGGTTCTTTGCCATTATTTCATGCATTTTCTTCATGTGTTGAGGATCGTTCATAATTTTGAGATGCTCTGGATCATTTATCATTATTTCATGCATCTGTTTCATAAGATCTGGATTAGACATCATGTTATTCATCCACTCTGTAATTATTTTTGGATCAGATTGCATCTGATTCATTATTTGTTGTCTTTGAGATGGATTTTGCATTATTTGTTGCATATTCATGGGCATTGTAGAAACACTAGACTGAACTATTGCATAACCAATTCCAATTCCTACAAGAAATACTCCTACAACTATGCCAATCCAAAGAGATTGTTTGATCATGAAGAAATTACAAATATTTTATGTATTAACATACACGTTGTTTCTCAATGTTGAGAGTAAACAATAATCAAGTCCATTTGTTTGGATCTTTTTTCCAAACTTGTTTTCCATCAATGGTTACTTGGTCTTTTTCTTCAAAGACAGTATGCCATTTTCCATTGTGTGGGAAAATTTTATTCATTTCCTCTACTTTTTCATTAGTTGGTGCTTTGTTCATTAAAGCTCCCCATCTCATATTAGGTACTTTTGGAAGAATATCGTTAATGTCTTTCATATTTTATCACTATATATTACAAAAATTATTGTTCAATTTTCATTATTCCCTCTTTGATCAAATATTGTATTCCTTGAACAAATGAACTATCATCAATGGAGCCGTCTGCCCACCAACCTGCATTGTTTTTAATCCAAGATGGAATTTGATTTGCTCCAGCACCTGTTCCTTGAGAGGTTGGCGGAATCTTCATTATTTTTTCTTTTATTAGATATTGTATTCCTTGAACAAATGAACTGTCATCAATGGAGCCGTCTGCCCACCAACCTGCATTGTTTTTAATCCAAGATGGGATTGATGTTGGTTTTTCAGTAGATGATTTTGGTAAATTTGGTCCAATCTCAATTATTCCAGAACCTATACCAGCATATTTTGCATTATAGTCAATTCCTGTTCCATAAACCAGAATATCAAGTCGATATTGCCCTTGAGATGGAACAAATATTTTTTGAATGTCTAATCCTTCAAAAGCAACAATTCCAGGATTTTGTGGATCATTACCAGAATTTCGTTCTATTTCTTTATCATTTTTATCAACTAGTGAATAGGCATATCGGATATCTCGAATAAGATTTCTCTTTTCATCAAAGAATGTTATCTCAAATGGAACTTCTTCACCTGCACCATAACTACCGTCCCATGAAATATTTACTGTTGTAGGAACTTGTTTGTAGTTTACCGTATCAACAAGATAAAATTCGGTAGAACTTTTTGAAACTTCACTCTGTGGGACTAGTTTTAATTTCATAATTCCACTATTGTGATTTTCTGGTCCTAGGGAATCATTGATTTTTTGTAATTCATTTTTAGTTACAAGAAAATGTACAATGTTTGTATCGTCATATGAATAAGGATCGTTTAACAATGCACGTTGATCAATTTCGATTCCATTAACATATCCTTTGAATTGTTTTCCTTCTGCATATGGTGCAAAGCTTTTTGGAACTCTAATTTCTTCATGTACCACTTGAACTAAATTGACATATCCAGGATGCCAGTTAAATGGCATATCAAAGTAGATTGAATTATCTGATGAATCAAATTTGAAGTTCTCTACTTCATCATAGTAAGTCTTTACTACTACAGGAATTTCTTGTGCATTTGCAGTTTTAATAAAAAAATCTTGTTCTTGTGCAACACTTACAAAAGTATCATAGCTGAGTCTATCAGCTACTAATGCTTTGGGACTGGTAGCACCTTCAATATCAACTCGGATATTGTACAGTCCGCCTTTATCAAATATAGGACCTTTGATTTGTGTTCTTCCCTCTCCTTCTGCAAACAAAGCTTCAGGAGCACTTACATGTTCAGAGCCATAATATTTTGTACATTTCCAAAGCTCAATCTCTTTGCACCCAAGTTCTGGTTTAATTTCAACATCTAATGTTCCATCCAAGTCATAAAACAAATTTCTAGCTAAAAGATCACCGCTTCTCCAAACTTCAACTCTGTACGTAACCTTGTCTAGATTCTTATCAGTAATAGTATCAAAGAAACGAATTTTCATGTTAGCAGAAGTTACTTCACCTACAGTAATATCTGCAGGATCCAATTGTGTACTGACAGTTACACTCATGCCACCAAAACTAATTGGTTCAGCCATATCGCCACCTAACCCATGTCCAAATGCATTTGGAACTAGAGTTGAAACTGTGAAAATGCCAATTAATGCAACAAATAATGTAAGTTTGTTATACAATAGTCATTTTTGTTGTAATTCCATATTTAAAGATGCCATAGAATTATCATGTATGTTAAGTTGATAATAGATGTAATTTTTATTTATGGCATTAAAAAGAAGAAAATATGAAATTTCTAATTGCAATGTTTCTAATTCCGTTATTAATTATACCAGCATTTGCTCAAACAAATTCGCAGATTCTACCAACGGAGAAAGGAACATTAGATGTTAAATTATCCTATGATGAAATCATTCCAGGACAGCAAACTAAACTAAATATTGATTTTATCAATCCTCAAACAAAAAAAATTCAAGAGCATATTGATTATAAAATAACAGTTTCAAAAGACAGTGAAACTATATTTGGACCAATACCACTCACTCATACTTCAGTAGGTTCAGTAAAAATTCCAGTAGAGTTTATTGATGAGGGAATTTATTCAGTAGAATTAGAAATTGAAGGAATACTATTCCAACCAATTCCTTTGGAAAAAGCTTCATTTGACGTTGCAGTTGGAGAATCTGTTGTACAACCTACGCCAATTCCTAAAAATAATGATGGTGGTTGTCTAATTGCTACTGCAGCATTTGGTTCAGAGTTATCTCCACAAGTGCAACAGCTCAGAGAATTAAGAGACAATACAATTCTAAATACAAAATCAGGAATGGCATTTATGACCGCATTTAATCAATTTTATTATTCATTTTCACCAACAGTTGCAGACTTTGAAAGAGAACAACCAATTTTCAAAGAATTTGTCAAGATTACACTAACGCCAATGCTGGCATCTCTATCTATGCTAAATCATGTCAATATTGACTCAGAGCAAGAAATGCTAGGTTATGGAATCTCTATAGTTTTACTAAATATTGGAATTTACATTGGAATTCCTGTCTTTGGAATTCTTAAAGTACATAAGATTAAAAGAAAATATGGTTCATAGTATTTCTAGTCAGGTTTTTATTTATGCAAATAATACACAAATCAATGAAGACTATAAGCTCGTTCTTCGTATTATTTGCCATTGTAGCAGGATTAGTTGCAACAACACCAGCTGCATTTGCAGATCATAGCGAAGTTACAATTGTTCCAGCACCAGGATCTGGTGCACCAGGATGTGAAGAGACTGCAGAAGGATGTTACATTCCAAAAGAAGCAACTGTAGATGTTGGTGGAAAAGTAATATTTTCTAACACAGATACTGCTGCACATACATTCACAGCAGGTAGCCCAGCTGAAGGCCCATCAGGTGAATTTGACACCAGTCTAGTAATTGCTGGAAGTTCATACGAATGGACACCAATAACTGTAGGTGAATTCCCATACTATTGCATGGTACATCCATGGATGGCAGGATTAATTGTAGTACAAGAAGCAGGACATGAAGAAGGTACTGATGAACATACCAGTGAAGAAGTGCACATAGAAGAAGGTGCAGCAACTGCAACTGGAATGTTATCTGATGGCACAAAAGTTTCAATTATGACTTCCACACCAACATCAGGTGAAAAAATGGAAATCGCTGTTGAATTTGCTGATTCAGAACATGTCAATCATGACATTATGGCAACACAAAATGGTGAAGTAGTACTAGACGATATTAATGCACATCATCATGATGGAAAAGGGGTACATGAAACAGCACCACTTGTCTCATCAGATCCAGTAGAGATCACAATTACCTTCCAAGGTTTTGGAGTAGATGATCCAAAAACAGGACCTATCGGTGAACAAGTAGTATTCTCAAACATTGTTCCAGAATTTGGAACAATTGCAATGATGATACTAGCCGTTTCAATCATAAGCATTGTTGCTGTCACTGCAAAATCTAAAGTAATTCCAAGATTTTAGGAATTAACTTTTTTCTATTTTCTTTTTATTAAAGCAATTATCGCCAAGATTATTGCGGCTGATGCAATAGACAAACCAAAAATTGCAAAGTCATAAGCTGCACCACCATTAACATTTTCTGAGCCATCTTTCATAGAGGAAACTTCTCTTTGTAGCGATGAAATTGCATTTTTGAGTGAAGTTACATCTTGATCCGATGATGAGCCACTAGTTTGTGGAAAATCCAATACTGCCGTACTTTCTACATTTTCAACTGGAATTTGTATATCAATTAAAACTCCGTTAATTTCTCCTTTCATATCCATGATATAGGTTCCAGTCTTTGTTGGAATTACAGGAGAAAAATAATACCCTACTTTTGGATCGGAGTGAATATCAATTTTCTTTGAGACTCCTCCAAACATTGCTGTAACTTCTACATTTTTGAATGCGTTTGTAACTCCTTTGTATGAGTTTGGAGTATCACCAGGTTCAGTTATTTTAAAAACAAAATCATTTCTTATACCTACAACTGGAGGTTCAAGTCCCCAACCGGCTTCAATTTTGTAAGGTTCTACCTCAACTGTTGTATGAGCAAAAGATTGAGATACAAATCCAACGGAAAACAATAATCCAATTAATCCCAAAGTAAGAACTTTCATGACTGTTACTTTATTGTAACATGTTATTATCTTTACGTGAATTGGTACAAACTTCGAAATAAATGAAAACTGTTTAAATTGTCAAAGATAACCTGAAAAGTAAATGAGGAAATTTCTAATTATTTCATTATTGATTTTATCAGTATCTATCCCATATGCTGCAGCTCATCCATTTACCATAGAAACTAATCCAAATTCATCATCAAATGCAGCTGAGGGAATAACACAAGTTGCAGTTTATTTTTCAGAGCCAGTTGATCTTAATTTTAGTTCTCTCAAAGTATTTGATAATAACGGAGATCAGATCGATAACAAAGATACAAAATATTTTGAAGATGAAAAATCTTTAGTTGTAACTACTCCTCCATTAGAGAGTGGACGTTATACAGTAACAAGTAGTGTTCTCTCCAAAGTTGATGGGCATCTTGTACCTAACGCATTTAATTTTGGAGTAGGAGATGTGATAGTTCCTGAACAGCAGTTACCAACAAGTGAACTTGTATTCTTACCTGAAGCAGGATCAAGATTTCCAGGACTTGTAGGTCAGACCATTGTGTTAGGTGGTGTAATTGCCTCAATACTAGTCTGGGGAACTCAAAGCAAACAATTAGTTAGAAAGGAATTAGATAAACTAGAATTTTTCCATCATGGAAAATTTATGACAATCACAGGTATTGGATTATTGCTGATTTTTGCCTCAAATATCTTGATGCTTGCAGTACAAACTATAAGACTAGAGACTTCAGTTTTTGAAGTAATTAAAACTGATTTTGGAAATACGTGGCTAATCAGAATGATAATCACAGTTATTCTTCTTGGTTTATGGTTTGGAATGGATAGAAAAAAGAATCTATCTATCAAAAACAAAATTCCAATGCTTGTAGTTACACTTGGATTAATTGGAACTTCAAGTATGATTGGACACGGTGCAGCAAGTGGAGAGACTCCCGCAATTATTTTAGATTACATTCATAATTTTGTTGCCGCAGTTTGGATTGGAGGCATAATTTACTTTGTATTTACATTATTGCCCACATTTTCACAATTAGAGGAAGCAAAACGAGAGAAGATGACACTTGTTTTAATTCCAAGATTTTCAATTATGTTTATTGTTGCAGTAGGAATTGTAATAATTACTGGACCAACACTCATGTGGTTTTTGGAAAGTGATGTAGGTTTGATTACAGGATCAGTGTATGGAAAATTAATTCTTGTAAAAATTTCAATTGCAGCAATCATGGTTGGATTGGGAGGATATTTCCAGTTTAAGATTCAAAAAAAGGCAGAAAAAGATTTGCAGTCAGGATCCATTACAGTGTACAAGAAACTAAAAAGATCACTGAAATTTGATGTAGTGTTAGGAATTGTTCTTTTGGGAGTTGTCGCATTACTTGCTAATGGAACTTTGCCTGCTGGAGAAATTAAGCAGGCTGATGCGCAAAAGGTTTCATATGATTTTAGTACAATTGAATTTTCAGAGAATACAAAATTTGATGTTAAAATAACGCCATTTTCTAGCGGTACAAACACAATCCTAGTAAAAATTAGTGATTTTGAAAACAAACCGTTGTATGATTCAGATCAAATCAAAGTAAAGATCTCAAATCCTCATAGAAACATCTCTCCAATAGAAATACCAATGAATATCATCAAACAAGAAGGCAAACCAATTGAATTTCAAGGAGAATTAACATTTGGATTTTCAGGCCAGTGGCAGGTGGAAATAGAGACTCAAAGAAAGCAGAATGCAAATGAATCAGTTTTTTTGAATTTGCTAGTTAAGCCAAAGTTGACAGATCTTAAAACAGAAATTATAGAATATGAATTGCCTGAATCCTCAAAACCTCTTTATCCTATGTATGACGGAAAGAGCTCAATTTGGGTAAGCGATCCATCTTCTCCAAGATTATGGCAATTCTCACTTGATACACAAGAATTCACTTCGTATTCATTTGATGGGTTAACTACCATGATACTTACACAAGACAATCAAGGAAAAATTTGGTTTACTGATTCACCAAGAAATCAGATAGGATATTTTGATCCAAGTGATCAACAGATCATCACAAAAACTTTACCAAAAATAGATCCAGTGATTTATGAGAATACAGCTACTTTCATACAAGCAGACTTTGATGGAAATATTTGGATTGCAATTACTAACAAAGATGTGATTTTGAAATATCAACCAGAATCAGATACATTTGAAGAAATTAAAATGCCTGCAAGAGAATCACTCCCATTTGCTTTGACAATTGATGATGTGGGAAAAATTTGGTTTACTGAATCTGCATCTGGCAAAATTGGATTTATCAATCCAAAAAATAATGATATAACAGAATTTACACCTGAGAAACCTCTTGCGTCACCTGAGGCCATAATCTTTGATGATGAAGGAAATTTGTGGATTGCAGAGCATACAGGCATGGCAATTACCAAATTTGATCCAATTCTTGAAACATTTGAGAGAATTTCAGTTCCAGATAAAGAGGCATTGCCTTATGGAATGTCATTTGACAGATATGGAAATATCTGGATTCCGCAACACACCATAGACAAGATTGCCGCATATGATCCATATAACAAAAATTTAATCGAGGTTCCAATTCCGACTGCAACATCATTTGCGCAATTTTCAACATCAGATGATAAAGATAATGTTTGGTTTGTTGAACAACAAGGAAACAAACTGGCAATGATAAAGATCACAGAAATTCCAGTAACTGTATCTCAAATACCAGATGCAGATGGTTTTCAATTAAAGTACACTGAGATTGCATCACCATTGATTGCAATGGGAGTAATTGCAACATCGTTATTTTTTGTCAAAAGTCTAAAAGATAAAAGAAGATTAAATGAGTTAGTGATGTCTGGATAACAATCCAGCAGATTTTATTCCTATTGTGCATCCAAATATTCCAATTGCAATTAACACAATTGTTCCTGCTGGTGTAATATCAAAAAGATATGAAACTAGTATTCCTGCAACTACAGAAAATATAGAAAAGCTCATTGAAATTATAGCAGTTTGTTTGAATCCTCTTCCATACATTATTGCAGTTACATTGGGAATTACAAAGAGAGCAGAAATTAATAAAACACCAACTAGCTGTATTGAGGTTACAACGGTAATTCCTGCCATAAACACAATAAGATAATTGATTTTTTCAACCGGAACACCACTAACTTTGGCTTGTTCTTCATTGAATGTAGAGTAAAGAAGTTGGCGATAGAGTAAAAGAATTACAATTAGGATAATTCCAGTTAATAATAAAATCAAAATTGTGTCATTAACACTAACAAGTAAGATACTTCCAAAAAGAAAGCTAAAGATATCAAGAGTAAATCCTCCAGATAGTCCAATAATTACGAGGCCAACGGCAATTCCTGACGATAAAAGAACCGCTATTGAGGTATCTCCAGATATGTTGAATCTATCTTTGATTCGAGTAATTATCAATGCACTGACTATTGAAACACCATATGCAGTCCAAAGTGGATATATTCCAGACATCAAACCTAATGCAATTCCACCAAATGATGAATGAGCTATTGCATCACCAAATAATGAATAACGTCTTAAAACTAAGAAGAGTCCCACTACTGAACATAAAATTGCAATTGCAATGCCTGAGATGATTGCTCTGTGCATAAAACTAAAAGTAAAAATTTCAAAAGCCATCTCTAATGATGATGCATATGTTCCTGCATAGAAGCTTCAGAATATTGTTTTACAAGATCATCGTTTTTGAAGAAATCATCAGATTCTCCATGGAAGAAAAGAGTTCTATTAAGACAAGCTACATGATTTGCTAATTTGTTTACCGCATCTAGATCATGTGAAGACCAAATTATTGTAATGTTTTGTTTGGAGTTTAGCTCTTTTAAAATACTATAAAAAAGATCTATACTTTGTTGATCAATACCAGTTACTGGTTCATCCAAAATCAAGACTTTTGGATTATTCACCAATGCTTTTGCAATAAAGACACGTTGTTGTTGTCCACCAGATAATTCACCTATTCTTCTTTCGCTTAGCTCATGTATCCAAAGTTGTTGTAATATTTCATCAATTTTATTTTCGTCTGATTCTTTTTGCAATCCCATTTTAACAACGTCATTAACTGTTGCAGGAAAATTTTTCTCAAAGATTGGTTTCTGTGGTACGTAACCAATTTCTTTAAGATGGTTTTTTGATTTTCTAATATCTGTGCCAAAAAATTTGATTGTACCTTTGTATTTTGTATTTAGACCAAGCATTGCAGCAAAAAGTGTGGATTTTCCTGCACCGTTAGGACCAATTATGCCTAAAAAATCACCTTGGTTAACTGTGAAACTGACATCATCTATGGCCTTTACGTCAGGATACTGAATTGTAAGATGCTCAATTTCAACTACTTTTAACATAATGCCTCCTTTAGATGATTCAGATTCTCAGTCATTTTAGAAATGTAAGTACCGTCATCGCCAATTTCCAATGGAGATAAAACCAGAATTTTTCCTCCTATTTCATTTGCAATTACTTGAGAGGTTTTAGGATCAGCTGTTTCTTCAGTGAAAATAACTTTAAGATTGAGCTGCTTGGCTTTATTGATTACATTTTCTAAAGTTTTGGCAGTAGGTTCTGCATGTGGCTCATATGAAGAAATTACAGTGTGTTGTGTAAGATCATACTCATCAGCAAAATATGAAAAAGCATCATGAAATGCTATAAAATCATGATTACATCCAGATAACTCATCACGAATTTTTGAATCAAGTAAATCTAATTCATCTATATAATTTGCAGCATTTTCTTGAAAATATTTTCTATTTTCAGGATCTGAGTTAGAGAATGCATCTGCAATATTTTGGACTTGAATTTTTGCAAAAACTGGGTTTAGCCAAATGTGGGGATCTCCAGATTCATCGTCATGTTCTTCATGTATTGGTGATTCTTTATCCATATTTTTTATAATTCCATTGCTGGTATCAACTACCACACCTTGGTAATTCATTTCGTATAATTTATCAACCCAGTTTTCAAATCCGATTCCATTAATTATGATAAGATCTGATTTTTGCATTTGTTGTACATCTTTTATTGTTGGTTCCCAATCATGTGGTTCAATCCCAACTGGAACCAGTAATTTTGTATCAATCTTTTCTTTACCAACACTTTGTGAAAATTCATGTAATGGATAAAATGATGATATTACTTGTAATTTTGATTCGTTTGTTTTCTCAAATTGTTTGGAATCACTTGAAAAAACAACAAATGAGATCAGTGGGATTGTAATGATAATTGAAATTATTACCAATTTTACTTGATTATTCATACGCAATTTTGATATGTGTTATTAATAAGTCTATAAAATGTTAATAACTTTAATTGCTAAACTTATAAGATAATTAATAACAATTATCATTTATGCCAATAGTTTCAATTTCATTGAATCAGGAGATTTTATCAGAATTAGACAAGCTGCAAAAAACTATGGGATTTTCAGGTAGGTCTGAGGCAATAAGGGCAGGAATCAGAACTTTTGTGTCAGAAGAAAAACAAAAGTTGGACTTGACAGGAAATATCCACGCTATTCTTTTAGTTGTACATAATGATGAGTTTGATCATGTTGTATCTGGAATAAAACATAATTTCGAAGATCTGATAACAACTCATCTACATAGCAAGATTGAGGGGGAGAAGTGTATGGAATTATTTGTAATTGACGGTGATGCAGAAAGAGTATCAACTATTACAAAAGATTTCCAAGTAAACAAAAACATGGATACTGTAAAATTGGTAACGTTGTAGAATCAATTAGAAATTAAATTTTTTGAAAAGCAGTTTCTTGACGCCAAAACAACTACCAATAATGTAGAAAATAAAATCATCATTGCAATTACTCCAAATTCAGGAGCAACGACCATTCCAAACTCAGTTTCTTGACCTGTATTTCTGATATTTTCAAATCTAATAATTGTGGGACCAGTTTGATCCTCTGTAAATTCATATCGTTCAAATTCTCCACCAACTTGCGCCGTTCCAGTCACTCTATGAATTTCCTTGTCATTTTGTATGATTACAAAAGTATAATCTGAGTTACGTAATGGCTCTCCAGTTTTACCATCTCTGATTGTAAAGACAAAATTTGTATTTTGTCCAGGTGCAATCTCTATTGGATCCCATGAGAGATTCACTTGAAAGTCTTCACTTTTTGTAAATGAAGTTAATGGGAATCCAGAATCTTCAGATCTAGAAAGAACAAAAGTAATTTTATCAGGCAATGGTTCTCCAGATTTTTGCAGTTGATTCTTTACATATCTAAGATGATCCTGTAATAAAACAAAATGAACTATTCTTTCATCATCTTCAGTATAATCATCGATTGTAACTGATGCTTTAAACAAATCAATTCCATTTGCTTTGCCCGTATAGCTTGGAGACAAAAATTCAGCAAAATCCTTAGGAAAATGCACCTCTTCATGCACAACGGGAATGTGAGACATTTGTTTTTCGCTCCAATCAAAAGGCATCTCAAATGTTACTTGTTGGGCAATGGGATCGTACTCAAAATTAGAGATATTGTCAAAATATGACTTCACTTTAAACTGAACATCATTATTTTCAGCGTCTTTTTGTAAAAATTCAGTGCTATCTACAATAGTCAAATCTGCATTGTACACGCCGGAATTTTCAATTATGTTTGTTGGCTCATCGATTGTTCTTACCTCTATTTCAAAATTGTACAATCCACCTGAATTGAAAATAGGACCAGAAATCATTATTGGGTTAGACTCGGTTCCATGCCATGCACCTAACAAAGAATCCTGTTCTCCGTGAATTGTAATATCACCTTCTTGTGTAGAATTTACCTTGATTGGAAGAACTCCATCAGATGTAAAAAAATAGTTTCTAAATATCATTTTGTTTTCATGAGATAGACCGATTAGAAATGTAACATTTTTTGCATTTTCTTTTGTTTCATCTTCAGTTGCTGTAATTGTAATTTGTTTTTCACCAGTTTGCTCGAAAATCATTGGAAGCTCAACTGAAATTGAAATTTTCTTTCCTTGTACATCAACCGCTGAGATGGTATCAATTCCGAATCCATGTCCATAAACGCTTGATGCTGGAAATAGTAAAGATGTCGCTATTGCAAAGATTACAAACTTTGGCAATGACAATATTGTTCTGTGCATGTCAGACTATTTTACTGTAAGTAATTCCGTAACTTTTTGAATCAAATCATCCATGTTATTAGCTTCTAGTATTGGTTGTAATTCATTTGGATCTTTAGCTCCTAGTGCAGATAGAGAATAGACATAGTCAATTGTAGGTGTGTTTGTAATAAGATAGTATTTTTCCAAAACCTGATCTAATGCATGAGGTTCAACAATTTGTGGTAATGCTTGTCTGACAATTTTATTTTTCCACATATCTACCAGTTTTTCCCATTTATCTAATGGTATATTTTCATCAATTTCAGGAATAAATTCAACTTCAGCTCGTATGTACATTTTTTCTTTGGTTCCTAATTTTTCATGCAATTCTGAAATGCTTTGATGACCTTCTACAGTGTATGGATCATAGTTAGAAGGTTGTGCCAATGATGGTGGAATTATTTTGTTTATTTTGAATTTATTACGACCAACAGTTTCAATATGTAATTGCATCCCATCTATTTCAACGTCTTTGCATTTAGTTATCTTGGCAATTGTACCTATTGATTTTGGTGCAGTCCAACCACTAATCAAATTATTTGCATCAATAAGGCATACACCGAATTGACCATCTCCTAACATACAATCATCAACTAATTGCTTGTATCGTGGTTCAAAAATTCTGAGTGGCAATTCTTGTCTAGGAAACAATACTAAATCTAAAGGAAAAATAGGGAGAATTTTTGTTTGTGTCAAGATATTGGTATTTGATATGTCTCTAGATATATGGAATACGCAATCAATTTTAATTAAAATTAGATTCTAAAATTTAAAAACCATTTTCATTGAGAATTAATCCCAACAATGCAGCTCGTGTATGCTTTCCATATTCAGCCTGCTCAAAATATTTTGCATTTTTTGTATTATCAACATCGGTAGAAATTTCATCTAGTCTAGGTAACGGATGTAATATGATAGAATCATCTTTCATCTTTTGCAATAAATCCAATCCCACGATATAACTTCCCTTAACCTTGAGATATTCTTCCTCATCAGGAAATCTTTCTTTTTGAATTCTTGTTACATAAAGAACATCAAGATCATCGATGTATTCTTCAATGTTAGTAGACTCTGTAAAAGACAATCTCTTTTTTATTTCATAAACAGAATCAGATCTAATTCTTAATGATTCAGGAGAAATTAAATGAACATCAACATCATAATTCCCAAGACCATACAAAAGAGAGTAAACAGTTCGTCCGTACTTTAGATCACCAATAATTCCTATTTTGAGACCATCGATCTTTTTCTTTTCTTTTCTAATTGTAAACAAGTCTTGTATGGCTTGTGTCGGATGTTCCTCGGTTCCACTTCCTGCATTGATGACAGGTTTTTGAGAAACTTCAGCTGCAAATCTACTTGAGCCATCAAGTGGATGTCGTAATACAAGTACGTCAGAGTAAATCGACATTATTCTCACAGTATCTGCAAGACTCTCACCTTTTTGGGTAGATGATGATGAGATGTTAGATATTCCCAAAGAATTACCACCAACTGATGCCATAGCAGCATCAAAACTAAGACGAGTTCTAGTGCTTGGCTCATAAAATAGATAGCCAAGTGTGTTTCCTTTACAAATCTCCCTTCTTTCAATTGGGCCAAGTTTCATTATTTTATCAGTGGATGCAAAGACTTGCTCAAGCTGAGCCTTGTTAAAGTCCTTGATAGAAATTATGTCTTTTTTGTAGAACTCGTTCATTCTTTCAATGATATATACAGGTGACTATACAAAGTATTCTGATGCAAGAGTCCGAACTTATGGTTCGACGAATTAAGGAAGGTACTGTATTAGACCACATTGATGAGGGAAAAGGTCTTCAGGTTCTAAATGCCTTAAGAATTGATGGAAAGGATGGAAGCCTCATAACTATTGCTCTTAACGTACCTAGTGGAAAATTTAAGAAAAAAGATATCATAAAAGTGGAAAACAAATTTCTAAAAGATGACGATACAAACAAACTTGCAGTAATTGCTCCAAAAGCAACAATTAACATTATCAAAGACTACAAACTAATTGAAAAGAGAAGGGTTGCACTCCCAAATGAAATAGACAGAATTTTCCGTTGTTCAAATCCAGATTGTATTACTAACAGCACTGAACATATTGAATCAGTGATGGACGTAATTGATAAGGAAGGAAGAGTACTCAAATGCAGATATTGTGCCAGAGTATTGGATGTTAACAAATTAAAATATAATTAAAGTATCATTAAATTAAAAATTTGAAAAAGATGGTACTTCTGGGTTTATTGTCCCAGGATGATAAACATCATGACTATACCGTAGATAGCGATTGATTCAACCATACCTACGAAAATGAATACTTTTGACTGCAATGCTGGGTTTTCGCTAATTACTGCAAGACCTGCTGCACCTACTTGACCCAAACCTATACCTGCTCCTGCTGCGGCCAAACCAAAGGCTAAACCTGCACCTAGAAGTTTCATAGAGTCTGCACTACCTGCCGCTGATTCTTCCTGAGCATAAGCAATGCCAGTTAATCCAGTTGTAGATATTGCAATTGTTGCCAAAAGTAGCAATACGATAGGTTTCATTTATGTACCGACTTTTCTAGTTCCATATTTAAATCATGATGATGTTTTAATGTTAAATTTGATCTAGTGTTTTCTTTTTGAATGATGCTAAATCATTTTTAATTGATTTAGCAAAATTTTCATGATCTTGTTCTAATACCTTTTTGGAGTTTTCAATTAATTTTTTAATTTCTTCTTTTGCCATTATTTCCTACTTTCCATCTTAGCTTTCACTTTTTTTAACTTTGCGAATTCCTCTCTTTCCCTCTCCTCAAGGGTTGCAAGAATGAATCTTATTTTTTGTTGATATTGTGGTATAATGACATTTTCTAATGCATTAAGCAGTTTTTGTGTTTTTTCAAGAGCTTTTGCAAGACTAAAAATAGAATTTTCATACTCGGCAGCTTTACAGATTTTTGGGAGTAGTTCTTTGATCTGTTTTGCTGCTCTATCTATAGATGAGTTGGTATCAGCAAATCCATATGGCATAGATTTTGTATCTTTTTCTTTGACTGTCAGTGCAGGAATTTTTACATCCACAACTCTTCTTGTGTGTACAGTAACTTCCATTACAGGTGGGGTAGATTCAGCAACAGAGTCTACAGTGTTAGTTCCTAATGCAAGATATGCTTCATTGACTGATTTGTAAATGTCTTGTAATGGATCCCAAATTCCACCTCTTGCTTTGGATGCTTCTTCAATCATTTCTTCAATATTTTTTAAAAGAACTTTACGTTTATCATCTAAAATTTTCTGAACCATTTTAGCGACTTGGCTAGATTTTTTATATTTTAGGAGTTCGATTTTTGTTGCAGCTACATTCTGTCCAAATGACATGCTGCTAGTTTTCCTGATAGTATTGGTCTACGTATTTGTCTTTAATCTTAGTAATTTCATTCTTTGGAAGTTTTGAAACAATTTTCCATAGCAAGTTAAGAGTTTCTTCAATAGTTCTATTTTCATCAGTTGCTTGAGTAAGGAACTCTTTTTCAAAAACATCACCAACATCCATGTACTTTAAGTCGATTTCGGTTAATCCTGCTTTACCTACAATTCCAGCTAATGCTCTAACCTCTTGTGCTCTAGAGTATGCATCATAAACTTGATTTGATACTTCACTGTGATCTTCTCTTGTACTTCCTGCACCAATTCCATCTTTCATTAATCTGCTAAGACTCATCAAAATATTGATTGGTGGATAGACGCCTTGTCTGAATAAATCTCTGCCAAGTACAACTTGTCCCTCTGTAATGTATCCAGTAAGATCAGGGATTGGATGTGTGATATCATCAGATGGCATTGACAAAATTGGAACTTGGGTGACACTGCCTTTTCTTCCGTTTAATTTCCCTGCTCTCTCATAAATTGTTGAAAGGTCAGTGTAAAGATAACCAGGGTATCCTTTTCTTCCAGGTACTTCTTCTCTTGCTGCGCTAATTTCTCTTAGTGCTTCTGCATAATTTGTCATGTCAGTTAGTATGACAAGAACATGCATTCCAAGATCAAATGCCAAGTATTCTGCAACAGTTAACGCCACACGTGGAGTGATAATTCTCTCAATTGCAGGATCATCTGCTGTATTTAGAAATAGAACACTTCTTTTTAGTGCACCTGATTCTTCAAGACTTCTTCTGAAATATTCTGCTTCACTGTATTGCACACCAATTGCAGCAAATACTACTGCAAAATCATCTTTTGTACCAACAACATTTGCTTGTCTTGCAATTTGTGCTGCGAGAATGTTATGAGACATGCCGGAACCTGAAAATATTGGTAGTTTTTGTCCCCTTACTAGAGTAATCATTCCATCAATAACAGAAACACCGGTTTGAATGAAGTCTTTTGGATATTCACGTTGTTCTGGATTCATTGGTTCTCCGTTGATATCAATGAATTTATCAGCAATTGGATCTGGCAGTCCATCTTTTGGTCTACCTAATCCATCAAATACTCTACCAAGCACTTCTTTTGATACTGGCATTTCCATGAGTTTACCAACAAACTTTGCACTAGTACCAGAGATTGACAATCCAGTAGTTCCCTCAAATACCTGAACTATGGCTTTGCCATTTCCAACTTCAAGAACTTTACCTAATCTTCTTTCTCCTTCTTTAGTTTCAATTTCTACTAATTCATCAAATGCTGCGTTTTCAACATCATCAACAACTACGAGTGGACCTTTGATTTCTGCAATTTTACTGTATTGAACTCCACCTTTTGCTGTCAACTTGAAACTTTCACTCCTATGATAGATTTGAATTGTTCTTTCATATCAATATCTAATTGATCTAGTTTTGGCATTTCATTATCTTTGATATCCATTCTTGCTTTAAGTAATGTAGAAACTATAGGCATTGCACGAATATCAGCTAATGATGCACCTTCTTTTAGTGCTTGTTGACCTCTTCTGTAAAATTCAACTAGTAGCTTTAGTAATTTGTATTGTTTTTGTGGACTGCAGTAAGTATCTACATCATCAAATGAGTTTTGTTGTAATAGACCAATCTTTAACATTCTTGCAACTTCAAGAATTATTTTTTCTTCATCAGGTAGTGCTTCTGGACCTAAAAGTCTAACAATTTCTTTTAGTGTATCTTCTCTTTGTAAAACACCATAAGCTTCACTTCTAAGAGATAACCAATCACTGTTAATGTTTTCACCCCACCATTTTGCAATATCTCCAAGATAACCAGAATAACTATTCATCCAGTTAATTGAAGGATAGTGTCTAGAGTAAGCAAGTTTTGCATCCAAAGCCCAAAATGTTTTGATAAATCTCATTGTGTGAGTTGTTACTGGTTCAGTAAAGTCTCCACCTGATGGTGAAACAGCGCCAACCAAAGTAACTGAACCATCTCGATCAGGACTACCAGTAGCTCTTACACGGCCTGCTCTTTCATAAAATTCTGCTAATCTTGATGCAAGATATGATGGATAACCTTCTTCTGCAGGCATTTCTTCTAATCTTCCACTCATTTCTCTAAGTGACTCTGCCCATCTACTAGTAGAATCTGCTACAAGTACAACATCATAACCCATATCTCTATAATATTCAGCGATTGTTACACCAGTGTAGATGCTTGCTTCTCTTGCAGCTACTGGCATGTTACTTGTATTTGCAACCAAAACTGTTCTATCCATAAGTGGTTTGCCACTGCGTGGATCTTTGAGATGTGGAAATTCAACGAGTACTTCAGTCATTTCATTTCCTCTTTCACCACATCCAATGTAAACTACAACTTGTGAATCAGCCCATTTTGCAATTTGATGTAATGTAACTGTCTTTCCTGTTCCAAATGCACCTGGAATAGAACCAGTGCCGCCTTTTGCTATTGGGAAAAATGTATCAATTACACGTTGTCCTGTAAGAAGTGGAACTGTTGGATCGTATCTGTTCTTGTATGGACGTGGTTTTCTAACAGGCCATCTATGATACATTTTAAGAGGAATTTTTTCTCCATCTTTTTCAGTAGTAGCTAATACAGTTTCCAGATTATAATCTCCTTCACTGACTATATTTGAGATCTTTCCACCAAGATGATCTGGTGGAACCATAATAGAGTGAACAATTAGGTCAGTCTCTTGAACAGTTCCAATGATATTTCCAGCATCAACAGTATCACCATTACTAACAGTTGGTACAAAATGATATTTTTTTATCATATCTACAGGTGTTGTTGTAATACCTCTGCCAATGAATGAACCAGAGGCTTTGGATAATTCTTTTAGTGGTCTTTGAATTCCGTCATAAATTTGTCCAATAATACCTGGACCTAATAGAACGCTTAGTGGGTTTCCTGTACCAACAACTGGTTCGCCAGGTTTTAGTCCACTTGTAGATTCATAAACTTGAATAAATGCAACATCGCCAGTTAAACGAATAACTTCGCCAACTAATTTTGAATTACCAACAACTACAGTCTCATACATTTTGGCATCAGACATTCCATCAGCCTTAACAGCTGGACCGCTTACCCAAACAATTCTACCTTGAGCTGCCATACTAATTACCTACTCCGAATTTGGTGGCAATTTCTTTCCTTATTAAAGGCTTCAGACGTTGAATTCTTGCATCAAGAGTGTTATCAAATTTCATTGCACCCTCTTTTGATTTTACTGTAATACCACCAAGACAATCAATTGTTTCAGAAGATATCTCTGCACCTGGATATTTGGATAGTAAAGATTGCACTACATTTTTGTCTTTAGAGTTTGTATAAATTATGACTTTGGTTGTACCTAAAATTTTAGTTGATTCATCTAGCAAAGTCTTGATTAAATTAGAATAATCACCACTGTGAGCCATATTGGAAATTTGATCTATAGCTTTTGTAAACACTTTATCAATTGCTTCTTCTAAGGCTAAAAGTTGTTTGTTTCTTGCCTCTAAATCAGAGCTACCTACGATCTGTTTTTCAATCTTATCTGCTTCTTTTTTACCATCTGAAATAACTTTGTCATATTCTTGCTCTAGTTTAGGAATAGCATTATCAAGGGTTTTCTGAGATTCTGAAAGGGCCGACTGAATATTTGACAAAATATTCTTTTCAGTTTGATTAAGAATTTTGTCAATTGTGTGTTCTAATGCAGAATTAGATACCAATGAGTGCCGTTTATCCATAATAGATTTTAATGTTTGGGAAAAAGAACAGTTTCAGAAAGATATTAAACTAAATAAAATTACACATGAGTGTCTTGGGAACAGCCGATCTAAAACTAGGAACTATAATTTTGCCAAGAAGTGAATCTCCACAGGCAGTTTCAAGATTAACTGAATTTGAATGGTTTCACAAGATTGATTCCACAAGTGATTTGGTAACACCTGAAATTGATGATCTTCTCTTAGAGGCACAAAAAACATTCCAGTCAATAGATGATGTGATCAAAGGCATGGAAATTCCGTTAACTGTAGGAATTATGGAGATACTCTTCAAAGGAACTGTAATCAAGAAAAAAGATTATGAAATTAACGAAATTGAAGACATGGTAAATGATCTAAGAAAGACATCTCCTTCAATCATCGATAGACCTGCTCAGTTATTAGAAGATGCTGCAAACACTAGACTTTCTATTGAGGAATACAAATCTCTCAAAGACACTTTAGAAGTTATCAGAAAGATGAATGTAGATCTTACTGGGTTTGGATTAATGCGATATTTTTTTACAAATCTTTTTGTAATTAATTCTGCAGATTATGAAGAAATTAGTCGCAGTCTTGAAGGAATTACAATGTACAAATATGATTTGGAAAGCAAAGTCAAGTCTGCTCTTTTAATAATTTCTGACATCGAAGACTCTGAAAAAGTATTCAAAGTTCTAAGAAGTTTCAATGCTAATCCATTTAAGATTCCTGAGGGATTTCCACAAATTCCTAGTGAGGCTTATGCGTTGGCAGAATCTAAAATAAAAGAGCTTACCGCAAAGCAGGCCTCAATAGCTAAAGAGATTTCATCATTAAAAAAGAAAATACGTCGAGATATTCTTGTTATTCATGAAAAAGCACTAGTTGCAAAAGATGTACTTGAGATGTTAAGAAAGCCAGGAGGTACCAAACATTTTGCGGTAATACAGGGGTACATTCCAAAAAGAATGGAAGAAAAATTCAAAGACTCTACAAAGAAATGGATGTCAGTTATTGAAGATGTTACAGACCCTAAACTAAAAGATGAATCACCCACTTTATTTGAAAATAAAAAATTCGTAAGAACATTTGAAGTAATTACAAAAAGCCAGGGAATTCCAAAAAAAGGAGAGCCAGATCCTACTCCAATGATTGCTCTAATGTGGCCAATTTTCTATGGATTGATGTTTGCAGATATGGGTCACGGATTATTACTAATGGGATTAGGCTTATTATTCAAAGTCAAAGGACAAGGAGACCTTTCAAGATGGGGAATGTTAATTGCAATTTCTGGTGCAGCAGCTGCAATTGCAGGTGTAGGTACAGGGGAGATGTTTGGATATCATATTTCACATATGGGTCCATTTGAGGGACTATTAGAAGAAGGCGGAGCGTTATATCCAGTTAGTTGGATTGTTGGAATACTAAGTGTTGCAGAACTTACATTTGATCAGGTCATCAACATTCTGAAAGTTTCATTATTCATTGGAATTATTCATCTAGTTTGGGCCATGGTTCTTCGCGTTAGGAGATTATCTCAAGAAGGACATAAACTCGTAATGTTTACAGAAGCAATTCCAAACATCACACTTTATGGAGGAATTGTCGTAGTAATGATGTGTGCAATTGGTTCACAATATGATGTAATGAACATGTATTCAAGAGCACATACAGAAGCTGTTCCTTGGGTAACAGTGTTTCTAGGTGATTGGGCACAAGTTTGGATCATTACAAGAATTGCAGTCATTATTGTAATTGCCTCAATGGTGTTGATGATGGTTGGCGGAATTTTGCATGCAAAGAAACATCCGGAGAGTGGAGGAGATCCAGCTAGTGTTCTAATGGAAGTATTGCTTGGAAAAACTGTAGAAAGTTTAGCTCATACAATTAGTTATGCTCGACTTGGAATTATGTTACTTGTACATGCAGCATTATTAATGACAGTAAACAACGCATTTGCCTCTTTAGGTGGTTCAGAATCAGGTGGAGCTATGGCGATGATTATTGGTGGAAACTTGGGAATCATGATGATTGAAGGATTGATTGTATACATTCAATCTCTCAGATTGCACTTGTACGAATTCTTTACAAAATGGTATGTAGGTGGTTCTCAACCATTTAGACAGATTAGACCAGAGTTAATCTACAATCAGTTTGTTTGGAAAAGAAAATAAAATTTAAAAAAACTCGTTGATAAAATTCAAAAAAACCTATTTTTTCACAGGAAGTTCTAATCGATTTCCCCATTCTCCCCATGAGCCTAGATAGACACGAACTTTTTTGAATCCAAGTTTTTTTAATACAAGAAAAGTGTTAGCTGCACGATATGCTCCTTGACAATAAGTTACAATTTCAGAGTTTTTTGGCATATCATATAATTTGGTTAATTCTTGATCGTTTTTGAAAGTTCCATCCTCGTTTAGATTAAATTTCCAATCTATGTTTATAGCGTTTGGAACATGTCCTGCTTGAGCTGCTCGAATTATACTTCCATCAAATTCTCCTTGAGATCTTGCATCAAGTATTTTGAGATTATTAAGATTATCCTTTAGATATTCAAATCCAGAAATTATATCAGGATTAATTTTTCCAGAAAATTTGGCAGGTTTAAAACCATTTGATTTTGTTTCAAGTGTAAGATTTTCTTGTTTCCATTTTTTTATTCCGCCATCTAATATTGATACATCTGGATGTGAAAAATACATCAACATCCAAACACCTCTTGCAGCTAACATGCCAGCGACATCATCATAAAATACAACTTTTTTTTCTAGAGTAATTCCAACAAATGAAAAGAGGATCTCAGTTTGTCTGTTAAAATTTTCAATTCCTTCTTTAGTTGTATCAATCCAATGAAATGCAAACAGATCCAGATTTACAGCTCCAGGAATATGACCTTCTGAGTATTCCTTGAAAGAACGTGTATCAATTATTACAATATTGGAATCGTGTAGAATTGAGTTAAGGTTTGTTGTAGAAATTATCATAATCAAACAAAAGATAACAAATGTAAATCTATTTGGATTGAATAATAAAAAGAAAAGAAAAGGATTTTTCCTTATTCGTTAACGTATGCTCTTTCTCCGTGCTGTGCTAAATCGAGACCAATCTCCTCTTCTTTAGGAGTGACTCTGATTCCGCCAGGCCAAACTGCATCCATTATTTTGAGGATTACAATGGTAACACCAAATGCATAGCCAATTGATATGGCTGCACCCATGATGTTGATTGCTTGCTGTTCCATTCCTTCTGCTGTACCAGTCCATGCACCAATACCTACACCGGTATCCCAAATGTGTGGACTAGCTAATGTACCAGTCAAAATTGCACCTGTAAGACCACCCATTCCATGTACTCCCCATACATCTAATGCGTCATCCCATTTGCGTGCGTTCTTGAATGATACACATGCATAACAAATTGTTCCAGCAGCAATTCCTATTATAATAGAGGCCATCGGACCAACAAAACCTGAAGCTGGTGTGATTGCGACTAAACCTGCTACTGCACCTGATGCAGCTCCTACGATACTTGGCTTTCCTGTATGTGCCCATGACATCAAGACCCAAGTGATAGCAGCCATGCCAGTTGCCGTATTTGTAACAACCCATGCGCTTACAGTTACGCCGTCTACCATTACTTGACTTCCTGCGTTAAAACCAAACCATCCAAACCAGAGTATTCCTGTTCCAAGGACTACCATTGGTATGTTGTGTGGTTCCATTGGTACCTTACCATATCCTAGTCTTCTGCCAAGGACTAAGGCACCAGCTAATGCAGAGAATCCGGAAGTAATGTGTACTACAGTACCACCAGCAAAGTCTAATGCGAATGATGGAGATAGGTCTGGATTAATATCTAACGCTCCTGCGAAAATGTAACCACCGCCCCAAACCCAGTGTGCAACTGGATCGTAAACGAAGGTAGCCCATAGGAGTATGAAGATTATTAATGCGCTGAACTTAATTCTGTCAATTAATCCACCAATAATTAGAATTGGTGTAATAATTGCGAATGTTGCTTGGAACATTGCGAATAATTGGTGAGGTATAGTATTAGGCCAACCTTGACCACAAACATCTCCTTCTACCATTGCATTCATCTGATAAGCCCCTGACCATGTGTCTGCACATGGACCTGGTGTACCTAATGGTGCAAAGTGAGAGACATCATTGAAGCCAACATATTGAAGTGATCCCATGTACAGGTTTGCATCACTATCAACTGGACCAAATGCTAGAGAGTATCCCCATAGAACCCATTGTACAGACATTAGACCCATAACAATTATGGTCATGCCAAGTACGTTGACGACGTTCTTTGATCTGGCTAAACCGCCATAAAAGAAACCGACGCCAGGAGACATGAAGAGTACCATTGATGTAGCTGTAAGCATCCATGCTGTATCACCTGTATCAATTTTACAGGGCAACATGGCACCTTCGCCATCATCGTACCAACATTCGTTAGGATTACCAGTGTAAATTCCACTAGTTCCTGCAACGTATCCATTCATACCATCATTAACATTTTGTGCGAATGCTTGTGACATTGCACCTACTGATGTAATGGCTACTGCAACCACAAGTAATAGAGCATACTTATGGTTTCTAGAATTCATTAATTTAATCGAAAAGGAAAATTATTTAAGGGTTGAAGACACAAAAATAGGTAAAAATGTAAATTATTATATTTTAGTTTATTTTGATATTATCATAGAAAATGAAAACTATGTCATGTGGTGATTAAATGAAGATAAAAGCGGATACAAAATTATCAGTTTTTAATACTTTCAAGACAAAAGGAGTAGAATTAACAGGAGAGGCAAAAAGACAAAGATCAATTATCACAATACTAGCAAATAATACTAATCCAACAGAGAGAACAAGAACTGGAATTTCTCAAAGAATTGCAAAGATACAAGGCATTACTTGGAAAAATATCTATTCTGGAATATTTCGGGATCTAGATGAAATTTTGATTCCTTTGGAAATTGCTGAGGAGGATGGAAGATTGCCTCTGAGACGAGGTCCAAAGGCCCTTCAAGAAAAAGGGATTCCGTATTATCATCTAACAAAAAAAGGAATGTTAGTTGCACTATCAATAAGTGAGGTCAAAAATAGAGAGAAACTATTAAAAGAATTTTTTTCACAATCAGATTCAAAGGAAAAAGAATACGAAAAAATCATTACAAATCTATTAGAGACTAGCCCAAATTTTACATATTCAATTTTTCAAAAATATGTAAAGGCATTTTGTGATAATAAAATCAAAGATTTACTTCCATTTGATCTCTCAAAACTTAAGTACATTTCTGATGAGTCTTTAATTATTCAAAAGGAGATTTTAGAGGCTTTTTTGAAACTATCAAAGCAAGATAAAGAAGAAGCTATAAGATTCCTTAATGAGATTACTTAAAAGGCACATTTTGGTGAGAACGCCAAACATTAAAATCGGATATTATGGAGATTTATCTTAAATGGGTTCAAAGAATGTCTATGCCTCCGTAAAATCATATAGTAAACGAGGTAAGTTATTAAAAAAATCTGATTTTCAAACACTAGCAGAATCGAGGGATCTTGACGAATTAATGACTAGGATTAAAAATACAATTTATGGCGATTCTGTTGCAGATGTACAAAAACCGTATACATCGCAAGGTATTGAATCAGCTCTAAGAAGTCATTTAGCAGATACTCATTATTCGATTGCAAAAACATCAGGTAATTCTGGCGTTTTGGATGCATATTATATGAAGTTCATTGTTTCAAACTTAAAATCAATTCTAAAAGGAAAAGTGTTAGGAAAGTCCCAAGAAGAAATTGAAACTCACATAAATCTTCATGCTGAGGAATTAATCAAACAAAGAGATGTGGTCATTAAGGCATTAGTTGCAAAAGATCTTGAAGAAGCAGTTGCAAGCTTGAATTCAGTAGAATTTGGTGAAGAAATTGCAAAGGCTGCAGCACTATACAGTGAGAGAAAAAATATACAAATTTTTGATACGTATTTTGATAAAATTTTAATTCAACATTTAGCTAGTGCTATGAAAAATTATGCAGATAAGGATTCAACAAAATTAGTTGGCATGGATGTAGACTTTTATAATATTTTAAGTGTGATTAGAGGAAAATTTTGGGGATTACAAGAAGAGCAAATTCAAGACTTGATTGTTTCTCAAACTCCAACTGCAAAAGATTTACTTGGAAGAATGATAGCAGCTGCTACAATAAGAGATGCATTCAATGAATTGTCTAATACAAAATACAAAAGTTTGATTCCTCAGACTGAAAATAATTTAGATGCAATTGCCGAATTTGAAAGAGCATTTGAAATGGCAATTTATCAAACAGCGTTAAGATCTTTTACGAAAATGTTTAGCTTTGCAACTATTGTAGGAATTACTAAATTAACTGCATTTGAGGTAAGAAATTTGGCAGCTATTGCATTTGCAGTTGAGCAAAAAATACCAACTGAGACTACAATGTCAAAGTTAATTCTGGAAGAGTAAATTCTAAAAATGATTAGATTTCCAAAGAAAAAAAGTAAAATTTCTACCGAAATTGTGACAAATACAGTTTGGATCAGTACATTTTTGGCTATAATTTTATCATTGCCACCACTAGGATTATTCCTAGGAATTTATTTTGGAACAGGAAATCTCATCGTAGGTGCAATTGTGGGATTTGGAGTTCATTTTGTCACATTAGTATTTTCAAGTAAAATTTCAAAATTTCTAATTAATATAATGAATTAATCTATAAGGATGGATTTGCTAGGTGTTTTATCATGATGGGTGATAGAGATGTTCGAAGTATAGTTAAAAATGCAGTAGATTCTATTGGAAGAGAATTAGAAATCGAAATTGATGTAAAAGACATTAAAACGATTCATCTAAAAGAAGTGGTTCAATGTTTAAGGCGCTCATATTATGATAGAGTGGATCCCAAAGAAGTTGAACGACGAGGTTTCAATGATCTTCTTTCTGGTCTACTTCGAAAATTACAATATGGTAGCGATCCAAAAGAATTTTCAGTTGACGATATCAAATTAAAAGGACAGGCAGATATGATTGCAGATGATTTGATTATTTTGTTTAGACCTACTAATATTACTCTAGAAATGTCTCTAGAAACACCTCTAGCAAATGATGTACTTTACCTTAATGCGTGTATGTGGATTTACGATAAAAAAGATGGAATGATTCTTTACATTACTGGAAATAAAGAAGAAATTATTTTTTCATTAACGCGTGATAAAAAAATGTTTGAAGAAGTTATTAGAAGGGTAAGAGTTCTAAGTGATCTTCTCAAGGAACAAAAAACGCCAATTTTAGAACCATCTAATGATTGCACTGATTGTCAATATTATCAAAGATGCTTTATTACAAAGAAAAATGCCAAACATGTCTCATTATCTGAAATGCTAGGTTTGGGCAAAGACTAGTAAGATAAACGAAAAATATTGTAAAGGAATAATTTCCTTTGATTAATCTAGTGGTTCTGGATGTCCTTTACCACGAAGTGCAAAACACACAACTGCTAGTGCAATTGCTACTCCTACTGCTGAGCCATATGCGGCTATTCCTGCTTCTGCCATTTGATAAAAACTCACTTAACGTGCTTTTATAATTTTGCCAATATTTTTTCTCTAAAAACAAATTATCATAATTTTTAATTTTTATGATACATTATGATATTGTACCGCTATGGGTTATTTTACAAATTCAAAATGAAGTTCATTTTCTTGTCCACTGGTCATTGAGCTTTGATTAAAGAAAACATCTCCACTGACTCGCCATTTCGCAGTATTATTTTCAAGGGCAGACCATAATTCAGGAGTATTACCAGTATTTTTCAATACTATTTTGTCTTTCAAAAGAATCGAGTTTTCACCAAGAACAACATAATAGTCGGAACCAAATTCTACCATTCCTTCTGGTCTGCTACCAATTTGACCACCTGAAATTTGTTTTTCATTAGAAAATCCAGTTTCAAATAGTTGGTAATCCATGACCTGCACAATTACAGAACTAGGGTTAGGATTGTTAATTTTAAATGCTATCTCGATTGTAGCACCTCGTTTTCCAACTTCAATTATTGAAATATCATTCAATTCAATAGATATTGGTTGCATTTGTTGTGGAGCTTTTGAGATGTCTTGAGGGATATCTTCTTTTGATGTATGACTAACAAAGGATGAACCAGACAAAAGAATTATGCCCAAAGCTGCAGCTAACCCAATAACTGCCACAAAAACAAAGATTTTGGTATTCACTAGTTTAACTCATTTTTTAGATATCTTAAATGTTGAGATAGTTATTATAATATTAAAAAATAAAATGAATTATGCAGTATTTTCAAGCTGTTCAACAGGGAAAACAAAGAGCTAGCAAATCACAAATGAAGATGTTTGAAGCTGCAGGATTTGGAATGCTGACATTGACTACAAAAAAAATTAATGGTGAATTTCAGCCAGTTGGAGAAGAGGATTTTGTTGCAGTAATTAATTCACCTGATGGATATGTTACCATATTAACAGATAAAGATGGATTTACAAAGGCGCAATCAAAGTCACTGGAAAAAAAAGAAGCCTTGATAATTTATAAGAAATTAAGGGAGTCTGGAATTCCAGAGTACCCTGAAAATAACATTCAGATTTGGTCAGAACAACGTTCAACTGTACAAAACGAAATTTCAGAGTAACTATTTTGATGATAGAACTATTTCAGTTCCTACATCTGCTCCCTTGATTGCTTTTTCGAGTATTTTGATATCAGCTTTTAGTATTCGTGTTTTTATTTTAGATCGCTCAATAATTTTCAGAGCTACTATATCCATTAGATCATAACCTCCTGCAAGAGAATCTTCATGAACAAGCATATTTCTTAAATTCTTGAGTTCAATTCTTTTGAATTTTTTCGCATTTTTGAATTTATTAGGATCCATATCATAAACACCATCAACATCAGTGGCATTAAGAAATTGTTCTGCGTTAATTTTTTCAGCAATAAGTGCAGCTGTTCCATTGGTGCTTTGTCCGGGATGTAATCCTCCTGTAACTACAATCAAACCATCGTCTACTGCATGTCTTACTTCTTGTAATGTTGTTGGAGGGTGAGAATACGCTTTATTTTTTAGAGCGTAAATCAAGAGTTTTGCATTTAATCTAGAGATTTCTATTCCAAGTTCATCTAATGTTGATTCATCAGCTCCTGAAGATCTTGCATGAGTAATGTAATGTCTGGCAATATTTCCACCACCTGCAATAACTATTGGTTGACAGATCTTACTAATTTTGACTAGAAATGTGGCATAGTCTTTTAGTACTTTTGCATTATCTATACCAAAAATTCGTCCTGAAAGTTTAATGACAATTCTTTTTTTCATTATTTTAAACCACCGAGGATTGATTTTGCGGCAATTTCAACTTTTTTTCTGTTCTTTTGATGTGTGTATACTCTAAGAATATTCATAAAACCAGATATTGCTGAAACTACAGGAATTTGTGATATAGACATCTCTTGAGCAGCTGATTTTCCATTCTTATGTGTAATCAAAATAATACATTTTGATTCATTTTTTGATGGAGCCAGTGGAATTGATGGAGTAACAGAGCTATCAACAAAAATTTCACTTTCATCAATTTTGGATTTTTTTGATATTGATGTTCTTATCTCATTAGTTCTTGCTTTTCCCAAATTGGTTCTACTAGTTAAAATTCGTTCAAATACACATTTTAACAGTTTTCTATTTTGGTAATCTTCAGCAAATTGTCTAGCACGTTTTAATTTAGATGATTTTGATGAAATGAGTTTGGATAATACGTATTCGTCTGTAAGTTTTACATATTCATTAATGTTAAAAGAAGTAAAACCAAATTCATCGTCAGATAATCGCAATGCCTCCAAAAGCATGACTTCAGCAGCTCTTACTGTTTTATGGAAATATACCGCCTTGAACATTTGATAGCGAGAATGCATCATAGATTCAAAAGAATATAGTGCCGATTTTTCTAAAGCTAATCTTTTATGATATACGTGTAAGGATTGTGTTATTCTTTTGTGATCAATTTGTGCATGCTCTGCGCCAGTAAAATAACCATCTCTTAACAAGTAATCCATCATATCAGCACTTAATGCTCCTGAAATAATTTCATTCATGTATTGTGATTTTGAATCACCGAATGCTACTTTTGTAATGAATTTTTTATCATAACCATTTTTTGATAAACTATCTCCAATTTCAGATTTTAGAATAATTTCTTTTCCAAAATCTTCATGTGAAAATTTCTTTTGTTGTATTACCTCTTCAAAAAGATGTGAAAAAGGTCCATGACCTATGTCATATAAAAGTCCTGCAAGTCTCAAAATTTCTATATCATATGATTTCAAAATTCCTTTTTCATTTAAAGCCTGACCAGCTTGACTTGCAATGTGCATAACGCCCAAAGAATGCTCAAATCTAGTATGTTGTGCTCCAGGATATGTTAAATGAGCACCAGAGAGTTGTCGTATTCGTCTTAGTCTTTGAAATATAGGAGTATCAATGATTTTTAGTTCATAATCATAAACACGAATAAAATCGTGTATTGGATCAACTATGTCTAAATAATTTTTTTTCATATGCCTAGTTTTTTTGTAAATATTTTCAAAATATCTTTATGAACTTCTTGTTTTGGTTTTGATGCATCGACAATTTTCCAATGTTCACTCTTTGCAATATTTCGATAAATCTTTGATATGTTTTTTAGGAATTCTTCATTTTTTTCAAATTTATCTCTGTTAGTTTTTTTTCTACGAAATGATTCTCTTTGAGTTACATCTAGTAAAATAACAAGATCAGCCTTTGGAAGCCCTGCATCTAAATTTTCTAGCCATTCACGTTTTAATCCATTTGCCAACCCATAGATTAGATTAGATTGGTAGTAGCGATTCATTATCAAAATAGAATTTTTTGATTGTGCTATCAAGATTTCATTTAATTTCTCCCATCTATTTGCAGCTAAAAGACAGTGAATTACCTGAGGTGGAAATTTTCGCTTACCATTAAGATATTTTGCAATTTCTTTTCCAATAGGTGTTTTATAGTCAGGAAAGCTAAATGTAGCAGTTTTGATTTTTCTTTGTTTTAATGCTTTTACCAATAGTGCTGTTTGAGTTTTCTTTCCTGCTTGGTCTCCACCCTCAATAACAATTATCATAAGTTACAAAACCAATGAAATTAATTGATTAAAAATCTATCAAGGTTTATAACTAAAAATTAAGCACGTATCTCAAAATGGGGCTAGTAAAATCCATGGCAAAAGAAATGATAAAAGAAATTGGGAATAAATCAAGAGAATTTTATGAATTTGTTTTACCTCCCATGGATATGTATTTGGATAATGAAAAATTAACATTATTAATTGACTTGCCAGGTTTTTTAAAAAAAGACATCAAATTATCACTTGATGGAAATGTTCTTTCCATTCAGGCATGTAAAGAAATTACTAATGAAAAAAATCATAACATAATCTGTAATCAAAGACCAAACATAATAGATAAGAAAATTAGATTGCCAATTGATCTTGGAGATGAAGTAAGTTCTGCAAAATATGAACATGGTGTGTTAACAATTACAATTCCTGTTAAAAAACATGGAAAAGATATTTCAATAGAATAGTCAATGTTTTCGAAAGATTGTAAAGACGATCATTATAATTAAAGAACTTATAATTCCAGTAATTCCTAATGACTCATTTGATGTATACAAAACAGTAGAGCCTACAAATATTGCAGATGAAAGAATACTTCCAGAAAGTAAAACATTAGATTTTGGTTTAGCATTTAAGAGTTGAATAGATCTGTTTTCATCAATAAATTTTTTGAGTTCTGGTGCAATTGAAATAGTAGCATCAATTGATTTTGCAAATCTCTGAAAAGAATATTTTAGTTCTTCAATATATGCATCTTTAATCAAATGTTCTTCTTCTAAAATTTCTCTTAATACTTTAACAAATTTAAAATCAACTTTATGTGTTTTATAAATTCCTTCAATGATTGATGCCATTCTCATGTATAATGCTAGATTCTTTGGAAGAACAAATGGGAATCTACTCATTGTTTTATTTGCAAGTTCCATTAAACTTTGTACTTCCATTTCATCTGGTTTTTTTCCATGCATTGCTTGAACAGCTAATTCTATTCCTTTTTCAATTACTGATCGATTAAAATCAGGAGTTAACATTCCGAGGTCAGCCATTGCATTAACAGTTCTTGGAGGATCTTTCTCAACTAAAGCAAGGTAAAGTCTGATTAGTCTTAATCGAGTTTCATTGTCTAACCGGCCAACCATTCCATAGTCGTATAGGATGAGTTTCCCATCATCAGTTACTGAAATGTTTCCAGGATGAGGATCAGCGTGAAATAGTGAATGGCGTAAAAGCATGGTAAAAAAGACCTTATGAACATCAACTACTAGTTTTTGCCTATCAATTCCCTTCTCATCAAGTGCCTCTATGTTAGTGATTTTGATTCCAGGAAGATATTCCATAGTAAGAACATTTTTTGAAGAATAATCATCATAAACCAAAGGAACAACTATGTTGCTTTTTTTCATATCATGTTTGATTTTTTTTAGATTTGATGATTCAATCGTATAATCCATTTCCTCATGAATTGTTTCAATAAATTGAGAAAGCATGGCTCTTGCAGAAAAACGCAGGTTCGGATCTACAAATCTTAATGCCGTAGGAAGAATTTTTTTTAAGACTTTAAGATCTTCCTCAACCGTTTTTTCAATTCCTGGTCTTTTTACTTTAACAACAATTTCTTGACCAGAAATTTTTCCACGATAAACCTGACCTAGAGATGCACCAGAAATAGGATGTGGATCTATGCTATCAAATTTTTCATTAATTGGTCCTATGTCATTTTCAATTATTGGTTTTACCTGATCAAATGGAGCTGATGGAACATCATCTTGTAGTTTAGCAAGTTCTTCTAAGTATGGTTGCGGTAAAATATCAGCACGTGATGAAAGCCATTGTCCTAATTTTATGTAAACAGGTCCTAATGAAATGAAAGTGTTTAGAACTTTACGTGCATTTTTGCGATATTTTTCTAAATCAACATCTTTACATTCTTTTTTTACCCATTTTCTTCTGTCTTTTCGTAATGCCATAATTGAAGGAAGTAATTTAATGAATATCTGAATTGTTCTTACAGTAGACATTGTTATTCTAAATATTTTTTGATTTTTTTAGTTGCAACATATCCAACATATCCTGCAACAATAGAAGACAGAAGAATAGATTTGGTTGACTTGTTTGATTTATTTAGAAATTTTTTTGCAATTTCTGAACCACTAATAATTGAGCATGTTAGTCCAATCAAAATTTCTGGAGCATCATAAACTAAATGACCGATAGGATCTTTTCTAGGATCAACTCTATCAGTATGAACTAGAAATTTATCGTCATATTCCCTAATGTGTAAATTACCATATCGAAATTGTCTTTTTGCACCATTTTTTTGCCCAAGTTGAGTCTCTTCTGCACATTCAAGCATAAATTCTCGTAATTCCTTTGGTACTTCAATTTCATCTCTTATCATGAACGCAAGATCCATTATTTGCTTATAATCTTAGCCATAACAAAAATAGAAAATTAGTATCTTTTTCACACTTGTCAAGAATTCATTTTTTAGATTTTGATTCTTTTAGTCTATCCTTACCAAATAATACAAAACTTGTAATGAATACAATCAACATAGAAATTCCAGTGAGATAAGCATAGTTGAATCCGACTCCAGGATGATCCATTTCATGATAATTTGAGATTACGTATGTAGCTATGAGTAGAATTACACCGACAATGGTTAATTTTTGATGAATTTGCAATGATTTTTGTTTTTTTCTAAGTATATGAATTTAGGAATCAAAAATAATCAGAGAAGAGGTGTTGTTATGAATCCCACGATACATCCTGCTAGAAAGAGAAACATGCCTTTTGCCATAACCTTATTCACACTATCTTAACATAATCATATAACAATAATGCAAATGTCCCAAAATAGGGAATTAGAAATTAATAAAATAATGTCATGGTTTTGATTCCATTGCAGATAATTTTGCTACTACTTGTTCAAGTTCTACTTTATTATCATTAATTACACGTTTTAGTACTTCGATCTCTTGGTTTAGTTGTTCTAAATGACCATTATCAGAGTTAGTTATTTTGACTTCTAACTCAGAAAGTAACTGTTGGTTATATTGGTTAATTTTTTCTAGTTCTTCTTTGTAGTTTTGTAATTTTTCATATGGATCAGATTTTTCAATTATTTGAACATATTTCTGATTAGTAATGTATCCGAGAGAAATTATAGTAGTTCCAATAACCAAGATGGCAATCAACACAATAATAGTTAATCTCATTTTGAATCAATCTTAGTTTTCTATTTTTCTAATTTAAAATTTGATTCTCAGTTAGTCTGAATTTTTGATTTTTTACGCCTACGAATAACATAGACTCCTATTGCTACTGCTATTATTATTGGAATAATTATTAGTTGTAAATCATTTCCAGATTGAATTTTTGGTGGTTCTTTTACAAATATCGTGGCATTATGTGCGAGAAATATCTCATCTCTGATACTGTCTTTGTATCTTACAGTAAGTCTAATATCATGTTCTCCATATCGTGGCTCACCATCAAATTCTAGTGGAATGTTAAATGGGACTGGAGAATCAGTTTCCACTTCATCAATAAATTGAGTTTGGTTTTTGATGTTTGAATCACCTAATGATTCCAAAGTTACAAAACCAAATAACGCATTTTCATTTCCTTCATTAATTATTTCTCCGACAACCATTTGTTTGCCAGATAATTCAATTACTTCAATATCATATATGGAAAGATCAATCAATCCCTTAATGTAAAAATCAACAATTTTAGAAACAGTTTGAAGATCACCGTGTGCATTATAAAATTTGATAGATAATGGAATTCGTAAAGTATCGGCTTTGAGATTTTCTGGTACGTATACTGTAGCTGTGAGATATCTAGAAGATTTTGCTGCAATGTTTCCAATATCCCAATTTGATTCTAAAATTACCACATTTTCTACATTGGTAGTTGATGAAGATGTTGATGCAAGTTCTGTTTGAGTATTTGTAGCTACTATATCAACGCTAGAAATTGGTGCTGTTCCATCGTTTGAAATCTCAATTACTACATTATTTAATTTCAGAGATGTAAGAAATGGATTTAATGCTTTAACATTGATTATACTGTCACCAGTAATTTTAAAGTTAAAATCAGAAAAAGACGTTCTCACTCCAGATTCTCGTAATCTAGAGTAATCGACTTTAACTGTACCTGGGTATTGTTGAATTTTGGTATTTTTATCAATGTTAACATAAAATGTTAGGTGGAAATTATCACCCGCTAAAGAATTAGAATCACTATCGGCAATTACGAGTGAACCAGGGCCATCTGCTGAAGAAAATCCTAGAGGAAGTGATAGTTGTCCTTTGATTCCAGTGATATCTTGTGTTCCTACATTTGCAAATACTACTGTAAACGGCACATTTTCATCACCAGGATCAATCTCAATTTTCTCGTCAATTGTTCCAAAATAAGCATCAAGTAATTTTACATCTCCAAACTCTCTTTCAAATGGAGATTGACCAAACCCACCAGATTTAATTTGAGCAAATGAATTATCAGTAATTAACGGAATAAGAAACAATATTGTTAATGAAAGTAAAATTTTATAATTTATCATGCTAAAACCTCCATCTCAGATGGTAAATTTCCTTCAAATGCTTTTCCGTCTTTAATTGTAATCACTCTATCTACATCTCCAAAATGTTCTCTATCATGGGTAACAACAATGAATGTTTGATGTAGATTTTTTGCCATAGATTTCATTAATTGAACTATTTTTTCAGATGTAACAGAGTATAAATTTCCTGTTGGTTCATCAGCTAAAACAATTGAGGGATTGTTTATCAATCCTCTTGCAATTGCTGCTCTTTGTGCTTGTCCACCAGATATTTTATTTGCTCTTTTGTTAATTTGATCTTCTAATCCAACTGATTTTAATAATTCTCTTGCATTTTTTTCCGCAGAATCAGTAGTTCCTGCGATTTCTCTTGGCAATAATACATTTTCAAGAACAGTCAGATCAGTTAAAAGATTTGAGAATTGAAAAATGAATCCTAATTTTTTGTTTCTAAACGATGAGATTTTACTATCAGTCAGATTTGTCGTATCTGTTCCATCAATGAAGACCTTACCGTTTGTTGGACGATCTAAGAGTCCTATCATGTTAAGTAATGTGGATTTTCCTGAACCTGAGCTGCCTACAATTAATACAAATTCTCCTTTTTCAATTGAAAATGACACATTATCTAATGCTTTTACCTTATTTTCTCCTGAGCCGTAAATTTTACTCAAATTACTAATTTCAAGTACTTTAGACAGTTCTCATCGCCTCCACTGGTAATAATTTAGTTGCCCTATACGATGGATATAATGAAGCAATTATTGCTAAAATAAATGACAATATAGCAGTCTGAATAATTTTTTCCCAATTGTAGCTCACTTCTAGAGGGAGACTATTGTTGAAAGACATTTTAGTTTCCTTTGCATAAAATGTATAGCCTAATCCTGCTGCAGTTCCAACACCAGCACCAATTGCACCAATTATCATCCCTTGGAAAATAAAAATAATCAGAATGTCTTTTCTTGTTGCACCTATTGATCTCATTACACCTATTTCTCTAGTTTTTCCATTAACTAACATCATTTGAATTGTAACAATAGCAAAAGCTGATGACATCATTCCAAAATATCCAATCATGTTAATCATTGCAATCCCAGATCTAAATCCTGCTAGTTGTTCTTCAGCAGATTCTTCTATTGTTTCTGCAATGAAATCATCATTAGGAAAGGCAGCTAGAAAGAAATTTTTTACATCACTGGCTTTAGATGGATCATTTAATTTTACCATAATTGAACCTGTATCGCCATCTCTGTTCATTAAATCTCGTAAAGTATCAATATGAACAACTACACTGTAATCAAAGCCTTGACCACCAGGGGATTTTGCTATTCCAGTAACTACAAGTCTTTTGATTTGATCTTGTCCATATCTATCAACAATTTTTAATTTTAGACTATCACCTACTTGAGCACCACCAAGATCTCTTGCTACATTAGAACCTAATACAATAGAATTTCTTGAAAAAACATATTGTCCATCAGATACAGTTTCATGAACTGTAGAAGCTCTAATATCTCGTAATGGATCAACTCCTACAATTGGGATTCTGGTTTCTTCATGTAATGTACCAAATTTTGTCATGTTAATTGACGCCGTCGATGACAACCGCGGAGTAGCCGCTTCTACATAGGGAATTCTTTCAAACCAATTAACTAATGCTTGATCTGATTTATCGATATAATCTTGTTCATCTGTAATTAGAATATCGCCGTTTCTATAATTTGAGATATCTCTAACAATTGCGTCAAACAATCCCTGAAAAATTACAAAATTAACATGAATTACTAAAATTCCAATTGTTACAGCTAAAACTGCACCAATTAGACTTCCTTTTTTGTTAAATAGCATTCTTTTTGCTAAACGTAACCGATATTCCACAGAAAGATTAGAAATGGTCTAATATTTAATGTATTTTATGTATAGTGCTAACATTATAGACAATTTTATATTTTATTAGGTACCTTCAAACATTATGAGGTTAATCTAGGTGAGAAATTGGACAATTTAGATATCAAAATACTAAGCATGCTTTTGAACAATTGCAGAGAGTCAGACAGACAGATTGGGAAAAAATTGGGGATTTCAGGAGGAGCAGTTAGAGCACGAATTCAAAAAATGCAGGAAAAAAAAGTTATCGAAAAATTTACCATTAAAGTTGAACCACCGATTTTGGGACTTGGTGTTTTGTATATAGTAGTTTCAGGTCAAAACATAAAAGAAATTCTAGAGCAAATTAGTTTGATAGGAGAGCCATTTTTTGTTGTACCATGTGTTGGTGGAATTACAGTTTGTAGTATTGTAGTAAAAGAAAATTTACAACAAAAAATTGTACTCGTAAATAAATTAATGAAAGATGTTAGAGTATTATCTATATTTGAAGCAGAGAATCCAGGATTTGATTCGAATTTAACTAAAACCGATTTAGAAATTTTAGAACTATTAGTAAAAGAACCAAGACAAAAAATTGAAAAGATTTCAAAAGAAATAGGATTGTCCACAAAAACAGTTACAAGATGTATTGACAAACTACAAGAAAATGACGGTATTCAATTTACAGTTATTTATGATCCAACAAAAATTAAAGAGTTTATTCCACATGCCGTACTTGCTTGGATTAAAGGAGATCTTAGAGAAACTTTAGAAAAAATGAATAATGAATTTGATGAATCATTTATGCAGATACCGTTTATTTCAAAAAATCAAATTGTATTATTTATGTATAGTCATAATATATTTGAAATGGATGAACTAACTCAAAGAGTTAGAAACATGGACAATGTAATATCTGCAGATCTATTTATTCCAAAAAAGATATCATTTCCATTAAAATGGTTAAATCAAGCTATTAATGATGCCAAGAGATCACCTACACTTCATATTTCATATCAAACAAATTAAATACAAACAAAATTTAGAATATAGTATGAAAAAGAAAAAGATCTACGAAGGTAAAATTTTAGGCCTTAGTATTTATGATTTGGCTATTGAGGGAAGAAAAGTAAAACGAGAGATGATAGAGCATAGAGGAGCTGCTGCAATGTTAGCATTTGATGAAAATGACAAATTAATTCTTGTAAAACAGCACAGATTTCCTCACGGGTACGTAATTGAAATTCCTGCAGGTACAATGGAAAAAAGAGAAGAGCCTAAGAAATGTGCATTTAGAGAACTAGAAGAAGAAACTGGATACAAAGCCAAAAAAATGACACCGTTAATCACCTTCTACCCATCCATAGGCTACAATACTGAGGCTATTCACTGCTTTGTGGCTTCAGGATTAAAGAAAATTGCAGATTTAAAGTTAGACGAAGATGAAATATTATCAGTTGTTAAGATAGATCTTAAAAAAGTCATTTCAATGATAAAAAATGGAAAAATTCAGGATTCAAAAACAATTTGTGCAGTATTGACATATGCTGCTAAAAATAAATTATATTAATTATTTATTGTAAATTGGTTTTACAAGATCTGCAACATCAGCCCAAGATTTTGCAATTCGCTCAAACATATAAACAAGATCAAGAAGATCAATAGGAATTTGTTTTTTATTTCCTATAGAACTTCTTAGTTTAGAGAGATTTTCTTGATATTTTTTATGTAATGAAATAGCTTCGATAGCTAAACGTCTATCAGGTTTGATAAAAGCATCAATTGATTTTTCTGCAAGAATGTTGAAATTTTTAACTACATCAAAAGTTTTCTTCAAATGTTCATTTGATAAAGAAGAATTAAAAATATAATTTGCAAGTTCTACTATTGTATCGCCTGCATTTTCTAAAAGGTTTGCAGCCACTCTATAATCTAAAATATCAATATTTTCTAAATTAAATACATTAGCTAATCTTCTATCTACTAATGTACTTCGAATCAAACGTACTAGAAGAAAATATTGCCTATTAACCTCAACATCTCTTTTTGATAATGTTTGTAAATTGGATTTATCATTTAAAATTAATCCGTTTGATACATCATCATACATTCCAAGTGCAATAGAACTCATTCTTTTTAGAATTTTTTCGGGATTTAGTGTTGTTGCATCTAAAAGAAACTGCATGTTAATATTTGATGCATCTTCCTCAATGATCTCCATACCAACTAATCGCCTCATTGAATTTCGAATTTTTTCTCTATCTTCACCAGGTATGATCGATTTTGAAGTAATTTGAATAATGTCATATCCTAAAAGGTAAGCTCCAGTAATGTCTGCTACAATATTTTCATCTTTGGGAAGTGGGTATGAAATCACTAGTTCTTTAGTAGGACGCATTTCTTTATTTGCAGAAATTGAGATAGTATCTTGTCCAGTTTCAAGCTCAACTTGACTACTTTTATCTAAATTATTTGCAACTACCCATTCTTTAGGCAATGAAACCAAGATACTGCTACCAATTCTTTGCAGGCGTCGAATGAATTTAGTCAATTTATACTAATTTAATTAATTTAAGCCATATTCTTATATTTTATGTAAAATTTAAACTGAAATCAATGGAGGCAACTGCATTTTGTCCTGCACATGTTACAGGTTTTTTCAAAGCTTACTTAGAGAATGGTAGTCAAAAAAATCCTGAAAAATTAGGTTCTATGGGTGCAGGATTTTCAATTAAAGAAGGAGTTACTACCCATGTCAATATTTTACCTAAAATCAATCAAAATTCTAACTTTAAAATTACTACTATAGGTTATCAGTCAGATAAGACAGATGTTTCAGAATATGTATTAAACGAATTTTTAAAATTAGGAAATTTTGAAAATATATTTTTCGATATTAAACATGAAATTACCGTACCAGTTGGATATGGTTTAGGTTCTAGTAGTGCTGTCGCATTATCATTATCATATGCACTAGATCATGCTCTTAAAACAAGATTAGATCATACAATTATTGGTCAGATTGCACATAGTGCAGAGATAAATTGTAAAACAGGATTAGGTGATGTTTTAGCATCATATTATGGTGGTTTTGAAATAAGAGTCAAACCAGGAGCTCCAGGAATAGGTCAAGTAGAAAAGATCAATACAAAAGATATTTCCATAATTATGATTTGTTTTTCACCGATTTCAACAAACAAGTTCATCAAAGAACGTCTTTCTCAAATTAATGGTCTTGGTGGAAAAATGGTTAACAAATTATTAGAATCAAAGAACTATGAGCATTTTCAGGACATGTCTTTAGAATTTGCAAAATATGTCCAAGTAATGACTTTGAGAATGGAAAATTTAATTCAGGAATTGGCTTCAGATGGAATAAAATGTGGTGTAGCACTATTTGGTGAAACTGTTTTTACAATGATACCAAAAGAAAAAGAAAAACATGTTCTACAAATTTTAGAAAAATATCCTGAAGGAATAATCATAAAATCAGAATTAGATGATCAGGGAGCAAGAGTATTAAGTAATTAATTGAATGTTGATGTCTTTAATTCCAAAATCTCATCCTAGAGCAAAGTCTCTTTTAATTCGAGAAAGACTCGTTACTGGATTTGATCATGGATTAGTAGCTAAAGAAGGTCTTTTAGCACATGGTAGAGGAGAAGCCTTTGATTATTTACTTGGTGAAAAAACAAGCAAGACGGCAAAACTAGCAATCAAAGCAGCTGCTGCACAAATTTTATTGGCAGATTTACCCGTAATCTCTGTTAATGGTAATATTGCTGCATTATGTCCAAGAGAGATTGTTAGGCTCGCCAATACATCAAGAGCGAAAATTGAAGTAAATCTGTTTTATGCTAACAAAAAACGAAAGCAGAACATCATAAAAACTCTCAAAAAAAGTGGAGCAAAAGAGATTTTAGGTATAAATCATAATTCATCAACTACATTATCAGGATTGGATTCAGCAAGAAGAATAGTTGACAAGAATGGAATTTTTGCAGCTGATGTGGTCATTGTTCCATTAGAAGACGGTGATAGAACTATGGCATTAAGAAGAGCTGGAAAAATAGTCATAACATTTGATCTAAATCCACTTTCGCGAACTTCACAGACTGCCAATATAACAATAGTAGATAATGTCACACGAGCAGTTGATTTGTTAACTGTAACATGTAAAAAATTATCAAAAAATAATAAGAAAACGCTTGAAAAAATCGTTAAGGATTTTAATAATAAAAAAAATCTCTCAGAGAACATTATTGAAATAAGAGATAATCTAACGAGGAGGTTACATATTGCATAAATCGGTTTATGATATTATCAAAATGAAAAAAGATGGAAAAAAGATCTCAGCCATTACAAGTTATGATTATACACTTGCATCATTATGTGATAAATCTGGAATAGACATACTACTTGTGGGAGACAGTGCAGGAATGGTAATGCTTGGTTATGAAAATACTATTCCAGTAACAATGGAACAAATGTGTATGTTTACAGAAGCAGTTAGCAGAGCTAGAAAAAATGCTTTGTTGGTTGCAGATTTACCATTTATGTCATATCAAGCAAGTATTGAAGATGCAATAAAAAATTCAGGGAGGTTAATAAAAGCGGGAGCTGATGCAATAAAACTTGAAGGTGGAGTTTCCATGTCAGAAACAATTAGTGCAATTGTAGATATCGGAATTCCAGTAATGGGTCATATTGGGTTACAACCACAAACAACAATGTTATCAGAAGGATACAAAGTACAAGGAAGAACAAAAGAGACTGCAATAAAATTAATTGAAGATGCAAAAGAGCTTGAAGAGGCTGGTGTATTCAGTATAGTGTTAGAAATGACAAGCCATGAAGTAGCACAAATAATTTCTGAAACCGTTAGTGTGCCTATTATTGGAATTGGTTCAGGCGTTGGGTGTAATGGTCAGGTACTAGTTGTACAAGATTTACTAGGAATGTTTGAAAAAATCAAGCCAAAATTTGCAAAAAGATATTTGAACTTGTCTGAGGATATTGTAAAAGCACTTGAAAATTACAAAAAGGATGTAGAAATAGGCATGTTTCCTGCTAAAGAGAACTGGTTTTCAATGGATGATGAGGAATTTAAAAAATTACGAGAGCAAATTGGCAGTTAAGAAACAGAGTCATCCTTCATTAGACATAGTGGGTTCACATGGGGTTGAACTCTCCGAGAGAAAAATTGTTCTTTGTGTTGCAGGGAGTGTTGCAGCATACAAAGCAATTGAGTTAGCAAGATTACTGATGAGACATGGTGCTGATGTTACATGTGTTGCAAGTGATGCAGTAACAAAATTAGTACAACCAGATTATTTCAAATGGGCAACTGGAAACAAAGTCATAACAAAATTAACAGGAGAATTAGAACATATTAGATTAGCAGATTATAATCAATCAGATCTTATCATAGTTTATCCAGCAACTGCAAACACACTTGGAAAATTAGCTAATGGGATTGATGATACGCCAATATCAACAATCCTTACTGTAGGATTTGGCTCAAAGATTCCAATTTTGATGTGTCTTGCTATGCATGCATCAATGTATGATAATGCAGCGGTAAAAAAGAATATAGAATTTTTAAAAAACAAAATTGAGTTTTTTACACCACAGATAATTGAAGGAAAAGCAAAAGCATCTGAACCAGAAGATGTTTTAGAATATGTATTAAGAAAATTTGGGTTTTCGTCTATTTTAAAAAATAAAAAGGTGTTAATGACTGCAGGACCAACAATTGAATATATTGATCCTGTTCGTGTAATTACAAATCAAAGTTCAGGAAAAACTGGTGTATTATTAGCTTCAGAATTAATTTCTTCAGGAGCTAATGTAACTTTGATTTATGGTCCTGGAATTGAAAAACCACCAAACGGTGCAAAAATAATTAGAATTTCTACAAGTGAAGAAATGTTTAATGTTGTAAAAAAAGAGATGAGTAAAAAATTTGACATAGTAATAATGGCAGCTGCTGTATCTGATTATACTCCAGAGAATCCTAGTAAAAATAAAATAAAAAGTACTAAAAATAAAATAAAAATTAGCCTCAAAAAGGCACCAAAAATCATTGATCAAGTTAAAAAATATCAAAAAAATATTTTTTTGGTTGGTTTCAAAGCAGAAGCAAATATTTCAAAAAATGAATTAATCTTGGCAGCAAAGAAAAAATTGAATGAATCAGATGCAAATATGATCGTGGCAAACGATGTAGGTTCAATTAGATATAAAAAAAATACTGGAAGTAATGAAGTGCTAATCATAGACTCATGTAAAGTAATTTCTTCAGGATGGATAAAAAAAGAGAAAATTGCTAGATTTATCAGAAAAGAAATAGAGCGACGTTTAACTTAAAATGAAAAAATCGGAAATCAGAAAACTTGTTGCTGAATATAAAGAGATTAAAATGAAGATGGAAAAAATTCAAAATAAAAAAATATTTGAGAAATTAAAAGAAATTGAACATAAATATTTCCACGAAACAGGAAGAACCATTCAATCAGATTTAAAAGAGATTACATAAAATACATCATAAATTAACAAAGACGTAATGAAAATCAGTAATACATCATACAAACAAAACAATATAAAAATATGGAATGAGATAGCTCCACGATATCATAAAAGATGGGCAAGTGTTAACGAAGGTCCATTTCAAAGTACTTCTAAATTAATTGAGCTAGTTAATGTAAGTGAAGGTAACAGTGTATTAGATCTTGCATGTGGTACTGGAGTAGTTACAAAAAAACTCAGAGATAAAGTTGGAGATTTAGGATATGTTGTAGGAGCAGATGCTTCAGTCTCTGCAATTAAAATTGCAAAAAAATGGAATGGTGTAAAATCTAATTTGGATTTTGTAAATATTGATGCTGAAAGATTTAATTTTGCTCATAAATTTGATATTGTAACATGTCAGTACGGATTATTTTTTTTCCCTGATGCACAAAAAGCATTAAAAAACATTAGAAATAGCCTCAAAAAAACAGGGACACTTGGAATATCAGTTCATGGACAAAAAAACAAAGTTCCATTTTTTAGCAATATCTTAGATGCTGTAATGGAGTTTATTCCAGATTATGTTCCACGTGGTTCACCTGATATGGATAGATTTGGGACAAAAAATGCATTGGATAATGAAATCAGAACTGCAGGATTCTCAAAAATTTTAATAAAAGATTTTACTTTTAATTACAGTCCAGGAAAATTTGATGATTATTGGAAAAATTATCTGAAATATATCGCCAAACCACTCAAAGAAAAATTAAATTTACTAGACATGTCAAAAAGAAAAGCATTGAAACAAGTAGTTAAGCAAAATACTATTCCATATACTAAAAAAAATGGAATTATTGTATTTCCTTGGCAAGTTTTAATTTTAACCGCAAAATACTAGGTTAGTAAGAAGGAAAACAAAATGAATAAGGATAGTAAAAAGAAAGAAGAGAAACCAAAAAAGTCAGATTTTAAGTCATTTCTAAAGAAAAGAGCTCCGATTTATCTTGGCATAATAGCAATATTAGTTATTTTTGTAATTCCAGAATTGACAAAAAATGATTTACAAAGTAGTTTTCCGGATAATTTAACAGAAGAACAAAAACAGATTGTGGAAATTTTAATGTCTTATAATGGTCCAAATCAAAAAGGACTAACTGTAATGAATGCAATAAGTGAACAGATTGCATTAGAATATCCAGATGAAAAAATATATGATAATAAAAAAACAAAAGTTGAACTTGTTGTTTCTAATACAGATGAATCTACTAAAAATATTTACAAAGTAATTTTAACATTTGAATCTTATAAAGGAAAAATAGAATATGTTTGGAATGTAAATTCAGATACAAAAGAAATTAAGGCTAAAAACTCAGATGCAAAACATGTAATTGATGTTGTAAACTATTATGATTGAAATTAGATAGTGATTAGATCTTTTGTAAATTTGTGTAGAATAATTGGTTTATCTTTTACAATTAAAGAATCTTCGATTCTGACGCCAAATTTATTTGGTATGTAGATTCCAGGCTCTACTGTAATTGCCATATTTTCTTTTAGTTTAGTATCACTTCTGTATGAAATAGTGGGTAACTCATGAACTTCAAGTCCTATACCATGACCTGTTGAATGAATAAAATATTTACCAAAGTTTTGTTCATCAATGTATTTTCTACATGCAAAATCAATATCTTTACAATCAATATTTGGTTTAACGGATTTCAATCCAAGTTTTTGTGATTCTTTTACAATTTCATAAACATGTTTTTCTTGAGGAGATATTTTTCCAATTGCAAATGTTCTAGTTGCATCTGAGATATATCCTTTGTATCTTAATGTAAGATCAACAACTACAAGTTCTCCTTTTTTGAATTTTCTATCAGTAACTTGTGCATGTGGTAAAGATCCATTTGGTCCTCCAGCTATAATCAGGGGGTTAAGAGTGGATTTGTATCCAGTATCAAACATTTTTTGTTCTATTGCATACGACATCAAGATTGTTTGTAGTTCAGATTCTTTTTGACTAACTTTCATTTTTTTATGACAAATATCATACATTTCATCAATTATTTTAGAAGCTTTTTTTAGAATATTGATCTCTTTTTCATCTTTGATTATACGAGAATTGTAAAATGGTTCAGTAGATGATTTTATTGTAGGAATAGATTTTTTGAGAGTTGTCATTATAGAATAGTTTTGACAATCAGTACAAACTTTCTTTTTTTTGATTCTATCAATTAATGAAGAAATCAAACCTAAGCCTCGTTCGGCTGTAATTATATCACAATTTTCAGATTCTTCCTTAACACGACCAACTTCAAGTTCTGGTGCAATAATGGTGGTTTTTCCTCCTTTTTCTAATATTCCTATAGCTTCACCCCAAAATCCAGTCATATAGAATAAATTTTCAGGCTCAAATGTGACTAAAGTATCACAGTCGATCTTTTGAGCGAATTTAAGAAGATTTTTTCTTCGTTCCTTCACAAAAAAATATTGTTCGTTTCTTAATTTATGTATGATGCAAAGTTTGTATATTGGAATTTTGATTTTGACGATTGTGACAGAAGAAAAAAAGAAAGTAGTTGCTCTATTATCAGGTGGTCTTGATAGTCAGCTTGCAGTAAGAATGATGCAAGAGCAAGGTTTCGAAGTTTCGGCTGTTGCAATAAAGACTCCTTTTTGTGATTTTGATTGTGGCAGAGGTTGTGGTTTTGAAATTAGAGAAAGAGCTGATGATCTCAATGTTAATCTAAAAACAGTATATCTTGGTGATGAATATATTGAGATGTTAAAGCATCCAAAACACGGTATTGGTTCTGGATTCAATCCATGTATAGATTGTAGAGCTATGATGTTTAATGCTGCAAAAAAACACATGGATGAGATTGGAGCTGAATTTATAATTTCAGGAGAAGTATTAGGACAAAGACCAATGAGTCAACATGGTCCTGCATTAAGAACTATTGAAAAAGAATCGGGTTTGGTAGGAAAAATTGTCAGACCGTTATCTGCAGCATTACTTCCAGAAACAGATCCTGAGAGAAATGGATTAATCAAAAGAGAAAATCTTGGGATGATTAAAGGAAGAACCCGAAGAGTACAGTTAGATATGGCAAAAAAATATGGAATAGAAAATCCACCAAATGCAGGCGGTGGGTGTCTTTTAACTGATCCAACATTTGGATTGCGTGCAAAAGATTTGTTTTCACATACTGAAACTCCTACAATAAATGATATTGATTTGTTAAAGATAGGAAGACATTTCAGATTTGATGAAGAAACTAAATTTGTTGTTGGGAGAAATAAAGATGAAAATGAAATGATAAAAGCAATTGCATTACCTGGAGATATTTTGTTTCAGGCTCGTGATCATATGGGACCAGTTTCAATTTTGCGTGGAAAAAATGCAGATACATATGTAAAATTTGCATCTTCTATTACATTGAGATATTCAGATGCACCAAAAGGTGAACAAGCATCAGTTATTATCAGTAAGGACAATACAAAAGATGAAATCATCACAGAACATGCTGAAGAAGAGTCATACATTAAATTTAGAATTTAGGCATGGAATTTTTTTAAAATTAGTTAAAACTAAGGAAGAGTTTTTGAAGGAGTAGATCGCATTTTCCTCAAGGATGCAAAAACAGGAAAATCCAACCTATTTGAAAGCTATCACTATACGAGATATCAGTGATGTTCATTCAATAAAAGAAGACATCAAAAAAGAGATGATTTTAATTCTTAGAGTTACACCGTTGGCTCAAAAAGATGTGGAACAACTTCGAAAAGTGGTTGAAGAATTGTACTCTATTGCAAAAACAGAGGGTGCAGACATTGCAAGGTTAGGCGAAGAAAGAATTATCGTGGCACCATCCAGTATTAAAATCTGGAAACCAGAATACGATCTAAAATAGTTTTATTGCTTCTTGAACTTGAGGGTAATGTGCAGGAACTCTAAACATTCTTCTGATATTCATTGCCAAGTTTTCTGATTTTCTTCGTTCTCCGTGATTTACAAGCACTCTACGAAGTTTTGGTCTTAGTCTTTGAACAAAAGACATCAATTGGTTATAATCACTGTGTCCACTGAATCCATCAAGTTTTTCAACGCTACAATTTATTGTAACAACTTCAACTTTTCCTTCTTTACCTAGCATGGTAACTTGTTTTGAACCATCCAAAACTCTTCTTCCCATAGTTCCATTAACCTGATATGAAACAAACAATACTTTGTTCTTTTTATCAGGTGCAATATTTTTGAAATATTCTAAAACAGGCCCTCCTTCTAACATTCCAGACGTTGCTAAGATTATACAGGGAGAATTATCCCTCATTGGCTCTTCTCTTGCATCAGCATGTTCAATATTTGTAAAGTATTCTGAATCAAATGGATTATCATCAGTTTCCAGGATTTTTTGTTTTAGTTCTCTAGCTAAGTATTCAGGATATGCTTCATGAATTGCAGAAGCTTCTGAAATCATACCTTCTGTAAAAACAGGTGCTTCAACCATTTCGCCAGATTTCATGTAATGATCAATTACCATCATAATTTCTTGAGCACGACCAACTGCAGGAATTGGAATGAGAACTTTACCTCCATCAGCAAGAGTGTTGTTGACTGCATTAATGAAAGCAGATTCTACTTCTTGTCTGGTTGGTTGAATGTCTTCTTTTGCACCATATGTACTTTCAATCAATAGTGTTTCAACTCTAGGAAAATTCCAGCTTGCCGCTTCAAACAAAATACTTTTGCCGAATTTAATATCACCTGAATAAACAAAATTATGATCACCGTTTCCAATATGAAAATGACATAGTGCAGAACCTAAAATATGACCTGCGTTTGCAAGAACTAATTTAATGTCAGGAGAAATATCTGTAACAGTACCATATGGCAGAGTTATTGCCTGTTTCATGATTTGTTTTACATCTCTTTCTGCATAGATTGGAGTTCTGCCTTGAGCAGCAGCAACTTTGATTGCATCTAATTGAATAAGATTCATCATTGGGAGTGTTGGTTCAGTACAATAGATCGGTCCCTTGTAACCAAATTTGCATAAGGCAGGTAAGAATCCAGTGTGATCTAAATGTGCATGACCTATTACTATTGCATCAAGTTCATCTAATGTAATATCAAGAAAATCCAATCTAGGAAATGAATCCATTGGATGTTTTGCTCCAGGATTAATACCACAGTCTACTAGAATTTTACTTTCGGGAGTAGATAATAACATACATGATCTTCCCACTTGGCTAAAGCCGCCAAGAGTTATGAGAGATATCTCAGATTTTTGTGCTAGTCTAGGTCTAAATATCTCATCTCCAATTTGCTTGAATTGTTTACTTCGTTCAGCAGATGTGAGTTTGAGATTTGCGTTTATTGTTTGAATAGTACGTGATGGTATGGTAGTAGCTTTTCTTATACGTAATTTCCAACCTATTTTTTCAGTTATTTCAGCATGATTGAATTCTTTTGCATCTCTTTGTAGTAACCAAGGTCTTTTAGCTTCAATGGACACTTCGCCTGTAGCAGTATCAAAGAAAGCTCCTTGAAAATTTGCGTCTTTTGGAATACATTCTGCTAGAATTTTTCTTGCATCTTCTTCTGATTTTCTGATAGATTCATCAGTTCTTATGACAATTCTTTTTTTTATTACATTAACAAGATTTGATATCAGTTCATTATTTTCCATCAGATAACGTGGTGCATTTGTATACAGAGCAATTCTTGGTCCTTCGTATTCTATTTTTGTTACCTTAGCTTCTTTGGGTATACTTTGCAGTATGGTGGCCATCATATTTTGGCTAGGAGGTAATTCTTTTTGTTGCTGTTTTCTTTGCATTAAATCACTAAAGTTCGATGACTGCTTTCTTTTGTTCATCGGTCAATAGACGGAATCCGTCTTTATCCATAACTGCGATGTTAATTCCATCGCCAGTACCAATGTTTCTAACTATTGCGGCTTTTACTGCTCTTAGAGCTATTTTTTTTGCTTCTTCTACTGTTAGATCAGATCTGTATTCTTCTTCTAACAAACCATATGCTACAGGAGAACCGCTACCTGTTGTCACATAGGATTTTTCTTCGACTGATCCAAACATATCGATGTTAAACAATGCAGGTCCATTTGCATCATAACCACCAACTAGAATATCTGCCATAAACGGATAACCGCGATTTTGATGAAATATGAGAGAGCAAAGTCTAGCTAGTGAATGAATTGAAATTGGTTCTTGTTTTTCTACTCTGTGAAGATTTGAATGATAACGAAGTATATCTACGATATTTTGTGCGTCAGCTACTCCCCCAGCTAAAGTCAAGCCTGCATGTTCATCAATTTTTTGAATTTTCATAGTATTATTATTTGCAATAAAATATCCAGCACTTGCTCTCATATCAGCACATAATACGACACCGTCTTTAGCCTTGATACCTACAGTGGTAGTCCCATGCAGAATTTTTTCTTCAACGTTATTTGACAAAATACACCTATTAGAGATAATAAGAAATGCATGACACCCTTTTAAATAACTTTTTGTTCCATTGAAATGATAAATAATGACAAAAAGTCATGATCGCATGCAGTCGCATACGATGGAATTACCTAGGCTCATTGAGATCGGAGAAAGAAACATAGGTGATTTTGGAAGATTTGTGAATTCGCTCAATAAACCAAAAAGAATCTCATTAATCAGTGGAACAAACGTAAAGAAGATTATTAAGAGAAAAATTGAAGATTCGCTAAAATCTAATAAAATAAAATTTGTTTGGCATACATCTGGTGACAATACAATTATCGCAATTAACCAGATTCAGAAAGATGTCAAGAGGGATCAAAGTGAGTTAATTGCAGGTATTGGAGGAGGTCGTTCTGTAGATACTGCAAAAATGATTGCATTTAATCTCAGCAAGCCATTTGTGAGTATGCCAACAGCTGCATCACATGATGGAATGGCAAGTCCATTTGTTTCTATAGTTAGTGATAAACCTCATTCAATTGTTGCGTCTGCACCGTTAGGAGTCTTTGTAGATATTGATATAATACGTAAAGCTCCTGCAAAACTTTTAGCAAGTGGTTGTGGAGATCTTATTGCAAATATCATAGCGGTTAAAGATTGGCAATTAGGACATGAAAAAACGGGTGAATATTACGGTAGATATTCTGCAGATTTGGCCTTAATGAGTGCAAAAATAGTTATGGAAAATTCAAGTTATTATGCAAAAAATGGTCTTGATGCAAGAATAATTGTAGAAGCATTGATCAGTGCAGGAGTTGCATCGTGTATTGCAGGTAGCAGTAGACCATGTTCAGGAGCAGAGCATCTTTTTTCTCATGCTTTAGATAAGATAGCTCCAGGAAGAGGATTGCATGGAGAAAAATGTGGTATTGGATCTATTATGATGGCTAAGTTACAAGGCCAGGATTGGAAAAAAATTACAAAAACTTTGAAAGATGTTGGCGCTCCTACTTCAGCTAAACAAGTTGGTTTAAAATCAGATGAGATCATTACTGCACTTATGATTGCACAGGAACTCAGACCTGAAAGATATACTATTTTAAAAGAAATTGATATGACAGAAAGAAAAGCATTGAATCTTGCAAAGACTACAAACGTAATTTGATTTATACTGTTTTTGGTTCAGGTGTTTTTTCTTCTTTTGTTTCAGTTTTCTTGGTCTGAGTTTGCTTGTTTAGATGTGTTTCAATAAAGTTAACTTTTTCTAAAGATGGAACAAACTTGAAAATATCCAATTGAATAAAATGTTTCATTATTTGAAGTCCATCTGCTCTCAATATTTCATCTGGAATTGTAATGCTTATTTCTTTGTCTTTTAATTCAAATGAAATTTTAGAATCTTCTAATGGTAATCTGTTTTTCAAAATTCCATCCACTTTGTCATTTGGAGAATCAAGTGATTTAATTACATTAACATCATAAAGAATTGTTTTACCTGCATATCTGTGATTGTAGTCAATTTGGACTCTTCCTGAACCAATAAATCTTATAATTCCTCTTTTATTGTCAACCTCAATTGTATCTCCTACAGAAACCTTTTCTGCATCTTCACCAAGTTTTCTAATAGGAATCATTCTAACTTTGCCAGAATCTCTTTCACCAAATCCCTTGTCAGGTGTAACCTCAACAGTAAGTTTGTCCCCAACAGTTGTTTTAGCTAGTGCTTCATCTAATCCTTTAAGAACAGGATAAGATACTTCACCAATGGAAACAAGTTTTGGTTGATATTTAACATTTGGTTCATGAATAGAATGTTTTTTTGCATCTTCTTCAATAGTGGTATCAAAAATTTCTTCACTATCTTTAACTTTAGCAGTGTAATCTATTAGTACCAATGAACCTTTATTGAAAGTCAATGTGATCGTTCTCGAATTTCCTTATATTAAGTTAACATGAATTAGAGAGCTTTGAGTTTTTCTTCTGCTGTTTTGAGACCTGCTTGGGCATCTGTATCATATCCCATCATAGCTAATGTTGATGAAATTGCAGAAACGGTTCTCATTACATGGTATTTGTTAACTTCACCCATACATCCAACTCGGAATACTTTGCCCTTAAGATTTCCAAATCCTCCAGCTACTAACACTTTGAATTTTTCAGCTAATGTATCTCTAAAAGTTTTGTCTTCTAAACCATTCAAATAGTTCAATGCAATAATTGAAACTGAACGATCTTCTTTTTTTGCAAATGGTGTAAGACCAATTGCACTTAAACTAGAATATAGTGCATCAGAACAAATCTTATGACGTTTGTATACATTTTCAAGTCCTTCTTCTAACATAATTGTTAGTGCTTCTCTATATGCATAAAGTAAGGGCAATGCTGGAGTAAATGGAGTATGTTTTGACTCTTCATAATATTTGAAATATCTTGCTAAATTGAAGTACATGGTTGTAGGTTGATTTGCAATCATGTATTTTTTGGCTTTAGGACTAACAGATATTGGAGAAATTCCAGGTGGTGCAGCAATCGCTTTCTGTGCTCCGGTCATACACACATCAATATTCCATTTATCAACTGGGAGTGAAACTCCTCCAAGTAAAGAAACAGAATCTACAATATACATAGCGTCATTACGCGATGTCAAATCAGATATTCTATCAAGATAATTTACCATTGTTCCAGTAGAGGTTTCATTATGTACAACATAGAATGCTTTAACATCTTTATTATTATCAAATGCTTCTTTTACTTGATCAAAAGTTGCATTCTCTCCTGGAGGAGTTTGAAGTTTTACCACATGAGCTCCTTGAGCTTCGATCAATTCTGCTAATCTACTACTAAATTCACCATTAACAGGGATTATGATTTTATCGCCTTTTTTTACAATGTTTACTACACTTGCTTCAACTGCTCCAGTTCCAGATGCAGATAATGCTACTATGTCATTTTTTGTTTGAAATACCTGTTGTGTTTTTTCAACTACGTCAGTGTATAATTCAACAAAATCATCACTTCTATGATTAATGATAGGAGCAAGCATTGCTCTCATAACTCGATTAGGTACATTTGTAGGACCAGGAAGCATTGATAAATATTCCAATTTTTATCTCCAAGGTAATTTCTTATGGGGTTTATTTATAATTAGAGATTTTTCAAACGTTGTTTGGCACTAGTGTTATACAAAAAAATTTTTGTTCCTTCAGGTACAAGATCTTCCCATTTTTGATCGCTAATTATCAGATTTCGAATATTTGTTCCAGAAAGAATATCTCTTTTAACAAATGGTATTGATAGAACTTCAACATCACGCTTTGAATAAAGATGTCTAGTTAACTCATCATTACTAAAAACAATATCAAATTTTGGTACTATGGTATCAATTAGTTCAATCCATTTAATGTGATTTTCTAAATCCGGAATAAAATAGATTTGAATTCTTTGTTTCATAGACTCATCAATTGATGATAGAATCATTTCCTTTCGTTCTTCAGCAGAAAATGGATTGTTTTTTTGTAAGGTTTTGTTTGAGCTGCCTAGTCCTATCCATAACTTATCAACTTTAGATAATGCAAAATGTAAAGCATCTAGATGACCTAAGTGAAATGGTTGAAATCTTCCTATTAATAGTCCATTCATACAATAGACTAGAGAATTTCTTTTTAAAAAACTATCATAAAGCGTTGAATAAGAGTAGAAAGAGATGGATTTTCTAAAAATTAATGGAGAATTTGGTGAGGGAGGAGGACAAATTATTCGTACTGCAATAACACTATCATGTATTACAAAACAACCTATAATTTTAGAAAATATTAGAAAAAATAGAAAGATTCCAGGATTAAGAGCGCAGCATCTTACAGCGATAAAAATTCTTCAAAAAATTTGTGATGCAGATGTGGAAGGAGCAAAAATTGGTTCAACAAGTTTGAAATTTGCTCCAGGAAATGTAAAAAGTTGTAATCTTAGAGAAGATGTTGGAACAGCTGGAAGTATATCTCTAATATTACAGGTATTGATTCCAGTGACAGCAATCTGTCAAAAAAAATTAAATTTAACAATCAAAGGTGGTACAGATACTCTTTGGAGTCCAACAATTGACTATACCCAATATGTTTTAAGAGAAGCATATTCAAGAATGGGAATTAAATTTTCAATTAATTTAATCAAACGTGGGTATTATCCTAAAGGTGGCGGAGAAGTAAATGTGGATGTTTTACCTTCTAATGTAAAATCAATTTCATTGCGTCAAAGAAAAACAAAAAATGTAAAACTATTTTGTTCATTTTCTAACTTACCAAATGAATTGATAAAAAATCATGTTGAAAGTATTGAAAGAAAATTAACTGAGAGAAAATTTATTGTTCAAACACAGATAAATGAAGAAACTGCAATTGATTCAGGAGCATCATTGTTGATTTTTAGTATTGATGAGGAATCAATAATTGGAGTAGATTCAATTTTTGATAATAAAACTGAGAAATTTAATTTAGATCTAGAAAGTTTTATTGAAAATAATCTTGGTGTTGATGAACGCCTTGCAGATATGCTTGTTTTACCAGCAAGTCTTAGTAATGAAATGACAGTTTTTAGAGTTAATAATATTTCAAAACATTTAGAAACAAATTTGTTTGTGACGTCTAAAATTACTGGCTGTAAATACGGCATAGGTAAATTAAGTAATGGTTTTGAGATTAGGATAGAAGGTGTATCAAACACCAACATCAAGTAAAGATGCAAAAAATAAGATTGCCACAGATAATACTACTGTAATTTCTCCAAGAATAATAATTTTTTTTCTTAATTTTTGAATTTGTTGTGGTGACATTTGTTTTGACATTATCTTATCTTCTACATCTTTTCTAATGACTCTAACATGTATTGCATATGTAATAATTAATGCAATGACTAGGATTATCTTAATGATAAGAAAATTACCATAGCTTGTAGCCATTAACAAATCAGGTTTACTTAGAAGCACATGTGAATTGTATAAACCAGTACCTATGAGAATTATTAATGATGGAACAGCAATTTTGTTGAATCTTTTACCAACTTTAATCATAATTTGCATTCTTTCTTCAACGGAGCCAAACATTGTTTTAAGAAGAGGTGAAAAAACAATTCCAATAAAAAGAGAACCTCCAACCCAAATAGCAGCTGAAAGAAGATGAATCCATAAAATTATTGCTTGTTCAAATGGAGTCATAACATTTCATATTTCAAATCAAATATTATGTATTTGGATCTTGACAACCTTTTTTAGTTGTCCATAATCTGATATTATTGAATTGGGAATACAAAGTAAAATGATAGTCTATGCTGCAATTGCAGGATTATTTGGAATGATGGGTGTAATTGTATGGTATGCTAGTCTTGATAATCCAGAATTAGAACAAGTTGAAATTGAATTGCTAAATGTTGAGGTAAAAGATGTTAACAAAATTGAAAACTTTGCTAAATTAGAAGTTACTTTTCTTGTAAAGAATCCTAGTGAAAAAACATTTACAGTTCCAATTATTGGTTACCAACTTTATGCAGATGGACAATTATTGGGTTCAGGTCAATATTCTACTGAAGATATTGCAATGCCAGGTAGAGCAGTGTTTTATTCAGGAGTAGAAATTCCTTTAAAAAATACATTTATTCTAAATAAGTCTGATGTCAATTCTGAGATATATCAAGCAGTTTTGGATGGTAATGTCAATAGTTTTACTGCCGAAGGAAGTATAACCACGGAAACTTCTTGGAGTTTAATTGAAAAACAGTTCAAGACTTCAACTTAAGTTATAAAAAGTGGGCCGAGTGAGATTCGAACTCACGATCACTGCCATGTCGGGGCAGTATCCTAACCGGCTAGACTACCGGCCCATTGAAGTAAAAGATTAGGTGCAGGCATTATTAACGTTTAACAAGAGAAAGGATTGAATAAAAAGAAAAAAGACGTCTAAGAGTTGGCAGAAGAATTTACCGATGAGGAGAAAAAAGGTCTCTATAAGGCAATTTACTCAAGGAGAGATGTTAGATCTCATTTTACCTCAAGATCTATCAAAGATGAAATTTTATCTAGAATTCTAAATGCTGCACATCATGCACCTTCTGTTGGTTTTTCTCAACCATGGAATTTTATTTTGATAAAAGATACTATCACAAAAAAGAAGATCAAGGATTCTTTTGAAGAAGAAAAGAATCGTTCATCAAAACTAGTTGAAGAACCAAAGAGATCAAAATATCTTTCATTTAAACTCGAGGGAATTTTAGAATCTCCTATCAATCTGTGTGTTACATATGATCCATCAAAGTTTGGTCCATTTGTAATTGGGAGATCAAGTATTCCTGAAGCAGGATTGTATAGTGTATGTTGTGCTATTCAAAATTTATGGCTTGCTGCAAGAACAGAAGGAGTTGGACTTGGTTGGGTAAGTATTCTTTCAAATGATATTCTCAAAGAAGTTTTAGAATTACCAGAACATGTTGTTCCAATAGCATATCTTTGTTTAGGGTATGTAGATGAATTTGCTCAAAAACCTGATCTTGAAACAGCAGGATGGCTTCCAAGACTAGATCTTAAGGATGTAGTGTATTTTGAGAAATGGCAAGACACAAAGAATGTAGGCTGGAATCAAATACAAGAAATGATCAAAACTAATCTTGATTACGCTTAAATAATTACAAGTATTTTTTTTGCTGGGCTTGTGGCGCAGAGTCATTTTAGACGCGAAACTTGGATAGCGCAGTAGCCTCCTAAGTTACAGGTCGAGGGATCGAAGCCCTCCAAGCCCGTTTTCTTTTTTAAAAAATTTTATTGTAACTTAAATACAAAGATAAGTGGTCAGAATTATGAAAGTTGTAATAATTTCAGGAAGTCCAAGAAAAAATGGAAATACTCAAGTAATAATGAAATACATTTTTGAATATACAAAATCAAAAAACGCTGATACTAAATTGATTAATCTTTCAGAAGGACAAATTGAATGCTATAGAGGACCAGAAGAAGAATACAATGAACATACAAAAAGTGCATCTAAAGATATCATGGATGCAGATGTTTGGTTGATCGGATCTCCAATTTACAATTCATTTTTTAGTTCTGCATTGAAAAATCTGTTTGAATACATCAATTATAAAAAAACTGAAGGTAAAGTAGCAGGTATGGTAATTTTAGCGGCTGGTAATATTGGATTTGTTGATGTTCAAACATTGATCACCCAATTATTATCATATTTCAGAGTAATCACTAATCCTAAAGCAGTATTTTTGACTACTGAATCAATCTCAGAAAATACCATCTCAAATGATGATGATAAGAAAAGATTAAGAGATTTAGTAGATGAGACTTTGAAAATGGCTTTTAAACTACATCAAGATTAGGATGTAGGTATACTACCTTGAAAATTTTAACAGTGTAACTACCATCAAAAATTTTTGTTGTTTGTCCTTGATCTGAGTCAAGTACTCTAAATCGGTATTCATATGAACCATCTTCATTTACTGGAGTTTGTGCAAAGTGTACAGCACCAACACTGTTTCCATTAATAATTTCATCATTATCAAAAATTTGAATAATTACAGGATAATCAATAGCAGGATTTGAGATCTTTCCTTCAACAAATCCCCAAGGTAATTTATTATTTTTAGAGATATACATTTGAAGAGTTGTTTTTTCAATTGCCATGGAATTATTAATTGGTGTAATTTCTGTTTGGGATTCAATTGGTTGAGCAAAGGAATTTGTGTTGGATAGAACAGTAGTAAATAATATCGATGCAATAATACCGGCAAATATAATATTTTTAGACATAGGGATAATTTTGTTATTTAGTTTAAAAGATTTACGCCAACTCATTTAGCTTAAAACTGTAAGAGTCAAATATTAACATGACGTAGAAGTGATACTAATGAATATGAAGAAAGATCCAACAGAATTGTGCTCATGTAAATGTCATTATGGTGGTGCTGTAAGTTGTCCAAGCTGTAAAAATAATCATGGTATAGTATGTTGTCACTGTAAGGATTAATCTATTAGTTTTTTTTACTTTTAGAAGCTAACATCTTAAGATTAGCAAGTTCTGTTTTCAATGATTCAATTTGAACTAAAGTTTGAAGATTTGAAATTTCTTGATTTAATCTTTCAATTTCACTATTCTTTATCTTTACAGTTTCTTTGAGTTTGTTTAGTTCTCCAGATAATTCATTTTGTGCAACTTTAATTTCAGTGAGGCTAACCTGTTTTCCATCTGATGTGTAAATTTGAGTGGTTTGTGAATTACTCAAGCTTTTTTTTTCGCTGTGATTCACATGAGATTTAGATTTATGCATGTAGTCAGTACTCTTTTGAGAAATCCAACAGGTAAAAGTAAGGAACCAAGTTATCGGAACAGCCATGATAAATACAAAATTTAGTATTGGAGCAAAATCTACAAAATAAGGCCATAATCCTGTAAGTATAGCCGCAAAGACTCCAGTAACCACTGTTGCTAAATGGTTTCCAAGATATCCCATAAATTATTTGAAAAATTCATTGTTTATAACAGTAATGCTGATATTAAAAATCGATATTAAGTAAAAAGAAAAAAAGAGCCTGTTTTATTCGTCTTCTTCAGAAGTAGATGTTTTAGGCATATCTGATTGTAAGATCTGGATTTTTTGTAGTAATTCAGTTCTCAAGTCTCTTGCGACCCTTCTGACTGTAGGTCTTGGAACACCAAGTTCATCTACGACTTTGGTATAGATATCCTGTTTGTCGGTTACCCCTTTGTCAAGATAAGAATTAATTGCTTCTTTAATGATCGTGCTTTGGTTTGTACGATTCAACGAATTCTAAATTTTAGTTGTTCTATATAAGACTATAACTTTTTGAATTGTTTAATTTTTGATTTAAGCATTAATAATTAGAAAATATTTTTGAGTAAAATAATTACTATTTAATTAAATAATATTTTATTAACGAAAAACGTACTGATTGTTATGAATTTTTCAAATTACAATAATCAACTATAAGAATTTTAAATTATTAATTACAAAAAGACTCTTATGATAAGACTGTTGATGATTCCTGTTGAGTACAGCAATTATTGAAACTAATCTAGGGACAATTGTATTCAAATTACTTCCTGATTTGGCACCAGAAACTGTTAGAAATTTTGAGAAATTGGCAAGAGATGGATTCTATAACGGCACACTTTTTCATAGAGTAATTCCTGGATTTATGATTCAGGGAGGAGACCCAAATACAAAGAGTGGAAATAAGAATACTTGGGGAACTGGAGGACCGGGCCATACAATTAAGGCAGAATTTAGCTCAAGATCACATCATCGTGGTATTGTTTCTATGGCCAGAGCACAGGATCCAAATAGTGCAGGTTCACAATTTTTCATTGTTACAACAGATAGTACGTTTCTTGATAGACAGTATACTGTATTTGGAGAAGTAATAGAAGGAATGGATGTTGCAGATAAAATTGTGAATTTACAGAGAGATCGTAATGATTGTCCCCTTGAAGAAGCAAAAATGCTTCATGTTAAAGTGGAATAAATGATTTCGAAACAAGTTATTTTTTTCGTAGTGTTGGTATTGATAACAGCCATTCCTATAGTAAGTGCCCAAGAAATTTCTATTGGAGAAAAAGCAGAGCAAAAATCAATCAAAGTGGTAATTAGTTCATCAGATGAAATTCACGTAAAACACGTAATTGCTTCTTTAGATTCACCCAAACAGATTGAATTGATTGATGGAACTATAACCAATATTACAGTTTCAAATGAAGTGGGAAAAGAAAAACAGTTTGGAGTTATTGGTGATAATGATGCTGTGATGATTTATCCATCGCAAGAAGATACAATTGTAGAATATGATCTAGAAGACGTTATTTTTCTAAAAGATAATGTACATGAATGGAATTTTAGATATCTTGAAACAACATCTTTTATAATTCCTGAAGAAGTGGATTTAATTTTTGTAAATGAGAGACCTGTCTATTTAGGTGAAAAAAAGGGAATTGCATGTCATGGTTGTCAAATGATTTTGGAGTATTCCATAAATGAACCAAAAATATTAGAAAATGTAAAATTTGAGAATAAAGAATTCCTAATTGAAGTAAGAACATATGCAGAAATAAATCAGTTTAATTTTGATCAATCAACAAAAAGCATTAGTTTTGTAGTTAACGGAAAAAATCAATTTGTAACAACAATAATTCCTCTGGAATTATTATCAAAACCGTATAATGTATTCTTGGGAGATGAGAAAATATTTTTTCATGAATACATCAATAACGGAACACATGTTTGGCTTAACATAAGACCGGACAATTCAGGCACTGTGTCAATTATGGGTGTTACAGCTATAAGTGATGAAAAACCCACTATTCAGGACAGTTCAGTAGCGAGTGTAAATCAAGACATTATTGTCTATATCCTACTTGGAATTATTGTATCAGTTGGATTTGTAGTAACTATGGTAATAATGAGAAAAAAGAAACCAACAGTAACTTCTAGAGAAATCCCAGAAGGTAAGACAGAATCTTCAGACAGTTTAGATATTTGAAAAATATAAGCATACAAAATAAGTTTTAAATTCTCTTTTCATCAATAAATAGAAATAATTAATCTCCACTTGATCCGCAGGAACAAAAACCGTATTCGTCAATTCTAACATTGCATATCATACATTTTTCTCCATAATCTACTTCCCAAGGTTCTTTTCCATACAGTTTAAAATGATCATCAATCTCAAGTGGGATTTCACGTTTCTTTCCCAATGATTTGTATATGTAAAACAACTATACATAGATTATCGGAGATTTAATTATGAAAATTGAATGTGGGTGTCACTGTATAAAATGTGGGAGTACCAATCTTGAATCAAATAGAGTTGGACAGATCGAAAAAGATGGGTATTACGATATGCATCATACATGCAATGAGTGTAATACACATTTTGATCATTTAGAAGGAGAAATTTTTAGTAATTGTAAAAAATGCCAATATAATATTAGTTAGACACTAGAGCACTGTACAAAATAATGTGCTCTGTTTTCTTTTGAATTTTTTAAAATTTCCCTATTAGATGCCATCTTTGCTAGAGCCTTTGATACATCCAAAGGACTGGCACTCCAACCATATTCTCTTAGTTGTTGAACAGTTTCTGTTACTGTTCTTGGAGAATCAAAGAATCTACTGGTTTCTAATATTCTCAGTTTTGCTTTAATTTCATGAGAGTTAATTGGTTTTGGCTCATTAAATTCTGGTTCATATGCTTCTGCATCATCCAAATACTCTAGACCGTATTGGTTAGATTGTGCTGTTTCTTTTGATTTTGTAATTTCATTTGTATTTTCATAGATGATTTTTGCCTGATTTGCTGGTATGTAATTTGATATATTTGTGATAATTTCACCTAAAGTTTGATTGTCTACGTAAAAATCTCTAGAATCAACCTCAATTTCATTCTCACCAAGTTTGAGTTTTATTCTAGCCATCTACCCATAAATCGAAAGGTTTTGATTTATTCTGCTAGCTCTAATGAGCTTTAAGATTAGATCAAAACTTTTACACACATAAATTGGATTTTTTTCCTATTGAGTTAAAAAGCAATTTTGTGATATTGAAACATGAGATCCTCAGTAAAGGGTATAATCATAGTATTTGTTATAGGAATGAGTCTTTTTGGATATTCCCAATATGCTTCAGCCTCACAAATAGGCGTAACTATCACACAAAGTAATCTTCTTGAGGAAACTGAAAAAGGCTCAACGTATAACGTAGAATTAGAATTTAACAATCCATCATTATTGGTTTTAACAGCAGGTAAAACAGAGTTTTTTGTAATAGAAAATGAGGAAATGATTGGAAAAGGAGAGCTCGAACCTTTTGTTCTTCCAGCATTAGGAAGCAGTTCAGTTAGTGGTACTTTTTTAAGAGAACCTAATGTAGATTCACAAGAAGTTTCAACAGTAAAAATAAGTGGAGTTACAAAATATAATGTGATTTTTACATCTATTGATGTGCCTTTTGTATTTTATCCAACAGAGGATCAGGCAAGAGAATTTATACATCCAAATTAATTTTTTAAAGAATGTTAACCGTTTTTGGTTCAACTGCATTAGATACTATTAGAACTCCAAAAAAAACTTTGAAAGATGTTTTAGGAGGAGCTGCGACGTTTGCAGCTATATCAGCAAGTAATTTTGTAGACACTGGATTAATAGCGGTTGTAGGAAAAGATTTTCCTAATGAATACTACAAAATTTTATCAAAATATCTTGACTTACAAGGATTGACCATAAAAGAAGGAAAGACTTTTCGTTATGATGGAAGTTATGACAAAACACTAAGTTCTAGAGAAACTTTGAAAACAGATCTTAATGTACTTGCAGATTTCAAGCCAACTGTTCCTGAAGAATACAGAAAATCGCAATTTGTATATTTAGCAAATAATGATCCTGATCAAAATTCCACCCTCATCAAAGAATTTGATAAAGTAAAATTTTCAATGTGCGATACTATTGAATTTTGGATATCGACAAAACGTGAATCAGTAATTAAAATGATTAAAGCTGTAGACGCAGTTGTGATAAATGACGAAGAAGCTAAACTGCTAACAAAGGAATTCAATTTGATCAAATGTGCAAAAAAGATGATGGAATGGGGTGCAAAATATGTAATTATTAAAAAAGGAGAACATGGATCAATGATGTTTTTTGATGATGTGATATTTCCATCTGCAGGATTTTCATTGGAAGATGTAGTTGATCCTACTGGAGCAGGAGATTCTTTTGCAGGTGCCATGATAGGATATTTAGCCAGTAAAAATTCAACTAATCTATCAGAGATTAAAAAAGCTGTAGTATATGGAAATGTTTTAGGTTCCTTTGCTGTTGAAAAATATGGATTAGATGGATTACTTCAGATTAAAAAAATAGATATTACAAAACGGGTCAAATTATATGAAAAAATGATCCGTTTCTAAAAAGATTTAAGTTTGATTATTTCTGCAAATGAACAAATACACATAAGATATGTCTGAAAAAATAGAAGATCGTTTAGAAACTATATTCAAGCTACAAAAAGGTCTGTCAGAAATTATGAAGTTAGATAGATATCCAAAAGATTCTGAAGGACGAATTTCTGCTTTATGTACTGCAATCATGCATGAAGCAGTAGAGCTACAAAGAACTACAAATTGGAAATGGTGGAAAACTCCAATTCCATTTAATGTATCTGAAGCAAGAGAAGAATTAATCGACATCTGGCATTTTGTGATTCAAGCATCACTAGAACTAAATTTAACTCCAGATGATATTCTTGAAGAATATAAGAAGAAAAATGAAATAAACCGAGAAAGGCAAAGAATAGGATATTAGATTACAAGTTTTTTAATTTTATTAAAATTTACTTCATCGATCATATTTACAAGTTTAATTTCATTTTGAAAATAATTTATTTCTGATTTAGTTACATTAAGAAATGGATCAGGACTAGATGAGTTGATTATTCTACCATAATCATCAATTCCATTTTTATGTAATTCAAATAGAGAATGTCCAGCTTTATGACCCCAAACTTCTTTTCCACAAACTATAATGGTTTTAATTTTTTTATTTTGATTGACATATTTAATGATAGAATCAATTCCTTTATTTTCAGAGAGTAGCCTGCCAGCAATTGAAATATGATTCAAAATGTCAGAATTTGAAATTTTTTTGAGTAAATCCATACTTGAAAGTGTACAAATCGCTACCGATGAATCAGAATTTCCTAAGTATGATTCTTCAGGAATAGGTAATATGATCTTGCATAATTCTCCAATTATATTCCCAAGGTTATTCATTTAATATGTCACGGAGAGTTTTTGCGATAAATTCGATATTTTTAGTAGTGACTTTTGGGTGTATTGGAAGAGACAATACATGAGACGATGCCCAATCAGTTACGGGAAGTTTGAGTTTTTTTAAGTAAAATGGAGTTTTATGAACTGGAGTTGGATAGTAAGAAGCTGCGCCAATTTCTTTAGCATTTAGTTTTTTTAGTATTTTATCTCTTTTTGATGTAGCTATTGTGTATAGATACCAATTCACATTTTCGTAATTTCGTTGATGTGGAATTGTTATATCTAAATCAGAAATTAATTTTGATAAAAGATTTGCATTATTTTGCCTTATCTTAAGAAAACTAGGTAGTTTTTTCATTTGTATTGTTGCAATTGCAGCACTAATTTCTGGTAATCTTAGATTTAATCCAAATATTCTAGTATCGTATCCATGAACCATTCCATGATTTCTAATCATTAATAATTTATCTCGTAATTTTTTACTATTTGTTGCAATAAATCCTCCTTCTCCAGAAGTCATCACTTTTGCAGGATACATACTCCAACAACCTAAATCAGAAAAAGTTCCAGCATGTTTTCCTTTGTAGGTAGAACCTAATGATTGTGCTGAATCTTCAATTACTGGTAAATTATGGTGTTTAGCAATTTCTGATATTCTATCAATAAATGCTACATTTCCATAAATATGAACGGGCATAATTGCTTTAGTCTTTTTTGTAATCTTTTTTTGAAGATCATTGGGATCCATAGTATAATTTTCTTTGAGTATATCAACAAATACAGGTGTAGCTCCGGTAGAGACTACAGAATTAGCTGTAGCAACAAAAGTAAATGATGGAACTAATACTTCATCTCCTTTTTTAATATCCAAAGCATAAAGTGCAGCTTGTAAGGCTGCTGTACCAGAATTTACAGCAATGACATATTTTGATTTTACAAAAAGTGATGCTGATTTTTCAAATGCTTGTACATGTTCTCCTCCATGATTAGCTGCTGATGTAAGTGCACCATTTTTGAGGATGGTAGTAACTGCCGCGATTTCTTCTTTACCAACAAATGGAATATTGATTGGAATTTTCAATAGATATTCTCTTTAAAACTAGTCTATAAATCTCATGAAATAGGCATGAATTTTTATATTTCAAAATTAGGAAATTTGCATGATGAATCAACGTCATCTTGAAAAATCAGATCCAGGTTACAAAGTTTATCTGTACATTTTCTATGTTTGTGGATTTATTATGATTTCATGTCTTGTTTTCGGAGTTTATGTCACCATGATGGAATGGATGAAAAATGGAACGTATGTGATGGGAGAGGTAATACAAAATACTTTCATACCGTTTGAAAATTTTTCAAGGGTTTCAACGTGGATATTTTTTTCTACAATTATTGGATGGTATTGTGTTTCAAGAATAGGATGGAGAAGAACTGCAGGAAATAAAATTGTCGGTAGGAAAATGGCATTACTTCAGTTAATGTTGTTAGGATTTGTGATTATCACGCTATATGAGGTATTATACAATTTTACAGTCTTAAATGCAGCGATCACTGCAGGTATGATTGAAGGTAATACCCCTAATATCGATATGCTATCAATTGCATATCCTGATCCAGATAGACCTTGGAATTTAGTTTTTGCAACAAAAGTTTTTCTGGCAGCATTCATTATTAGTGCTCATGCATTTTATCTTAGTACTAAACCAAGAAAAAATTTAGAAGAGCCTGAACTATAAATTAAAAATTCATTTAGTTGCAAACATTTTTCCTAATTTCTCTTGATCAGCTTTTACTTTACCAAATGCCTTTCTATGAACAGGATTGCAAAATTTCACAGTTTCTGAACGTGGATCATTCTTTCTTGTTTCTTCTATAATTCGACCACACCAAAAACAGTATTCTTTCTTTATTGCACCAAGTTCCCATCCTAAAAATTTAGATTCATAGTATCCTTTTTCTTTTGGACGAATAGAATTTAGAAAATCCCCTTTCTCAGATTGAATCCAAATATTTTTTATTTTGGGATGAAATGGCTTGCTCCATCGTCGTTTTTTGTCATCCCATTGAATATTATTATCAATACAAAATTTATAAAATTGTTCCTCAAATTGTTTAGAAACCATGATTTTGTTCATATTTTCGCCTATGAAAGTATTCGCAAAAGATAATCTGTTAAATTAACGGTTTTTGTTTATTTTGAGAATCAAGTTAGATTTAGCTAAAAAAACTAGTTTTTCTACTAGATGGTATTAGACTAAACATGGGATTATTTGGAAATTCAAATGAAATGAAATGTAAAAAGTGTGGAACTATACTTTCTGATCCAGAAAGACTAAAAAAACATCAAGAAATTGCACATAACAAGAAAAAGGAAAAATGCAGAGCTTGCGGTACAGAATTTGATTCTTCAGAAGATTTAAGAAAGCATAAAAAACATTGTAAGTGAAAATATTTTTTAATTATTTTATAAAAAATATTATTAATTAAAATATTCTTTGATCAATTTATTTAGAAATTTAGTTTTTGCCCATTAACATTTGTGGTAAAGATCATCTGTTCCTAATTTGTAAATTTTAGAGAGTTTTTCATATGCCTCCTCTTTACTTATCAAATCTTTTTGCGTAAAAGTTCGAAATTTTTCATTATATTCAATATCATCATGATGTCCAAATATACAAAATAATCTTGATTTATTTTCTCCTCTATATTCTGTAATAATCTTTTTTTTAATTAATATATCAATATAGTTAGTTAATGTTTGATGTTCAATTTTTGCTTCTATTGATAATTGCATAAACGAAATCCATTTTTTGTAAGTTGTAAATTTTTTTATTATTTTGATAATCCTTTGTTCACCTCGTTGCCATTTATCTTCAATCATAGTTAATTCCTGTGTTTGATTTACTAATGAATAATAAAATGGTTCTAATTATTTCGATAAATCTAATTCATGTCTAGGTGGTCGTTTTAATGCCTTTTCTATTGCTTCTAAATTTGCAATCTCATTTTTTGAGCTTATTGTTAGAATTTTAATCATTTCTGAGCCTATTTGTACTGCTTGTTCAGGTAATGTGTCTAGAAATTTTTGTAAACCTTTTTTGTAGTTTTCAATGAGTTCTAATCCTTCTTCAAGTGTCATAATAATGATTAATCATCTGACTATTTCAAATCTTGTAAATTCAAACTAAACTATTATTTCAAATAACTTTATAGACCTACATCCCAGAAGTTGTTTTGATTTGGATATTACAGAGAAGGTTGAACTAATTGAAAGACCTCCTACTGAAGAGGTAGTCACACATGATGAATTAGTTGAGTTATTCAAAACAAATTCTTCACCAAAACACTATATCGGTTTAGAGATTTCGGGGTTTTTACATTTAGGGAGTTTAATTAGTACAGGTTTCAAGATTAATGATTTTGTAAAAGCTGGTGTAAAATGCACCGTATTTCTTGCAGATTGGCATACTCTGATCAATGATAAATTAGGTGGAGATTGGGAGATGATCTCCAAAGTTTCAAAATATTATCAAGATGCTTTCAAATTGGTATGTCCTAAGGCAAATATTATTTTAGGTTCAGATCTTTATCAAGAAAAAACAGAGTATTGGTCTGAACTTGTGAAATTTACAAAACATGTATCATTAGCAAGGACGATGAGAACACTTACTATTATGGGACGAACAGAAAATGAAGAAAAAATAGATCTTGCAAAACTATTGTATCCACCTATGCAAGCAGTTGACATTCATTTTTTAGATGTTGATATAGCTCATGCAGGCATGGATCAGAGAAAGATCCACATGTTAGTTAGAGAGGTTTTCCCAAAAATGAAATGGAAAGTTCCCGTTGCAGTTCATCATAAATTATTACCAGGGCTTTCAAAACCAGCAGATGTAAATGAATCACAAATTTTAGGAAAAATGAGTAAATCAGATCCAAATTCAGGAGTTTTTATTCATAATTCTGATGATGAGATAAGAACCAAGATCAAGAAAGCATGGTGTGAAGAAGCAAATATTAAGAATAATCCACTACTAGAAATTTCAAAACATGTTATCTTTCATGAATTTAATGAAATCTGTGTAGAAAGGCCTGAGAAATTTGGTGGAAATATGACATATACAAGTTATAATCAATTAGAATCTGATTTTGCTGAGAAAAAATTACATCCAACTGATCTTAAACAAATTGTTGGAGAGCATCTAGTTAGGATAATTTCGCCAATTCGTGAAAAATTAAACTTGAGTGAAGAATTGTTTGAAGCAATTAAGAAAAGTCATTAGACTTTGAGATTTGGATTTGTTTGTTCATCTAAATTATATTTTGATTTGTAACCACGAGGGTTAATCATCAAATCTTTGTAAGTATAAGTTGATGAATTTCCAATAATTACTGTACTAATCATTCCTAATTGATCAGAATGATTTGGAAGATTTTCTAAATCTGTCATGACAATTGTTTGTGAATCTCTGAATGCGCCTTTGATTATCGCCACAGGAGTTGTAGGTTTTCTATATTTCAAAAGAATTTTTCTTGTATCTACTAATTGATGAATTCTTTTTTTGCTTGCTGGGTTATAGATTACAATTACAAAATCTCCTTGTGCAGCAGCTTCAACTCTTTTTGTTATAATTTCCCACGGCACCAATAAATCACTCATGCTTACAACTGCAAAATCGGTCATTAAGGGTGAACCAATTATTGATGCACATGAATTTAATGCAGAAACACCTGGGACTATTTCAACTTGTAAACCATCTTTAGGATTCCAATTTGATGCTGCAAGTGTTTCATAGATTAGTCCTGCCATTCCATAAATTCCAGGATCCCCACTTGAAACAAGTGATACTATTTTTCCAGATTTTGCTAGATCAATACATTGATGAGCACGTTCGACTTCCTGTGTCATTGCGTAACGATGAACTGTTTTACCCTCAATAAGATCTTGAACTAAATTCACATATGTTTCGTATCCTACTATAGTATCACTTTCTTCAATTACTTCTTTAGCTCTGAATGTCATATGATCATGATGTCCAGGACCGACACCAACAATGTAGAGTTTACCAGTCAATTTTACATTAAATTTTCTTTCAAGTAATTTATCCGTTTAGTGATTTTATTTTTTATTGAAATGGATCTATGAGTGGGCTATTCACTATGTGATGGCTATTCATTGGACGGGCTAAACTGACTGCAATTAGGTCATTTGCTTTGAATGAATCAATATCTGATATTGTTTCAAGAATTTTTGCGTTTTCTGGATTATTCCATTCAATATTATAGATACGCCACATAGGACTATATTTTTCATGAATAGGGGTTACTGTGGTTATTATCGCTTGAAATCCTAGAGGTCCTGAACCTTTAATCCCGTTTTGAAATTGAAATAGATCAACTGCAGATGAGTTTGTAATTAGATTTTCAGATGAGGGTGAAAATGGAACTCCCATCATTTCAGCTGGGCCAGATGGTGTTGCATCAGTTACTATGTAGTATATTGTTTTTCCATCTGGTCCCCATCCACGATGAGCAACAAATGTTACTGTCATCTCGTCTTTGTTAATTTCAGTAATTTGGCCTCCGCTAAATGTCAAATCATCTGTGATTTGTTTATCAGCTCGTACTGACATCTGTCCATTAGGCCAAATTATTTGAGGAGTGTTAATTACTATGCCAGTTTTATCAAATTCAACTCTCCCATCTTCTTCTGCATTAATGACCTCGTTAGATGATTCAAGAATAGATGGATTTTGACCTTTTTTCCATGTTACTTCAATGACAGAATTTAGTGCACTGTATTCTAATTCTTGAGATGGTGTACTAGAAAAAATTTCTTTTTGATGTCCATATAATCCGTCTCCTCTAATTCCATTTTTAAAAACAAATATTTTTTGTAGAGTATTTTCTGGTGTTTGTGTAATTGGAGGAGCAGTCTCAACTTTCCAACCTTGTTTTTTAGTAATCATTTCAGCATATTCTTGCTGACTAGAATCTGTTATGATGTAAAAAGTTGAATTGCCATTATAGAGTCCTTCATGCATTGGAATTGTTGCAGCAACATTTGCTCTTGATAATAACAGTGTTGGATCTTTTTGCACTTCAATTTTTTGCATGGTTATTTCAGTTGGTTGTCCTCTTATCCATCCATCAACACTAACTGTGGCAGTGAATTCTTTTGAATTTGGAGAATGCAATGCCAAGGCAGCGCCTGTAAATTCAAAGGAACCAGATTTAGATTTAAGATCAATTAGAGATATTGCATAAATGGTATTTCCGTCAATAGTCCACGTTGATTGTCCTTTTGCATCATTACTATTGATTTCATGTAAAATAGTGATTTCTACAGCCTCGCTTGATGTAAATGTAATTGAACCATCGTAAAGAGTACCTTGATTTGGTGATAGAATCAGTGCTAATTGGTGATTTTCATGTCCCTGTCCTGGATCTTGTGAAGAACTTATAGTTTTAGTAAAATTAATTTTTTTTGTAGAATTTGCGTCAACAAAATTATCGGAAATAAATGAAATTGTGAGAATACCTGTGGTGAAAATACCTATAATTAAAATAACAACTAATCTATTCAATGAAATTCTTTTAGACTATTCCCTTAAATGATTTTATTTTTAGTTAATTTTATCAAGTTCAAATGCGTTATGCAAAGCCTGAACTGCTACATTGGAATCAGAGTCTTTGACTACAAATGCCAGATTTAGTTCGGATGAACCTTGAGTAATCATTGCAACATTGATCTTGTTTTTTTCTATTGCTCCAAAGACTTTAGATGCAACACCTACTGTACCACGCATTCCTAAACCTATTAGGGCAATTATTGCAACATCAGTAGTTACTTCAAGTTTTTTGATTATTTTTCCTAAAAGTTCCATTTCTAATACGTTAACTGCTTTATCAAGATCTGTGTTTTTGACTACAATAGTAATACTGGATTCAGATGGGTTTTGAGAGATCATCATTACATTAATGCCTGCTTTGGCCAGAGTTGCAAAGATTTTTGCAGCAGTTCCAGGCGTACCAACCATACTACCTCCACGTATATCTATTAGTCCATTATGACGAATATTACTTACACATTTTACAGTATTTTTAGTAGATATTGAAGGAGAATCGGTTACTAATGTTCCCTCATTTTTTACGTTAAAAGAATTTCTTATCTTCATAGGAATTTTTTTTGTTAATAATGGCTCAAATGTTCGTGGATGAATTTGTTTAGCTCCAAATAATGCCATTTCAATTGCTTCTATGTAAGAAACTTCTTTGAGTAATTTGGCATTTTTAACAATTTTTGGATCTGCAGTCATTAATCCATCTACATCACTCATCAACCAGATTTCATCAGCCTTAATACAAGAACCAATAATTGTTGCTGTATAATCTGAACCTCCTCTACCAAATGTAGTCACATGTCCATGTTGATCTGCCCCTGTAAATCCGCCTATCACTGGAATTGTTTTTTTAGAAAATTGTAGATCAATAGTTTTAGAAACTCTTAGTCTAGTAGTGTCCATTAATGGTTTAGATTCTCCAAAATTTGAATCAGTAACAATTCCAACATCTTTACCAGTTAGAGGTATTGATTTTTTACCTATATCGCTAATTGCAAAAGAAATTAATTTTATTGAAAGACGTTCACCAAATGAAATCAAATAGTCCATTGATCTAGGAGTTACTTCTCCTAATAGGACCATGCCTTCAATTAATGCAAAAAGTTCTTGAAAATCTGTATCTAATTTTTCTAATAATTTTTTTCTAGTTGTGGATTTTTTGATTGTTTGTTTTGCAAGTTGTTTATGTCTATTGATAATTTTTGATGCTAGTTGCTCAGCCTTCTCTTTGTTTTCTTTTTTTATAGATTGAGATATTTCTATTAAATCATCAGTAGTGCCACTAATTGCAGAACAAACTATCGCTATATCGTTATGTTTTGATAGTGAATTAACATAGTTTGCAATACCTTGAATATCTTTAGCGGATGAAATTGATGTTCCACCATATTTTATAACAAGTCTCAATTCAAAGTACCTGAATCATTTAATCTTTAAATGCTTTAACTTTCTACTCGTGGAGCCAAATAGAAGTGGATTCTGCCTATGTTTGCTACTTTGAATTCAATTCTTAGAGGTTTTGCGCTAGAAAATTCGCATGTGATTTGACCTGCGGTTGTACCTACTGCTTTAACTACAGGATTAAGATATTCGAGGCTGTACGTACCAATACTGTCCTCTTTTGAAGAGATTTCACCTATTTCGTCGGTGTCTTTTTCAAGATCAATTACAACTTCACCTGAATCGCCTTTACCAGAAAAATCTGCTTTAGAGTCAGATGTATGAATAGTAAGATAGTCAGATACAACTTGAACATCACCCAAAATTTTGTCAAATCTAGAAGATGATAAAGTAATTTTAGAATCATATGGAATTTTTGGTAGAGGTGTATCTGTTGCAGAGCTTTCAATTAAACGCATTTTATATTTTTTATTTTTACCAACTGTTACAAGCAACATATTCTGTTCAGAGATGCTAATTTCTATACTATCTTTTTTATCAGCTCTTTTGATAAGCTTAGAAAATTCATCTATCCTAACTCCAAATTTTATATCACTATCACATTCATATTTTTCAAATGCAGAGTTAGGCCAAGATATATCAATTAAAGCTACATGTGAAGGATCCATTCCTCTAAAAGTAATTCCTTCCGCTGTTGCAACAAAAGTAGCTTCTTCTACAAGTGTAGATATGGCAGAAATGATAGCTTTCAGATCATCTGAGCCACTTGTTTTTGCTTCGAAAGTCAAACTAATTCTTTTGAGTTTTATGTTCCAGTTAAACGTTATGCGTAGTTACGCCAAGTGTATCTACATTTTGAACACCGATAAAATTGAGTTGTAGGTTCATCTGCACTTCTTGTTTGTAACATCCACCATACTGCTTCATCGTTACCACATTTTTCACATTCAATTTTGATTGTAGGTAATGCTTCCACTGTTTCATTTTGAGATAATACATTAAATTGTGATTCATGTTCTTGAATTGTTTTCTTTTTTTGTTTGGTTTCTTTTCCCTCAACATAATCACATTTTGGGCATTGGAGACCAGAATCACCTTGTTTTAATTTGACCTCACAATTGGGGCAAAATTTCATCTAATTTACCTTAATTTTAGAATTAAATAATTGTTTAAACTCATTAGCCATTTTTATTGCGGAATCTGTTGCTTTTTTGATTTCTTGCATGGGTTTAGTGTTTGAATTGATTCTCATCCAACACTCATTGGTGAGGGGATGTTTTACAATAACGCCTGCAAAATCAATATTTGATTCCTTTAGAAGCTCATGTTGAATTATGTATAAAATTCCTATATCAGTTTCCGTTATAGAAAGGCTAATTTCCTTAGGTTCTGAACTGATTACTTGAGCATTCATGTATTCGGAAAAAGCACTTATTGTGGATATAAATCATTATGAGCGGTTAGAATGGTAGAAAGTAAGATTTCAGATATTGGAATAGTAAAAAACAAGGACGAATACGCGTTAAACGACACTATAGAAGTCAATGTCAGTTTTAAAGTGGAGGGGGGATTGAGAGATACGTTCAATGAGGCAAATTGGACAAAGGCCTACAACAACAATGATGTGTCTTTTAAATTGAAATACGGTGTTAAGTTGATTTCTGGTGGATTTAGAAAAAAAGAGATGGGAAAAACTGTTGATACGTATAGAAAGGCAGCAATTTTTTGGACAAGAAATCCCAAGTTGGTGAATCCTCATAAGGACAGAAGAATTTGGGTTCAAGTTGCCAAAAATTTCGAGCCATTTATTCGATTATCTGAAGAAGAAGTAAGACAAGAATTATTTGATTTTAATGAAAAAATTGTCTTCAAGGCATCAGATTTAGGAAAAGGTAAACATAAGATTGGAACTGAGGTCTTTGCTTCTTGGCAAAAACACGATTATACAGAACCAGGTAATGTTAAAAACAACTCTAAGGAAATTGAGATCACGATCAATTAGGGATATAAGGAACTTTTTGAGTTAATCAATATGGCAAAATACGATGGTCTATTAGGACAACCAATACTAGAAGTTGAAGAACCAGATAAAGAGGGAGGAATTACATTTATCTTCAAAGACAATAGATTTTTGTTCATTAAAGTAGTAGATGGAAAACTCGACGCAGTATCAATTCCAGAGTGAGTGAAAACATATGGACAAATTTGAACAAATTAAAATGATAGAATTGGTAAAGGTTGAAGATCCAGATTCTGAAGGGGGAATAACGCTAGTGTTTCAAGAAAATAAAATATTAAAGATTAAGATTGTAGATGGAAAACTAGTATCTCAGTTTATCTAAGTTATTGATTTCCTACGTGTTTTTCATAAAAGGTAATAGCTAATTCTTGGACTTCAGATTGAATTGAACCTGGTCTTTCTTTCCTAATTTTTTTGATTGCATCTTTTGCAGAATATTTTTGATATTTCACAAAGTAGCAAGCTAGTATAGTTCCTGCCCTTCCCATTCCAGCTGCACAGTGAACCATTACTGCTTCATCATCAGATATTTTTTTGTGAATAAAATCAACTGCGGTATCTATTCTGTCCATATCTGGAGCAGTAAGATCTGGTGTAGGTACATGTAAGTAACCAATATCACTTACCCACTCTTTAGGTAATGCATTTTCAGTCATAGTTACAATTGATGTAACACCTTGTTTTAGAATCCAATCTAATTCATCAGAACTTGTAGGTATTCCTGAACCTGCAAGTTTATTTTCAATTAACCATGAAAAATTAGTTGGCTTTTTAGTAATTTTACCATGTACTTTTCTCCAGATGTTTCCAGGTTTGCTCATGGTAAGTATTGTATTTTCCATACTTTTAGGATTACGAAAAAGGGATGTACCTTATATGGGTAAAACACGTCTAGTTAACTGAAATGAATAAAGAGGCAATTCTTTATGAAAAGTTACCTAACAAAAAAGTTCGCTGTACTGCTTGTGCAAGATATTGTGAGATGGCAGATGGACAGATTGGATTATGTGGAGTACGTGGTAACGAAAATGGAAAGTTAGACCTGTTTGTTTATGGTAAAGTGATAGCAGGGCATGTTGATCCTATAGAAAAAAAACCGGTCATTCATTACAATCCTGGATCTAAGGTATTTTCTATTGCTACAACTGGATGTAATTGGCTTTGTAAATATTGTCAGAATTATGATATTAGTCAAAGAAGAAAAGTTGAAGGTACAGATATGACTCCTGAACAAGTAGTACAAACGGCACTAGATAATGGAGCAGATGGAATTGCATACACGTACAATGAACCATCAATATTCATTGAATTTGCAAGAGATTGTGGAGTAATAGCACATCAAAAAAATCTTTACAACGTATTTGTCTCAAATGGGTATGATACTCCAGAATCAGTAAAAATGATGGGGGAATTTTTAGATTCTATAACAGTTGATTTCAAAGGTAGTGCAGAACCTAATTTCACAAGAAAATTCATTGGAGTTCCTGATCCACAACCTATTTTTGATACATTGATAGAAATTCGTGATAAAACAAAAATTCATGTAGAGATAACAGATCTTATTGTTCCACAAGTTGGAGATAGTTTAGAATATGCAGAAAAATTATGTAAATTTATTTACGATCAATTTGGTCCAGAGATGCCTATTCATTTCTTGCGTTTTCATCCAGATTATAAAATGATGGAATTTGATTCTACACCTGTTAAAACTCTTGAAAAGCATCACGAAATTGCAAAAAAAAATGGATTAAAGTATGCATATATTGGAAATGTGCCAGGTCATCCTCTAGAGCATACTTATTGTCCTGAATGTAAAAACATTGTAATCAAGAGATATGGTTTTGATATTGAAGATTGGAATCTTGATGATAAAAACAAATGCAATTTTTGTGGAAATCAAATTCCAATAATTGGCAAATTATCAAAAAATTATAAAAAAAATAGATTTCATTTTGTTCGTTGAATAGCTATTGCTCTCACTGGAGAACCAGTTGCATCTTTAAGTTTTAATGGTAAAATTATAAAATCAAATTGTTTAGAAGATATTTTATTCAAATTTGATAGATTTTCAACGATTAAGATATTATTTTTTGCAAGTATTTTATGAACACTAAAAGTTTTATCTTTTCCCAAATCTATGCTAGGTGAATCAATTCCAACTAAATTGATCTTTTTTGATATAAGATATTTGGTTGCTGATTCAGACAGACCAGGATTATCAGTAAAATAATAATCACTTTTCAAATTTTTTTGCCATTCAGTATGAAAAAATACTGATGAATGTTTTGGAATATTCCCGTTTTTTCTTTCAAATGAAATCAAATCATTCTTGGAAATCGCTTTATTTTTTCCTTTTTTTATTTTTATCAATATGCCATTTCCTAGTAATCTATCAAGAGGTATTTGATGTATTTTTGCTCCATTTTTTACAAAATGATATGGTGCATCGAGGTGAGTTCCAGTATGAGAGCTTAGAAATAACAACTCAAGATTGTATCCATCTTCTTTTAATGTAGACCAAACAATGAATTGTGGTTTAGGTGAACCAGGAAAAGTAGGAATAGATTGTGATATTGTCAATGTAAGATCTATTGGTTTCACATCAATGAATTCTAATGGGGATTAATCAGTTTTTGAGATCTATGAAAGGTTAAATACTGTTTGATGAAAATCTGCAATGTGCCTACAGCATATGTTTTATTGAATTCTGATCTAGGATCTGATGAAGCAATAATAGCAGATATCAAACGAATTCTTTCAAATGAAGAAGTTAGTTATGAGGTTCAAGGAGTTTATGGAGTATATGACATAGTCTTAAAATTATCATCTAAAGATGCTGAAAAATTACGAACAATTATCACAAACAAGGTTAGAAAAATTGGTAAAATACAATCAACTCTAACAATGATGGTAATAGAAGAGCAAGAAAATTTATAGATTTTTAATTGCTTCAATAACTCGAAGTATTTCAGATTCAGAATTAAAAAAATGTGGAGATGCTCGAATGATCTTTTGTTCTAGAATCTCTCTAACGGCCAATACAATATTTTGCTTTTCTAATTTTTTTACTATTGTTTGTGGATCAAGGCCATCAATGTTGAATGAAACAATACTAGTTCTTTCTTGAGGTAATTCTGATCCGTAGAGAATAACATTTTTTATTTTAGATAATTCTTCCCTTAAAAGATTTGAAAGGTAAAGATTTTTTTTACGAATGTTTTCCATACCAAATTTAAGAAGATATTTTGCTGAGGATTCTAAACCTACCATTCCAACATAATTACGAAATCCTGTTTGAAATTTATCAGGAATATCTTTGAATGCCAGATTTGTATTATTGTAGATCATTGCAGATTCTCCTCCAATTGTCATAGGTTCTAGTAATTCGTGCGATTTTTTGTTGCAATAAAATAATCCTGTTCCCATAGGTCCGCATAACCACTTAGAACCGTTAAAAGACATAAAATTACATTTTAACTTTTTTACATCAAAATTACCTATACAACCAACGGTTTGTGCACTATCAATAAAAAAAGAGGTGTTATTTTCAAGCATATTTCCAATTTTTTCCACAGGTAATATTGAACCAGTATTGTATAACGCATGACTAATGACTACTAGTTTTGTATTATTATCAAGAAGTGTTTTAAGTTCATCAAAATTGAAAAACCCATTTTTATCTATAGATAAATTTTTAATTTTAGTTTTATTTTGTAATCTGAGCCAAGGATACAAATTTGCATGATGTTCATGTGATAAACCTCGAATGATAATATTGGAATTTTGTTCAAATGAGAGGCCATTTGCTACTATGTTTATTCCATCTGTAGTACTTTGAGTTAAGATAATTTCTTCTGGTTGACAATTGATAATTTCTGCTATAATTTTTCTAGTATTTCGTAATTTTTCAGTAACAAATGGCTCAGAATCTATTGAATCAGGTCCTAGTGAATTATAGGAAATTAGAAAATCTTTCATTGCTTCAATACTTTGTAAAGGCATTAAAGAAACAGACGCGTTATTTAGATAAATTTTGCCAGAATTAGGAAAGTCTTCTGAAATGTCTTTTGAAGTCAAATTCATTATTATATCTGTTAGATACTAAAGTTGTGTTGGATAAAAATCCTGAACAGATTTCAGATAATGAATTAATATATGTGAGAAATGAATTTTCAAGTAAAAATCCGAATATAATTTTATGTTCTGAACCTTTTCTTAAATCTGAATTTCTAAATGAGTTAATTAATTCTGTTAATAATCCAGTAATTTTTTTAGATTTTGATTTACTTTATAGTGGTTATATTGTTTCAGAAATGATTGAAAAAAATGATAAAGTAATAATTTATCGTCCAAGTAAAGCAGATTTAAAAAAAATCATATCTGAAATAGCAAAAAGAATATCAAATGGAAAAAATTTGGTTGTTATCGATTCTTTTAATGGTTTTTACAACATATTTGATGATAAAGAATCAGGGAGATTCATTAATGCATCATTAATGTTGCTTTCATCAATTGGGAGAGAAAATGGCTCTTCAGTAATAATTACTGCCATAGCACGAAAAAATGATAATGATGAATGGATTCTTTCTCCAGGAGGTAGACATATTATTGATTCAAAAAAATCTGGAAAATATCATCTTAAGAGAATTAACAATAATTTGATTCTTAGTTCATTAAATCATGAAGAAAGTACTGAAAAAATATTCAAAATTGATTATTCTAATTTTGTCTTATCCTAAAAGAGCGATCAAAATCTTAAACGGTGTTATAAAATCTGAAACGCCGTTATAATTCTCATTTTTTAGGTAAATTATATTAAGATCAAAAGACAAAAAAAATTCGTTATGCCAGTAGGAATTATTCCAGACATCAGCGAACAAATGTGTATTGGATGCGCACTATGTGTAGAAATCTGTACAACATTAGGACCAGATGTACTTAGAGTAAAACCAGTCGAAGGCTGGAAGAGAGGTAAAGCATTTGTCTTCTACCCAGAAAGATGTATCTCTGATGGAGCATGCATCGGTGTTTGCCCAACAAAGGCAATCTTTTGGATGAGACCAATGGACTTTACAGTTGGACAACCAGTTCCTCTCTACAAGAACTCAGTCTTCGTCAAAGGTTGGACCGAATTAATCGATTAGATTAGGTCATCATTTTTAATTTCTTTTTATTATTTTAGATTCTAACTGTGCCAAGTTTACTAATATTTAATATGAAAATATCAATTTAGTATTTTCAGAAAAGTTAGTGTTAGCAAACAAATTAACTCTAGATTCTGTTGTTAGAATTCGTGTCAGATTTTGTTATCTATTTTCAATTTCTAACTGAAATTATGTGATAATCTAAAGTATCTTTTTAAATCGCTGTAAGGCAGAATCATCATGAAACGAATTGAAACCATAGTACAGAGTGAAGTTTCAAAGCAAGTTGTTAATGCAATAAGAAAAGCAGGTGTTGGTGGGGTCACGTTAATTCAATCTTTAGGGCAAGGCGCAGGAGAACGACCGGAAATTGGAGGACATCAAATTGAATTTAATTCCACAGATGTGATAATTGCAGTGGTTCATGATTCAATGGTAAATTCTGTTATTTCAGCTATAATGAATTCTGCTCATACAGGGGAAAAGGGAGATGGGAAAATTTTTGTTACAAATGTAGAAGAATCATATGATATTAGTACCAAAGAAAAATCAACTGAGTTAATTTAATTTTCACATTATATTTAATTTTTAATATTATCAGGAATATTTTTTCTAGAGACAAGATATCCTGAGTAACCAGATTCGGGAGATGTAACATCACTATCTATTTTTTTAAATACATAATCATCAAAAATTTTGGCACTATCATAAAATTCTTCACCAATAATCAATCTATTTGCAGGGGCAACTCGATTAATCTTGGCACAACGATTTACGGTATTTCCAAAAATATCATTAACAGAAGAAGTGGATGTTTTTGCTATTCTAACAATTCCATAAGTTGAACTTATTCTGTAATCAAAAATAGGTAGGTTTTGTTTTTCTAATTTTTTTACTATATTGTCATGTAATTCACATAAAGTCAAGCAACAATCTAGACATTTTTTTAATGTTTGTTCTTCTTCTAAGTGTATAACTGGAAAATAAAATAATAATGCGTCTCCAATATTTTTTACTACTATACCGCCAAAATTCCTTACAGTTTCAGCAATAGAATTAAGAAAAATTTTATAAAATTCACTGGTTTCGGAATCAGATAATTTGGAAGTTATTTTTGTTGAATTCATAATATCTACCATACATACACAATATTTTTCACTATAATCAGAAAATTGTAATAAAATATCTTCCTGTTGTTTTATGACACTTTCTTTTTCTTTAATTTCGATTAATGATTTCTGAAGTTTTTCAGTCATAGAATCAAATGCAAAAGACAATTCACCGATTTCATCTTTTGTTGTAATATTAGTTCGAACGTGAAAATCTCCATTTGCAACTTGGTTTGCAGCATTTTTCAATTTTATTAAAGGTCGTGACATAGATTTTGCAATTATAAATGCGACAATTATCATTACGGTTGTGATTATTAGGCCTGTTTGAAAGATTCTGTTTTGGAGAATCAAAATCGGTTTAACTGTTTCTGCTTCATCAATTTCTGCAAGCAAAACAAATCCTAAATCACTAGCACAGTATGAAGAACCATAGATGCTAATTTTTCTATAATCAGGATAAAATCCTGTAAAGTCTTCTCCTTCTCTAAAACATTTTTGAACAGGAATTGAATCGACTTTTTGTTTGAATATAGCATTGTTTATGAATCGAGATTCAGATAACATCAAAAATCCATCATTTACGATATAAACTTCTCCAGTTTCCCCTAAACCACTTCTGTCAATTAAGATGTTATCTAATGATTCAGTCCTTATTCTAGAAATGAGTACTCCTATTGGTTCATCATTTTTTTTACTATCTTGAGCAAAAATTGGAGAAACTACAATCATTTTTTTGCCAGTAGTAGTTGGCTCAAAATCAATTATTGATTTTTTTAATCCTTTTTGAAATAATGGATCATGAATAAAATTATTATCAGTTAGTTTACCAAGTGAAAAGAAAACTTTCCCATTTGTTCCAATAATTTTTACATCTTCCAATCCAATTGAAAATCCAACTAGTGTTTGAAATGCTTGAACTTGAGTAAGAAAATCTCTACGTTTATTTTCTCGGACTTGATCAAATTCATTTTCAGGTGTTTGAGATAATTCTTTAACAAGAATTTTTATCATTGGATCATTTGCTAAAATTTGGTTTTGTTCAATACGTGATTCAAAAAGAAGTTTTACGGAATTACCGCGTACTGTTGATTCACCAAGTAAGAGATCATTAGCTTTTTCTATTAGAATTTGCTCAGCATAGTTAAAACTCAAATATGCTGTAATGAGAAGAGTAATTGTAGATACTATAATTACCAAAAGTACCAATTTTTTATCTATACTAAATGAAATTTGCAATCAGTTTTTTGTTGATTTTATATGAATATCAATTCTTCGAGTATTTCACATAGTGATAATACCTATTTTATGGATGAAGAAAATACGAATAATTAGATTCAATAAAGGAATTAATCTATTATTCATTTTAAAAGCAAATTTGTGTTGAATAAGTGACAAATTTCAGGTTAATTTTTCGAATTAGTCCTAGCAAATCTAAATTTAGAAGCCCATCCAGTATTTTGATTTTTTGTAGGCTTCTTTGATAAATTATCTAACATTTCATATGTAATAGTAAATCCATTACCTACCATCGTAGCATCTTTATCATATTCATTTTTGTTAGGTACAAACTCGTTTGCTAAATCCTTAATTTTTTTGGTTTTTATATCAAATAATCTAATTTTTTTACCATTCTCAAGTTCAATAATTGCATCATTACTAAGACTTTGAATTGAGAAATTTTCAAAAAACCTAATCATACCACTTTTTTTTAATTTGATTATAGTGTCATATGTGATTTTACTTCCATACAACAATATTTCTCTGGCATTAATTTGAACATCATCTTCTAAATTAAGAACCATAATAGAATCAGCGTCGAGTGAAACGGTATTGATAATATTTTCAGCAATAATTTTTCCTTTTGGTGCTGATATATGAGTTCGTTGTTCTTGAGTTTCATAAATTCCAACTCTTCCTTCCGGATCTTCAATTTTGTATTTTCTACCAAAAATATTTCCAACAACAACATTACCATTATCTACAATTATTCTAGCTCCATTTTCAATTTTGTATTTATTTTCAAGTGGATTAATAAATTTGAAATCACCTTTTGTAAGATGAATGGTTGTTCTAAATTCTTCAGTCCAAGAGGGACTTGTAATGTTTCCTTGTATGATAATAGAACCATCATAAGTTAGATTGCCTGCCATAAAATTTCCTTTGATTGAGAGTATACCGTTAGCTTTTCTTTCAAGTTCAATTTCCCCAAGAGTTTTTGAACCAAACAGTCTAGTAGCAGTTGAATTTGTTCTAATTAGATCTGCTGCCCATTCTTCAGCTATTTTCATTTCTTTAGATAACTCTTGACCCAAAATACGATTTTTTCTTCGGATGTTCTCTTCTGAATCGCCTGAATAAACTCTAGATTTTCTGATTTTTTCTAAATCTGTTTCGGGATATTTTTTGCCGATTTTGAGATCTTCGTATGCTTGTTTGATTTTAATGAATTGATCATTTTCTCCTCCTTTATCAGAATGATATCGAAGTGCTAATCGTCTAAATGCATTACGAATTTCTTTTTCGGTTGAACCTTCAGTAATTCCCAATATGTCATAGTTACTTTCCACCATTTCTCTCAGTTTTTGGTTATTCTCTTCATATTTCCTATACTTTTAGTTTATTACATCATAAAATATCAAGGATTCCTATTGTTGAGTCTATATCAAATCTTTTAAAAATCCAGTAAAACCATCTGATGGTATTACCTGAACAGATTTTAATTGGCCCAGTTGTGTGAGAATTTGTCTTTTATCATAATAGTTGTAGATTCCTTCCTTAGTAGGATAAATTGTAATTGTGTCCTTTTGTCCAGGTTCTAAAAGATCAGTCTGTACATCAAAGCCTTCAATGTATAATCTATGATGTTGATTGCCATGATTTTCAACAGTTAGAATATAGGCATAACTAGTTCTCATGATTAGTGTAGGGTTATTATCTTCGGCTGTACCAGAAATGCCTATTAATTTTACTTTGTCATTAATGTCTACAAAGGCAACTGTTTGTTCAACTTTTTCTGGCAAAAAAATTTGTGCTTGTCTTACATTTCCTTGCCCAACTAAAACAATAATTGATGCTAATGCAACAGCTCCTACAATTAATCCAATAATTACAAATGTTTTATTATTCAAAATACAACATCATTTATTTCTTTTAGTATTTGTAGTAAATATACGATTATCTAAAATGTAAATTAGTTTCTAAGAAAAATAAATAGAAAAATTTTAGTTTGATTACTTGACCACTAAAACAGGAATCTTTGCTTTATGCATCACATAGTTTGATGTACTTCCTAGAAATGCCTCTTTAGCACCACCAACGCCTCTAGCGCCAATTACGATCATGTCATACTTTCCTTTTTCTGCAAATTTGACAATTTCAGAGCCAGTGTGACCACCTCCAGTTTTGTACTTGAATGAAGCCCCTGCTTTTTGAGCTCTCTTCATTGCTGGTCCAATTGCTTTGATAGCTTTAGTTTGTGCATCGTCTTTCATTTTTTGTGTATATTTTATTCCTGCAGCTAGTGGCAAATGAAATACATAAAATCCTGTAATTTCAGCTCCACCACCCTTTGCAATTTCAATTGCTCTATCTAATCCTCTAATAGAGTTATTAGATCCGTCTAATGGAACAAGGATTTTGTTAAATTTTGCCATAATAACAATACTTTTTCTTCAAATATAAAAAATAGTATGATTTCCACATGTGATATCTCTATTAAATGACAAATTGATTATTTTATATTCATAAATGAAAATTATATCATCTGTTTTTATAGAAATCACATTTGTATTATATAATGTCAGTTATTGATATTTGTAACAAGCCAATTTTCATTCTTAAGAATTCAACAATATCAGATGTAATTAAAAAACTGTTAGAAAATAATCTTAGCAGATTAATTGTTGTAGAAGATAAAAAACCTGTAGGAATTATAACTGAAAAAGATATTTGAATGTTTCTTTTTTCTGAGACAACTAAACAAGGATTGGATGATATAATGATTAGTAAAATAATGAAACCAATTGTGTTTATTGAAGAGACTCTGACTCCTAAAAATTCAGCAAAAATAATGCTTGAAAAAAGAGTTAGTTCTTTAGCAATAGGCACAAAAGATAATCTTAAGGGAATATTTACAAAAACTGATCTTATAAAATATTATCTAGAAAATTATTCAGGAAATAATAAAGTAGTTGATTTTATGACACATGAGTATATTTTTACTCATACTGCAGCACCACTATTCAAAGTTGTAAGGAAAATGTTAGAAAATAAAATATCCAGAATTATTGTAAAAGATCAAAATGAAAAACCGATAGGCATAATTTCATTTAGAGATTTATTTAGAATTTCTATTGAATTAGGCAGTGAGGAAGACGATTCAGGATATACTATATCAGAAAATATAAGAAAAGGATTTCTTTCGGAGAAAGGATTTGGTGGGATTACATTGGCACGAGATGTTATGAGTAAAGGAATTATTTCAATCAAATTTAATGAAGATTTAAAAAATGCATGTAAATTAATTATAGAAAATAACATTAGTGGTTTAGTAGTACTTGATGGAAATAATTCTCTTACAGGAATAATTAGTAAGACAGACATTACAAAAGCTATTACAATTTGAGCAAACTTCAAGAATATGTTAAAACGAAGAATGAAGTGTAAACATGAAACTACATTTTGATGATTTTATTTACGGTTCTATAGATGGTGCAGTTACAACTTTTGCAATTGTTGCAGGAGTTGTTGGTGCTTCACTATCACCAGGAATTATTTTGATTCTGGGTTTTGGTAACTTGTTTGCAGATGGATTTTCAATGGCCGCAGCAAATTATCAAGCATCAAAGGCTAGAAATCAATTCATTGAAATGAAAAGAAAACAAGAGGAATGGGAAATTGATAATTTACCAGAACAGGAAAAAGATGAGATTAGAGAGATTTACAAAAAAAAGGATTCAAAGATGAATTATTAGAAGAAATAGTTCGAATAATTACATCAAGACGAAAAGTTTGGGTAGATACAATGATGAAAGAGGAATTGGGATTAATTGAAGATGAAAAAGAGCCGCTAGATAGTTCAATCAGTACTTTTATCGGTTTTAATTTGGTGGGATTAATTCCATTAGTTCCATTTATGATTTTTATTTTTATGGGAATTCATGCAGATTCAGAAGCTTTTATTTATTCTACAATATCTGTAATGGCTTCATTTTTTCTTGTAGGTATGATCAAAGGAAAAATTGTTAGAAAATCAAAAATCAAGTCAGGATTCTATACACTAATTATTGGTGGTACTGCATCTTTAGTAGCATATTTTGTAGGATATGGATTGAACTTTTTAGTTCAGTAATCTATTGATTATTTAGTGATTTTATATAATCTCGTATAGTTTGAGCTGATATTTTTAATGATCTACTCTCAGATTCATTTAATTTTATTTCTATAATTTCTTTAACCCCATCTTTATTTATTTTTACAGGAATTCCCATTGAGATATTTTTTTCGCCATATTCGCCATTTAATACAATCGATGCAGGTATTACTAATTCTTCGTTTTTAATGATAGATCTAATAACATCAAAAGTATTCTTGGCAATACCAAATTGTGATCTACTCTTGAAAATTCTTAGAGATTTCCAGTAATTCTGAATTTCAGTTGTGATTATTTGTTTTTCTGCTTCATTAATTATTTCAATTGCATTTTTTTTATTAATTTTTACTCTTGAAAATATTGGCACCATAGAATCTCCATGTTCACCTAATACTAGTGCATTAACAATTTTAGATTGTTTAATTTGAAATTTTTCTGAAAGCAAATATCTAAATCTACTTGAATCCAAACTTGATGCAATCCCTATTACTTTATTTCTTGATAATTGAGTTTCCTTTTGAAAAATAAATGTAAGAACGTCTAAGGGGTTAGAAATTATTAACATGATTGCAGAAGGACAGTATTTTTTTATTTGATTTGCAATTTGTTTAATCATCTCAACTTGAGCAACCATCATTTCAGTTCTGTTTTTTAGATAGATTCCTGTACTTGCAGTAATTACAATAATATCTGAACCACTTATTTTAGAAAAATCATCAGTTCCATGAATTGAAACATTTGAATTTTCAGGAACAGCATTGGATATATCTAAAGCTTCGCCAATTGCTTTACTCTTTGTACGATTTATCAATAGAACATCATCTAATTCATTAGATATACAAAGAAAAGCAATTGCTGCACCAACTCTACCACTACCTATTATAGAGATCATTGTAGCATTATCTCTTTTATTTTATAATTAAGATAAGACAGATCGATTTGAAATAGTAAAAATGTCTAATTTAAATCTCGTATGATGTTTTGGATGAATTTTATGCCTAAAATGGGTGCAGTGCATTGCATTGTATTCTTACTGGTTATATCAAAAATTGATGTAATTAGGTTATGCAAGCATTAATTTCAGGAAGAAAAATAGAAGATGATTCAAGAAAAGACGCCATTCTTGAAGTTATATCTGATAAATATTGTCGAGCTATTTTAGAAAACTCGATGGAAAAACCAAAATCTGCTATGGAAATAAGTGCTGAAACCAAAATTCCGATTAGTACCGTTTACAGAAGACTGCAAACTTTACACGATAATAAATTACTAGGAATTTCTGGTTCTATTAGTGATGATGGTAAGAAATATTTTCTATACAAGAGCAGAATTAAGGCTATATCAACATCGTTCAATGGAAGTAATATAGAAGTTGAAGTTGTTCCTAATACTTGCTAAGTATTAGCTTCTTTTTATTTTGTTGAAATCATGTTTGATAATCAAAGTTCTGTTTTAAATCAAAAAATGAAAAAGATACATAACATGAGAGAGTATTCATCACCTGTTATTACCATTCATCCAGAATCATCAATTTTTGAGGCATTGTTACAAATGCAAACAAATTTTGTTAAACACATAGTAGTTTCTGTTAAAAACATACCTGTTGGAATTGTTACTGAAAGAGATATCAACAAATTTCTTGGAGAAGATAAAACTGCACACGCAATAGATGAAATTCCAATCAAACATGTAATGCAAAAAAACATATTAACAATAACTGATGGTACGGAAGATCATTTTGATCAATGTGCTGCAAGAATGGAAACTTTTAAAATTGGATCTGTGATTCTTGTCAATGACAATGGAGAGTTAATTGGTATTGTTTCAAGAACAGATTTAACAAAATCTTACGCTAATGTATTTGGGGGGAAATACTTAGTGAAAAATTTTATGAATAAGAAAGTAGTTACTTGTAGAAAATCTGATTCTCTTAAATTTGCATTAAGTTTAATGAATAAAAATCAAGTTTCAAGGTTGGTTGTAACGGATGAAAATGGTTATCCTGTTGGCCTTATTAGCACAAATACTTTGTTAACACATAGTGATTATTTTACTAAAGGTAATACACGATCTAGAGATTATTTACTTCCAATAGATGGAGAAAAACTTACAGTTGATGATCTACTAACTGAGGAACTTTTAACAATTAATGAAGAAGATGATTTGGCAATAGCAGCAAATAAAATGATAAAAAATAAAGTTGGTGGAATTCCAGTAGTGGACGCAAATCATAATTTGGTAGGAATTGTGAGTAAAACGGATGTTGTAAGGGCTTTTTCTATTGTAGGACCTCATGAAGAATTAAGGTCAAAGTACAAAGAATTGTACTGAATCAAAACTGATTTTATATCTAAAGAGTGAATTGATTAGTCTTGTCTTACAGAATATTGGAGTGTTAAAATGTTTGAACTAAAGCGTGGAATGGGACTTTTCCATCTTACTATGTATGGAGTAGGGCTAATTCTTGGTGCTGGAATTTATGTATTGATAGGAGAGGCTACAGGTTTAGCTGGAGATTCTGTATGGATTGCATTTGTTTTAGGATCTATCGTTGCATTATTTGCTGGACTTAGTTATGCAGAATTATCATCAATGTTTCCTAAAGCAGCTGCAGAATACACATTCATAAAAAATGCATTTAAAAATAATTTTTTTGCTTTTATTATTGGATGGTTAACTGTAATTACATCTATGATTATGGCAGCAACTGTTGCCTTAGGATTTGGTGGATATTTTGCAGAATTTTTGAATATTCCAATAATAATATCTGCAATTATACTGATAGGAATTCTTTCATTAGTAAATTTCATAGGTATTAGAGAATCGTCATGGGCAAATACAGTTTTTACAATTATTGAAGTATCTGGATTAATTCTGATTATTATAATTGGTTTTACTATTAGTGAACCAGAACCAGTTAACTATTTTGAAAGTCCAACTGGATTAACAGGAATCATAATTGCATTTGTGTTGATTTTTTTCGCATTTATTGGATTTGAGGATATGGCAAATGTTGCAGAAGAAGTACGAAATCCCAAAAAAGTAATTCCGAGGGCAATAATTTTGTCGGTTATTATATCAGGAATAATTTATGTATTAGTTTCTTTAGCTGTAGTCAGAGTAATTAATTGGGAAGATCTCTCATTGTCAGCTGCACCATTAGCAGATGTGGCAAAAAGAGGACTAGGCACTCAAGGTCACATAATATTTTCTGGAATTGCACTTTTTGCTATAACAAATACAGTGTTGATTACACTTGTAGCTGGCTCTAGAATAATTTATGGAATGGCAAGAGAAAAATCATTTCCAGATATTCTTGCAAAAGTTCATTCTAAAACTAAAACGCCATGGATTGCAATTATTGTAATCATGCTCATATCTATTGGTTTTTCTTTTATTGGTGATATTGTAATAGTAGCAAATATTACGGTTTTTGCAGTTGTAATAACTTTTGCAGTAGTAAATTTGGTTGTTATTGTTCTTCGATATACAGAACCAAATATTGAACGAAAATTCAAAGTTCCTATCAATATTGGTAAATTTCCAATTTTACCAGTGTTTGGATTGGGAATTTCAATCTATATGGCATTTCAATTTCAAATTCAAGTAGTTCTTATTGGTCTTATGATAATAGTCATCGGTACAGTTTTTTATCTATTATATGAAAAGAGTAAAATAAAATTAGAATAAAATTAAATTTTTTGATACTGTTACTATTTTTTTGTTCTGGAAAGAGCAATGGAGGCAATAATAATTCCTATAATTCCAATACTAATTCCAACATATCCAATATTCATTTGTTGGTTTGATTGTTCTAGTTTAATGACTGATTCTTTAAGATCATTAATTTCCCCAACAAGTGCAGTATGTCCACCAATTAATTGGTTTAATGTAATATCGGATGGTTCTGGAAATTCAATATAAGACCGTTCATCGACTTTTGGTGGGTGCATAGATAAACTAATAGGAGTTTCTCTGATATTTCCCAAAACATTTACTTGATAAAATCCTGATATTGTGGGATTAACAAATGCATAATATTTTCCAGGAATATTATGATCTGGTGATAAAGGAAGAATTATTTTTTCTTCTTTGTATAATAATTGTATTTTTAATGATTTTTCAAGTCCAGGTATGCCTTCTTTGAATTTTTGGTCTTTTAGTTCCAATCCAGGTTCAAGAGGACTGATAAATAATTCAATTCCATTGGTTTCTCCAGAAACAACAGGCTCATTCATCCAACCAATTTCTAACCTATATTCTTCAACAGAATCAATTGTATGACCAAATGCAGTACCAAGAAATCCTGGAATTATTAATAATAATACTGCTGAATTTTTAAAATTCAATAGAGAACAAATCGATTGTTGTTTTAAAAAGGTTCTATTAATTATCCTTGTAGAAATTATCATTAATTATAATTATAATAAACTAATAATTTGTATTGATATTTCATAATATTTTAGAATTAATCTACACTTGAGTTGATATTGTTAAGAGTTATCAGTTACTTGTAAATTTCAGTGATTATTTCCACGTATAGAAATGCAGGTGGTAAAAGTAATGATCCACAATATCCTCAAAATTTAAGAACCCCTTCTTTGTCGTTGAACTATTGACAAAATTTACTGTTATATCTGGAACTTCATCTGAAGAACTCGCAAAAAAGTTAGCAAAAAAGTTAGGGGCCAATTTATTAAAATCTCAGTTAAGAATTTTCCCAGACGGTGAAAGTAAAATTACATTGAAAGGAAGACCTCAAAAGAACAAAATTATTGTCATTCAATCAACATATCCACCTGTGGATGAAAATCTTATTCAAACATTATCAATAATTTCAAAAGCTAAGGAATATGGAACTGAAGTTATTGCAGTAATACCGTACATGGGTTATGCTCGTCAAGATAGAGAATTCTTGCCTGGAGAAGTAATAACAATGAAGGTCATTGCAAATTTATTCAAAAGTGTAGGAACATCTAGAATTATTGTTGTAGATATTCACAGTATGATTGGTTTAAAGTATTTTAATATAAAATCAGAGAATGTATCAGCAATTTCAGATCTAGTAAAATATTTTTCAAAACTAAAATTAAAAAATCCTCTTGTTGTTTCTCCTGATCAAGGTGGAAAAGAGAGAGCAAAAGAATTTGCCAGACTTTTGAATACAGAATACATATTTCTTGAAAAACAACGTGATCGTAAGACTGGAAAAGTTGAAATCAAATCTACAAATTTTGATGAGATAATAGGCAGGGATTTGATTTTAGTGGATGATATGATCAGCACTGGTGGAAGTGTAATCAAGGCTACAGAATTTCTTAAAAAACAAAAATGTAATCGAGTATTTGTGGCTTGTACTCATGCTTTACTTAGAAATGATGCTGAAAAGAAAATTAAAAAATCAGGAGTTACAAAAATAGTTAGTACAAATACAATTCCTGGAAAAACATCGATAGTTGATGTTTCAGGAACAATTGCAAAGGCAATAATATAATGCCAGAAAGTTTTTTTGTGTTATCTAAAGATAATCTAGAAATTGCAATTGATGAGGTAATTTCACTTGCAAAAACATATGATAGATTTGCAAAAGTGAAGGTATTATCAAATTTAGTAATAATACAATCAAAAACAAATTGGGAACAAATTACAAAACGTGCAACTTTTGTAAAAATTTCGGGTCAAATCTTACGTAAAATGTCAGGATTATTTTTAGATGAAGAGAATTTTCAGGTTTTAAAAAATGCCAAAACTTTTGTTTGTAGAATAATTAATTTATCATCAAATCAATTTAACATACCTGAATTAGAAAGAGCGATGGGTGATATGATAACAAAGTTTTCTAAGGCTCAAGTATCTCTTGAGAATCCAGATATTACAATATATCTACTTTTTACTGAACATGAAAATTTTTTTGGGTTCTCAAAAAGATTTGAAATTGAAAAGAGACCAAAAAAAATTAAAAAATATCCACACGAATTAGATTGGAAACTTACAAGAGTGATGATAAATTTAATTGGATTGAAAGAAGGACAAACAGTATGTGATCCATTTTGTGGTACTGGCACCACATTGTTAGAAGCTGAATCAATGGGAATTCATGCAATTGGATTAGATTTTGATGAAAAAATGTATAATATTTCGAAAGAAAATTTAGATGCAAATGGATACAAATCAAAAATAATTAAGGCAGATTTTAGTCAATTATTAAAAATACTTGATGAATTTGATGGAATTGTTACAGATCTGCCTTATGGAACTGCATCTAAATCATCAGAAAATCCTGAGGAATTGATAAAAAAATTTGTATCAATTTTACCTAAGCGTAAGAAAATAGCTATTATGTGTAAAAAAGGATTTGAAAAAAAATTAAAGATTAATCCAATAAAGAAATATGAAATCTATAGGCATAAAAGCTTGACAAGGACAATTTTGATAAAATGAAAATAATATTTTTAGGAACTTCAGCTGCTCAACCTACTGAAAACAGAGGTCTTTCATGTATTTGTTTAGAGAGAGATGGTGAAATTCTTATGTTTGATGCGGGGGAAGCAGCACAAATTTCTTATTTGAAATCGGGATTAGGTTGGAATAAAAAAATGAAAATTTTTGTTACACATCTTCATGGTGATCATTGTATTGGATTATTAGGATTACTTCAAACAATGACAATGCAACATAGAACTGAACCTTTAGAAATTTACGGACCTAATGGAATAGAAGAATTCATAGCTGCAAATATCAAAATATTAAATTTTGGATTATCATTTCCAGTTATGATTACAACTGTTAGTGAAGGAATAATATTTGATTCAAAAATTTATTCAATATATGCATGTAAAGCTAATCATTCAGTTATCACATACTCATATCGTTTTGAAGAAAAAGATAAGCCAGGCAGATTCAATCTAGAAAAAGCTAAGGCTTTAGAAATTCCTGAAGGTAAATTATGGAATCAATTGCAAAATGGAATGGAAGTTAAAGTTGGACATAGAGTTATTGTTCCAGAACAAGTATTGGGAGAAAAAAGACCAGGTAAAAAAATTGGAATTTCAGGAGATACAATGCCAACTAAAGAATTAGAAAAATTCTTTGAAGGTTGTGATTATTTGGTATTTGATTCAACGTTTTTAGATGAAATCAAAGAAAAGGCAGCAGAAACAAGCCATTCAACAGCTAAACAAGCAGCTATTTTAGCTAAGAATGCAAAAGTGAAAAATCTGATTTTAACTCATTTTTCTGCTAGATATAAAGATGAAATTGGACATTTGGAAGAAGCAAAACAAATTCATAATTCAGTTATTACAGCAAAAGATTTTTTAGAAATTGAGATAAAATAGACAAAAAATGTTTGGCCAAATTACAAAAAAGCTAAAAGATGCTAAAAGAATTGCATTTGTCACAGGTGCGGGGATATCACAAGAAAGTGGTATTCCTACTTTTAGAGGAAAAGATGGATTATGGAGAAATTATGATGTAATGAAATTGGCTACAATTAATGCATTTTATGATAATCCAAAATTAGTTTGGGAATGGTATAATGAAAGAAGGAAGAATATTTTTTCTGCAGAACCTAATTTAGGACATAAGGCAATAGCTGAATTAGAAAAATTTGTAGAAGTTGTTGTATTAACTCAAAATATTGATGGGCTTCATCAAAAAGCAGGAAGTACAGATGTATTAGAGCTACATGGTAGTATTGTAAAAATAAAATGTTCGGTTTGTGACTTTAAAAGTGAGATTTTAACTGAATTCACAGATATGCCACCTTTATGCAAATGTGGAAATATTCTAAGACCTGATGTAGTGTGGTTTGGAGAATCTCTTCCTAAAGATATTTGGCAAGAAGCAATGATTCATGCAAGTAAATGTGATGTAATGGTGGTTGTAGGTACATCTTTAGTAGTATCGCCTGCAAATACTTTACCAATTTATGCCAAACAAAATAACGCAATTATAATTGAAATAAATCCAGATGAAACAATAATGTCATCAGATATGGATTTTTCAATAAGGAGTACTAGTGTTATGGCACTTCCAGAATTTGTTTCGATTTTTAAATGAAATCAAACGTAATCAAAAATATTTTATTAATTATATAGAATATGTGTTTTCATTAAGAATTTGTACCTAATTTGACTAATTTTTAAGAATTAACCAATCAATGATTCTATCAATATTAGAAGAGGTCAAGATCACTTTAATTGGTCCTAACGGTGATTCTTCTGCTTCTTCGCATAAAGCTATAGTTCCAACAAATGCAGCTTGTTTATTAAGATAAAACCAAGTAGAATCATGATCTAAATTTTTTTCGAGTTGTCTTTGATAGATTTTTTGAGATTGATTAGAATGAATTACATCATATATTTTTTCTAGTAAATACAAATCTTTAGAATTTGATGTTATAGAAAAATCATCAATTTTAATTTTGGCATTTGGAAATATATTCAAAATGGCTGTTTCAATTTTTTTTGGATCTTCAGATGAATTAATTGAAGAAAGTATTTCTATTTTACAACTAATGTTAGGAGATCTCATTCTATCCAACCTTCAATGATTCTGAAGGAGTATTCAATTAATTCATCTTTTGTCAAGTTATTGTTAGAAATTGTTTCATCAGATAAAGCAATTGAATTACTAATGCCAACACCTATTTCACGGCTGTCTCTTTCTTCAAAATTTTCTTTTGTTTGAGGATCATCAGATCTTCCTCTCTGTTTTAAAAATCCAAATCTTGTATTAGTAGATGCATGTATGGCTAGGAGCTTAACTGTTCCATATTTACGTAAAACTTCTATTTCAGCATTAGATCTTATTCCATCAATTATAATTACATTTGATCTTGAGTTTTCAATTTGTGGTGTTACTAATTCTGCTACTGCACCTTGACCATTTTTCTCTCTTAATTCAAGCATTAATTTACCAAGATTATATCCAGTTGGTTCAAGATTTCTATTCTTAGCTTCTGCTCTAACTGCATTACCCATATTTATGATATCATAACCTTTGGATTTCAGACCATCAGCTATTGTTGATTTACCTGCTCCAGGCATACCAGTTAAGCAAACAATTAGTTTTGTCAATATCAGAACAAAAATCTGGCTGGTCTATGAAGCTACCGGAAATTATTATAAAACATGATTAAATGAAAACCATAATGCGATCTTTTGTGGCAATTGAAATTTCTTCGGATAAAATAATTAATTTGATTTCTAAATTTCAATCTGAAATTAACATAAATGCTAAACCTGTAGAACCACATAATCTTCATTTTACATTGCAATTTTTAGGTGAGATATCAGAAGAAATGATGGAGAAAGTAATGATGTCATTAAATTCTGTTAAATTTTCAAGTTTTAAGGTGAATTTCAAAGATGTTGGTGCTTTTCCTAAATTAAAATTTCCAAGGGTTATTTGGGTTGGAACTGATGAGATTGGCGGAAATTCATTGATAGAATTAGCAAAAAAAGTAGAAAATGCATTAACTCCGTTGGGTTTTTCCATTGATAAACCGTTTAAACCTCATATCACAGTGTTTAGAATTAAGAACAAGATTGAAGACATTAGTAAAGAATTGGATAAATTCAAATCAGTTGATTTTGGAACACAGGAGATTACAGGATTCAAACTCAAAAAAAGCATTCTTAGTTCAAAAGGTCCAGTATATTCTGATTTAATGGAGGTAAAGGCTGAATTATGAAACAAATAATTTCTAAAATTGGAAAATCTGTAATACCAACCAATAATGTAAAAAAAGTAAAAAAACAAATCGCTGATGAAGCTTTTGCATTAGTTGAAAATCAAATTAAAAAATATACTGAAATAACTGGATTGGAATTTGGAGGGTCATACGCTAAAGATACCTGGTTATCAAAAGATGCAGATGTTGATATTTTTATTAAATTTAAAAAATCAATTCCAGATGAAAAATTTATAGAAATTTCAAAAAAAGTTGGTTTTGAATCAATGAAAAAGTATGATCCCTATGTAAGATATTCTGAACATCCTTATGTCGAGGCTAAAATTAAGAAAACTAGAATTAATGTAGTTCCCTGCTACGACGTAGATTTAGGAGAATGGAAAAGTTCTGCAGATAGGTCTCCATTTCATACAAAGTTTATGCAAAATGCACTTACTCCTAAAATGAGAAATGAGGTAAGGATTCTCAAAACATTTCTAAAATTTACTAAAATTTATGGAGCAGAAATTGCAAAACAAGGTTTTAGTGGATATGTATCAGAAGTTTTAATCTTAAATTTTGGTAGTTTTGAGAATGTAATAAAATCAATTGCTAAAATTCAACAAAATCAAATAATCGGAAAGACATCAAAAGTATTTGAAACATCAATTATCATCGTAGACCCAATAGACAGTAATAGGAATTTAGCTGCTGCAATTTCTAATGAGAATGTAGGTAAATTTGTTTTGGCTTGTAGATCTTTCCAAAGTAATCCAACATTCCAATTTTTTAAACCTAAAAAATTGAAATCATCAAAAAATAATTGGGAAAATGTTCTTGTAGTGAAATTTAATTTCAAGATGAGAAGTCCAGATATTATTTGGGGACAAGTTAAGAGAGCAACTACTTCACTTACAACACAATTAGAATTAGGAGGTTTCAATGTTTTACGTAGTAAATCGTATTCAGATGAACAAAATGAGGCTTATCTTTTTTTCCTTTTAGAATCAACTAAAATTCCAAAAAATTATTCTAAAAGTGGTCCTGAATTTTTTAGAGAAAGTGATTCAGATAATTTTATTTCAAAAAACATTGCAAAAACTGAACTAATGTGGATCAGTGATGATAAAAAAATTATTTCACTTGAAAAGAGAAGACATAGTGATGTAGTGAAATTTATGACAGAATTACTAAAAAATAATCTTCAAACTGGAATCCCAAAAGGATTACAAAGTGATTTTCAGAAAGGATTTAGGGTTTTCATTGGAAACAAAAATTTAAGCAAATCAATTAAAGAGGTAATTTCAGAGATGATTTCAACTGATGACACAATCTTTCATTCCAATTAAAAAATTTACAGAAGAACCATATTCAAAAATTCTCGGTTATCCTAAGGCTAGTTCACGTCAACTTCAATCTAGAATTTCTGAATTAGAAAAATTAAAAATAAAGTCAGTGTCATTTATTGGACAAACTACAATTGGTAGTTTACAAATTTTAGGAAAGGGCTATGTTGGAGTAGTAGTCTTAGCAAAAAAAGGAAATAGTGTAATTGCATTGAAAATTAGGAGATTGGATTCTCAAAGAAGTGAAATGCAAAGTGAGGCAAAATTACTCAAGTTGGCAAATACGGTAAATGTTGGACCCAAATTATATGATGTAAGTAAAAATTTTTTAGTAATGGAATATCTCGAAGGAGATAAAATTGAAAATTGGGTAGAATCTCTGAAAGGTGCAGGAAGTTCAAAGAAACTAAAATCTGTAGTTAGAACTATTTTAGAAGATTGTTATAGATTAGATCAGATTGGATTTGATCATGGTGAATTAAGTAGTATTTCAAAACATGTTATTGTTGGAAAATCAAGATCAACTTTAATTGATTTTGAAAGTTCAAGTGTTAACAGAAGAGTATCAAATGTGACATCAATTACGCAGGCTATTTTTATCGGTTCAGGTATTGCTAAAAAAGTTCAAAGGATTTACAAAATTCCACCAAAACAAAAAATTATTGATGTTTTAAGAGTATACAAGCAGGAACAAACACGAAGAAGTTTTGATGATATTCTAAATGTATTAAAATTGTAATGGGGCCGGCAGGAATTGAACCTGCGACCACTAGTCCCCCAGACTAGTATCATACCAAGCTAGACTACGACCCCTTATGTGAGAAGCACAAAATGAAATTATTAAATCGTCGTGTTAGTATTAGTAATTAATGAAAATTTGTACTATTTGTCATCGAATTTCTGGAACTGATCAGGATCATCTTGATTGCATTCAAAAAATAAGAATAGAGTATGAGGATGAGTATTTCAAACGGAGTATTCCCGAAAAATTAGAACTGACAAAAAATTCTCAAAATTTAGGTATTGAGGTAAGAGCAATTTTAGAACATCTTACAAAAGAAAATAAAAAAGATGATCAATCATAACCATTTTGAGAGTCGTTCTTTCTCAAATTGTATTTTTTCATCAAGATGTTTAGTTGTAGATTCAGTTAGTTTTGTTGTTGGTTTGGGTTCTGAAAACATATCTACTTCAATTAATGATGCAGTATCTCTTCCTGATTCAATAAAACATCCTCCTTTTCCATCAAATAATGAAGATTCAGTCTTAGATTGTATTTTTGACATAATATTTTGTGCTACTGTTATTGCTTCTCCTTCTGCAAATATTCCTGCTTTTGGAACAGTAATTGTATCAATAACTGTCAGAGTAGTTACGTCGCCTACTGCATATACATTTTCAAATTGTGTTTTACAATTTCTATTAATTGGAATAAATCCACCTTCTTTTGCTAATTCTGAATCATAAATTACCTTAGGTGCAACATGTGGAGGGATGGCAAGAAGTAAATCAAAATTGGCTTCTCCATTTTGAAAAATTAATTTATTTTTTTCAACTGATTTTATTTTACATGAATCATGAAAAATAATGTTTTCAGAATTTATCAAGTTAAGAATTTGTTGGCTGATTTCTGGACCAGCTGCAGGTAGGGTTATTGGTGCTGGACTGTAGAAATGAATTTGTACTGAATCTCTGACTCCTTCTTCTCTTAGCATGGAATCAATCAATAAACTAGCCTCGAATGGTGCAGGGGGACATTTGTAAGGCATTCCCATAATTGATATGGCAATATTACCAGATTTCATTTTTTTGAGTTTATTATGAATTTCAGTAAGTTGATTATGATCATAAAGATTCATTCCATTTTCTGATAATCCTGGAATTTTTTCAGGGGCTAATACTGCACCCATTGCAATAATCAGAAAGTCATATGATAAAATTTTAGTTGTGGTTTTAATGTTTTTGTTTTGAAGATCAATTTGAAGAATTTCCTCTTTTAAAAAATCAATATTTTTTTTTGAGAGTTCATTCAGAGAACCTATTGAATTTTCAAATGTTCTTGTTCCTCTAATAATCCAAAGTTTGGCAAAGCCTACCATGAACCAATCTTTTTTGTCAATAATTGTAATCTTAACTTGTGATGATGAAAGATTATTCCTAATTTCATTTGCTGCAGAAAGTCCTCCGAAACCACCACCAAGAATTAATACGTGTGGAATGTTAGACAATTTAACGATCTTGAGTAGTAGGTCTAATTAGAATTTCATTGACATTAACATGATTTGGTGATTCTACAGCATAAACAATAGCATTTGCAATGTCTTCAGCTTGTAGAGATTCCATTTTTTTAGCATTTTCAACAAATCCTTGTAATGATTCATCGGTAATTGTGTTTGTCAGTTCTGTTGCAACAACTCCGGGTTCAATACATGTAACACGAATATTTTTTCGAACACTAAGCTCTTGTCTTAATCCCTCACTAAATGCTGTAATTGCATGTTTTGTTGCACAATAAACACTACCTGCAGGAAAAACTATTCTTCCTGCAACTGATGAGATGTTAATTATATGACCTGATTTCTTTTCAAGCATATGTGTAACTACAGCTCCAGTACAATACAAGACTCCTTTAATATTGACATCTATCATTTGATCCCATTCGTCGATCTTCAAATTTTTGAAAAAACTTAGAGGCATTAATCCAGCGTTATTTACTAGAATATCCACTGTGCCCCATTTTTTTATAACATTATCAACAAAAGAATTACATTCATTTTTCTTAGTAACATCTAATTTTTGGGAATAAACCTCTCCACCATTTTCTTTAATCTTTTTTTCTAATACAGAAAGCATATCAGTTCGTCTTGCACCTATTGCAACTTTTGCTCCTGCTTTTGAAAGTGCTAATGCTGTAGCAAAACCTATTCCACTACTTGCTCCAGTTATGATCGCTACTTTATTTTCAATCATCAAAATTCACTTAATTATTTTTAATTTTAACATCGTAAAAACGTTTACATGAATTTTTTAAAAATTAAATTTTCAATCAGATAATAACAAGTTTATTAGAAGAAAAATTGCTAATTAATTATGAAACCTGAAAAGTGTGCTTATTGTGGAGATATGGCAGATATGCCTTTTCAATGCAATTATTGTAAGGATCCGTTTTGTGCAGAGCATAGACTTCCAGAAGAACATAGATGTGTGAAATTAACTCAGATTAGAGCTCGTAGATTTGGGGAGAAAAAAGTAATTAGAGATGGAGGTCCAAACAAACAAAATGTATTCAAACGAATGTTTCGAAGATTCAAAGATTAGTTAAGAATCTAATAGTGACTTTTATCAGGAGATATTTTTGCACGTTTTCCTTGATAAATTAATGCTATAGCAAGTGCAAACATAACCATTGCAGTTAATGGAAAATTTTGAGGTGCAGGCAACACAAACCAATAATAAATTCCAAATCCTATTGATACAACAGCTTGTGACCAGAGTTTAAGCCATTTTGGAGCTTTAATGACTCTACTAATTGCTTCAACTGTAAAAATGCCAATTACTGGATAAATTGTATAAAAGAGAAAATCAACTACATCAACTCCTGTATGTGTCATAAATGAAAATTATTAGAGGTGTAATTTCTATCTAATCTTCCCAACGAACTTTGGTTGCAATATTTTTAGAAATTAATGCCTGAGCATTTTCGTATGGTATTGTTGCAATATCTTCTGTTTTGAAAGGTCCATATTTTTCCAAATCAGCACCTATAATTTCATCTACTTCTTGAAGAAATCTAATAACAACAGTTTTGGTTTTATGATTTTGAGAAATAGATTCAAGAAATTTTGATTTTCCATTAATTGTTGCAGAAAGGATCATTTCAGTTCGTTCTCTTTGTTCTTCTTCAGCATCAAGGATAAATTTTTCTTCGTCTAATACGTTTTTAAAATCTATATTGTTCAATTTGGAAATTTTGTTTAGTCTAATACTGATTAAAAGTGATGTTAGTTCTGTAGCTGTATTAATTATGACCTCTTTAATTTTGCTTTCTACCCCATCAAATTCTTGTTTTTTTAAGTCACCAATAAAGTCTGAAAGATTTCTATAGAAATCAGGATTAATTTCTTGGACTGAATCATTTTCAGTTTCTCGTAGTACTACATGGTGTAATTTGTTAAGATCTATTTCATTTGTTTCTGACATTTCTTACCTAATCCTTAAATCTCGGATGTATTTGTGTTTGATTGAAGCACAAAATTGCCCTATAAAGTTAGTCATGGAAAAGCAATCCAAGTAACATATTCACCAGACGAAGTTTTTGCCAGAATTCAACATGAAGGAATTCAGTTTATAGATTTACAATTTACTGGTCTTACTGGTCGTTTTCATCATACTACAATCTCAGCAATCACATTTACACCAGAACAAATGAGAGATGGACTGCCAAAATTAGATGGTTCATCCATAATTGGTTTTGCCAGTGTTGAGGATTCAGATCTTATTTTAAAACCAGATCCTAACACTTTTGCCATTATTCCATGGATGACTGAAAATAAGACTGCTAGATTACTATGTGATATCTATTGGGGTGGAGATAGAGGTAGACTATCTAGAGATCCTAGAGGAATATCACAAAAAGCAGAAGAATATGTAAAATCTCAGGGGTTTGATTATAGTGCTTGGGGTCCAGAAGTAGAATTTTTTGTTTTTGATAAAGTACATTGGGATGTTTTAACTCCATACAAAGGTCAATCTTATTCAATTGAATCAAAAGAAGCTCCATGGAATAATGAAGGAACAGGGTATCCTATGGGTCTTCAAGAGGGGTATTACCCAAGTACACCTTCAGATACTTTGACTCCATTTAGAAATGAATGTGTAAACATATTGAATAATGATTTTGGCATTTTATGTGATAATCATCATCATGAAGTTGCTACTGCAGGACAATGTGAAATTGATATCAAATATGATTACATGACAAATGCAGCAGATGCTGCTCAATCTTACAAATATGTAATAAAAAATGTAGCACAAAAATATGGAAAGGTTGCAACTATGATGCCAAAACCTATTGCAATGGATGCAGGGTCTGGTATGCACGTCAACGTAAGTTTATGGAAAGGAAAAGAGAATGCATTTTATGATTCAGATGATGCAGATGAATTAAGTCAGACTGCAAGATATTTTTGTGGTGGAATTATTAATCATGCAAAAGCGTTATCTGCAATTTGTAATCCTACTACTAATTCATATCATAGACTTGTCCCTGGCTATGAGGCACCAGCTTATATCGCATGGAGTGCAGGAAATAGATCTGCAATAGTAAGAGTACCACAACATCTCAGAGGGAAAAATTATGCCAGTCTTAAGAGACTTGAATTTAGAGCCCCTGATCCTTCATCAAATCCTTATCTTGTATTTGCTGCTGTAACTGCAGCAGGGATGGATGGAATTAAGAAGAAAATAGATCCTGGTGAGCAAGTACGTGATGATATTTTCAAAATGACAAAATCAGATAGAGCTAAGAGAGGAATTGGAGTTTTACCAAAGAGTCTCGGTGAAGCACTAGATGAATTAGAAAATGATAGAAAGTTTCTTAGTCCAATTTACACAAATGACGTAATTGATAAAATAATAGAGTTAGGTAAACGGGATCAGCGTGAAATCTCAATTAGACCTCATCCACATGAGTTTTACCTATATTTTGATATCTAAACTCTTCCAGTAATCTGAAAGATGTAGAATAATGAAATAGCTATTAGTGAGAAACCTCCACCAAGAAAAATCATACGTCTTTTTTCAGAAACAGCGGATTTGTAAAGTAAAATACCGCCAGCTAGACCAACAAATAACACCATAACTCCAACTACTACACTATCAAAACTTGTGTTAGTAATTAGTGGGTGGAAAAATCCTGAAAGTAATGCAAAAAATGCTATGAGATAGATATACTTGGAACCTGCAAGTATTTTAGACGTGGTTTTATTCAATGTGAATCGTAAATGAGATTATCAAATAAACTTTTGAAAAATAATTTAATATCAAAATGATTTACATCATTCCGCCCATATCAGGCATACCACCCATTCCGCCCATTCCAGGCATACCACCCATTCCGCCCATTCCAGGCATACCACCCTCTGCTCCAGGTGGTGGTCCTGCAGATTTTTGTGTGGCAATTACATCATCGATTCTAAGAATCATACAAGCTGCCTCTGCAGCTGCAGAAACAATTTGAAGTTTAACTGCTAATGGTTCAATGATATCACTTGACTTCATATTTCCAATTTTACCTTTCATAACATCTATTCCTGTCCATTTTTCTCCTTTCATTTGTCTAGAGCGAAGAAGTGTGAGCGTATCAATTGGATCCATTCCAGCATTTTCTGAAAGTGTTAAAGGAATTGATTCAAGAGAATCTGCAAATTTTTCAGCAGCTAATTGTTCTCTGCCTTCTAGTGATTTTGCCCAACTTCTTATTTTAGTTGCAGCATATGTTTCTGGTGCACCGCCACCTGCAACAATTTGTGGCTTTTCAATTACATCTTTTACTACCATAAGTGAATCATGGACTGAACGTTCAACTTCATCAACTACTCTTTGAGAACCACCACGGAGAAGTAATGTAACAGATTTTGGATGTTTACAACCTTCAATGAAAACCCATTTGTCCTCTTCAATTTTTCTTTCTTCTACTAATTGAGCGTCACCTAGATCTTTTTCAAATATATCATCCAAATTATTTACGATTCTAGCCCCAGTTGCTTTTGCTAGTTTTGTAAGATCACTTTCTTTAATTCTTCTAACTGCAATAATTCCTGCTTTAGCAAGATAATGTTGAGCCATATCATCAATTCCTTTTTGACATAATACTACATTGGCTCCAGAGCCAATTACTTTGTCCACCATATTCTTTAACATTCTATTTTCCTCATCAAGAAATGATTTCAATTGTTGTGGATTTGAGATGTTGATTTTAGCATCAGTTTCAGTTTTACTAATTTCAAGAGCTTTGTTAATTAAGGCTATTTTTGCATCAGAAATTTTTCTTGGCATACCACCATGAACTATTTCTTTATCAAGTACAATGCCTTGAATTATAACAGAATCTTTAATCGAACCACCAGCCTTCTTTTCTACTTTAATATCATCAATATCTACAGTATATTTTTCACCCTCTTTTTCAGCAACTTCAAGAACTGCCTTTACAACAATATCTGCTAATTGATCAGAATCTTTTCTTACCAGTTTTGTTTGCATAGAAGTTTTTGCAATTTTATTAAGAATTGTTTTATCATTTGCAGTTACAGTTTCAGCAATGTCTTGAAGAAATTGTTTTGCTTTTTTAGCTGCCTTTCTATATCCATCAACTATAATTGTTGGGTGAACATCCTGGTCTAAAAGTGATTCAGCGTTCTCCAGAAGAGCGCCAGCTAGAATTACAGCAGATGTGGTACCGTCTCCTACTTCATTATCAGTGGTTTTTGATATTTCAACTAGCATTTTTGCTGCTGGATGTTGTACATCAATTTCTTTTAAGATGGTTGCACCATCATTAGTAATAGTAACATCTCCCAAAGAATCAACTAGCATTTTATCCATACCTCTTGGACCAAGACTAGTATGTACAATTTCGGCAATTATCTTAGCTGCTGCAATGTTATTTTTTTGGGCGTCTCGTCCTTTGGTTTCAGAACCCCCTTCTTTTAGCAATACAACAGGCATAGTACCTTTAGAAGTTGCTTGCATACCCATAGATGAAAAAACCTCCGACTCCCCTTTTATACGTTGCAGATCAAAAATTCATAAATAAAATAGTCTAAAATCGGTGTTTTTAAATTGGGAAAATCAATTCGCAAAACATGGTCAAGTCAGCAAATAAAGAGTCTTACAATAAAATTTTCTCAAAGTTAAAAGAGCATCACAAATGGTTTGAAAATTCTATTCCATTAATTGCAAGTGAAAATATTCCTAGTCCAGCAGTAAGAGAGGCAATTATATCGGATTTTGGTAATAGATATGCTGAAGGTTGGCCTGGTGAGAGAGTTTATGCAGGTTGTGTGTACATTGATGATGTTGAGTTTGAATGTATGAAGTTGGCAAAGAAGTTGTACAAGGCCAAATTTGCAGATGTGAGACCTATTTCTGGTGTAGTTGCCAATCTTGCAGTATATTCTGCTTTTACAAATCCAGGTGATGTGATGTTAGCACCTTCTATTCCTGCGGGAGGTCATATTTCTCATGGTAAGAAAGAGCATTCAGGAACTGCAGGATTAGTACATGGTTTGGAAATTGAATTTTATCCATTTGATGCTGAAGAGATGGCTATTGATGTTGATAAGACAAAACAAAAAGTAGAGGAGTTAAAGAAAATAGGTCGTCTACCAAAAATGGCAATGTTTGGTGGATCATTATTTTTGTTTCCACATCCTGTTAAAGAGTTGGCAGATTTTCTAAAGAGTTTTGATATGCATATCAATTATGATGCAGCGCATGTAGCAGGATTGATTGCTGGTGGAAAATTTCAGGATCCATTGCGTGAAGGTGCAGATACTATGACAATGAGTACTCATAAAACTCTGTTTGGACCTCAAGGTGGACTTGTTTTGGGTTCTGAAAAACATGAAGATGCAATAAAGAAAGCGACATTTCCGGGATTAACTAGCAGTCATCACATTCATCATATGGCAGGAAAAGCAGTAGCTTTTGCAGAAGCATTAGAGTTTGGAAAGGATTATGCAAGTCAAATTATAAAAAATGCAAAAGTTTTTGCAGAGTCTCTTAATGATGCTGGATTCAAAGTATTAGGTGAAAGTAGAGGATTTACAGAATCGCATCAAGTCGCTGTAAATGTTTTAGATTATTCTGATGGTGGAAAGGTTGAGGCAGATTTAGAAAAAGCCAACATAATTGTAAACAGACAACTTATTCCTGGAGATATTAAAGCAGGTCGTAACTATTTTCATCCGAGTGGAATAAGATTGGGTGTTTCTGAAATTACAAGGCTAGGTATGAAACAAAATGAGATGAAAGAGATAGCGTTGTATATCAAAGAAGTTGTAATTGAGAAAAAAGATCCTAAGAAAATTCTTTCAAAAGTAAAAGCTTTCAGAAAGAATTATCAAAAAGTTCAATATTGTTTTGATAATAAACTTGGTGCGTATGAATACGTCAAGTTAAGATAAGATTCTAAGAGTAATCAGTTAACAGTGATTGATCACCTTTATTCTTTCCAAAAACTAAATCAATTTCATCAGACAATGCATGTATTCGTCCTTTTTGATATACACCAACATCGTATTTTTCCACTAATCTCTTTGCAAGTTTAAGATATTTTTCAACTGAGCCTCTAGTTATAGTTGGAATTAGATTGTGACCACAAATACAAGTTTGAATTAATGGCATTCTGCGATATGATTTTCCACAACCAGTACATCTGAAGTTTTGTCTAGCATAAGCACGAAGGTTTCCCATAATGTCAGGAACTAGATGAGTGGAGATTACATTTGAAACAATTTCAGATGTGTTTACTGCATCAATTAGTTCGGCATTTCTAATTTGCATATCGAATTTATCAAGCATGGAACCAAGTGTGGAATATGCACTACGTGATTTTGATGTAGTAAGGGAAGTTGTAGAGTGTGTAAAGTAATATCCAAAAAATTGTCTTTCTGTTTCCAGACGTGATTTTATAATATCTACACATGTAACGTCTGAGGCTTTGTTTTGTTGAATTGTTGATTTAAAGAATTCTAGTGGAAGAAATTTTACTACTTCCAGATTGTGTGCTTGTGGTTGTGATTCATGTGGTAATACAAGTGGTTGAATCAGTAATGGAGCATCCATTAATCCACCAATTCTATCTGAAAGAAATTGTCGTGAGAAATTTAGAAGACTGTCCATTAAGAGCATAATTGAATCAGCATCTCCATCTGCATCTCTTCTTTTAGCAGAATGCCAATTAGGGGTAGCAAAACAAACATGTGTTTCAGTATAACCAATTATCCTTCCAACAATACCTACAGATGTATGAGGTGCTAATCCAATTATTAGATGGCCAACTAATTCGTCTGTGTTTTTAACATTATAAAAAATAGATTTTTCATAAAATTTCTCTAAGATAGTATCAATGTATTTACATGTGGATACAAGATATCTTCCACTTTCATTTGGAATAATAATATCTTGCATTCGAAGTTCAACTATCTGATCTGGGTTTGTTAGTGGTTTTCCATCAATATCATGAGTATAACCTAGGCTGTGTAGTTTGTCAATAGATGTTCCAATCCATGATGGTTTGAATTGAGTGAGAGGAGAGTTTGTCGCATCAAAGCGTACAGTCCCATCTTTGAATACTGTAAGACCAAAATTTTGACGAACTAATCCTTTTTCCAGCGGTTCTGCAATTCTGTCTTGATTGATTAATTCCTTGACTCCTTTGAATGGTTCTTGAGCACGTAAACCTATTTTTTCTTGTGCTATCAACAATTTTTTTTTTAATGGAAAGGCTTGATGGGAGTGTGATGAAGCTTTTCGTTTACACTTTTCACAGTATGGATTATCAAGTTTATCACGGCAATTATTACACCGATAAATTACTGATGTCTTAGTTCCACATTTTGAGCATTTTATTCCAATTGATGGTTCATTACATTCACTACAATATCTGTTGAAAATATTAGTGAAGAAATTATCTTGTCTTGATGCTTTTAAGAGATCTCTGGTTGGACCTCCTTTATCATTAATTGGAAACAATACATGTGTTGGTGGTTTCATTTGTCTAGGAGCTGCTTTTTCAGGTCTTCCTATTCTAACCCCAATTGAAGTTGAGAATTTATTTTTAATTTCAATTCCAGATGATTTTGAGAGAATTTCTGGTGTGGATAGATCACTAATTTGTGGTTCATGTCTAAATAAAAGATTATAGAAAATTCTTGCTTCTTCTTTTTCAAGAATTATTTGGGTGTTATTCATCTTATGTGGAACTCCAAGTTTTTCAAGAATGTTTTTTACTTCAATAGAATATTCTACTGAGGTCTCATTGATTTTATTTGGATGTAGAATTTTTGAGAGTTCTTCAGGTGATATTTGATCCCAATAATACAGGTATTGTGGATGTAGTGGTATTTGAAAATCTAATGATATTTTCAATGCTTCATCTAAAGTGGGAATTTTGGTTAAGAATTGAGTTAGAAATTCATCTTCTGGAGCGTATTTTGTTAATTTTTCTTTCAATTCCTCAATCCAGAATTCTTCAACATATCCAGTAGGCACAAGTTGAGCATTATTTTCTAAGAAATCTCCAAATGAGATCAGGATGTCACCTAAATGAAGAATTTTTTCAATTTCGCCCTTAATTTCAATTCCATGCTTTACATCTTTTATTTTTACAACATTTCCATTTTTTAGTCGAACAATTGGTGTATCAATAGAATCAACGAAAGCTACAGTTGCACCCTTACCAGGTATGTCAATTTTTACTTGAGTACCAACAGCAATAGTATGATCTAAGATCTCAGCAATTATAGGATTAATTCCTACAGCTGCAAATCCTGTATTACAAGCTCTACCATATCTTAAACGAAATCCACCAAGTTTGTTAGGCATTGATAGAACGGATCTTCCTGTAATGACCTCACGCATTCTCTTAGCCGCTGCATCTTCCTGATTATCTCCTGTTTGAACTGCTCCTTTTAGATCTCCAAGCCATTCCCAACCATCTAATTTGTATAGTTCAATTCTTTTAAGTAATTTTTTAGATCTTCCAATTAATCCGTCGTTTAGAACTCTTAATGCGCCGCCTCTAACTCTGTCTGTTTTAATACGAGTCATTCCTTTATGGTTTACAACTTCAAAAGGATCTGTGTCTACACCGTCTAATTCTACAGGTAAGTTTGATATTACATGTTCAATATCTTCATCTAAAATATGAAATTGGAAACTACTTGCTTCTCTTTCATAGATTCGAAGCTCTTCAACAAATCTACCAGTTTCATCATCAAAGCAATTTGCTTGATATTTTGATAAACCAACTGCTTTTCGCACATGATCAGCAATTAGTATTGTTACTGCTGATTCAGTTCCTCCTGCTGAACGCATTGGTCCAGCAATGGATACTGAAAGGTATTCACTACCATCTTTGTTTTTCTTTATCTTAACTTCACTAATTCCTTGTAATGGAGCAATTGTTACTCCTTCTGTAACTATAGCTAGACCTACTCTAACTGCCAAATCCAGTTTTTGTTCTAAAGTGGAATCAGTAAGTGAGTATTTACCTAATGCAATTTCTTTTGATAGAATTAATGCAGTTAGTTCTTTTCCATTGATTTTTAATAATTCTCGTAACGGTTCAGCAATATCAATATCATGCATTTTAGCAACCCGATCTGCCAAATCAAATGCAATTTTAGGCTCAATTATTCCTGAAGAATCTACTAAACTTGATTTTGCTAAGGCTGCATGCTCAAAAATTGTATAGGTGTCTTTTGAAAGATCAGAGTAATAATTGAGGTAATAATCTGGCATCTTAATACCACTAATACGAGAAATAGCATCATTTTCAGACATAATACTGTCTCCTATTACTTGCTTCTTTGAATTGCTTTTGCTATTTCGGCTAGTTTTTTAACACTTCCACCTTTCTCTAGAAATGTTCCAATAACTAAGGCATCTGCCCCTGCTTTGACCAGTTCTGTGGCAGTTTTAATATCTCTAATTCCGCCACCGACTATAAGAAATCCATTAAATGCTCTTCTTACAGTTTTTACCATCTCTGGTGTAACACTTGATTTTGCTCCAGAACCTGCTTCAAGGTAGACAAATCTCATTCCTAGAAATTGTGCTGCAAGAGCATACGCTGCAGCGATTTTTGGTTTTTCAAATGGAATTCCTCTAGCAGAACCTACAAACCATGCAGAAGTTCCATCACCAATGATCAAATAAGCTGTTGGTAAAGGTTCTAATCCAAATTTAAGAACACTTGGTGCTCCTAATGCTTGTGCTTGAGTAATGAAATATGGATTTTCTGAATTCATTAATGAACTAAAAAGAATTGCATCTGCGTCAGGCACAACTCCAGTGATGTTTCCAGGAAATAAGATGATTGGAATTTTGATGCCTTTTTTAATGCCCTTAACTACTGCGGCCATTTCAATTTGATCTGTTGCTGATGAACCGCCTATCAATATTGCAGATACACCTATCTTTTCGACATCTTGAGCAAGTTTTTGTGAAGATTCTAACTTTGATACTTCAGAATCAATTAATACAAACAATAATGCATTTTTCTTCTTCAGTTCAGATTTTAGGAATGATTCGACTTTATTTCCAGTCATAACAGAGGTTTGTAGATGACTCTTTAAAGTTTAATTGTAGTAAGGTATACAGATTTGTATAGCTATGACAGAGTTTGAAAGATCTAATTTTAATAACATTATACGTGAAATTATCAAAAAATCATTATTTACTGAACGACAAATTGAAATTATTTTAAATCAGAAAGATCTTCTAAACTCTAAATTTACAATAACAAAAGGTGCGTATTATAGACAAGTTGGTCAGTCTAGAGACAAATTAATAGCATTATTCTATTCAATCATACTTTTACGTGGTTTAGGCATACTTTTACCAGATGATATTGATGTGATATCAAAACTTTCTGAGCAAATACATGTGATAAATGAGAGTGATATATTCCCTGAAAGAGAAGATGAAGTCATCAATGTGATTGATAGATTGATACGCCAGGCATGTAATGTGTGATATAATCATTACAAATGTAAGAAGATGATTGAATTTTTTGTGATGTGAAGTGCGTTATTGTTAATCTAAAGTGTGAAATAATATTGTTCAATCACGATAAATCACAATAACGGATAATTTTTGTGATGTTAATAGAAATTCCTGAACCAGAGATGATTTTAGGTGTGATAGTTTCGTTTGTTATAGGTTTGGTAGGCTTGTATATCTACTACAAAATACGTCCATTTATCAAAACTAAGAGTGAGATGATAGATTCATCACAATTAGAGCGTTTAGAATACTATGAAAGACAGTTAATTGATATGAAAATACGTTTAGATGCTATGGAGATGCAGGATTTTGAACAAAAAACCGATCCTAACTTAGAATTAAAACAATTTCTAGAGAAATTAGCTAAAAATCAACAAATTATTGAAAAACCTGTTGTACCTCAAATAAAATCAGAGATTGTTAGTGATGATAAGCCTGTTCCAATTCATCGCATGCCTAATTTAGATCATAATAATGCTACAGATTATGTGTTGCATCTAATCACAGATAAAGCTATGACATCACGTGATATACAAATCACATTAAAACGAAGTAGAGAGCATACTTCAAGATTAATGAAGAAATTATTTGAAGATGGGTATGTTCAAAGGAATACAAATACAAAACCATATACCTATTCAATCACAAAGAAAGGAAAGGAAAAGATAGAGATTATAGAATCTAATTCTATAATTGCATGATTAACTCCTGATAATCATAAGATTAGTTTTAGTTTGTTTTAGTAAAAAAATAGTAATTGAGTGTAAATTTATTATATTTTATAAAAATATAAAAACATTAAATTATATATATTATTAAATTATAATAGTATTATGTCAGTACAAGAAAATGAGGTACTAGTAAAAATTACATCTGCCGGAACAATTTCCATTCCAAAACAATTTCGAAAATATATGGATATACAGAAAGGAGAATATGTGAAGATAATCTTAGGCAAAGATCGACTTATAGTTCGAAAAATTATAATTTCTTGACTTATTGTTGTTTTTGACTTAGTTTTATGGTTTGATATGTCCATTCACGACCGGTTCTAATTCTATCAATCTTACCTTTAGTAGAGAATCTGGACAAATATGTAGAGATTATACTTAGTTTAACAGGCTCATTGTATTCATCTTCATATTTTTCAAGTATGTTTGTAGAGGTAAATTTTCCCATTGGGAAGAACTTATCTACAATATGCCATATTTTTGAGCCTATTGAATCCATATTGGTGGGTTCTTGTTCTTCTATATTCATCAAATCCATCATTTCAAAGATTTTTAGAACCTTTTCACGAGTAACATTACCCTCTAATTTGATGTCATATCGTGCTCCATCTGCATCTTCCATATCAATTCTAATGCGTTTCTTGGCCATCTTTGAGATCTATGAGGATCTAATGTTAACAGTTCAAGTGATCCCAGAATATTTGTTAACTAAGAGGTTTGTTAACATTGACTGCCTAGGCCATGTGTAGATGGTTTTTCGTTATTAACAATATCAAAATTTTAATTCAATATTAAACCCCCTATATCATGCCTGGAGTGGAAACAAAGGGGTTTGTTTTAGGATATTCACATTGTTAACATCAATCTTAACGCCTGGAATGGAAATAAAGGGGTCAAAATGACCTTTTTAGGGATTTTTTTAACATGATATTAACAATTTGTTAATGAAAAATCTAATTAGAATTAACCCACACACCTATCTTTCCACTCTATCTTTTTCTTTAATTTTTTTTATTGAAAATCTAAAATCTAACTAAAAATAATTAATTACAAACTAAACTAGAATAACTATTCTCTTCTTTACTCTCCAAATTAAGATATGATTATGTTACTATTGAGTAGAAACATAGGTGTGTGAGTATGTCTGACCCAATTGATAGATTACTTGATGCAGCTGAATCTGGCAAAGCTATAATAAAAAACAGAGACATTCTTCATTTTACATATATTCCTGACATTATCCAACATAGAACTACTGAACAAGAACAAGTAACACAATCATTACTTCCAATTCTCAAACAATCAAGACCTTCAAACCTATTAGTATATGGTAAACCTGGAACTGGAAAAACTCTCGTAGTTAAGAAAGTAATTAATAAAATTCAAGACAGGGTAGAAAAATCAAAATTTCCAATTAAACTAATTTATTCAAACTCCAAAGAAGAAACAACACTTTATGGACTATTGGTAAGTTTTGGAAGACAATTAGGCTTAACTGACAAAGAATTACCCAGTACAGGTCTTGCGATTAGTGAGGTATTCAAAAGAATATTGATTTGTATAGATGAATCTAAAATAAATGCCATTTTTGTTATTGATGAAATTGATTATCTTGCACAATTAATTTCAAAAACAGGTAAAGATATCTTATATCAACTAACCAGAGCAAATGAGCGTCTAAAACAAGGCTCATTGACTTTGGTAGGAATTTCAAATGATCTTACATTTAAGGAAAAACTAGATCCTAGAGTAATTAGTAGTCTAGGCGAAGAAGAGATAGTTTTTACAAATTATGATGTAGAGCAAATTAAAAAAATACTAGAAGAGCGAATTAAAGAGGCATTTATCCCTAATTCAGTGGAGGAGCCAGCCTTGAACCTCTGCGCAGCCTTAGCCGGTGGTGAACACGGTGATGCTAGGAGAGCAATTGATCTAATTCGTGTTGCAGGAGAAATTGCCGAAAGGCAACAATCAGATAAAGTTACAAAAGATCATGTAAGAGAAGCATCTCTAAAAATTGAAGAAAATAAAGAAGAAACATCTCTAAAATCATACCCACTTCATGAAAAACTTGTTATTCTTGCAATAATGAAGGCAGGAGGATCATCTACAGGTGAGATTTATTCATCATACAAAGGATTGTGCAAAGCAGTAGGACGAGATGAATTAACACAAAGACGAATTACTCAAATGCTTAGTGAAATTGAATTATCTGGAATAATCACTGGAAGACTAATTCATCAGGGAATACATGGAAGGACAAAAAAATACAAACTTACAATCTCACCTGAAATGATAAAAAAATCCTTTAAAGATGATCTAACTTTGCAGGATATTGTTTAATTTATTAGAATTGTAATTTTCATGATAAACCTTGAAAGTCTTCAAATTTACCATAAGTGCTATCCCTGGATTAGGAGTCATTCCAACACTAGCTTGAAATGGAGTCTGTTTTTGCCAAGAACCAGAATTTAACAAAAGAATTCCTTTGTACATATCTAGTTCTGCTCTATGAACATGACCAACATGGAAAATATCTGGAATCTCATCAATTACCATCAAATCTTCCATTTCAGGCGCAATTGGGGTTTGATTACCATAAATAGGACTAAGGTGTCTTGCTCTAAGAAGATGCTTCATTACATTCGTAGGTTTATCATAACTTAGACCAGGTGTAGTTTTTACAATATCATCAATGCTTTGACCATGAAACATCATTACCTTTACCCCATTCAAAGAAATGACGGCTGGATTTCCAACCATAAACACATTCTCTTTTTCCCATAATCCTAAATTGTATTTTTTTGGAATAGCTGGTTGTGGTAATGCCCTGCGTCCAGGATCATGATTTCCTGGCATGATGAATATTTTGATATAATTAGGAATTCTATTTAGAAGACTTTCAACTTTTTTTAATTGCTCTTCAATGGTTTGACATACTAATTCTTTGTCTTGATTTGGATAAATTCCCACACCATCTACCAAATCCCCACAAATCAATACAAAACGAATTTTCCTTGCTATTGGGTCAGGACTGGATAACCATGATACAAATTCACTAAATTCATCTTCCATGAAGTACTTACTTCCAATATGCAGATCTGAAAGAAAAACTGCATATGTTTCCGTTTCTGACCTATTTGAGGCTTGATCAGGAATATCTGGCGAAATCAAATCTTTTATGATATACCCGGCATTTTTTCCAAAACCTATTCGTGCCATAATGAATTGATCGCTTAATAATGAGCCTGCAGTTTTTTGCAATTCAACATCAAAAACAATCCCCTCAAATGAACCTGAGGGATCTTCCAAAACTAATTTTGTTATATTTCTCTCAGTACTTCTGGTGGTAACAAGACCACAAACATACATGTCATCATCAGATTTTACAGTTTTGATAGAAGCAATTGACTTTAACATTCTTGATTCAGGTCTATCGGAGATTATTCGTTTTAGTTTGTTAAAACGACTTGAGAAAAGAGCGTTATACCCTTTTACTCCCTCCCCAGTAGTAATTTTCAAAGTTGGATCAAAAATTATCTTATGATCATTTTGTAAAGTTTGGTCTTCTTTAATTCCTAAATAAACTTCTAAATCATCTTGATTAATTTGAAATAATTTTTGCTTTGTTTTCTCACGAACAATTTCTTTAATTATTTTTTCTAGTTTTTTCACATCAATATTCTCTAAAAACTTGAATGCATTAGGATGAATTTGAAACCCTTTATTCAAAGCATAATTCAAAGCAATGGTTAGTTCCTTCTTCATCATCAAAGAATGTTTTTTGGTTTAATTAAATCTGCGCCTATACCCAACCCTCAAATATTGTTTCTAGTAAAAGATAACATGTCCAAGATTAGAATAATCACATTTTTCATATTTATGGGATTATTTGCAGCAACTTATCAAATTGGCTCAATGTCTGAAGTCAGTGAAGAAGACGCAAATACATTCATGGCAGAATTTGAAAAATTAGTTGCAGATATTGACGCAATAGGAATTTTTCTACATAACTCATCCATATCATTACCAATGTTTATTCCAGGATTTGGAATCGCATGGGGATTGTTCTCAGCTTGGTCTACTGGTTTTGCTTTTTCAGCAATCGTCTCAATTACACCAGAATTAGCAAAAGTCCCACCACTTGCACTTCTCTTTCTTTCGCCTTTTGGAATCATGGAACTTACTGCATACTCTATAGCAACATCTAGAAGTTTCATGTTAATTAGAGAAATATCTAAAAAAACCAATCTAATCCCATTTCTCAAACCTACAATTATGGAAATTGGAATAGTAATTGGCCTACTTTTAGCAGGAGGATACTTGGAAGATTATATGATCAAACTAGTTCAAGAAGAGGGTATTGGTCTACCCGGTTTCTAATTACATGAAAAACCCAGGGATTTGCCTAATCAGTCTAAAATAATTTAGTAGTAAATTATAAACCAAATAATATGAAAAATCTAGTATGAATATCACTTTTACAGTATCACTACTATTACTTGTTTTTTCAGGATTTGCCTTTAGTGATTCTTTTGCAGTAATTTCTCCAAACAGTGCTTTTACTCTGGAAGGATCTGGATATGCAGTAACAGAAGATTTGATAAAAATTTCTGAAATTGATTTAGCATTATCTACACAAAAACAAACTGGAAGCAGTATCACATCTACAATTGAGGATGGATTCATTATTTTAGATGCTGAAGATTTCTTAGCCACTGAGTTAGGAGTGACAGTATTACGAGAAGGCAAATACATTAGAGTTGATGGTATTGTTGAAAGTGATACTGGTGAAAAAGCATCAGTTAGATTTTTTGGAAGAATAGTTGAAGAAAGTAAGAGTGCTTCAGTCTATGTATTTACAGGAAGAATAACAACTGATGACAATGATTACAAAATAATCTATACAGCAAAACTATCTGAACTATCAAAAATTAAGATTACACCAACAGAATCTAAAGCAGATGAAAAAATTATAATCCATATTGCTAAAGATTCATCTACTCAAGGTATAGGTACATACATTGATCTTGCAGGAAAAAGACAACATGCATCAGAAATTCAAAGTTCCACTGATTTATTAAGATTCAGATATTTTTCTCAAGATAGAATTTCAGTTGAGCCAGGAACAACAATTACTATTGTAAATGATGACATAGTATCACATAGTATTCTCAGTGGACAAAAACTAAGTGATCGTTATATTCAATATGCAGCTGATGGTAGAATTTCAACTGGTGAAATATTACCCGGTAAATCAATTAACATTACATTTGATGAAGCTGGATTCTATAGATTATATGATCCAGATTACCAATGGATGGAAATCATATCTTATGTATTTCCAAATATTGAGGGTAATGTGATTCTTGGACAAGGAAAAAACTTGGGCAACTAGAGTTTCCACTGCCACTTGTAATTCATATATGAATCCAAAATTGATTGATTGAAAACCATTACAGATAAATCAGAAAACTCTTTACTTTCCAAACCTTTCACAGTTCCAACAAAACAAGTTTCATTTTCTGTGGTTAGTGCTTCAAAAACATGAACTTTCATATCACTTGTATCAAAACCATTATTTTTTAGATATATTGCAATCTCAGATGGCATAAAATGCTTGTCAGGTTGTTTGGGCCATGGTCTTGGAACTAAAATTACACTATATCCATCAATCAACGCTTTTTGCAATTCTAATTTCTTTTCTTCAATTGAAGTTGTTACATGCATTGTGATTACTTTAGATTTATCAAGTGGCACTCTTGCTCTTGATGCAGCAACTTGAATTGAACTTATTCCTGGAATTATTTCTACCTCACCAAAAATCTCAATTAATCTATCTACAACTTCAGATTCTGAAAAATTAACATCACCTGTAAATGGAATAACTAAAGAACGATTACCTAATTCTGAAAGAATTTTTTGATATGATTCCTCTTGATTATTCATAGTAATTTCATAAATTTCTTTACCTCCGAGCAAATCTTCAATTGTTTTTAACGTGTACTTGTAACCAATTACTACCTCACAATTCTCTATCACTTCTCTTACAATTTCAGTAACATATTTTGGAGAACCCGGTCCTACACCCACAGCATAAATTTTTCCCAATTTTACTTTGTAAATTTTTGCCTACCTTTAATATATTGCACAAAAGGTTCCCAATCTACCTTCATGTACTTTGTAGGCTCTTTTACTGGATATTTTACCCAATCCTGAGCAATTGAATATTGATATTTTTGTCGTTTGCCGTCCTTTTCATATTCTATTAACAAGATGCTACCCCACTCCTTTTCCTCATGAGAGATATTCAAAATATCATCAAATGACAATTGTGTGTTTTTCTCATTTTCCATATCTTCCATTAAATTAGTTTCTTCATAACCATCATGACGAATCATAGTGTTTTTTGATTTTAAGAAATTAATAACTTGTCTTTGTCTAATAGATTGCCACCACCTCATTTTAGCCTCTGTTTTATGTACAAACATCAAATGTTTATCAGTTAAAACTAACATACCTTCTCTTCCACCTATGGAAAAGAATTTTTTTGGTTCTCTCCACACTGAAACCAAATGTGCTTGAATTTTTTCATCAGGTTGCATAATGATTTATTATTTTATCTTGTTAAAAACTAATACAATTAGCTTTTAAGTAAGATATTATCAAAAAATTTATTGAAAAAAATTCTTATTATCATATCCATTTCATTACTTTTAATTAATTTAGGAAATCAATCATTTGCACAATCTGATGATAAGTTAGTAATTTTACATACTAATCTTGGAGAAATTACGATGGAATTTTTTCCTAATGACGCTCCAAACCATGTTACCAATTTTATTAAATTAGCTGAAGATGGATTCTATGATGGTACTATATTTCATAGAATAATTCCAGGATTTATGATTCAAGGTGGAGATCCAAACACAAAAGATGGAGATAAGAGTACTTGGGGAACCGGAGGACCAGGAAATTTTGTAAATGCTGAATTTAATTCAATAAAACATAATCGTGGAATTGTTTCTATGGCAAGATCAGCTGATCCAAACAGTGCTGGTTCACAATTTTTCATAGTTCATAAGGATTCAAACTTTCTTGATGGACAATATACTGTATTTGGTAGAATTGTAACACAAGATAGTTTTGAAACACTTGACAAAATTGCTTCAGTTCAAACAGGAGATAAAGACATTCCAATAGATATTGAACAAGTAAAAATTACAAAAGTTAAAGTTGTAAATCGTTCTGACTTATCTGATTTACTTGATCTATCAGATCCTGAAAGAACAACTACTCCAACTATAAGTTCTTCAGGGAGTCAGCTTTATGAAGACAAAGCGTTAGATATTGAATTTAAGGTACCAGAAGGCTGGTTATTACAACAACCAGAAAAAACCAACGAAAATTCTCCAGACGTAGTTGCTGTAGGTCCCAAAATTGGACTTATTAACCCGGTAATTTCTTTGACCATTTCTCATACAAATAGTAGAACCCTTGATGATTTGATTAAAGAAAAAGATGAATTTCTAAAAAAGGCACTTACATCAGGTAATTTGGAAATTATTTCTCAAGAAAAATCAACAATCAATGAAAAACAGGCATATGTTACTAATGCAAGAGGTTTTTTCCAAAGTAATGGAACATCATATGATGTACAATTTAGGGAAGTAATCATTTCAACTCCTGAAAAATTTTATACTTTTGCATATAGTAATGGAGTAGATAATTTTAATGATCAAATAACTAGATTTGAAGATTCTGTTAATTCATTTAAAATATTATCTGAACCAACTCAGGAAACAAAATCTACAGATTTTTCAGGTAAAACTGAAGAAGGTGGTGGTTGTCTAATTGCTACTGCAACATTTGGCTCTGAACTTGCCCCACAAGTACAACAACTACGAGAGCTAAGAGACAATTCTCTATTGCAAACAACTTCAGGTACTTCATTTATGACTGGATTCAACCAATTTTATTATTCATTTAGTCCCACAATTGCAGATTGGGAAAGAGAAAATCCAACATTCAAAGAAGTGGTAAAGATTGCAATAACTCCAATGCTTTCAACTCTTTCAATTATGACATTGGCTGAAGATGGTTCTGAAGCTGAAGTATTAGGACTAGGTCTTTCTGTAATTGCATTAAACATTGGAATGTATTTTGTAGCTCCTACTATGATAATTCATAGAATAAGAAAATAACTACCAAACATCATCTACTTCATCAAGAACTTTGTATTCTTTTTCTGTCTCACGTTTAACGAGTTTCAGTCTAGAAATATCTCTGTCAAATAGTAAATCAATTGTCCAGTCTAGGAAAACCCTCACTCTTTTATCTGGTAATGCAATTTTTGAAAGGTATACATTTCTCCAAATAAGCCAGGCTAAAAATCCTGAGATATTCATTCCTAGAAATGTAGCAATACCAGTTCTTTTTCCAATTATTGCCATTTGTCCCTTAGAGTGATATTCGAATTTTCTCTTCTCTGAATTTTTAATTAATGCATTCAAATTATGAGCTGCGATTTTAGCTTGTGCTTCCGCAATTTGTGCAGTTGGTGCAAACGGTCTATTTGTTTGAGGATCCATAAACAATGCACAATCACCAATTGCAAAAACTCCTGAAAATTCTGGAACTTCAAGAAAATCATTTACAATAACTTTACCTTTATCCGTTTTGAACATTGACCTCTTAATTGTATTAACAGGTGTTACGCCCGCAGTCCAAATTAATGTTTTAGTCCTAATTACATCCATCTTTGCTTCATCCACAGAATTTTTTGTATTCTCGTCTAATGATTTTACAATAACCTCTGTTCCATCAAAACTCGTAACCGCTGTTTTTAGTTTGATATCAATTCCTCTTTTTATCATTTTTTCTTTTGCAAATTCTGCCAATTTTTCATTAAAGCCAGGAAGAATCATTGGGAGAGCTTCTAAAACTATTACACGAATATCGTCTTTGTGAATTGTAGGATAATATTTTGTTGCATCTAATAGAAGATCCATTAATTCTCCCGCCGTCTCAATTCCTGCAAAACCTCCTCCCACTACAACAAATGTCAAAAAACTATTTCGAAGAATAGGATCTGTCTCATTCTCAGCTTGTTCAAGCATATCTACTACTCTATTTCTTAGCATCACTGCATCATTGAGAGTTTTCATTGTGTAAGCATTCTTTTCAACATCCGCCATTCCAAAAAAGTTAGTTTCACTACCCAACGCAACCACCAAATAATCATAATGAATTGAAACACCTCTTTTTTCACCCGTACCCCACAATGTCACGAGTTTTCCAAAAGGATCCACATTTTTTATTCTACCCTCATAAAATTTCGTCTTTTTACAAATTGCCCTTATAGGCATTACAATATGTCTTGTTTCAATCATCCCTGATGCTACCTGAGGCAACATTGGAGTAAATAATAGAAAATTATCCTCACTTATCATTACCAACTCAATTTCCGAATTATTTCCAAAATACGACTCTAATTGTCTGGCACATTCCACTCCTGCAAAACCTCCTCCCAAAATGACTATTTTCTTCTTATTTCTGGCCAATTACATTATACCCATAAAATAACTGAATATATCCTATGAGATCAATTTTCTCAATAAACCATAAATAAATTCTGAATTTATCAAATTCTGACTATGTCTGAATGAAGTATTTCATATGCTCTAGAAGCATCACTTTCATTTAGAATTATGATTATGCTATCTTGACTGAAAAATGCATTTACAAGTTCTATTCCATTCCCATGTAAAATTTCAGCAACATAAGATACAACATCTGATTGGTTTTGATTTATTGGAATTGAAATTCTAATCTTTGCAAGACCTGTACTAAACATACTTTCTCTATTTGGTATGTTTTCAAAGATTTGTCTAATACTTTCCATATCCTCTGTAAGAAATCTAAATGAATCTGATAACCTAAAAAATTCATAATTGCTAGTAATTTTTGAAAATTTATCTAAAATTGATACCGTATCCATCTCTGCAAAATCTTTTGTTGAAAATTTGATATCCATCATTCCATCAGTCAATGCAAGTCTTGCATTTTTCAAAACAGATTCTTCTTTGATACTCTCTTTTGTTTCAAATGAATCTGCATATCGTTTAATGGCTACTACAATTGTATTGAGATTTACAGCACTACCCAACATCTTTTCAATTTCTGGTTGTATCTTTACTGCCAACGCTGTATAGTTAATCAAATCCATCTTCATACAATCATAAATTGAACGATTTCTCGTAACAATTTCCCTGACTATTTCAGGAATAGACATACTGGTAATTCTCATTAAATGTAATTGTACAATGTCAGTTATAATAGCATTATGTAATAAATTACATAAATTGACGTAATACTTATATTATGTAATATACATTACATATGACAGATAAATATGACAATGTTTGATGATGAATTCGATAGGATCTTCAAGAGAATGTCAGGCTCTTTTTTTGATATAGATGACATATTTGAAGAATTCAAGGAAAATGGCTCCAACTCTGGTCCATTTTATTATGGTTACACCATGACTGTTGGTCCTAATGGAAAACCTATGGTAAAGGAATATGGAAATGTGAAACCAGGATTACTTCCATCATCTAATACTAGAGAACCAATTGTAGATGCAATTGTAGATGAAAAAGAAAAACTGGTAAAACTTGTAGCTGAGATACCAGGAGTTGAAAAAACAGACGTTAAAATTCTTGTACAAGACAAATCTGTAGATATCTCTGCAGAACATGGTGAAAAGAAATATCATGTAAAAGTTCCAATCAAACACAAAGTTGATGAAAACTCTGCAAAAGCTTCTTACAAAAACGGAATTCTTGAACTAATCTTCAAGTTAATTGAAGATGAGAAACCAAAAGGCAAAAAGGTGGAGGTCGAATAAACCCCACTAATTTTTATGGAGAAAAAAAATGACTGAAATTATTTTAAAAGTTATTGAAATCCCACAACAACATGTGGGAAGAGGGAGAGCCATAGTTGATCCTAAAATAATTGAAGATACTAAATGGAAACCAGGACAAATTTTAGAATTAACACACAACAAAAAAACACATGTAAAACTTTGGCCTGGTTCTCCTGAGGAATACGGTGCAGGTACTATCAAAATAGATGGAATGACTAGACAAAATATTGGAGCTGGAATCGGTGATCAAATTTCTATAAAATCTGTAGAAGCTGCTGATGCTGAACAAATTATTTTATCCCCAACTGAGAAATTATCTATTGATGAAGAACAACTACATGATGTGATGATTACAAATTTCCAAAACCATGTTTTTACTGTTCATGACTCAATCCAACTACCAACTCAAATGGGTGGAAAAATACAATTTATTGTAACCAATACAAAACCATCAAAACCAGTAATTGTTACTGAAAGAACAATATTCAAACTTGGTCCTATGACAAAAGCAGTTGATTCAACTATTCCACGAATCACATATGATGAATTAGGAGGTTTGAAAAACGAAGTTCAGAAAATTCGGGAGATGGTAGAATTACCCATGAGACATCCTGAATTATTTGAGAAAATAGGCGTGGAAGCACCAAAAGGCGTGTTATTATACGGTCCACCTGGAACTGGAAAAACTCTCTTGGCAAAAGCAGTTGCTGGTGAAACTAGTGCTCATTTTATCTCACTTAGCGGACCTGAAATTATGGGAAAATATTATGGAGAAAGTGAAGAAAGAATCAGAGAGATTTTCAAACAAGCAGAAGAAAATTCTCCAAGCATTGTATTCATTGATGAAATTGATTCAATTGCCCCAAAACGAGATGAAGTTTCTGGAGAAGTTGAAAAAAGAATTGTTTCTCAACTTTTAACACTAATGGATGGTATGAAAAGCAGAGGTAAAGTTGTAGTGATTGCAGCTACTAATAGACCAGATTC